>Ga0326597_10000165_pt1 | contig 120826 bp, 104 predicted proteins | sample RVTome_12_FD_203789 | JGI IMG/M metagenome (GOLD analysis project Ga0326597, IMG submission 203789) | Soil microbial communities from uranium-contaminated site in the Upper Colorado River Basin, Wyoming, United States - RVT100D185 | ecosystem: Environmental > Terrestrial > Soil > Contaminated... | reverse complement strand
AAGAGCGGCCTTCCGTGATACGGCAGGTTCTAAAGAAGTCGATGTCCGGCACGGCGAAATGATAAAGCGGCTGCGCACGGAAATTCGGTCCCGTCATTATTCGATTCGCACGGAACAAACCTATGAAGATTGGGTCCGCCGCTTTGTGACCTTTCACAAATTAAAATCGCCCCGAGACCTTGGGGCCGATGCGGTGAAGCATTATTTGGAATATTTGGCGGAAGTTCGCAAGGTTGCGGCGAGCACTCAGAATCAAGCCTTGAATGCACTCGTTTTTCTCTATGAGCAGGTCCTGAAGGAGCCCTTGGGGGCCATGGGCGAATTTACGCGGGCGAAGCGGACGAAACGTCTCCCGGTGGTGTTGACCCGAAATGAAGTCCAACATTTACTTGAACAGATGACAGGGGTCTACGGATTGATGGCGGGCCTGCTTTACGGCGGGGGCTTGCGCTTGATGGAATGTGCCCGGTTGAGAATAAAGGATGTCGATTTTGAACAAAGCCAGATTGTGGTGCGGGATGGAAAAGGAAAAAAGGATAGGATCACCATCCTGCCCGATCGATTTAAGAAGGCGCTGAAGCAGCACCTGATTCGCGTGAAGGATCTTTACGAGAAAGACAGGAGCGCAGGCTTGGCCACGGTTTATCTCTGGCCCGCGCTTGAAAGAAAATATCCTCATGCCGCGCGGGAATGGATCTGGCAATACGTTTTCCCCTCCGGCAATTTGTCGGTGGATCCCCGCACCAAAACGGTTCGACGTCACCATCTCCACGAAAACGGTCTGCAAAGGGCGATTAAGGCCGCGGCGATAAAAACAGGACTCACCAAACAGATGAGTTCGCACGCGCTCCGCCACTCTTTTGCGACCCATCTTTTAGAAAGCGGCTACGATATTCGCACGGTTCAAGAATTGCTCGGGCACGCGGATGTTTCGACGACGATGATTTATACGCATGTGTTAAACAAACCGGGCTTGGCGGTTAAATCTCCCGCCGATGTGTCATTGCGCCTGGGGCAGCCTGCGTTTTAGTTTTTCCCTTCTCCCGCCGCGTAAATCGCCTCAAGAATCGCCCCGGCGCCTTTTTTTAAGAGCGCTTCGGCGACGGACACCCCGAGACCCCGCGCCTCTAAATAGGCAACGGTTTTGGTTTCCCGAATCACCCGCTTTCCATCCAAGCTGGCGACGAGCCCTTGCAGGGTGATCTTGCCGTCTTTGAGCGTTGCATGTCCGCCGATAGGCACCTGGCAGCCCCCTTCGAGCCTGGCCAGCAGATCCCGTTCGGCCTTGATGGCGATGGAGGTATCGGAGTGGTTTAGAGGCAGGATGATTTCTTGGATCTCCGGATCGAATTTCCGTATTTCGATGCCGAGCGCGCCCTGGCCAATGGCGGGGAGAAAGCGATCGATCGGCAAATATTCCGTAATGTCGTCCTTCCAGCCCATGCGATGGAGACCGGCGGCGGCGAGGACGACGGCGTCGAATTCGCCCTGCTTCGCTTTTTGAAGCCGCGTGTCGAGGTTGCCTCGGAGGGAAACGATTTTGAGATCGGGCCGGAGGGCCAAGAGTTGGGACTGCCGCCGGAGGGAGCTGGTGCCGACGCGTGCGCCCTTGGGCAACTCGTCGAGTTTTTTTCCATTGTGGCTCACGAGGGCGTCGCGCGAATCTTCCCGCTGGGGAATGGCGGCGATGATCAAACCCTCGGGGAGTTCGCTCGGGACGTCTTTCATGCTGTGCACCGCAAGGTCGATGGTCTCGTCGAGTAAGGCCTCTTCAATCTCCTTCACGAAGAGGCCTTTGCCGCCGACCTTGGCGAGGGGGACATCCGTAATCTTATCCCCTGTGGTTTGGATTTTTATAATCTCGCATTCCTGCCCTTTTGCTTGCAGTTGATCACGCACCCAATGGGCCTGGCACAGCGCCAGCTGGCTTGCACGGCTTCCAATCTTGATCATCTTTATCCTTTTCGCTGAGGGTTTTGGGTTCATCCCGATCGGTCTTGGGTCTGACGAGACTAATGGGGCCTGCCCGACTCGCCTTGGCTTCGGGAGGTCAAGACATCGACGCCCCCTTTTTCTCCGAGCCAGATCCGACCTTCCGAATCGACGGCGACGGCGTAGACATTTTCGTTGGCCAGTCCGTTTTGCGCAGTGAAGCGTGTCCAGGTTTTTCCGTCAAAACGGGAGACCCCGTGATTGGTGCCAAACCAAAGGGCGGCGTCATGGGGATCGACGGTGACGGCGTAGACGATGTTGCCCGACAAGCCCTCTTCGGTGGTGTAGTTCTGCCACTGGCTCCCGTCGAAGCGGCTGACGCCGCCGCCCCAGGTGCCGAACCATTTGTTTCCGGCGCGGTCGATGGCCATCGAGAACACATAGTTTTCGTTGTAGGTTTCGTTGCCGGTGGGATCCAAAACGGAAAGATTGTGGGAGTGTTTGTAATCGTCTTCTCCGCCTCCCAACTGGGTGCCGAAGCCCGTGTTGTCGCTTTTGGAGAGGCGGTGTTTGTTGGGCGCGCCCAAGCCGTCTTGATGGACCCAGGTCTGCCATTGACCATCCGCCGAAAGTCGGCTGACTCCGCCTTCGGTGCCGAACCAGAGGGCGCCGTCGTCATCGATCGCAATGGCATAGACCCAGCGGTCGGCGAGACCGTCACCGGTGTTAAAGTTTTTAAAGTGCTTTCCGTCGAAGCGGCTGACGCCGTTCCAGGTGGCGATCCAAGTTGCGCCATCGGCGGCGAAGGCGACGCCGTAGACCCAAAAATCGGCGAGGCCGTCCGAGGGGAGATAGGTTTTAAAGCTGTTCCCATCGAAGCGGCTGATCCCGCCATTGTTGGTTCCAAACCAATACTGGCCTTGCGGGTCTTTATTGATCGTAAAGATATAGGGACTCATCAGCCCATCTTGTGTTGTATACGTTTGCGTGGCTTGACCCGAGAGACTCGAAACCTGGATGACGCCTTCGGTCGTGCCCACCCAAACCGACAATTCATCGGCAAAAAGGGAGCGCACATAACTGCCCTCGCCGGTGCTGAAGCTGCCGACGATTCGGTAGTCCGCCGAGGGTTGTATCCGCGAAGGCGCGGGCTCAAGTGGGGCTGGAGTTTGAACGGCCGGAAGAGGCGGCAAGACCGGCGGGCTTGCGGGTTCTTGCTTCTCGCGGCGATTCGATTGTTTTTCGGACCGGGTCTGTTGTTGTCTTGTAAGGTTCTCCCGTGTACTGGTGCTCGCCCGATTTTCTGGGGTATCGGAAGGATTATCTGTCAGCGGGGGTGCGCTGATGGGCTGAATCATCCATTGGCCGCAGGCGGAAAGGACAAACAGGAATAAGGTCGAGACGATCACAAATCCGAGGTATTGAATGGGGACGGCGTTCTTCAAGTGCGTTTCTTTTCCTCCTCGCTGGTGCTCGCCCCATTTTCTAGAGTAGTGGGCGCGCTTTCTTCTCCGAGATCAAACAGCTTTCGCGTGGCCTCAAGAATCATGTTGCCGTTTGTGGAATGGACTTCCGCTTTGAGCGTCGTTAAGGGTTTGTGCAGGAGTTTGTTGACGATGGACGCGGTCAGGGCTTCCAGGGCTTGAAGTTGCACCGGACTGAGATCACCCAGCTTGCCCGCGATTTTTTCGAGCTCGCCCAAACGGATGCGCTCCGCCCGTTCTTTAATGGCGACAATCATGGGGACGGCATCGAGCGATTTAAACCAGCGCGCGAATTGTTCGATTTCTCCCGTAATAATGTCTTCCGCCTTCAGCGCCTCTTTTTTGCGCGATTCGAGATTGGTTTCGACGGCGACTTGAAGGTCGTCGATATCGTAGAGAAAGACATTGTCCAAATCGTTGATTTTGGGATCGATATTCCGAGGCACGGAGATGTCGATAAAAAAGATGGGCCGGTTTTGCCGAAGGCCGATCACTTTTTCGACTTCAGCGGGTTTAATCAGGTAATGCGGAGCGCCGGCGGAGCAAAGCACGATATCCGACTTCACCATTTCCGAAGTAAAATCCTCGAACTTGATGGGGATGCCGTTAAAGGTTTTGGCCAATTCGAGGGCGCGGTCGTAACTTCGATTGGCGATGGCGATCGATTCGACACCGCTGTTCACGAAGTGCCGCGCGGCGAGCTCTGCCATTTCACCCGCGCCGATGAGGAGCACGGATTTTTTATCGAGCTTTCCGAAGATTTTCTTTGCCAATTCGACCGCGGCATAACTGATGGAGACGGCGCTTTCCGCGATTTTTGTTTCCGTGCGAATACGCTTGGCGACGGAGATGGCCTTTTTGAGGGCTTTGGTCAAGACGAGACCGGTTGTTTTATGCAGGATGGCGTGGTCGAAGGCGTCTTTAATCTGACCGAGGATCTGCGGTTCGCCGATGATCATCGAGTCCAGGCTCGAGGCGACGCGAAAAAGATGGCGGAGGGCATTGCCCGAGGCGTGCATATAGAGACAGGGGTCGAGGGTTTCCGGGCTCAGGTCCGGATGCGATCGCGCCATAAATTGTTTGACCGCGTCGAACCCTTTATGGGTTTCTTTAACGATGGCGCAAACTTCGACACGATTGCAGGTAGAGATAATGAAACCTTCTTCAATGATAGGGTCGGAGATGAGCTTGCAAAGGGCCTCTCCCATTTTCTCGTCCGAAATCGAAAGCCGCTCCCGAATTTCCACGGGTGCAGTCCGATGGTTGAGGCCGATGAGAATAATGTTCATGACAACACGTTCCTATCGCTAAGCTAAAGTTACAAAGATAAAAATGACACCGACGAAACCGATAATCGCCAAGCGCGCCGCTTTCTTCGCCCGCCATCCGACCGTTATTCGCCCATGTAAAACCAAGAGATAAAAAAACCAAATGCCCAGCGACAGGGCTTGTTTCGAGTTGTTGCCTCCCCAAAAGGAGCCCTGCGCATATTGCGCCCACAAGGCCCCAGTGATAATGCCCAGAGTCAAAAGAGGAAAACCTGCGAGGATGGCCGTTTTATTCCATTGATCCAGCTGGTCGAGCGGGGGCAAGCGATCATAAAGGGTGTTGAGCTGTTTCGATTTTAAAAACCTTTCTTGAAGCAAGTACATAATACCGGCGATAAAGGCGACGGTAAAAGCGACGATGCCAAGCACGGATAAGGTGGTATGAATGCCCAGCCAGGCGTTGCTGAGGGTGGGATTGAGATCCGGTATGTTGTTCGGCAAGGCCGATGCTGAAATGAGCGAAAGAAAAGCCAGCGGGAGAATAAACGAACCCAGGATATAGATATGGTATTTAAACTCCACCCAAAAAAAGATGAGAACGATGGCCCAGGAAAAAAAGGACACCGCCTCGTGCAGATTGGTGAGCGGAATATATCCGCCTTCTTTTAAGCGAATCGCCAATGCAAGGGTATGCGTGATGAATCCGCTTCCGGTCACAATCACGGCCAGCCGTTGGGACCACGACAAGACTGCTGCGTTGGGAACGCCTTTGCGTTGATCCCAGCTTAGGTTTAATAAAAAAAGGAGGGTCCCCAAAAAATAGAAAAAGAGAGTCGCCTTAAAAAAGAAGGTCTGAAGCATGGCTAATCGATCAATTCCGTTCCATAGCGTGTTTTCTAAAATTGCGCGTGGCGTAAACTTTCAATTTATTTATACCAAAATAGAGTTAAAAATTTTGCGCGAGCACCGGTCGGTCACGGCCGAGCACCTTCATCGTTCACCCGAAGCAACACCAAAGTTCGGGCGTCGGGGCAAAAGGGAAGACGAATCGGCACGAGCCGCTCTAAACGGAGAGACGGGTAGGCGCTGAGGCGATTTTCCCAGGCACGGGCATCCGGACGGCCCTGAAAAAATAATATCCTCCCCCCGGCCCGGACAAGTGAAAGCCCTTTTTCGAGGACCAGCGCCGGAGAAAGCGCCCGCGTTAATAGCAGGTCGTAGCCCTCCAGCCTTTTCTCTGCGTCCGCCGACTCGATTCGCGCATTGATTACGGAAACATACCGCATTCCGAGTCGACCAATCAAGTGATGCAGAAAGGCCGCCTTTTTTTGCACGGGCTCCATCAGCGTGATGCTTAAGTCGGGAAGGGCGATTTTAAGGACAAGGGCGGGGAAACCCGCACCGCTTCCCACATCGATCCAGTGTTCTCCTTTGTCGGGCTGAAGGAGGGTGAGCGGGCTGAGTGAATCCAAAAAATGCTTGGTGACGATTTCGCGTTCTTGCGTTATTGCGGTCAGATTGATTTTTTGGTTCCAGCGAATGAGTTCGCTGAGGTAACACATCATTTGATCGATTTGAATCGATGTGAGCTTAAGACCGAGTTGTTCGACCCCGGAAATCAATCGTTCCTTAGGCGCCATAGGGCCAAAGGAGTCAGCTTGGGAGGCGACTTTGTTTTTCTGTTCCATCTGAAGGGCCGACTTTATTTTCTTTCCTATTTCGATGACGCCCCTTTTTGGCCAGCGCGATCATGAGGATGGAAATGGCCGCCGGTGTGATGCCGGAGATGCGTGAGGCCTGCCCCAAGGACCGCGGCTGAATTTTAAGCAGTTTTTCCCGGACCTCTTTCGAGAGACCTACAACATCTATATAATTGAAATTGTTAGGTATTAATTTATTTTCAATCTCGAGGAGCCGAGCGACATGAGTCATTTCCCGCGCGATATAGCCTTCGTATTTGATCTGAATTTCGACCTCTTCCGAGACCGAAGGGTCTTCATCGGCCTCACATTTTGTCCATTGGACAATTTTTTCGAAATTGACCTCAGGACGCTTCATTAATTTCTCGAGGCTCAAGGCGGCCAGGTCTCCCGTGATCCCTTCGGATTCTGCCAGCGCATCTGCATCCGGCAGGCTTGCGAAGCGCGTTTCTTCAAGCCAGGCTTGGGTCGACCTTATTTTATCCTGCTTAATCAAATACTTGTTATACATGTGTTCGGGCAAGAGCCCGATCTCGTGGCCTTTTTCCATCAGTCGCAAGTCGGCATTGCCGTGGCGAAGGAGCAAGCGGTATTCGGCCCGCGAGGTAAACATCCGATAAGGCTCCTCTGTTCCCAGGGTAACCAGGTCGTCGATTAAGACCCCAATGTAGGCCTCGGAGCGTTTTAAGATCAGGGGGGCTTCATCGCGGATTTTGAGGACGGCATTGATACCGGCCATGAGGCCTTGCGCCGCGGCCTCTTCATAGCCCGAGGTCCCGTTGATCTGCCCCGCATGATAGAGACCCGAAACCCCTTTGGTTTCGAGCGTGGGATAGAGCTGGGTGGGCGGAATGTAGTCGTATTCTATGGCATAACCTGGACGCAACATCGTGACCTTTTCGAGTCCGGGGATGGTTTGGACAAAAGCGAGTTGAACCGCTTCCGGGAGCGAAGTGGAAATCCCATTGGGGTAAACCACGGGGGTTTCTTTCCCTTCCGGCTCTAAAAACACCTGATGACGAGGGTGATCCGAAAAACGGACGACTTTATCTTCGATCGATGGACAATAGCGCGGCCCGATCCCGGTAATCACACCGGAATAGAGAGGGGATTCTCCCAAATGGTCGTGGATCATTTTATGCGTTTTTTCATTGGTATAGGTAAGATGACACGCAATTTGATCGACCGAGAGTTTTTCGGTCGCATAAGAAAAAGGCGGCGGCGGGTCATCGCCATATTGAGGTGCCAGCTTCGAATAGTCGATGCTGCGTCCATCCAACCTGGGCGGAGTTCCGGTTTTGAGTCTGCCCAGGGTAAATCCCAGCGCCATAAGGCTGTCCGATGCCTTTTCGGCGCGTTTTTCTCCGATACGGCCAGCAGGAAAAGATTCCATCCCAATATGGACGAGGCCTTTCAAGAAAGTGCCTGTTGTTAGGATAACGGCATCTGAGAGAAACTCCGTCCCGTCGTCCAGGGCAACCCCTCGGATCTGCTCGTTTTTGACCAAGAGACGATCAACCATGCCTTCCAGAACAGTGAGGTTTGGCGTATTGAGCAGGGATTGGGTCATGACGCGCCTATAAATATCCCGATCGGCTTGGGCCCGAAGCGCACGAACAGCAGGCCCCTTGCGCATATTAAGCATTCGGAATTGAATGCCGCCCTGATCGATCGCCCGGGCCATCTCACCACCCAGGGCATCGATTTCCCTCACGAGGTGGCCCTTTGCAATGCCGCCAATTGCCGGATTGCAGGACATCTGACCAATATTCTCAAGCTTTAAGGTCAAAAGCAGGGTGTCGGCCCCCATTCGTGCGGCAGCCAGCGCCGCCTCACTGCCCGCGTGCCCCGCCCCAACCACAATGATGGGATATCTGTTTTTCATCTTTTACCGTTTTAGTCGCTTTCTTTACTATGTTATGACTGAGGCCTTAGGCATCGGGCCAAGCCACTTACCTTCAATGTTCCACGTGGAACACGAAGACCCTAGAACTCACTTTCCAATACAAAATTGGTCGAAAATTTCATCGAGAATCTCATCGACTGTGGTTTCACCTGTAATTTCACCTAGGGCATCGACGGCTTCACGAAGGTCTATGGCAGGAAATTCCATAGAAAGACCTTGCTTCACAGAGGCCAATGCATGCTCCAGACTCTTTTCTGCGGCCTCTAGGGCCTTTTTATGCCGCAGAAGGCCAATAGCCGGGGCCTCTTTCTCGTCGCAACCCAAAAGTTCAGCTTTTATCCGATTTCGAAGAGCCATGAAGCCTTCTCCTGTTTTTACGGATAAACTCAAAAAGTGTTCTGCAGTGGGATTCCCTGGAATGGAGTCGATCTCAAGCTTTCGCGGGAGGTCTACCTTATTTAGAACTATTATTTTGCGGGAAAATTGGAGCACTTCCGCCAGCTTTAAATCTTCCTTTGCAAGGATTTCCCCTGCATCAAGCAACCATAGCGTTAAGTCCGCATCTTTTTGCGCCGCTTCTCCCCGACGAACGCCTTCTTGTTCAATCGGGTGTTCTGTTTGGCGGTAACCGGCAGTATCGATCAACCTAATAGAAAGACCGTCGAGATGGATGGTTTCCTGTAATAGGTCGCGTGTTGTTCCGGGAAAAGGGGTCACGATGGCGCGGTCTTCCTTCAAAAATAGATTCAAAAGGCTGGATTTTCCGACATTGGGCCGACCGACGATAACGACGGTGTAGCCCTCTCGGATTTGCCGTCCAAATTCGTAATCCGCAAGCATGGCTGATACGGCTTGAAGCACCTCTGCAATCTGTTGGCTCATCGTCTCCGGGCTGAGGAGGGGGATTTCCTCTTCCGAAAAATCGATAGAAGCCTCTATTTGGGCAATAACAGGCACGAGTCCTTCCTGTAAAGAGACAATCTTTTTTGAAAGTTGTCCCTTAAGTTGGGACAAGGCCCACTGATGATGCGTCGAAGACCGGGAGGAGATCAGTTCCATAACGGCCTCGGCCTGGGCCAAATCCATCTTTCCCGAGAGAAAGGCCCGGCGCGTAAATTCACCCGGAGCCGCCAGGCGCGCCCCTTGTTTTAAGACGAGGGAAACAATTTTTTCAAGTAGGAAAGTGCTCCCATGTGATTGAATTTCAACAACATTCTCTCCTGTGTAGGAATGAGGAGCTCTCATGACGAGGAAGATGGCCTCATCCACAATGTCCTGCGTTGAGGGATCAATCACCTCTGCGCAATGGGCGGTGTGGCTGACAAAATCGGTAAATTCCCCACGGCCTCTGTATAGCGGAGCAACAATTGTAAAGACCTCTTTCCCGCTGATACGAATAACACCAATTCCCGCGTTGCCCGACGGCGTCGCAATCGCACAGATGGTCTCTTGTTCCCCAAGCCTCCGTTTCATTTCTTAAACCGGTCCTCGGACATAGGATGGCCCTGCCTTGGTCCCTTTAATTACCGTCTTTTTTAATTAAGTATTGCTGGATGATCGTGAGAATATTGTTTACGAGCCAATAGAGGACCAGACCGGAAGGAAAATTCAAGAAGAAAAAGGTATAGACGATCGGCAAAAACAACATAATTTTTGCCTGTGTCGGATCCATGGTCGAGGGCTGGGTATATTGCTGAATAAACATCGTCGCGCCCATGACGATCGGCAGCACGAAAAAGGGATCGGGTTCCGAAAGATCTTGCACCCAAAGAAAAAAAGGCGCCCGACGGAGCTCTATGGTCGTGTAAAGGATGTTAAATAGTGAAATAAAAACAGGGATTTGTATCAACATGGGAAGACAGCCGCCGAGCGGGTTTACTTTTTCCGTCTTATACAAATTGATGAGTTCCTTATTCATTTTTTCTTTGTCTTTTTCCCATTGTTTCCGAATGGCATTCACCTTGGGCTGTATCGAAGACATGGATTTCATGGATTGAAGACTTTTTTTTGTGATGGGGAAAAAGAGGACTTTAACGAGTCCGGTCACCATCATGATGGCGAGCCCGTAGTTATGCGTGAATTGATAGAAAAATCGCAGGAGGTAAAAAATAGGTTTTGAAATCAAGCGGACAGGGAGCCAGCTTCCGAAAATAAACCAGCCGAAATCGATGCTCTCGTCGAGATTTCCTTTTAGTTTTGAGAGGCGGTCATATTCTTTCGGTCCGGCGTAAAGCGAAAATTCACCGCTTGCCCCTCCTTCGACCCGAATCTGCGCTAATAGCGCCTTGTCGCCTTTCTTATAAATGGAGACCGGGCCAAGGATACTATTCTCTTTCGGTATAAGTGCACTGATAAAATACTTGTCTTGAAGCCCGAACCACTTTGCCTTGCCTTCGTGGACGATTTTCTCCTCTTCCATTTTGGAAGGGGTGTTTCGAATCACTTCCGTTCCAATCAGGGCGATTGAACCGGTGCTTTGCCTGGCGCCTCCCTTTTGTTCCCAATCGCTGATGCCGAAGTTGGTTCCGAGCAAAAGGTCATAGGTGTCCGGATAGCCCTCCGTGAGAATTTTGATATCGACAAGATAGGTCTCGTTTTTAAATCGCAGTTCCTTGACAATTTTTTTCCCATCCGCTTCGAGCGAAACCATGCGAACGCTCCCTTCGGGAGAGCCTTTGTTGAGTTGAAGCGGGAGATCGTCAAATTGGTAGATTCGTTTTCCGGGCGCGGCATCCCCCGGCATGTTGAGCGTCAAAGGCAGTGTTTCGGGAGTCCCTGGAATGAGTTGAATTCGTTCTTCTATTTTTTCTTTGTTCTTTACAGTGTACTGTTTTAACTCCCAACTTTTAATGGTTCCTCCGATATTAGACAGGGTAATCCGATACAGCTCTGTTTCGACGATTTTTAGAATTTCGACTTCAGCGCCCACAACTGCTTCACTTTGAAGAACGGCCTCCTCCATAGGGGGGGAGAGCTCACTCGCTTCTGTTTCGGGGTTTGCAAGTCCTTCAATATTGGAGCTTCCCTGTTTTGGGGGCAGCGGCACGGATTCTTCGAGAGCGGGCAAGGAAGAAACCCCTTCTTGCGGGCCGGACACCTTCGCGATGAAATAAGGGTAGAGGAAAATGATCACGAGGGAAATCGTCACAAATACAATAAGTCGTCTTTCCATTAAGCCCTGATTACCTCAAAGATCATTGAATTATTTGACAGGATCGTAGCCACCGCTGCAAAACGGGTGACATCGGAGGAGGCGTTTAATGAACATCAAGACACCACTGAGGAATCCGTGTTGATGAACCGCCTCGATTGCGTAAGAGGAACAGGTCGGATAAAACCGGCAAACGGGAGGGAAAAGCGGTGAAATAAGCAATTGATAAAAACGGACGCATGCCGTAAAGAGAGAAGTCATCATCCGTGTCTTAAGGGATCGGCTTTACAAAAAACAAGTTGCAATTCACCGACAATTTGCCAAAACCCCAGCATTTTCATTTTTCTTCTCGGGATGAGTATCACATCGTATCCGAGCATCGTTTGCTTGATTTGAAATAAGGCAGCGCGGACAAGCCGTTTCGCGCGATTGCGTTCAACGGCGATGCCATACTTCTTTTTCATGTACACGGCATAACGCGGCGTCTTAATACAGTTTTTCACGAAGTATAAGACAAAAGCATCGGAAACATGCTTTTCCCCGCCATGAAAGACGGCCTGCGCCGTCTTCTTATCGACCAGCTTCCGAAGAACGATTTTAGACGGACAGACGCTTTCTTCCTTTGGCTCTGCGCCGATTGATAACTCTTCGGCCATTGGATGATTCCATGCGTTTTAAGAACCCATGTGTTCTTTTTCTCTTCAATTTGCTGGGTTGACGAAATGTAATTGACATAATGCGCTCCTCATTCTTTAGACAGACCGACCATCATCTAAAATTTTTTAGCTCTTGTCAAGTTTTCACCGAATGCATCGGATATTTTGGAACCCCTCAACGCCTCAAGCTCCCACTCATAATCAATGAAAAGTAAGCCGATTCAGGCGGATCTCTTTGAAAATTCCAAAAATAGCGGACTTTAAGAATGAGAGAAAAGAAGGACCCAAGATCTGCGTTTTGCGGATAATAAAGTCGTTGGCGCCTAATACGATGAATCATGGATCGTATTCAACACGCAGAAAGGCGTTGGCGGCTCGAATTAGTTCAAGAGGTAACTGATGCCGGCGCTGATGAGATAGTCGGGTGCGTCTTTGGTCAGGCCGAAGCCTGCCGAGATATCGATAATCAAGCCCCTTAAGGGTTGTATCGAAAAACCACTCATAGCGGTCATGGGGTCGCCCGATGTCCCGCTGCCAATGCCCGAACGACCGAAAAGCTCCCCGATAATTTTTAAGGGGGTGTCGGGCATCTCAAGGGAGAGACCCAGGGCATAGCGAACCTGGTCCGGCAAGTCCTGACCCGGAGGATTTCCAATAAAATAATAGCCGAGATTGATATGGGCGGTTAAGGGCGAAAACGTTTTACTGGCAATCGCGATAAAGCCGAGATCGACCACCCCGGTGGTATGATAAAAGTCGCTTTCTCCCGCCGTCGGGAATTTAAGCACCATCTGGCCTGCAACGGAAAGAGGGTTTGCAGCGCGGCCTTTCAGAAAGCGAATTTTAGTTTTAAGCAGTAGGTCTCCTGGCCGATTTTTGCTATTGCCATTGTCACTAACGAAAAGGTAGGGGAGGTTGAGGTTGAATTCCAGGTTATGAATCAAGCCATATCTTAAGCCGAGATTGAAAGTCGATTGTTTTTGGTTGACGGCAATTCGTTGAAAGACGAGACCGCTTTCCAATCGATAAAGGCCTCGATCCGTCGGAATGGCCGTCTCCGTTTCTAAAAACGGTCGTTCGGCAAAACCCAATCGAGGCAGCGACATGAGGAATAGCAAGATAAAGGGAAGAAGAAAAAATCGTTTCACGCGATCTATCTTACATAGGCACGGTATGTGTGTCAAGGGCGAGAGAGGCCTCAATATCCCTCTGCCTCGGTCGGAAATTTTCCAGAGATTACATCGGATTTATAGCGCAAAAACGCGTCCGATGCCACAGCGCCCATGTCGGCGTAGCGCCGGACGAATTTGGGTTGGAAACGGGTGAAAAGGCCAAGCAAATCGTGTAGGACAAGAACCTGTCCATCGCAATGCGGCCCTGCCCCGATCCCGAGGGTTGGGATCTGTACTGCATCCGTAATTTCCTTGGCCAGCGCGTTTGGAATGCCTTCCAAGACCAGTGAAAAGGCGCCGGCAGATTCAAGCGTTTTAGCATCGCTTAAAAGCTGCTGGGCCTCTTGGGAATTGCGGCCTTGCACTTTGTAGCCGCCCATGCGGTGTAAGGATTGCGGGGTGAGGCCAATATGGGCCATCACTGGAATGTCCTGCCGGGCAAGGGCCTCTACGCGACCGGCCACCCTGGCGCCGCCCTCCAATTTAACGGCGCCCGCCCTGCCTTCCTTCAAAAATCGCCCGGCGTTGGACAAGGTCTCTTCGAGGCTGGCCTGGTAGGACATAAAGGGCATGTCGCCGACCACCAAGGCACGTTGAGCGGCGCGCGAGACCAAGCGGGTATGATAGATCATTTGGTCCATCGTTACCGGCAGCGTGCTCTCTTCGCCTTGGACGACGATTCCGACGGTGTCGCCGACAAGTAGAATGTCGATCCCCGCTTCGTCGATGAGCTTTGCAAAGGGGTAATCGTAGGCCGTTAAGACAGTAATTTTTTCGCCTATTCCCTTTTTTTCCCGAATGACGGGAACGGTGACACGATCGCTTGGCATCTATCCCTCGACCATTCCCGATGGACAGGGAAACAGGTTGGCGCGTTCGAGGATGACCGGAATTTGATCCTCCGCGCCAATGGCCATGATGTGAATGCCATCGCACATCCCTCGAATGGCGTCTATCGTCTCAACGGCAATATCAAGGCCCGCTTCGAGCGCTCCCTCCGGGCCGGCGTCTTCAAGTTTTTGAATCAAGCGCACAGGCACGTGAATTCCGGGGATATGATTGGAGACAAAGCGGGCCATTTTTTCGGAACGCAACAGAAGAATCCCTGCAAAGATCCTCACATCGAAGGAGCGAGCAATTTGCATAAAATGCTGAAAGCGATCGGGGTTAAAGACCGCCTGGGTTTGAAAAAAGCGCGCGCCGACCCTGACTTTTTTCTCGAACTTGACCAACAGCGGTTCCAAGGGATGGGTTTCGGGCATGGCCACGCTCCCCGGAAAAAGATCCGTCTCGCCATTGAGCGTATTGTCCACCATGTCGCGTCCTGCGTTGAGACCTTCGATGACCTTCAAGATCTGGACGGAATCCAAATCGAAAACGGGTTTTGTCTCTTTTTGATTTCCAATGGTGACATAATCTCCCGTCAGGCAGAGGACATTGCGTATGCCCAAGATATGGGCCCCTAAAAGATCGGACTGGATGGCAAGGCGGTTGCGGTCGCGACCCGTAATTTGATAGACCGGGTCATGTCCCATGTCCAATAGAATTTTACTGACGGCCAAGGACGAAGCCCGCATGATCGCAGCCTGGTTGTCGGTGACATTAATAGCGTGGACCTTGCCCAACAAGTGTCCGGCGCGTTCCCTAAAGCGATCGAGATCGGTCCCCTTGGGGGGCGGGGATTCGACGGTGACGATAAAATCGCCCGCTTCGCAAGCGGCTCTGAGGGTTTTCATCCGTTTTCTTTTTTCGCGTTTTCTTTTTTCGCGCTGTCTTTTTTGATGTTCACCAGCTCCGCGTAAAAATTAGTGTTCCGGGCCTCCTGAATGTGGCGCATTTTGTCCAGTTCGCCCGCTTCTTTTAATTTGTTGTAAATATTGACCCAAACGCAATCGAAGGTTTCAATCACTTCGCACTTCCCCCCATCGATAACTCCACCGCAAGGTCCATTGACGAGTTCTTTGGGGCAATGGACAATGGGGCAAATCCCGCCTGTTTCTTCACAAAGGTGCTCGTGCACACAGTCGGGATAGGTGTAGGCCATCGTTTTTATTTCCCGCTTTGCCGTGACCGCTTCGCAGACTGCAGCGTATTCGCGAGGAGCATGGCGATGGTCATCGGTCCGACGCCGCCCGGCACCGGCGTGATGGCGCCCGCACGTTTTTCAGCCGCTTCGAAATCGACATCGCCGACCAACTTGCCGTCGGGCAAACGATTAATGCCCACATCGATGACGGTGGCCCCGGGCTTGACCATGTTTCCTTTAATAAAATGAGGCTGGCCGATGGCCGCCACAAGGATGTCGGCCTGGCTGCAGATGGCCTCGAGGTTTCGCGTTTTGGAATGGCAAATCGTAACGGTGGCGTGGCGATGGAGCAGCAGAAAGGCGGTCGGTTTCCCGACAATATCGCTTCGTCCCACCATAACGGCATGGGCGCCTTGGATTTCGACGCCGGAGGCAACTAACAACTCAATAATGCCCAAGGGTGTGCAAGGCACGAAGCCCTCTTGGTTCGCCACCAGTTTTCCGACATTCGTATAGTGAAATCCGTCCACATCCTTGTCCGGACTGACGGCGTCGAGGGTTTGGCGCGTATCGAGCTGCTTTGGAAGCGGGAGTTGAACCAAAATGCCGTGGATCCGCGGATCGTCATTTAAACGTCCGATCAAATCGAGGACTTGCGCCTGGGAGGCGTCTTCCGGCAAGGCATACTCCTCGGAATAAATTCCCACCTCTTCGCACATACGGCGTTTGTTTCGAACATAAATCTTCGAGGCGGGATTATCCCCCACCAACACGGCGGCAAGTCCTGGAGGACTGGCCGCATTATCGGCTTCAATCTCTTTTTTTATACGGTCCCGAACTTGTTGCGCAATGTGTTTTCCATCAATCCGAGCGGCGCTCACTTCCTTGCCTCCTACAATAAAAGGGTTCGTGTCTCCGTGACGATTTGCGAGACGGGTCGATCCGTGGTTTCCAAGGGCAAGTAATCGACAACTTGCAGGTCAAATGCAAGCCCGATCGCCGGCAATTCAATCTCCTGAAGCGCACGATCGAAATACCCTAAGCCGTATCCTAGCCGGTTGCCTTGGAGATCGAAACCCACGCCAGGAAGGATCCATAAATCGATCGAGCTCGCCGGCCTTATTTTTTGATATCGAAGGCGAGGCTGCCGGATACCAAAGGGGCCGACTTCCAATCCCGCAGGATCGAAGTTGGGCAATTCCGAGAAATGAAGCGTATCGCTCGTCGAGGATAAGACCGGGACGAGCACTCGCTTCTTCAAACGGAGGGTCTCTTGGATTAATAAATCGGTTTCGACTTCCGTCGCATGTGACAAATAGATGTGGATGGACTGCGCCGACTGAAAATGATCCATCCCTTGAAGCCGTTTCGAAATCCGAAGACTTTTTTCATGCCGTGACGAAGGCGATAGGCTGTTTCTTCGGAACAATAATTCTTTACGGATGACTGCCTTCGATTGACTCGCATCCAATCGCAAATCCATATACGGGGTCTAAGGTAACAAGCTCCAGAATCGGTTGTCAATAATTGGGAGACGACCCTTACGGGGGCTTGTATCGTCTTGGCGCATAAGATACAATTTGCGCTCGGTTTCATTATATTACCCGATTTTTCGAAAACAAGAAATAGAGTATCGAATTTCCAAGAAAGGCCTCTCCGGTATGAATCGAAAAAGGGCGGTCTTGAGTAGGATCCCATTCACCCTATGCCCTCGCATTGGGCCCCCGCTTTTCACAAGACACAACGAAGGGATTCCTCCGTTGATCGACTGCTACGGGGCGCGGAGCTTCGGGCGCTCTGCGTGTGTTCGGCTGATATGAGCTTTCTCTCCTTCAGCCTCTTTCCCTCGGCCATGAGCTTCATAATCTGTTTAGGGCTAGCTGCCTTTGTCGGGGCCCGGGGATTTAGACAGGCCGCAAACTTGGGGTTTACCCTCGCCTTGGTGGGTTTGGGCATTAAAGAAGCCGGCGGCATGATGATGGAGACCGCAGCCAGTCCATCGCGCCTGCTCTTTTGGGGACAAGCCTTTTTGCTCGGTCAAGCCCTCATGGGCGGAGGCTGGATGCTATTTTCAATGACCTTCGCCCGTGTAAACGCCTCGGAGATCCTCAAAAAAAAATGGCCGCTTCTCCTGGGCTATGCGGTCCTCTTTCTCGGCTTATTATGGTTTCCGCTCTTCGCGGGGAAGCCGACCGCCGTTCCGCCCTCGAGCTTGGTTTTCGTCACTCGTTTAGGGTATCTCTTCGTTCTCGCCTATCTCCTTTCGATGGTAAGCGCTTTAATGAATTTAGAGCAGACCTATCGGGCCTCTTCCGGAATTCCCCGATTTCAAATTAAATACATGGTGCTCGGCGTCGGAGCGATCTTGGCCTTAGAGGTTTACCGAGCCGGGCAGGTCCTCCTCTTTTCTTCGATCGATCTAAAAATTCTTCCCTATTATTCCTCTGCACTGATTTTTGCCTATGGATTGATCTTATTTACTATTGTCCGCCATCGCCTCTTAAATGTCGATGTCTTCGTCTCCCGTTATGTGGTCTACAAATCGGTAACCTTACTTGCGGTGGGCTGTTATCTCGCCGTCGTGGGACTCATGGTGCTTGGCGTGCAACGCTTCGGCGGGGAACATTATGTCCAATTGATCCCGATCTTCGTATTCGCGGCCCTCTTGGGCATGGTCATCCTGCTCCTCTCCGAAGGCTTGCGCCGGCAAATGCAAACCTTTATCAATGTCCATTTCTACCGGAATAAGTATGACTACCGGATTAAATGGCAAGAATTTACCGGATCGGTCGGCAATCAGTTGAATCTACCCGAATTGCTGCCTTCATTGGTGGCCTGGCTGGCGGAGTCGATCGGAACGAACGATGCCGCCGTCTGGCTGCTCGATCGCGAGCGAAATCGCTATTATCTATCCAGCCGTCGCAGTTTTGCCTCTGTCCCCACCATCTGGTCGGGAGAGGGGCCCCTGGTCGAAGCCATTCGGGACCGGGCAAGCCCCTTGGTCTTGACCCCAAAAAACGATCTCTTCGAGAGTATCCGACAAGAGTCTCCGGAATTTTTCGCCTCGAACACCGACACGGCATGGATTCCCATGTTATCGAACCAGGACATGGTGGGCATCTTAGCCCTTGGCAAAAAGATTACAAAAGATCGTTACGATTATCACGATTTAGAATTGCTGATGACCATTTCCGATCAGGCCGCCGGGCAGATCGACCGCGTGCGTCTCATCGAAGAATTGACGGTAGTTCGAGAGCTGAAGGCTATTCATACCTTGTCTTCCTTTTTCCTGCATGACTTAAAAAATTACACCTCCACCCTTTCTCTCCTGGCCCAAAATGTGAGGAAACACGGGGAAAATCCCGAGTTTCAAAAAGATGCCTTTCGAACCATTGAAGTCACTGTCGATAAAATGAATCAATTGATTCAGCATATTACCGTCGTGGCGAAAGGACTTGTCTTAAACCGCAGCATGTTGGATATCAACCAGCTGATCGAGGACACCCTCTCGGGCCTCAATGGGGCCTTGGGATTAAAAGGGCGGATCTATTCGATTCTCGGCGACCTGCCCCTCATCTTGGCAGATTCTGAACAGCTGGCGAATGTCTTGCGCAACTTGATCATCAATGCCTGCAATGCCATCAATGGGCAAGGCAATGTCGATATTGAAACGCGGTCCGACGACCAGCGGATATACATCTCCGTCCGAGATAATGGCTGCGGAATGTCGGAGGAGTTTATCGCGACCAAACTGTTTAAACCCCTTCGAACCACGAAGGCGGCGGGTTGGGGCATCGGCCTGTTTCAATGCCAGCAAATCGTAAAGGGGCATGGAGGACGCATTGGGGTCGAAAGTCAAGAAGGGGGAGGAAGCACCTTCACCGTGGAGCTGCCTTTAGTCAGTAAAACCTAATGGAGCGGCGGCGGAAGTATGTGAATTAAGGCCAGGGCTTGCCGCACCGAAGGTTTCGGCGCATCCGATCCCTGCCTTTAATCGCTACATCTTTTTTATAGAAATCAATTGGTCTTCTTCAAAGAAAACGGTCATGCGTTTACTGTAATAAAACCACTTCTCTTTATCCGATACTGAACCCATAACGGGCCGGACCTCCTCGGGTCCTCCCAAACTGGCCTCCACTTGTTCTTTCGTCATGCCCACGAAAATGCGACTTTTTTGGATCGCCTCCTTCGTATTCTCGTCCAGCTCGGGGTGGTTTTGTATATAGGCTTCCCGCCGCCGGACCTCAAGCTGCATAAATACGTTGTCGAATAAGGCCCTCCGCGCACGCTTCGCGAGTCGATGGCCGGAGATATGCACTACATAATCCATGTCGCTGACTTTCTGGCTGTGGCTTAGGCTTTCATCCCCCGCGATCACAAGCAAAATTTCAAACAATTCGACATCGCTCGCCACCTGGTTTTTCTCGAAAAGGGTTAAGAGGCGCTCTTTTGCCTCGCTGTTGAATGCAAAGACCATGGGCTGGGATAGAAAAAGAGGGACAAGAAAAAAAAGGAAAAAGCGGGTTTTCAGCATAGCAACGAGGGACTGAAGGCTATTTTTTGGAATTTCTATAAAAAGATAATTTCGCGCTACTGCCTTATGTTATCACATCGATAATCGATTTTATAGAAGCGAAGAGCGGCGAAGGCCTCGTATTGTCTTTTTTGGAAAAAACCTAAAGCAACTTCATAGACAGGGTGGGAAGCCGGCCGACGCATCACAAGAATAAAAGGGCCTGCATGCAGTACAAACGGAGACTTATCGGCAATTTGAGACCCGGGTATTTAAAGGAGATGGGTTTATCGAGGAAGGGACCTAGCCAAAACAAGATCGAGCCCTTTGCGCATTCGTTTCAGAGCCAGGAACCGGAGAGAACGATGACATAAAGCCAAGGGTCTCGATGCTCCGATTTCCCGAGCCCATCCTGTAATGAATAGGCAAAGCCGACGACATTTTTTTGGATAAACCCCCTCTGTGAAATGTTGGCTTTATTTCACCAAGGGTTTTGTTTCTTCTGCATGGAATAGGGGGCGAACCAAAACCGGCTCTCCGATAAAGCGTCCGTCAAGGCTTTCGTAATCCGCTGGGCATGGGATGCCTCGTTTCATGAACTTGAGCCAATCTTCGGTGATTTCAGCGAGGGTGCTCGCCACTTGCGCCCTGAAGGTCTTAAAGACCCAAAAAAGTGCGACATTCATAAAAACAAACACGATGGGGATTGCCAATCCATAGGTAAATGCGAGATTAATCATTGTTGCCTCCTTGGTTAATTGTTTTATTGCCTTATTATTTAGCAAGTACTGTGCCAAAAAATATTATAATTAATAATCAACAATATAGAACATTATCGCCTAAATAGTCGGCGTTTCATGTTTCACAAAGAAACAATATTTAGTTAAAAATTGAAACATTTAAAGGCAGGGCTTGTTTACTGAAAAAAAGTTTATGAGGAATAGAGGTAGCAATGGGTGTGGTGCGTTTGGCTTAAAGCGGTCTTAGCGGGGTAGGTTTCGCGGCATTCAGGCATGGCTTTAGGACAACGGGGATGAAAATGGCAACCTTGTGGCGGGTTAATAGGTGAAGGCATATCGCCTTCGAGGCGCATGATGAGCCGTTTTTCTTCCGGGTCAACCTGCGGGACGGCCGAGAGCAGGGCCTGTGTATATGGGTGCTTGGGTTGGCCTAAAACCTCGTCCACGGTGCCGTATTCTACAATCCGCCCGAGATACATCACCGCCACTTCATGGGCGAAATACTCCACGACCGACAAGTTGTGCGTAATAAAAAGATAGGTCAGGCCAAATTGCGCCTGAAGGCCTTTGAGCAGATTGAGGATCTGCGCCTGGACCGACACGTCCAAGGCGCTGGTCGGCTCGTCGCAGATAATCAATTTGGGTTCGACAGCCAAAACCCGGGCGATGCTAATCCGCTGCCGTTGTCCGCCGGAAAATTCGTGGGGATAGCGCCGCTTGGCCTCCGGAGACAGCCCCACTTGTTCGAGGAGCACATCCACTCTCCGATCCATGGCTTTTTTTTGATCTTCGATGCCTTGAGCGATCATGCCTTCTTTAATGATTTCTCCAATCAGCATCCTCGGATTCAAGGAAGAATAGGGGTCTTGAAAGATGATTTGGAATTCTCGACGACGTTGTCGAAGCGCCTCGCCCGAAAGCTTGCACAAATCAGCGCCTTCAAACAGCACCGATCCCGCCGTGGGGCGTATCAATTGAAGGATGCCTTTGCCCACCGTCGTTTTTCCGCAGCCGGATTCGCCCACCAGCGCCACCGTACGACCCTTTTGTATCGATAAAGAAACGCCGTCCACGGCTTTTACCTGGCCCACCACCCGTTTTAAGAGTCCCCGTTTCACCGGAAAATGGATCTTGAGATCGGCGATTGCCAAAAGCGGCTTTCCTTCGCCCGATTGCGGTATCGTCTCCGTCGGGATGGCGTCGTCAGCGTTTTGCGCTTTTTCGGCGAGGGGGGAATCTTCGATTTCGGCCAAGTGGCAGCGAAGACCTCCGTCCACTGAGGGCGTCCATTCGGGAATCCTGGTCTCGCAATAATCCAAGGCAAGATCGCAACGGTTGGCAAAGCGGCAGCCGGTAAAGATGCGATTCAAAGAGGGAACGCTTCCCCGGATCATTTCCAAATCGTGTCCGCGCTTGTTCTTTATAGGCAGAGAACTGAATAATTTTATAGAATAAGGATGTCGCGGGTTTTGAAAAAAAGCTTCGCGATCGGCCATTTCCACAATTTCCCCCGCATACATCACCGCCACCCGCTCGGCCATTTCTGAAACCACGGCCAAATCGTGGGTAATCAGGAGAATCGCCATGCCCCGTTCGGCCTGGAGTCTCCGCAGCAGATCCAGAATCTGCGCTTGAATCGTTACATCCAGCGCCGTCGTCGGTTCGTCGGCGATCAACAAATCGGGCTCACCCGCCAGCGCCATGGCGATCATCACGCGTTGTTTCATCCCGCCCGAAAGTTGATGGGGATATTCCCTGTAGCGGTTCGTGGGGTCGGGGATGCCGACCAGGTCGAGGAGGTCGCAGGCGCGGTCTTTTGCCGCCGCATGACCCAGTTTGAGATGATGTTCCAAGGTCTCTCGAATTTGATAACCGACGGTCATCACCGGATTGAGGCTCGACATGGGTTCTTGAAAAATCATCGAGATGCGCCTGCCTCGCAACGAACGCATCGCCACTTCCGGTAAAAGGCAAAGATCCTCCCCCTCCAACCCAATTTCCCCGGAGACGATACGGCCCGCCGGTTCAGGAACCAGCTTCATGATCGAGAGCGCCGTCATCGACTTACCGCAACCCGATTCCCCCACCAAGCAGAAAGTCTGGCCGCGAAGAATGTCGAAACTGACGCCATCGACCGCGCGCACCATCCCCTCATCCGTTTGAAACCAGGTCTTGAGGTCTTTGATTTTTAACAGGGGCGTATCTTTATCCAAGGCATTATTCATAGGATTGATCTCGTCGCCTACCGTCCCCGAAGCCGCGGATCGAAGGCGTCTCGAATCCCGTCCGAGAAAACATTCGCCGAGAGCACCAGTCCGAACATCAATAGAAAAGCGGCACACAGCGACCACCACACCACGGGTTCCCGCGCCAGTTCCAGGCGAGCGCTGTTGATCATGTTGCCCCACGATATCATTGCCGGGTCCACCCCCACCCCCACATAGGAAAGCACCGCCTCCGCCAGTACCAGTCCGCTGAAATCCAAGACCACCGAAATCAAGACGATGTGCATGACATTCGGCAGGATGTGGCGGAAGAGGATGGCGCGATGGCCGACACCCAGCGCGGTCGCGGCTTGCACGTATTCCAGCTCGCGCAGCTTTAGCGTTTCGCCGCGCAGCAAACGACAGAGCCCAATCCAGCCGGTAACACCCAGGATGATACAGAGGAACAAAAGGCGGATATCGGCCCGCTCCGTGACGCTCGAAAACGCATCAGCGTGTTTTTCCATGTAGACCTGAAGAATCAACACAGACGCGGCGATCAACAAAACGCCGGGCACCGAACTCAAGGTCGTATAAAGATACTGAATAAGGTCGTCGATCCAGCCTCGAAAATATCCGGCGGAGATGCCGAGGAAAATGGCGAAGGGCAGCATCACCAGGGTTGTCAGTGTGCCGATCACCAGGCCCGTCCGAATCCCTTTTAGGGTGAGATAAAAGACATCCTGCCCCACCTTGTCGGTGCCGAAGAGATGGTATTTGGCGCTCAGGGGAATGAGCATGCCGTTTAAAACGATAAACACACCCAAGGTGAACACAATCGCCTTCCAAGCCGTATCGCATTCTCCCCGCCAAATCAGTCCCCCCATTTCCCAAAAGCCTTTGCGATGATGCCGAGCCAAGGCGAAAAGGAAAAAGCTCGCGGCCAGCCCCGCCAAAACCAGGCCGGCCATCCCGCCGCGAAAGACGATGCCCAAAAGATCTGCGCGACGCTCGGTCTCCGGATTTTTAAGGTGCGCCCCGCCGAAGGCCAATCGGGGATAGTCCCGCCGCTGCGAGCCGTCATCGCCCGTGATCATCTCCTTGGTGTAGGCATAGGCGGCCAAGGGGGCGGAATAGCTGCGTTCGTTATTGTTTTTGAGCGAATCCACCAGCACGTCCAAGAGGGAGAGGACTTCCGGACTGTATTGCACCTCCTGGTTTTCTTCTGTGGCGGGAAGCTGCCTGCGAAAATGAATCGAATCCGTCAGACCCACTGCAATGTAAAAAATCAGCACGATCAAAGCCGACATGACGAGAGGGCGCCGGCGGACCTGCCGCCAAGGGGCGCTCAGATGTTCTCTTCGCACCGCATAAAAAGCGAAGCAAACGAGACAAACGAGGAGGAAATAAATCAGGCCGTCCGTCCAGAGGATGACGGGCTGAAAAGAAAGCAAGCTTGTTTCCTTCATGTCTTCATAGTCTCACTCGGGGGTCAACCCAGGTATAGGAGATGTCCGTCAATATCAGGCCCACAATATAGAGCACCGAACCCAGAAAAACCATGGCGCGGACAATCCCGAAATCCTGACTGTTAATGGCGTCGATGGTGTAGCTCCCCAATCCGGGAATGCTGAAAAAAGATTCGGTAATGAGGCTGCCCATAAAGAGCAGTGGGATGACCACTACCACACCGGTCAGGATGGGCACGAGGGCGTTTCGAAGCACATGGCTGAAGAGCACGGCCAACTCGGAGAGGCCTTTCGCGCGCGCCGTGCGGACATAATCCTTGCCGATTTCTTCGAGGAAAATGGTGCGATACCAACGCATACCGCTACCCATACCCGAGATCAAGCCAACCGCCACCGGAAGGATCAGGAATTTGATGGCATCAAAGCCGGTGTCGTAGCCGGAAATGGGCACGAGGCGGAGCGTTTTGCTAAAGATAAATTGACCGCCGATGATGTAAAAAAGCGAGGAGATCGACATCATCGCCACCGCTAAGACCACGCCGTAGGTATCGATATAACTCGCCCGGAAAAAGGCGATGAGCATCGCCACCGTAATATTAACGAGCAGACCGACCATCAGGCCCGGGATGGCGATGGCCAAGCTCGGCCCCATGCGTTGCCGGATGTCGGAGGCGATATTCCGGCCGTCGTCGGCACGTCCGAAATCGAAAAGAAACAAGCGAAGGGACTTTTCGTAGAAGATGGTCTTCGTGAATTTTTCCATCCCATCGGCGGTGGCGTTAAAGGCTATCGGTATATTGTAACCGTGGTCGGCCTTCCATTTTTCGATGGCTTCGGGGGTCACGCGTTTCATCCCAAGATGCAGCCTCGCCATGTCGTCGGGGGTATTGACGACAAAGAAAAGCAGAAAGGTCAGGAGATTCACCCCTATCAGAATTGGAATCGCATAGGCTACGCGGCGGATAATATAGTTCAACATTCCGAGTTCCTTCCCGAGCCCTTTCCGCTTAAAATATTTTTTGAGGGATCTCGACCGGTCCCGCGCTCCTTTTTACGATAGCTTGATATCGCGGGGAGGGTTCCAAAAATCAATAGTGCGCCAAGGGCAAGGAGGGGCCCCCAACTCGGGCGGTTCCACGCGCGCCGTTTTTCGTCGCGAAGCAGGGGATCGACCTTGGTGTACTTAAGGGTGTTGTTAGCCATGAGGTTGGGTTTGGTGTTGCCGTACCAGGGCTGGTAGAGGCCGAACTGCTTGGGATGAAAACCGGAGATCCACGGCGCATCTTCCCGCACAATCCGAGTCATCTCGTCGATAATCGTCTGGCGGCTCGGACCATTTTCCATGCTTTTCATTTGGTCGAATAAGGCGTCGAAGCGCGGATTGGCGTAGTTCGACGCATTCTCGCCGTTTTTGCCCGCTTTGGCGTTTGGGCCGTAGAGGAGGAATAAAAAATTTTCGGGATCGGGATAGTCGGCATTCCAGCCCCACTGAAACAGCTGCGCCCTGCCCTTGAGCATCTTATCTTGAAATCGATTGTAGTCGGTATTGCGGACCACCAATTGAATCTGCAGTTTTTCGAATTGTTTGCGCATCCAGTCGAAGTTCGCCTTCATCTCCGGTCCGGTCCCCGAGGTGTCGAAATGGAGGACCAAAGGTTTTCCACTTTTAATCTCCCGGCCGCCAGGATAGCCGGCCTCCGCTAAGAGCCGCCGGGCCGCGTCTATCGATTTCCGTTTTGGCCGGCCGTCCACCCAATCGTAAACCCTAAGATTGATCCCTTCCTCCCCGTCCCGGTAGCCGAAGATGCCCGGCGGAAGCGGGCCCTGCATCGCGATGCCCCGGCCATTGCTGAAGATGGCGATCGACTCTTCCTGATCGATGGCGATGGCGATAGCCTGCCTGAGTTTACGCGCCGAATCCGTATAACCCCCGAGAACGGGATCGAGCATATTCACCGCCATATAAAAGGTGGAGGTTGTTGTGCTGGTTAAAAGACGGATGCCTTTCTCCGCCATCTCCTCGGTGAGCGCTGCGTCGCCATTGCCCGAAATGCGGATGGCCTGGTCGAAGCTGTCGGAGGAAATGCCGGCCGTGTCGTAGAATCCTTGGAGGAACTTGTTCCAAACCGGAATGCTTTCTTTTTCAAGACTGAAAACGACTTTTTCGATGAAGGGCAAGGGCGCTCCCGCATCGTCCAATAAACCCGCTTCCCGGTCTCCGGGTGCGCCTTCCTCGGGATAAGTCTCGCCGTGGAAATGCGGGTTTCGCTCCATCACCATCTGCCGGTTGGGATTGTTCACGGTCAACATGTAAGGCCCCGTCCCCACGGGATACCAATCGAGCGTAATGTTTTTTATCATCAGCCCCGTTTGTCCGTAAAAACGATCGGCCTCATAAGGCACGGGCGCAAAAAAAGGCATAGCCAGCCAGTAGGGAAATTGCGGGTATTTACCTTTGAGTACAATCCGATAGTGGTAGCGGTCAATCGCCTCCGCTCCCGTCAAGGGAAAGCTTCGCAGGTCTAAAAAGGCCTCCCCGTTTTCGGAGGCGCCTTGCAATGGGTCTTGCAAGGCCGCTTCCAGCGTCGCACCGAGGGCCTCCAATCCGACGATATAGGCAGACATAAAGCCGTAGATCGGGGAATGGATTTTAGGATGGGCAAGCCGTTTGATCTGATAGACGTAGTCCTCCGCGATCAGCTCCCGCGTCCCGGTTTCTTGAAAGTCGCCGATCGCATCGATCCGGGCGAGGGCTTCGCCATCCAAGTCGTGATAGAGGAACTGGCCATTCGGGCCTTTGGCAAAGGCGGGATGGGGCTGATACAGGATTCCCGGCTGGATTTCAATTTCGTAGTGACTCCAGGCCACATCCTCGGAAGGGGGGTCACCCTTTAAGCGATCTCCCGCCGCATTCAAGTAAATCGGCGTGGGCACCTGCTTGGCCGTGAGCGGGATGAGCGTGTAAGGGCGATGAAGATAGTGATATTGAAAAGGCGGCTCGTAAATTTGACCGGTGAAGATAATTTCGTTAGAGGAATATGACTGGGCCGGATCGAGATGCTTTGGGCGTTCGCTGAAGGCGCTGTAGAGAATATTCTCTCGCCGCTCTCTTTTGGGATAGGGGTTATTAAGCGAGGCCTTGGAGCAGCCGAGGAGACTGAGGAGGACTAAAAATCCACTGATCCGTACAAGGCGATGCACCACACCTTCACTCCTCTACTCCGCATTTCCTTCCGACGAAGCCGGTGTCTCGGCGCTGCTTTTTTCGGGGGCAGGCGCGGCTTTGTCTTCGTGTGCGCTCTCTTTCGTCACTTGATCGATCACGCTGGAAGCGATCGGTCGGTCGCGACTTAAAATGGAAAGGGAGAGCGAGGTGACCATAAAAATCACGGCGGCCCCGACAGTGAGCTTGCTTAAAAAGGTGGCTGCCCCGCGGCTTCCGAAAATTGTCTGGCTCGATCCGCCGAAGGCGGCCCCCATTTCGGCCCCTTTTCCGGCCTGGAGAAGGACGACGCCGACAAGAATTAAACAAACGATAACATGAATCACGACAATCAAGGTATACATGGTTCTCCTTATTTAATAGGTTCTAATACACGCATATTTTTATGAGTGGGTTACCGGCGTGCTTTGACTTTTTGTCCGAGCACCCAAGGCCGCAATCGTATAAAACGACTCCGATGAGAGGCTGGCCCCGCCGACGAGTGCACCATCGATGGCCGCTTCCTTCATGAAGTCCTCTATATTCTTTTCGGAGATGCTGCCGCCGTAAAGGACACGCGGCGTTTTTTGACCGAAGCGCTTTTCGAAAAAGTCGTCCACCCGCGCGTGCACCGCTGCGGCTTCCGAGGGCCTCGGGGTTTCTCCCGTGCCAATGGCCCAGACCGGTTCGTAGGCAATAAGCCATTCGGAGATCGATTCACTTAAATTTCGATTCGAAGCCTCCTGACCCAATCCTTCCGAGAGTTGCTTTTCCAGGACGGTCCAGGTCTTTCCCGCTTGCCTGTCCTCAGCCGATTCCCCAATACAGAAAATCGGACGCAGACCAGCGGTCTGTGCAGCCATCAGTTTACGGTGAACATCGACGTGGGTTTCACCGAAGTGTTGTCGGCGTTCCGAGTGCCCGATGATCACATAACGGCATCCGAGTTCACGGAGCATGTCCCCGGAAATTTCGCCGGTGAAGGCCCCCGATTTTTCATAATGCATATTTTGCGCGCCCAAGGCGATCTCCGCCGCGTCCACTGTCTCGGCGGCCGTGGACAGCGCCGTGAATGGGGGTGCGAGCACAAGGTCTGCCAGAAACGTGGTCGATCCTTTCAACATGCGATCGAAATCGCGAAAAAAAACTTCGGCTTCCGCCCGGGTTTTATTCATTTTCCAATTGGCCACGAAGCAGGGCTTTGTCATGATGAGCGAATCAATCGTTTTGGTCTTTATCGGGAAGCACCGACAGCCCGGGAAGATCTTCTCCTTCTAAGAGCTGTAATGCGGCGCCGCCGCCGGTTGAAATAAAGGAGATCTTCTCGGATTCCCCCGCATGATGGACGGCCTGGGTGGTTTCCCCGCCGCCGACGATGGTCAGGGCGTAGGCGTTTGCCACGGCGTGGGCGATGGCCGAGGTGCCGCGGGCGTAGGCATCGGATTCGAAAAGTCCCATGGGTCCGTTCCATAAAATCGTCTTGGCATTGGCGAGGGCTTCCGTAAACAGATAAACGGAGGCCGGACCGATATCGAGTCCGGTCCATCCCTTCGGAATTTCTTGAACCGGCACGAGCTTGGTTTCCGCCGAGGGGTCGATGCCGGTCGCGACCACGCAATCGACGGGGAGATAAAACTTGACCCCGCGTGCAATGGCGCGCTCCTTGATTTCCCGCGCAAAGTCCAACATCGAATCTTCCACGAGAGAGTCCCCGACCTCGAGGCCCGAAGCCTTCAGAAAGGTAAAGGCCATGCCCCCACCGATGATCACCTTATTGACCTTTTTCCCTAAATTCTCGATGACGCCGATCTTTCCGCTGACCTTGGCCCCGCCCAAGATGGCCACGAAGGGCCGCGCAGGATTCGCCACCGCGCCCACCAAGTAAGTCATTTCTTTTTTCATCAAAAATCCGCAGGCTTTTGTTTTAACGAATTTTGTAATGGCAATGGTGGAAGCGTGGTTGCGGTGGGCCGTCCCGAAGGCGTCGTTCACGTAAATGTCGATGCCAAGGTCGGCCAGGGCTTTGGCGAAGGCTTCGTCATTAAGCTGCTCCCCGGGATGATAGCGCAGATTCTCCAAGAGCAGAACATCCCCGGCTTTAAGCTTTTCCGCCATTTTTTTGGCTTGGGGACCGATGCAGTCCGGCGCGAAGGCGACCTCTTTTCCGAGGAGGCGCTGGAGACGTTTGACGACGGGCGCGAGCGAATAGCGCGGATCGTGATTCTTGGGCCGACCAAGATGGGAGGCCAGAACAATCTTCGCCCCTTCATCGATGGCGTAGTTGATCGTGGGCAAGGCCGAACGAATTCGGGTGTCGTCCATGATATTCAAATCGTGATCGAGGGGCACGTTGAAATCGACACGGATCAGGAGGCGTTTGCCCTTGATTGGAATATCCTCGATGGTCATTTTATTGATGTTCATCGTCATGGCTCGATTATTTTAGGCCCGTTCGGCGACAAACAGGATGAGGTCTCGTAGTCGGCAGGAATACCCCCATTCGTTGTCGTACCAGGCGATGACCTTGGCCATGCGATCGCCAATGACTTTGGTCAAGGTCCCGTCCACAATCGAGGAGTGCGGATTGCCGTTGAGGTCGATCGAAACCAGGGGCTCTTCCGTATATTGAAGGATGCCCGAGAGCGTCGTTTCCGCGGCGGTTTTCATCGCCCGGCATATCTTTTCCTCGGTCGCATCCGACTCCAAATTCACCACGAGATCGATCACGGAGACATTGGGGGTGGGTACGCGGATGGCCATGCCGTCGAGTTTGCCGGCCAACTCCGGGATCACTTCCGAGAGGGCCTTGGCCGCGCCGGTGGTCGTGGGAATCATGGAGTGGGCGGCCGCGCGCGCGCGCCGGAGATCTTTATGGGGAAAGTCGAGAAGCTGCTGGTCGTTCGTGTAGGCGTGCACCGTGGTCATCAGGCCCCGTTCGATCCCGAAGGTCTCGAGCAGCACCTTGGCCACGGGGGCTAAGCAATTGGTGGTGCAGGAGGCGTTCGACAAGATATGGTGCTGCGCGGGATCGTAGCGGTCTTGATTGACGCCGAGCACCATCGTGAGATCGGGTTTTTTTGCAGGGGCGGAGATAATGACCTTCTTCGCGCCGGCGTCCAGATGTTTCTGGGCCGATTCCCGGTCCACAAAGCGGCCGGTCGACTCGACGACGAGATCGATTCCCCGCGCCTTCCAGGGGAGGGCGGCAGGGTCTTTCTCCCGCGTTATCGAAATGGTTTTATCTTCGACCAACAGGGCGCCCGTCTTCCAGCTGACCTCATGCGCGAAGCGGCCATGGACGGAGTCGTACTTCAGAAGATGCGCCAGGGTCGGCTCGTCCGTTAAATCGTTTATGGCCACAATGTCCAGTAAGGGGTTGCCGTAGGCCGCCCGGAAAAGATTCCGTCCGATGCGGCCGAAGCCGTTGATTGCAACGCGGTATGCCATCCTTTACTCCTTATAAAAATCCATTTTTCTCAGCGCGGGTATTGTTGACCGGACCCTAGAACGCGCTTTCTTCCTGATCGAAGCGAAAGAACTCGCTCGGGGATGCAAAGTCTTGTTTGACTTCGGTCGGCTCGGTTCCCTTGACGAAGATCTCGTAGTCGCCGTCCTCTCCCTCCGGGGCCAGAAGTCCGGTGGCCCGGTCGATCTTGGCATAGACGATGTCGTCCGGAATCGAAAAGGGAATGACCGGCAACGGGTTGAGGGCCTCGTCCATATAGTCGATCCATATCGGAAGCGCCGCCCGCCCTCCCGATTCGCGGTTGCCCAAGGGGTGATTGTCGTCGAATCCAACCCAAACGCCCGAAGCAAGGTTGGGAGTATACCCTACAAACCAGGCGTCGGTAAATTCATTTGTGGTGCCTGTTTTTCCAGCAATCGGACGTCCGATGACCCGGGCTTGTTTGGCCGTGCCCCGTTGCACCACATCTTCAAGAATATTGGTGACCACATAAGCGGTTTCTTTGGAGATGACCCGCGTGGCGATTGGGTCGTGCGTTTCGAGGATACGGCCGTTGCTGTCGGTCACCGATAAGATCAATGCCGGCTCGACTCGGACCCCTTCGTTGGCAAAGACGCCGAAGACCGAGGTCAGCTCCAGCAAGCCCACCCCGGAGGAGCCCAGGGCCAGGGAGAGGTCGCGCGTTAAGGGGCTGTCGATGCCGATGCGTTTCGCAAAGGTGTCCACCGGACCGATGCCGATCTGCCTCAACAGCTTGACTGTCGCTAAATTTCGGGAAAAGGTGAGGGCATCGCGGAGCGAAATCGGCCCGTAGAATTTTTTCTCGTAGTTTTCGGGCTTCCAGACCTTGTGGGTGTCCGGATCGGTAAAAATAACCGGGTTATCGATCAAGATCGTCGCCGGCGTAAAACCACGGTCGATGGCCGTGCCGTAGATGATCGGTTTAAAGGCGGAGCCCGGCTGCCGCCGCGCCGACATCGCCCGGTTGAATTCGCTCTTATTAAAATTGTAGCCGCCAACCATGGCCTTCACCGTGCCGCTGGCGGGGTCGAGCGAAATCAAGGCACCTTCCACGATCGGTTCTTGCTCCAGTCTAAAAAAGACAGCCTTGCTCCCCGGATCGATGGCTTTCACTCGAACTTCAACAATGTCGTCCAGCCCCAGGATATCGGCGGGCGTGGGATTCGCAACCGGACTTTTGTTTTTTCCAATATCCGATCCGGGCAAACGATGCCCCGCCCAGGCCATGTCTTCGAGCATGATTTTACCCGTGACGCCGCCCGCTTCAACCGTGGCATAGCGGCTGTCTCGGGAAAGGACGCGGGCCTCTAGAAAATCGCCTACATTCGGCCTCGATGTTGGGAGGCTTGCCTGTTGAATTTCTCCCTGTTCCGCTGCCTCGGTCGGCTTATATTTTCTAAGGGGACCGCGATATCCCTGGCGTTTATCTAGCTGGCGAAGGCCGTTTTGCAAGGCTGCTTCGGCCTGTCGCTGCATTTTTTCGTTGAGGGTCGTGTAAACATTTAACCCGCCCCGATAGACCACGTCGTCGCCATAACGTGAAATTAAGTATTGACGGATATGCTCCTTAAAATAGAGGCCGAAGTCTTCTCCCGCATGGAGCTTCTTAAAGATCAGGTCTTTTTCGTAAGCATTTCGGTACTCGGTTTGAGAGATATAACCTTCGTCGACCATGCGTTTCAAAACGATTCGTTGGCGGAATTTCGCTTTATCGGGGTGGCGATAGGGGGAGTAATCGTTTGGCGCTTTCGGAAGACCGGCCAGAAAGGCCGCCTCTTCCAGACTGATTTCGGAAATGTTCTTCCCAAAATAGGTTTTGCTCGCAACTTGTACCCCATAGGCCCCGTGGCCAAAATAGATGTAGTTCAGGTAGATTTCAAGGATTTCGTCCTTGCTTAAGACCTCTTCCATTTTTCGGGCGAGCAGGAGTTCTTTAATCTTTCGCTCCATTGTTCTCTCGGAGCTCAGAAATAGGGATCGGGTCAACTGCTGTGTAATAGTGCTCGCACCCTGACGTATACGGCCGCTTTCGATATTTTTGAGGAAGGCACGGATGATCCGGATGGAATCGAAGCCTTGGTGACTGTAAAAACGTGCATCTTCAACGGCTAAGATGGCTTGAACGAGGTTCTTCGGCATTTGAGAAATGGGGACGAAGACCCTTTTTTCAATGTAGAATTGACCGATGACGCGATTCTCGTCATCGTAAATGCGCGTCGCCTGACTCGGCATAAAGGTCCCAAGCGCATCCAGGGGCGGCAGGTCCCGCGAAAAATAATAGAGGGTGCCGCCAATTCCCAAAAGTGTCAGGACACTGAGGAAGAGGAAGACTTTGAGCCCCCACCAGATCCATCGGACCCAGTGCCCTTCGCGTTTCCCGGCCCGCAGTTTCCCAGAAAATGCCTTTACTTCCAATATATTACCTCAATAATTGAATCATAGCCTAACGGTTTTCACGCTGCTTGTCAATGGAGCGAAGGGCCCTAGGGGAGATCGTTTTGAGACCGTGCACAAGAAAGAACGAGGGGCTCCGCCACGATGGGATTTGGGCGGGCAAAGCAAGGTCGCGGAGATTCGATGTCGCGAAGGCTTTTGGCCTATTGAACTTGACATCCCTTGCACTGTTTGAAATAATCGCCTGCGCCATAGGCGAATGAGGGTCGCATGAAGAAGATTGTGCCGTTTTTTTTGATCGTCTGGGTTTCCGTCCAAGCGGGCGGCGCCGGGTGGTTAGGCATTGTCGTACAGGACTTAAATCCCCGCTTGGCCATGCGCTACGGTCTCGATCATCGAGAAGGCGCCATTGTATCCCGCGTTCAGTTTGACAGCCCGGCCATGAAAGGCGGCCTTAGGGAGGGAGATCTGATTGTCTCGTTAAACGGGAAGAAGACCCCAGACGCCAAGACCCTCAAGCAAGTCCTTGAACAAACGCCGCCGGGCTCGGGTATTGAACTCATCGTTATCCGAAATCGTAAAGAAACGACACTCGACATCGTCCTCGGTTCCACCCCCCGCGATGCGGTCTAACGTCCAAACCGGCACGCTATTTTAGACGGATTTCGACTTGAAAAAGAAAAAAAGGCTGTCGGTACAAGAAGGGGCCGTCGCAACAAACCGATGGGGCTGTGGATGCGCAGTGCTGGCCTTGCTCGGACTGATTGTCGCCATGATGGCCGCAGCACTCATGCAATCCTAAGGTGTTGATTTAGCGAACGCACGGTACGCGTCCAAAAACGGCATTCGACCTTGGACGAAGCCGGCCATCCTGCGAGGCCATCCATGGCAGAGCGACCCTTGGTGTCGGTATCCCTTGCCTTTGTCGCCGGCCTGCTCCTCGGCGAGGCCTTTTTTTATTTCCCCCTAACGCTCATCGGTCTCACCCTAATTCTTCTCTTATTCGAAATCCTGTATGCCCGTCGCACACTCTTGTCCTTCCCCTGCCTCTTTGTGGCCGCCGTCGCTTTCCTCTTCATTCAATGGACGGCTAAGCCACCCTTACCTGACGACTTAAGGGCCTATGTCGACCGGGGTCCGATTCGGATTCTTGCAAAGATAACGGAAGCGCCAAGACCGAACCCCTCACATACGGCCTTCCAAATGGAGGGCATCGCACGCTTCGCCGAAGCGTGGCGGCCGGTCAAGGGGTCTTTTCAGGTCACGCTTTGGGGAGAGACACGTCCCTACCGCTACGGCGATCGGCTCGACTTGGTTATTTCCCTCCGCCGCCCGACACAATACCAAAACCTCGGGTCCTTACAATACGCAGACTATCGCGAACGCACCGGATCGAGCGGCGTCGCCCATCTCTCCGATCTAAGTCGGGTCAACAAAGTCGGAGAAGGCGGTCATCCGATTTTAATAATGTTTTTTCGGTGGCGGGAAGACATCCAAATGCGCCTGCGCTCGACTTTAAGCCCGCAGACCGCGGCCCTGGTGTCCGCCTTTGTGCTCGGAGAACCCGGCCACTTATCGGACGAAGTCCGGGAGACCTTCGCAGCGGCAGGCGTGGCGCACCTGCTGGCAGTTTCCGGCGCCCATCTCGCCTTCGTTTCGCTCCTGGTCTTTGGCCTCAGCCGCTGGCTGATCTTGCGGCTCCCGGCCAAGATCTTGCTTCGGATATCGCTTTGGAAACTGCCCTCGCAATGGGCCGCCGGGGTCACCGGCGGTGCGGCCTTTTTTTACACCCTGCTCGCCGGCGCTCATCTCGGCACCCTCCGCGCCTTGACCATGATTTTAATCTACCTTTTTTCCATTTGGATCGGACGACGGCGGGACGCGAAAATCAGCCTTTCTATCGCCGCCCTTCTGATCCTCATCGTGCAACCCCGGGCGATTTTTGAGATCTCTTTTCAGCTCTCCTTTTTGGCCGTCGCTGCGATGATCCTTATTTTAGAGGGAGGAGAAATAGAGGGAGGGGGAGAAAGCGACGACTCCAATTTAGATGCGCTCGAAGCGAAGACCCCTTTTTTTAAAAAACAGATCATCGGCCGGGCGCAGCTTCTCTTTCGTTCGACCTTGGCCGCAACCCTGGGGACCGCCCCGCTGACGCTCTTCTATTTTCATCAATTCAGCTGGAGCGGCCTGATCGCCAATTTAATCTTGCTTCCTCTTGCCGGATGGGTCATGGTGCCCATCGGACTGCTTTCGGCCCTGGCCGCCCTCATTTTTAAATCGGGTCTTCCCTTCCCGGTCGCACAGGAAGGCCTCTGGTCTTTTTTCACAAAGATCATTGCCTTTTTTGCCGAACTGCCCGCCGCCGACGTCCATTTCGCCTCCCCGCCCATTCTCTCCCTTGTGATTTATTACGTCGTCCTGTTTTATGGGATCGGGTTGAAAAACCAAGGGAACGAGCAAAAAAGGCGCAGATGGGTTTATCCCCTTATCGGCGGCTTCTTTCTCTTCTTTTTAGGATGGGGCGGGTTGCGTATTCCTCCCGAAGGACCTCGGTTCACCTTTCTGGATGTTGGCCAAGGCGATGCAAGCTTCATCGAGTTTTCCAATGGAAAAACCATGCTGGTCGATGGCGGGGGCAAGCAGGCCGGGAAATTGGGGGTTGCCCCGTATCTTTGGGAGCGCGGGATTCGCACGATCGACTACCTGGTCGTTTCCCACCCGCAAGCGGACCATGTGGGCGGATTGCCTTATCTGATGCGTAGGTTTAAAGTGAAGGAGCTTTGGAGTACGGGTCGAGATCAAAACGGTTCGGTTTTTCGGCCGATTCTACAAGCGCTCGCAGCGAACAAGGGCCGGCACCGCATCCTATCGAGCGAAAGGCCGGAGATCAAGATCGACGACTGCAGACTCAAGGTCTTGCATCCCAGCGGGGAGGGCCGCATGCGCGTCGAAAACAAAAACAATCGTTCTCTTGTCCTGCGCCTCTCTTGCCCCGGGCAGGGCCGCGAGGGGATCTCCCTCCTATTCACCGGCGATATCGAAGCCGAAGGAGAGGCCGCGTTGATGGCCGCGTCCGCGCCATTGCGGAGCACGATATTAAAAGTACCGCACCACGGCAGCCGAAGTTCGTCGGGCCGGGATTTTATCTCGGCGGTTTCGCCCGACATTGCCACAATCTCCGCCGGGCGAAACAACGGCTACCGCCATCCCCACCCCGAGGTGATCGCGGCCTATGACTCCCACGGGACACGGATCTACAGGACCGATCACGTGGGCGCAATCGTCATCGAGACCGCTAAGGACAAGAACGGCAATCCCAGCATAAAGCGGCTTTGGTCCTATCGCGATCGAAAGGTCCAGGGGATACGATGGGACCGCTCTGTGTTGACTCAAGAGTGGGGAAATATAGAAAAATTCTTTACTTTATCCCTGCTTTAAAAGGAGAATCTTTGTTTGACAACCTCTTCCTCTTCGCCTAGACTAATTGGAATGAAGGCCCTCCGTATCCTCATCGCCCTCTTTCCTTTCCTCATCTGCTTAGCGCTTCCTCTTTCCTCCCGCGCCGCTGCTAAAGAACAAGCGATTCGATTTCCAAACGGAACGACCATTCGGGCCGAAGTAGCCGATACGCAAGAAACTCAGCGTATGGGCTTGATGTTTCGAGACCGGCTCCCCGAGGGCGGCGGCATGCTTTTTGTGTTCCAAGAGGCCAGGCCTTACGCCTTTTGGATGAAGAATTGCAAATTTTCCATCGACATTATTTGGCTCAATACGGAAAAAGAAACGGTCTATTTTTCCGAGCGGACCCCGCCCTGCCGATCGGATCCCTGCCCCTCTTACGGGCCAAAAGACAAAGCCGCGCTTTATGTGATTGAAGTGGCCGCAGGATTTGTAAAAGAAGCGGGCCTGACCCTCGGCGTCCCCATCCATTTTGAGTGAACCCATTTCGAGTGAACTCGCGCAAGGCCGGCCGGAGAGCATTGATGAAGTCGTAAAAAGTCAAAAGGCGTCCAACTGTCATTTCGACCGCAGGGAGAAATCTTTGAAGATCTCTCACATCCGTTCGAGACAAGGATTTCTCCCGCGGGTCGAAATGACAGGTTAAGGTGACTTTTTGCGAGACCATCAGCATCGATTCACGGAGAGGGCCTTGAGAGGAAGAGAGCGATGAGAGGATGAACAAGCCGCATACTCTAAGAAATGGATCGAGTACCAGAACAGGAGGAGGGGCATGAAGGTCCGATTGAGGCAAAAACTGATCATTACGATTTTGGTCGCCGGGGTGCTGTCTGTTTCGATCGGCTTGATCATTACGGCCTGGCTGGGCACGAATGCCTTGCGAAAAACATTGGGCGCCAACTTTGAGGGCTTGGCAAACGAAACCGCCCATAAGGTGGACTTAGCCATGATCAGGGAGGTCGCGGACCTCCAACATATCAGCGGCTCCGATAGGGTGATTGGCGCCATTAAAGCGCGCAATGCCGCTTATGAAGGTCTCTCCGAAAGACAGGTCCTCGACAAAATTCAACGAGATGAAGAGGCGTGGCGAAGGGGGGAGCCTTGGAATGAAGCGGCCGCGCTCTCGGCGGCGGCCTCGGCTTTCCTGGATGCCTCCATGAAAATAGAGAAGAAAGAGAAGATTCAATATGCCACCTTTGTCACGGATCGGCGGGGTATCCTTGTGGCCAGCACCCATGTGGACGACATTCAAAAGTTGACCCCCTTTGCGCATCAGAAGGAAAAGTGGTGGCAAGAGGCCACCCGCATGGGTCAAGGCGATGTCTTTCTTGGCAATATCTTTCACGACGAAGCCTCGAATCAATTTCTCTTCGGCCTGGCCATTCCGATATTCGACAGTCCATCTTCCGATACTCCAGTCAAGGGTTCGAGTACCAGAGCGATTGGCGCGTTGGAGATCATCTTCGATGTGAAGGCTTTTCTGACGCCGCTGATCGATAAGACCCGCTTTGGAGACACGGGACACGCGATGCTCATCGATTCGGAAGGCGTGGTTCTGGCCTGTCCGATCCTTCCCACGGGCATGCATATTCCGGAAGGCCCGCTCATTACCGCGGTGACCGCGATGAATTCGGGGTGGATTATCGCGGAGGACGATGCCCATGGCGGGAAGGATTCGATTGTCGGGTTTTCGCCGGTTGAGGGGATGACATCCAAGGCATTCGACGGGAACCGGTGGCACAGCTTTATCCGGCAGGCGCCCGAGGAAACTTATACCCCAATTTCTGCTTTGCTGCGGGCGATCTTGTTCTCCGGAGGGCTTTCGATCGGCTTCCTGGTTATCATTGGCATGGTCGTCGCCAAACGGCTGGTCGAGCCGATTCACCTGCTCCAAAGCGGCGCCGAAGCGATCGGAAAAGGCGACCTCGACTACCGACTCAACATCCGCACCGGGGACGAAATCGAGGCCCTGGCCGATGACTTCAACCGCATGGCGGAACGGCTGGACGAATCCTATACCACTCTTGAAGAAAAGGTCAAAGACCGGACGATGGAGTTGAGAGATACCGTGGAACGGCTGCAGGAGATGGATCGGCTCAAGTCGGAGTTCTTATCCAATGTCAGTCATGAGCTCCGGACACCCTTGACCTCGATTATCGGTTTTTCCGAAATCCTGATCGATCAGGTTTCCGGCGATCTCAATCCCACGCAAATGGGCTACGTTCGGAATATGTTCAATTCGGGGCACAACCTGCTCGAGATCATCAGCAATCTACTGGATCTTTCCAAGATACGCTCCGGGCGGATGCAGATCCACCTGCGGCCCTGCCGCTTGAACGAGATCTTGGACTCCGTTTCGGCAACCATCGCCCCCTTGATCGAAAAAAAGCACTTGCGTTTAGAACGGGCGGTCGAGGAGGTTCTTCCCGATATTTCCGCGGATGAAGGGAAGGTCCGTCAGATTCTGCTCAACCTTCTGAGCAACGCCGTCAAATTTACGGGGGAAGGAGGAGGCATTAAAATCGGCGGCAAGAGGGTCTCCTACGAAGGTCAATCCTTCGTTGAGATTTATGTGAAAGATACCGGCGTCGGTATTCGGCAAAACGACCTGGAAATGATCTTCGACGAATTCAGGCAGGTCGATGCCTCCTATACGAGGGACAATCCGGGGACCGGCTTGGGTTTGCCAATTACTAAGCATTTCGTTGAGATGCATGGCGGAAGGATAGCGGTGAAGTCCGCCTTGGGGGCCGGTTCGACCTTTAGCTTTTCTCTGCCGGTGGATCTCTCCGCAGTAGAACGCATAAAAACGGAAGGGCTAGGTGCAGAGCGGCCCCCCCAAAGACAAGTTCGCCCAGGCCTTGAAGAAAAACGTGAAGAAAAATCGGCTACTCTAGAACCCAGAGCGAGGACTAGACCCTTCCCTTCTGAAGAAACCAAGAATCAGCCCATGATCTTGGTGGTCGAAGACGATCGACAGGCGAGCGAATTGATTGGCCTCCATTTAATTCGGGCGGGCTACCAGGTTGTGTACGCCTATGACGGCAACGAAGCGGTGGAAAAAGCCAAAGAAATAATTCCCTTTGCGATCACGCTCGACATTATGCTGCCGGGAAAAGACGGATGGCAGGTGCTGGAAGCCTTGCAGGGCGATCCCAATACGCGGGATATCCCCGTCATTATTCTTTCGATGGTCGAAGATCAAGAAAACGGTTTCAGCTTAGGCGCCGTGGACTATCTGATGAAGCCCCTCGATAAGGACGCCTTGCTCAAGAGCCTGTCAAAATTGGATCTGCTGAGGAAGGCCGTGGACAAACCGGTGACCATTCTCCTGGTTGAACACGACCCCGAGATCGGGGAGATGATTAAGGAGATCCTGTCGGATACGGCTTTCGGGGTTATTTCGGCCTCGGAGATCGAAGAGGGCATCACCCTGGCCCTGGAAGGCCGGCCGGACATTATCCTTCTGGGCTTAACGGGTTTTCCGGGGCAGAACGGCATGGACCTTCCCAGCAGGCTTATGGACCATAGGATCATTAAGGACATCCCCGTGATCGTCTATATTCGGGAAGATTTAACCCCTGAGTTGAAACTAAAATTGGAAGGAGAAATTAGAAAAATCATTCAATTTGACGGGGGGTCGATTAAAGACGATCTACTGGCCGAAATTAAAAAATACGAGAAATTGTATCCCGACAAGGCGAGAATGATTGACGGCCTCACCGGACTTTACAACGAGCGCTACTTAAGGAGCCGCCTGTCGGATGAGGTCGACCGGGCCTTCCGCTATAAACGCGCCTTTTCGCTCGTGGCCGCGAATGTCGATCACTTCAGGGGTTTTAACGAGCGAAACGGTTTAGAGGATGGCGATAAAGCCCTCAAGGATATCGGGGAGGCCTTCCGGCAAAACCTGAGACTGGCCGACCCCATCAGCCGTTTCGGGGGGGCGACCTTCATGGTGCTGATGACGGAGACGATACAGCGGCCCGGGATCTTGGTGGCCGAGAAGCTCCGGCGGATTGTCGAGTCGCTTCCGTTTCCGCGTCAGGATGGACAAGGGGAAGAACGCCTGACCATTAGCGTCGGGGTGGCGACCTTTATGAAGGACGCCAAAACCGTTGAAGGCATGATTCGTAAGGTCTTCGATGCCTTGGAACGCGCCAAGCAGCTTGGGGGAAACCAAGTGGTCTGCGCCAACCCGGTTGATGAGGCGGGGGATGCCTAAGACAATATTGATCGTCGATGACGACGACTCCGTTCGTGAGCTGATCCGTGTGGTCTTGAAAGCCTATGAAGTCGTCGAATGCTGTAATGGTCTGGAAGCCTTGGAGAAGGTCGGGGCAGTCAAGCCGGATCTCATTCTCCTGGACGTGATGATGCCGAAGATGAATGGTTTTGAGGTGATCCGCGAGCTGAAAGCCAATCCTGAGACCGAAGCGATTCCGATCCTTCTCCTCACGGCGCGAGGAGATCGGAGCACATTGAATCGGAGCCAGGAAGAAGGGGCGGTGGCTTATTTTACGAAGCCTTTTTCTCCGAAGGCCCTGGCACTAAAAGTAGACTCGGTTCTAGCGGAAGAGGGAGGAAAGAGCTGAGCCTCAACCTATTTTTGGTTCCTGGTATTCTTGTCTAATCTTGAGGATTTCGGGTAATAATTCGAGAAAGCGGTCAACCAGGTCCGGGTCGAAATGCCTCCCGCGCTCTTTTTTCAGCAGCGCCACCGTATCTTCAAGGCTCCAAGCCTGTTTATATTTCCTCTCCGAGGTGAGGGCGTCAAAGACGTCCGCAATCGCAACGATCCGGCCCACCAAGGGGATCTCCTCCCCCGCCAGACCTTTGGGATAGCCCGTGCCGTCCCATTTTTCATGGTGGCTCAGGGCGATGATATAAGCCATTTCCAGCAGGGCCGAGTCGTACCCGCTCAGCATGTCGGCCCCGATCTCTGCATGCGTTTTCATCACCTCCCACTCTTCTCCGACCAATTTTCCCGGTTTAAATAAAATACGATCTGGAATCCCGATCTTACCAGTGTCGTGCATGGGACTGGCGTTAAAAAGCAGGTCGCACTCCGAGTCATTCATGCCCATGATCTTGCCGAGCATCGCAGAAATTTTGCTGATCCGGATGATGTGAAAGCCCGTTTCGTTGTCGCGGTATTCCACCGCGCGACCTAAAAGCCGGATGGCTTGAAGCCGGGTGTCGTAGAGTTCCTGGGTCCGCTCTTGTACCTTTTGCTCCAGTCTTATATTTTGATCTCGCAATGCCTTTTCGGAAAGCGAGATCTTCAGCAAGTTCCGAATCCGCGTGAGCAATTCGACCCTGTTGAAAGGCTTGGCGACAAAGTCGAGCGCCCCCTCGTCCAAGGCGCGGATGCGGTGTTGGTGGTCATCCAGCGCCGTTAAGACAAGAATAGCGGGCAGTCTCCCCTGGTCCAGTCCTTTGAGCCGGTCCATGACCTCGAAGCCGTCCATTTCCGGCATCATTAAATCGAGCAGGATTAGATCGCTGTTGCGTTCGTTGAACAAAGAAACAACCTGGCTGGGATCTTGTGTACAAATGACGTTGTTGTAGCCTTCAATCTTCAACACTTCTTTTAGAAGCGCCAAGGTGGCCGGGTTGTCCTCCACAACCAATATGTCGCCGTTTTTTAGATCGGGTTCGCTACCGTTCTCTTCTCGATCCATAACTTACTCCCTATTGGTGTTCCGGTGGGACTGCATTTTAATCGGCCGTTGGTGATCCTGCCTATTCTTTAGCCTTGATCTTGGATTAAGCCTGCCACCGAATGCGTCCGAACTCATTTCCGAAAGAGAGGCATGGGGAAGCTTCTCTAAATGGATGCCGAAAGGGCGTCATTCTCGCTCTATATCCGATCGGTTCCGTTTTTTAATGTTATCACAATCATTTTTGGGTGGCCAGTGCATCCTGAGAAATCCCTTGAGGGGACCCTTTTTTTCCGCGGGGATGTCGTGACGCTTTTGGCGGCATTGTTTACATAGCGAATGATTGTCTTTATACTACGCGCGGTTTGTCGTTTGAAAAGCCCGTTTTCGTTCCGCTCATTAAGATATTCCAATGGGGTTCAAGGCGTGTCGTCAGCCCCGTTTCGGGTTCATATACTCTAAAAAATGGTGCGAGTACCAGATCGATAAAAGGGATAGATGAAATGAACGGGGGTTTTCCCTGGCCGGGGTTAACGTGAGTCCCTTTGAGTCCCTTAGGGAATAGGGTCCGCAAAAATCCCAAAATAAAGGGTAGGGATGTTGAAGTGACAAGGATATTGAAGTGAAAGGATAAGAGATGTCAGCGGTATCCGAGGCAACGAAAGAAAAAATCATTCAAAAAATGAAAACGCAGTTATCGGCGAGCTCCGTCGAAGTGATCGATGAAAGCTTAAAGCATGCGGGGCATGCCGGATCGGCGGCTGGAGGCGGGCATTTCATCCTGCATGTGGTCTCGGGAAAATTCGAAGGGGTTCCTCTTTTAGACCGCAACAGAATGGTGTTCGATATCTTAAAAGAAGAGATGCAAGGAGAAATTCATGCCTTGGTCATTAAAGCAAAAACGCCCCAGGAGGCGTCGCATTCGGCCCGCATCGTTTGATTTTTTAAAATATTTTCAGTATAGATCTCAACTGATCTCGGTCGATTGATCCGGCCGAGGCGACGGAGGAATTCAATATGATGGAACAGCTTTTTCCAGGAATGGCGTCACTCCAAAATCTGCATCCCTTGTTCGTTCATTTTCCCATCGCCTTTTTTGTCGGGGCCGCGCTCATGGAATTCGTGGCGGTCTTTTACAACGAGCGCTTCCATTTCGTGGCCACCTGCCTGCTTTACTTAGGGGCCCTTTCAGCCGTCGTCACCGTCGGCAGCGGGATCGGCGCCGAAAACTCGATTGCCGCAAACGACCCGCGCGGCCACGATGCGCCAGGACATGACTTTATTCATGTCCACAAAAATTGGATGATCGCCGTCACCGCCTTTAGCATCCTGCTGTCGCTTTACTTTTTATTTGTGAATCAAAAAGGGCGATGGGCCGCGCACCGCTACGGCCTCTTGCTGGGCGCGCTCACCCTCTCCCTGCTCGTGAGCCTGGGCGCGGATCGCGGCGCCCGCCTTGTGTACGAATTCGGCGCGGGCGTGAACCCGAAAATTCTCAAGTTGGAATCCAGCCCCGAGGGAGAGCATAGCCATGGCGAAGAAGCGCTTACCCATGGTGAAGACCTTGGGCACGATGAAGAGGATGACCACCCGCACTAAACGTTTCCGGGCCTTTTTGTTCTAATATCCGACGTTAAAATTTCCGCTCTACCCTGCGTAATATTTTTCTTCCCCTATTACCAATAGATCTGAGTTATCGCCTATCGCCGATCACAAACACGGCCCTGCGTGTATCAACTGCGCCCAAATTGGGCGCGTAGGAACGTGTTCAACCCATCGCCCGCTCGGCCTTTCCCTCAAACCCGATTTAATATTCAGGGTAGCATTCGAAGACAAGAAAAAGAGAGGATTGATAAAGAGAGCCGGTTCCGATCGGTATGGCCCAAGCGGTTTGCGCCGGACGCCTCACTCCTGGGACGTCCGGCGCAACTCCCCGTGTTGGCGGAGTCACCGATCTTAGGTTTCGAGCGCTCTGGTTTTTCTAAAAAAATCCAGAGGAAGCGCCCGGGATGCCTTTTTCAGCAAGGCCAATAGGACAAAGCCGAGGAGGCTGAGCAGGGCCGCGGCATCCCCTGGCCCCGGCGGATTTCCAGAACCGGGCTTAATCATTCCGCATCCACCCGAAATCGGGCCTTCATCCGGACTCGTCACTGTCGCCGAAAGTCCTTTGGGCGTGGCCGTGGCAAAGACGGTGGTCTGAAAATTCCCACTGCCGTCGTAGGCGGAAGCCAGGTAAAAGTAACTGACGCCATTGCTTAAACCGGAATGGGTCAGACTCATTCTCTGTCCCGCCGATCCGCTGATGTCGCCCAATAAGACCCCGTCGTCGATGTCGGAAGGAAAGCGGTCCGTTCGGTATCGGATGCGGACGCCGACAAAATCGGAATCGGGCGGGTTCACCCACGAAAGTTTGTTCTGGGCGTTTTCCGCGATGGCCGCAAATTCAACGATGTCCATCGGCGGCGTCGAATCGCCTGTGACAGGGGTACGGAAAGTTCCGTCTCCCGATGAAGAGAGGTTCCCCTGCGCATCGATGCTCAAGACGCGATAGTGATACAGCGTCCCCGGTAGCAGCCCGCTTAAGATCTGCGAATGGCTGAAGAGCAGGGCCGCATTCTGTGGGGTCCGCGTTCCGTAGGCGGTGGTTGTGCCATAATCTACCTGAGTGGTGGACGCCTCATCCGTACTCCATCGCACCGTGGCCTGGGTCTGAGAAACGTTATCGGCCCCGATGTTCGAAATGAGCGGCCCCGTCGTATCCGAAGCGGCTGCGGTGGTAAAGGTTCTATCGACCCCCAAGGTGATGTTTCCTGCGGCATCGCTGCTCTTCACCGCATAGTGGTAAGTCGTGGAGGCGCTCAGACCGACCAGCGTTCGGCTGTGACGGGTGACAAGCACCGTGTTGACCGTCGAGAGGCTGCCATACAAGGTCGTGGTGCCATAGAGCACCTGAGAGCTTGCGGCCTCGTTCGTCGTCCAAGTGATCGTCCCGCTGCTGGAGACGATGTTGCTGGCGGCGGTCCCGGTAATGACCGGCCCGACCGTATCGGCGACGTTCGATGTCGTGAAGGTGTTATTTCCCGAGGTCTCCGTATTTCCAGCCGTATCTTGACTGACGACACGATAATGGTAGGTCGTCGCATCGCTGAGCCCACTCAGGGTGCGACTATGACTCGTGACCAAAGTCGTGCCCGTCGCCGACGACGAACCATAGGCCGTCGACGTACCATATTCCACCTTCGATGTCGCCCCTTCGTTCGTCGTCCAGGTGATCGTCGCGCCCAGCCCTGTCACATTACTCGCCGTAATTCCACTGATTACGGGCGGAGTGGTATCGCCCACACTAAGCGTCGTGAAGGTATGATTCCCCGAGACGGCAAGATTGCCGGCGGCATCGCGGCTTTTCACTCGGTAGTGATAAGTCGTCGAGGCGCTCAGACCGCTGAGCGTTTGCGAATGTGACGTGACGAGGGACGCATTCAAAGATGACGATGAGCCGTATGCGTTGGTTGTCCCGTAGTCGACCTGGGTGTCCGAGGCCTCATTGGTCGTCCAAGTAATCGTCCCGTTGCTCGTCGTAATGTTACCGGCAGTGGTCCCGGAAAGCGAAGGCGGTGTCGTATCCGCAGCGGCAGAGGTCGTAAAGGTGTTATTGCCGGAGATCCCGAGATTGCCTGCAGCGTCCCTGCTGCGCACGCGATAGTGATACGTGGTGGCCGGACTCAAATTGCTCAGCGTCTGGGAATGTGCGCTCACCAGGGCCGTGTTGAGGGTGGTCAGCGATCCATAGGCGGTGCTTGTGCCATATTCGACTTGGGTATTAGACGCTTCGTCCGTATTCCAAGAAATGGTCGCCCCGCTGCTGCTGACATTCCCTGCATTGGTGCCCGAAATAATGGGTGCGGTCGTATCGGTGGTGGAAAGGGTCTTCGTAACTTCATTTGAAAACCCGCTTTCATTCCCAGAGGTGTCGACGGCGGTCACGGCGAAGAAATAGCTGCCGTCCGAAAGACCGGTCAAGGTATGACTTGTTGTATTCCCAATGGAAATCGATGTGCCGTAATTCCCGGACGCGGTCCCAAAATAAACCTTATATCCCGAAAGGTCCGGCTCGGTATTGGCGTTCCAAGACAAATCTGCCGTACCGCCAAAGACAAGAACTGTCGAACAGAATAAGAAAAAGACAGGGAGGCCGGTCCTTAAGAGGAAATGCGCATTGAAAGTAGACCTTAAATTACGAACTAGATAAGAGGGGAAGCGCAGCATCATGCCAAGAGACCCAGGCGCTTTTAGAAATAATTGGCTCATTCAGAGACCTCCATCAACAAAAAATTCGGATCTCCTTTGGCGGCTCGGCGGACATGGAAGATCAGCGCCGGGGGGGGGGGTCTCGGCTGACGCTAGGAAACGAAAACCATGTATCTCCCTCCAGATAAAGGTCTTTTCTATAGTCTTCTTTAGCCCCGTTGCTCTGCGTCTCCAATTTTCAAAGGATTTGCTCTGAGCAAAGGATTACTTAATCGCATTCTCCACGTTTCAATTGGGATGCCATTTATTTTTCGGATAGAGGCCTACAGGGTTTTATCTGCCTTTAAATGGGACGAAATTTAGATATTTTTTTAACTATATAGATATTATTCTAGCCGGGGGTGTGGGCCTTGGGCTGAAAGAAGAGCGACTTTCGTGATTGACTATGGAAAAGACTACCGATGGTTTATGAAACGGTTTCCCTAGATATCAGACATCGGCCTTATTTTTCCCAGGCGCCAAAGGATCGGCAAGAAAACCGGAACTCGCCGGGGAGTCCACCGAGAGCCGTCGGCGAGAAAAATGCGACCGCTGATGCTTTTGGGTATGGAATCGATAAAAAGAAGTACGCATTGTAAGGCTTACGAAAGAACGATGATCTCGGGCCGAGCCGAGTTGTGGATTTTCAATTGAACGATTATACTTTGAAATATGACTGAAAATCGTGTTTGCCTGCCCCTATTGATGCTCTGCCTCTGCCTCAGCTTCAATTTACTTCCCGGATGTTCCAGCAGCGCCTCCGATGTCGGTGTTCGGGTCGCGGTGCAACCCACCCCATTCCGGATTCCAAATGGCGGCACGGTCCAGTTTTCGGCCGAAGTCTCGGGAACCCTGCAAAAAGGGGTGACTTGGAGTGTTACCGGAGCGGGAAGCATCGACCCCCAAACGGGCCTCTATACGGCGGTCATCAATGAGCAAATCAAGGCGGCAACCATTATCGCCACCAGTACGGACGATCCCAGCGCCCTGGGCAGCGGAAACCTTACCATCACCGATTTTAATAAATTGCAGGGTGAGAAACTGGATCCCGGCGTGGATGAACTGGCCCTGGGCGGCATGTTTGTCCGGGGGCAAACCGTCGATCTCAACGGCGACGGCGCCCTTGATTTATTGACGCGGAGCGTGAGCACCGATACGGTCACGTTTTTTGGCGGGGAGGGCAGTGAACGCTTTGTCAAAAAAACCATCTCCATCAACGACCCGGTGGCCATGATCACCGGCGACTTCGTCGTCAGCGATTTTCTGACGGATGTCGCGGTGGCGAGCGGGGAGGACATGAAGATCGTCTTCTACCAAGCCCTCGCCAAGACATGGGAGTCGCAAGCATCGCCGATTTCCTCCGGTGAACTGCCAATCGCCCCGGGCCGGCCGCTTTCTCTCGCCGCCGGGCGATTCCACGACAGCCACCTCACCGATTTTCCGATCTCGGATTTGATTGTCGGCACGGAGGCCAACACCATTGTCTTCTTTCGGCAAGATCGGGGGAAGCCCCCTTTTCACTTCACGGAAGAATTGAGCATCGACGTCGGGGGCCGGCCCATCCAAATGATCACCGCCGATTTCAACCAGGATACCTGGCTCGACCTTGCCGTGGTCCGGGAGGGCTTAAGCGATGTGCTCATCCTCTTCGGGAATGGCGACGGAGGGTTTCCTTCTTCGGCGACCGCCGCTTTTTCGGGCCCGCCGACCTTCTTGGCCAAAGGATTTTTCAACGCCGACGCCAGCGTCGACTTAGTCGCGGCCCATGCCGCTTCGAACCAAATCTCCGTGGCCTTGGGGAATGCCGATGGCAGCTTCGCCGCCCCGACGGCTATCGCAATGACTTCTTCGCCCGGAACGATCACGGTCGGTGATTTCAACGTGGGAAAAAATGACGACATCGCCGTGGCCCTGCCCGATTCGAACGTCCTCCACCTTCTATTTGGGGACGGTTTAGGAGGCTTTATCGGAGACTGGCAGTTCGACACTTCGCCCCTTTCCCCCACCACCCTCATCTCCGGTTTTTTCACGGGCTTCGCCGCCCCCCAAGGCTTTCAAAGCGTCGAACTGGTGTACTTGGGCATCAACCCCGGCATCGCGCCGCCCTCCGACCAGTTTTTTCTCCTCACCAACAAAAATTTTTAAATCTTGAACACAGGCGAGATCCCGAGCGGCCCGTAATCATTCCCGCGAAATCCGCCGCACGATCTCCGTTTTGAGGGCCCACAGGCTCTCCGGGGATAGACCGACTTCGCATTGACACTTTTCTCCCGCGTATTTACCGAACAAGGGGTGGCCATACTTTCAAAAGTTTTTAAGTGCAAGCGGGCAGCCCCTGTAAGGGTCGCCATGATGTACCGCTTTGGCCCATCCTCTCTGACCCCTTGAGAAAAAATATGACGAGCTATGTTAGATGGTGTTCGAAGTCATTCGGGAAGGGATGACCCCGCCCGAGAAAAATCAAAGCCCAATCGGGTTGAAGGAAAATGGTCCTCGATTCTGCGAAATTGTGAGGCAAAGCCTCTCCGCACCAAATCGAATGCCGCGCAAGATCCATTTGTTTAGGGTTTCAGAAGCACTTTTAATCGGCCTTTTTGGGCGGCCGCTTTAAACCCGGCCGCGCCGTTTCGAAAAGGATAGATTTCCGAGATGAGAGGCTGTAGATCGATCTTTCCACTGGCAAGTGCCTTCAGGGCAGGCTCAAAAGGTCCGCAGCGGGAGCCGATGAGGGTGCATTCGTTAATGACCATTGGCGCAAGAGAACAGCGCGTTTCTCCCGCGCAGGTGGTTTTCAAGATAATCTTTCCGAGGGGGCGGACACAGTTTTGGGCCGGGCAAAGCCTTTAGGGCTGCCACTGGCATCGATGACAATATCTGCGGATGCACGGAGGCTCGCGGACTTTGAAATTGGAAGCGACTCGATTTCCCATCCATCCAACAAGGCCTTCCGCTCCCGATGCTTGATGACAACGAGCAGATTGCAGCGTGATTTGAGGACTTGGGCGATGAGGAGGCCCAGCTTTCCGTCACCCAATAAAACGACCCGGTCCCTTTTAAGGATGCGTCATTGCTCGAGGATACGGAAGGCCGCGGCCAGGGGCTTGGTAAAGACAGCCGCTTCGTCCGGGAGTCCGTCCGGGACAAGATGAAGATTATGCATGGGAAGAGAGAGGTATTCGGCGAAGCTGCCGTTTCGATCCAAAATCCCCAGGATGCTGCGCCGGGGGCAATGGTTTTGTCTTCTCCGTTTGCAGTCCGGACAACGGCCGCAGGCGGCGTTGATTTCTCCCATAACCCGTTTGCCGACGATTGCCGTATCCGGGGCAGAGCGAACTTCGCCGACAAATTCGTGACCGGGGATGCCCTGAAATCCCATGTAGCCCTTGGCGATCTAGTACTCGAAGCATTTTCTAGAGTATTCAAGGTCGGTGCTACAGATTCCGGCGAGGCGGACTTGGACTAAGGCTTCGCTCGGCCTTTGCGGTTTTGGGACTTTCGACCTAAACCGGACCGTCTTTTTAAAGACCAGGGCCTGCAGGGTCCGCGCGATCCTTTAGAGGTAATGCCCTTGATATTGCGAACTCGATTTTTCGGGACCGTTTTCAACCATTTTAATCACGCCGAACTTGTCCTCGAAACGCTTGATGTTGTCTTGCAGCGCGGCGAGAAGCCGTTTGGTATGGGCCGGGCTGCTTAAAATCCGGGCGCGGACTTTGGCCTTCGGGGCTTGCGGCTGAATATAGACAAAATCGATCACAAACTCCGTATCCGTGTGTGAGAGCAAGGCTAAGTTGCTATAGGCCCCCTGTGCGGTCTCGTCGTCGATTTCAATCTTCACTTGAATGGGCTTTTGTTCCGGCGTTGTCATGTTCTTGTCCTCGGGGTCTCTGAAAATTCCTTCGCATTTCTCTTTTTTTGAACGATAAAAACACCCACTTTTTTCCAATGTTATGAAATAGGAAATATAGGCGCCCTTTTCCTCTCGTCATTGCACAGGGCCGATGTCACTTCAAGCCGCGTCTTCCTTCCCCTTTTCCTGCGTCGCCCGCTTTCCGGCCCATTCTGTGTTTTCCTTAGAAATGAGCGACTCGACTCTTTTCACAAAAAGCGGAAAAGGCGCCGGGCCGTCATAGGGTTCCGTCTTCGTCAGATAGAGAAATTTTTCATGTTTGAGGGATTCCGCCGTCGTGCGGTACTTGATCCCGTTTTCTTGATAATTATAGAGGCCATCAAGCCCGCAACGATTGAAATGGTCACCCCCAAGGCCCCGGCCACAAGGGCGAAGAATTGCGACCTGTCGAGCAAGGGCCCGACCATAAAGGGGATGAAAGCGGCGCAGATCATCTCGATCGCCCGTAACATTTTATAGCGGCCCTGGCACTGGGTGCTTTTCCGATCGTACCCCTGGAGTTGATCGTCGAGCCGGTCTCCAAGATAGCGGTCTTCGTCCATGGGATGAGAGAAGCGCCCTTCTCCGTCTCTCGCGTCTTCCTCGCCCATTCGATGATTCCTTGAAAATAAACCGCCCAGAGATGCTTCCGGGAAATATAACCGAAAGCCCCCGTGAAAGGCAAAACAAGCCAGATTCCCCGCCCGGCCCAAAGCGCCCCCACTTGATTTTAGGACGAAATCATTCTATTTTTCAGTTTGGGAGTTTCGATTGGATTGAAACGGACATGATAGACAAGGGCATGACACTCGAAGGCCTCTCTTTCTCAAGAAAGGGACAGACGATCTTAAACGGGATCGACCTTCATATTAAGCAGGGCGAGATCCTCGGGCTGATCGGACCCAACGGGGCGGGCAAAACCACCTTGATGAAGCTGATGATCCGGGCCCTGAAACCCGACCAGGGAAAACTCTCTTTGGAGGGAAAGCCAATAACAAGCTGGACGCAAAAAGAATTGGCCCAGCGGATCGCTTACCTGCCTCAAGGACCGGTCGTGGACAGTCCCTTTACTTGCGAAGAGGTCGTGCAGATGGGACGCTATCCGCGCCTTGAGCGCTTTGAGCCCATTTCGGCAAAGGACGAAGGCATCGCCCGGGAGGCCCTGCGCTTGACGGAAACGGAGGGGCTCGCCGAGCGTCCGATTACGGATCTCTCCGGGGGAGAACTGCAACGCGTGCTGCTGGCGCGGGCCTTGGCGCAAGAAGCGGCCTTTCTTTTTTTGGACGAACCGACGGCCAATCTCGACCCGCATTATCAACTCGGCTTGCTGGACCTCATCGCCGCCCTCGTGAAAGACGGGGTCGGGGTCGTCATGGCCATCCACGACCTCAACCTAGCCGCGCGCTATTGCCAGCGTCTGGCCTTGCTCCATCAGGGCAAAATTGTCGCCATCGGCCGCCCGGAGGCCGTTCTCACGGTCGAGAACCTCTTCCAGGTCTATGGCATCGAGGCGGAGGTCTACCGCCATCCCCGAACCGGACATTTGGCCATTGTGCCCATACGCATTGCCATCCCTCATGTGATAGGAACCCCCGCCCATGCTTGATCTCTACTTAAAAGGCGGGGCCTTGATGCACCCCCTTCTCGCGGCCTCTGTGATTGCCCTGGCCATCACCTTGGACCGGCTATGGTATTTTTGGACTCTCCGCTCTAAGGAACTTGGCCGACAGTTCGAAAGGATCGAAAAACTTTTATCGAATGGTAAACGGAAAGAGGCCGGGACCATCGCCGCATCGATCGCCGGTCCCATCGGAAAAATATTACAAGTGGGGCTCGATCCAGCGGAGGAAGAACCGGAGATTATCGAAGAACGCATGGCCATCCACGGCGAGGCTATGGCGCGAGAGGCCTCCAAAGGCCTGTCTCTCCTGGCCCTCATCCCCCCCGTCTCGACCCTGCTCGGACTGCTGGGCACCGTGCTGGGCATGGTCCTTTCGTTTCAACGCTTAGCGCTGATCGAAGGCGCCGCCTCTCCCGCCCTCTTGGCCTCGGGGATTTGGGTGGCTTTGATCACCACTGTTGCAGGCATGGCCGTGGCCATTCCGGCCTTGATCGCCCATCACTATCTGCAAAGCCAAAAAGAACGCTTGATTTTCGAAATCGAACACTACGGCAGCCGCCTCCTGCTCCAGCTAAAAAAGATGCGGTCGCTTTCAGGCCATCAAGACCCAAGCCGAGACAAAATAGAAAAGGGCGATTTCGAATCCGAGCCCTTCCGCTTCGCCATTGAGAAAGGCCTGCGCTAATGCTCCGCTTAAAACAGGCGGCGCGGCAAAGCGGATCGTCGGCTGGCTCCGCCGCATCGATGAATATGACCCCCATGGTCGACATGGTTTTTCTCCTGCTGATTTTTTTTCTCCTCACCTCAATGGCCTTGAGCCCGCCGATCTTAAACCTCGATCTCCCCAGCGCGGCCCATGCCGATACGGAGAGCGAAGGCGAACATATTGAAATCGTCATTCGGAAAGGGGGAGAAATCGAGATCGACCAAGAGACGGTTCCAGGGAACCAATGGGAAGGGGTTCTCAAAAAAAGACTGGCGACGACGCCCGAAACAAAGGTCCTGCTCTCCGCCGATAAAGCCGCTCCTTTCGGCTTGTTCGTCGAAGTGCTCGATACCCTGCATGGGTTAAATCATCCCCATCTGGCCATCCTCACCCAAAAGGAGAAGCCATGAAAAGGACCCTCTACGCCCTCGTGCTATCGACCCTGATCCACGGCGGCCTATTCTACATCCCGACTCCCCCCCTGGAGTCGCAAATCGCACCGAGCCCTGGGCCACGACCCATTCCGATCCGTTTCGTTCAAGCCAAAGTGACGTCAGCGAAAGTCGTCTTGAAAGCGGCCCGCCCAACACCGGCTACGCTAGAAAATAGATCGCGTACCCGCACGCATCCCCTAAAAACAACCCCGTCGCCCAAACCGTTATCGACACCGCTCCCAACATCCGCACCCACGGGTCAAGCGACAGAGCCCCTCGCCAAAGCGCAGCCGGAACCACTCGAACCCAGTCCAGCGCCACCCAGTGTCGTATCGCTTCATCTTGAGCCTCAAGCTGAACCGGCCGAAAAAACAGCGCCATCTACACCGCTTTTAGCCCCCCCTTTGGTCCATGTCGAGGAAAAGCCCACGGCAGAGGCCCTGCAGCGCACCTTTCGGGAACTCAAAGGGGGTTATCAGGTCATGCCGGTCTATCCCCTGGCCGCGCGCCGTGAGCAGCGTGAGGGCGATGTTTTACTTAAGGTGGAAGTCTTGGAAAACGGCTTGATCGGCGAAATCACCGTTGCCCGTTCTTCCCAGTCGGCGGATCTCGACGCCGCCGCCATCGACGCGGTCAAACAATGGCGTTTCGAACCGGCGATCCGAAACGGACAAGCGATCCAACAAGTCACCCTACTGCCCATTCGCTTCGACCTCAGATCCAACTAGCGCAGGGTGCGATGTCTCGTCTTGTCCTGATACAGATCTTGGTCGGCTTGATTACGGCCCTCATTGCAAACGGAAAAGGCCGCTCCTTTTGGGCTTGGTGGATTTATGGTGCGATCTTTCCGATCTTTGCCCTCGTTTACGCCCTCTTTTTAAATCGGGACGAGGCGGCCCTACAAAGGCATCAACAAAAAAAGACCCTTATTCAATGTCCGAATTGCCAAGAGCGGATCCCACCCCAATGGAAACGCTGTAAACATTGCAACAAGGAGATCGATGTCATCGATGTGTAGCGTGAAGAAGCAATGAAGACTCTCTTCGATTCGGCCATAGTCAACTGCGGCGAACTGCTAACCCTTCGCGGCGGAAGCGGCGGCCCAAAAACGGGCGCGGATCTCTCCGAAATCGGTCTCGTCGAACAGGCTGCCGTGGGCATGATCGGTGGAAATATCGCCTGGGTCGGCCGCCAAGTCGACTATCGGCGGCAACTTAAAGCAAAGCGCGAGATCGACGCGGAAGGCCGAGTCATCATGCCGGGCTTCGTCGATCCCCACACCCACGCCGTCTTCGCCGGACGCCGAGACGAAGAATGGTCGGTGCGGCTCTCGGGGCGGCCCTATTTAGACCTCCTCAAACAAGGCGGCGGCATCTTACGCACGGTTGCCGAGACCCGCGCCGCCTCGCCAGCGGCCCTCTTCAAACAGGGCGAAGCCACGCTATTGAAGATGCTCGTACATGGAACAACCACCGTCGAAATCAAAAGCGGCTACGGCCTCGATCCAAAACAAGAACGCAAGATACTCAAGATCATCCGAAAACTCCGCGAGGAGACGCCGCTCGACGTCGTCGCCACCTATCTGGGGGCCCACGCCATCCCCGAGGCCTTTCAAGACCAACCCGAGGCCTATGTCGATCAAATCATCGCCAGCCTCCCGAAGATGAAGCCCCTCGCCGACTTTTGCGATGTCTTCTGTGACGAGGGGGCCTTTTCCTTCGGCCAGGCGCGGCGGATTTTAGAAGCCGCAAAACAGGCCGGTTTTGGGCTCAAACTCCACGCAGGCGAGTTCTCCGATCAAGGGGGGCTTCGGTTGGCGGCGGACCTGGCGGCACGTTCCGCGGATCATCTCGATATTGTCCATAAGCGGGATCTCCCCGGCCTCGTCAACGCCGGGACCCTCGGCGTGTTGTTGCCGGGCGTCTCTCACTTTTTGGGGAATAAAAAGCACGCCCCCGCACGGCAGTTGATTGGCGCGGGCGTTCCGGTCGCCTTGGCCACCGACTACAACCCCGGCTCCTGTCCATGTCTCTCGATGCAGGAGATCGTTCATCTCGCCGTCTTGAATTTAAAGATGAGTGCCGCCGAGAGCATTAGCGCCGCAACCATCAATGCCGCCCATGCTATCGGCCGCGGCGCCCAGCTCGGCAGCATCGAAGTCGGGAAGCAAGCCGATCTCTTGATGCTCGATCTGAAGCATTATCAAGAACTCCCCTATTATTTCGGCGTCAATCACGTCACACGGGTTATTAAAAAAGGAAAGCTCTCCAGCCCAAAATCCTGAAGTCAAACCGGCAAGTAAAAATCTGATCTCACTTTGTTCATCGTGATGCAAACCTATTTCTAAGCTGTCGGCAGAACGTGTGTCAGATCTTTCGCATGGTCTTGGCGGCCACCCAATCTCTTGCAAAAAGGGGAAATGAACTCACCGAACGGGTCGATAAATTTTATATCGAATAAATCGGCACGCGGATATCCTGCCCCCATTTTCGCCCCTATAAAATCACCCCGAAAAATCAATTTGACGCCCACCACAAAAGCTGTATGATAAGTCACGACCGTTAGGATTGATGTGACATGAATCTTCTTTTTTTCGCTCTGATATCCATCGCCTTTTTAAATACCGCCTATCGACAATTCATTTGGGTTCCTTTGGGACCTGAGGCCGCATCCCCCATGCAGGTGCTCAGCGAAGGCATGATGCAATCGGCCAAAGGCTCCGTCGAACTCGCCTTGGGCCTTATCGGCGTGATGGCCTTTTTCTTGGGTTTGATGAAGGTGGCGGAAGAAGGCGGGCTGCTGAAGATGATCTCCCGTATTGTCCGGCCGCTCATGGTCCGCCTCTTCCCCGAAGTCCCGGCGGACCATCCCGCGATGGGGGCGATGATACTGAATATTTCGGCCAATGCCCTGGGCCTTGGCAACGCCGCCACGCCCTTCGGCATTCGTGCCATGCAGGCCTTGGAGGACTTGAATCCGAATAAGGGGACGGCCAGTAACGCCATGGCGCTTTTTCTGGCGATCAATACCTCTAGCGTCACGCTTTTGCCGACGGGGGTGATTGCGCTGCGCGCCGCCGCCGGATCGCAGGATGCCGCCGGCATATTATCGACCACCCTCTTTGCCTCGCTGTGTTCGACCCTGGCGGCGATTTTTGCAGCCCGCTTTTACCAACATTTTTCGCCCACGCCCATCGCCGCCGAACACCCCAACGACATTTCTGAAGCGAAACGGCTCGAGCCCCCGGTGGACTTTGTCCCGCAATCCGATGCCGGCGATCGACCCTGGGTTTCCACCTCGGCCTTAGCGGTTTTGATCGCCCTCATCCCCTTGACCCTCCTCTACGGCAAGGCGATGGGGCCTTGGGTAATCCCCGGATTGGCCGTGTTATTGTTGAGTTTCGGTTTGATACGGGGGGTAAAAATCTACGAGGCCTTTATCGAAGGCGGCAAGGAAGGCTTCCAAGTGGCCGTGAAAATCATCCCCTATTTAGTCGCCATTCTCGTGGCCGTCGGGATGTTCCGCAGCAGCGGGGTCTTGGATCTCTTGATCGGCATCCTCGATCCGCTGACCTCGCGCATCGGGCTGCCGGCCGAGGCCTTGCCTATGGCCCTCTTGCGGCCCCTTTCCGGCTCCGGCGCCTATGGCCTCTTGGCCGAAACGATCAACAACCCGGCCATCGGACCCGACTCCTATATCGGCTACTTGGTCAGCACCCTCCAAGGGTCGACCGAAACGACCTTTTATGTCTTGGCGGTTTACTTCGGCGCGGTGCAGGTGCGTCAAACCCGTCACGCCTTGGCCGCCGGTTTGACCGCCGATCTGGCCGGGATCGCGGGAGCGGTTGCGGCCTGTTCTTTTTTGTTTCGATAAGTCCGTGTTTTAATGATCACTCACAGCGCTGGGTGTGACAATCCCTTTCCTGAAATAGCGCATGCGTAAGCGAGGCCGTTCTTAGAAAATAGAGCCTTGACATTTCGGACAGGCTTGATCGATGATATTCGAACGAAACGTTCAGTAGACCGATACGCTAGGAAATGGAGCGAGTACCAGAACGACTGATTTAAGGAGAAGCCTGTCATGACCATCACACTCGAAAGACTCAAGAGCCCAATCTACCCGGCCTTTCTATGCGTTGGCGATTATTCGATCGCCCTCGAACCCGACCTGATCGACTCCTTAAAAGAAATTGCGAAAACCGAAGACAAATCCGGCCCCTTTTTCGATAAGATCATCGAGACCGTGGGCATCAACCGCTACCTTCGCGAGATGATCCAAGAAGAAATCAAAAACGAAGTGAACCGAACAATAATGAGCGATCGACTTCGCGAAGCCATCACCTCTTTTTAGACCGTAGGTATTTAGCTTCGATCCGCGAGAGGAAGGAAGGGACGCGCGCCTTCGCCCGTATAGCGGCATCGGGGGCGGATGAGGCGGTTACTCTCGTGCTGTTCCATAATGTGGGCGGCCCAGCCTGTGATGCGGCTGCAGACAAAGAGCGGGGTATAAATCGAAATCGGCAGGCCCAAGAGATAGTAGGCCGAGGCCGAATAAAAATCCAAATTCGGATAAAGCCCCTTCTCCCGCAACATCGTCTCCTCGATTTCCGCAGAGAGGGAGGCCCACTTCAACTCTCCACGCGCTTCACCCAAAGATTTCGCATAGCCTTTAATAATATCCGAACGCGGATCGCCCTTCCTGAGCACGCGATGGCCGAAACCCATGATCTTTTCTTTCTTCGCCAAGCGCCCGGAAAGATACCTCTGTACATCCCCATGGGCATCGATTTCGAGCAGCATCGCCATCACGGCCTCATTCGCCCCGCCATGAAGGGGTCCCTTTAAAGTTCCGATGGCCGAGGTGACAGCGGAGTGAAGGTCCGACATTGACGAGGCCGTTACGCGCGCTGCAAAGGTCGAGGCATTGAATTCGTGTTCGGCATAGAGGATGAGCGAGACATCGATAACTTTTGAAGAAAAGGCGTCGGGGGCACTGCCGGTGAGAAGCGTGAGCAGGTATTCCGAATGTGCGCGCGGCCCGTTTTCCGGCAGCATTGCACTCGCCTCATCGGATCGATTGACCAAGGCGGCCAGCAGGGCCGGCATTTGCGCACACAAGCGGATCCCTTTTCGAAGATTGGCCGCATGCGTGTTCGAGCCCGTGTCGGGATCGTCGAGACCCAGAATGGACACCGCCGTTCGCAGGGCATCCATCCTGTTGACCGATTCGGGAATCGCCCGCAAAAATTCTACAATATGCGAAGGCACATTCCGCGCACCGATCAGGGCGTCTTGAAAGAGGTCCAGGTCGTTTCGATTCGGAAGGGTTCCGAACAGAAGAAGGAAGGCCACTTCTTCAAAAGAGGCCTGCGCGGCAAGGTCGTCTATAAGATATCCACGATAACGCAAAGCTGCGTGATCGACTTCACAAATTGCCGAATCGCCTGCCAAGACCCCATCTAATCCGGGAACCACCGGGTCTGTCATGCCCCTCGCCTCCGGGGAGATGCCGGCCTTGTGTGCCCTGGATCCCTGTCCCGATCGCGGGCTTCGTAATCGTCATATCGTATCAAACGATAAAGCGCCTCGCGCGTCTGCATGGCGTCGAGCATATTTTTGGACATGCCTTCGCGCTTGAGTTGTTCGAGACCTTTTTCCATCGCCCCCGCTGCAATCCGAAAAAGCGTCATGGGAAACAGGACCATCCGATAACCCATGGCGAAAAGAACGTCGGCGGGCAAGGCCGGGCTCTTTCCGAACTCCGTCATGTTCGCCAAAAGGGGCGCCTTCACTTTCTGTGCGAATTCGGAAAACTCTTCTTCCGATTGCAAGGCCTCCGGAAAAATCATATCGGCCCCGGCATCGAGGTAGCGTTGGGCCCGATCGATGGCATCGTTTAAATCGGTCACGCCGCGTGCATCCGTCCGGGCGACGATCATGAGATTTGGATCTCGGCGCTGCGCCGCCGCTGCACTGATTTTCTGCGCCATGGCCTCGGCCGTAATGAGCTGCTTTCCCGAAAGATGCCCGCAGCGTTTGGGAAACTGTTGGTCTTCGATTTGAATGCCCGCGACGCCAGCCGCTTCGAAGGCCGCCATGGCCCGGACGAAATGGACGCCTTCGCCGAAACCGGTATCGGCGTCGGCAATCGCCGGAATCTTCACCGCATGGGTAATATACTGAACCTGAGAAACGACCTCCGTAAGACTCAATAGCCCGATGTCCGGCAGGCCCGCGACGCCATTGGCCAGTCCCGCGCCGGAAATATACACGGCATCGAAACCGGCCTGCTCAATCAGTTGAGCGGAAAGCGCATTAAAGGCCCCCGGCAGAAGAATGGGCTTTTCTTTGAGGACGGATCGTAAGCGCAGGCCGGGCGAGAGGTCCTTCATCTTTTTCCCATCACTTCGAAAAGTTTTACCAGCGGGTCGAGCGTTTTTTCCTTTTCCAAATTCCAAATCGTATCGAGAACCTTTTCTGTCGCGCGCTCGGATAGGAGCGGTTTCGCCATATGCCGGAACTTGGCCTCCACGTCATCGTCCGTCATTTTATTCTTGGGAAAGCCCCTCGGAATGTCGACTCTTTCGCTGTAGGTTTTCCCATCGACCTTCACCGAAACGGTGTTGCCCATGGTTTTGCCGTACAAGGCGGAATGTTCCTTGTCGGAAAAAACGCGGACCTTTTGAATGAGGCGATGCAGTTTTGCATCTTTCAGGTGGCGGTCGTTAAATTGCGTCAGTCCGACCTTGCCGTCCAAAAGGGCGACGGCGACAATGTAGGGCAGGGAATGATCGGCGGTCTCTCGCGACTGGGGATGCCACTTGTCGGGATCGTTCCCGATGATCTCGTAGGAAATATCGGAGGTCCGCACGCGAATGGCCTCGATCTTTTTCAAAAAATCCTTCTTTTTCAAAAAACCATTCGGCAATTTTTTCCGCAGATCCAGCGCGGCCTGCACGGCGCTCTGCGCGTGGTACTCCACGGGGTAGAACTTAATATAGGTCTCCATGATTTTAAAAGGGCCATTGGGACGAAGGGGAGCGAGACGGAATGCGCCGGAAACAATGTTCATAAATCCTTTTTCGCCCTCGAAGATGGGGGCGGGGCCGCTCATGCCGAGGCGCGCCAATTCCGCGGCAAAAACGCCGTTTCGCGCCGCATTGGCAAAGGCCACTCCCTTCCACATCGAGAGATGACCCACGCGTGTTTGGCGAAGTGCGTTGTTCGGGTTTCCGGCCAACCCCAAGGCATGCACGGTTTTACTTTCGCTCAGCCGCCAAAGCTTCGCGCACAACAGTGCGGTGGAAAAGGGTCCATAGGTGACATGATCCCAACCCCGCGGACGCAGGGCCGCTGCATCGCAAAGGCGGCATTGGATCTCGTAACCGATCACGATCGCTTCGATCAGGCGCTGACCGCTTGCACCCACATATTCGGCGGCGGCCAAGGCAGCGGAAATATTGTCGCTTGGATGCGCAGGTTCTTTGGAAAGATAGGTGTCATTGTAATCGAGATAGCGCATCGCCGTGCCGTTGGCGAAGGCGGCGAGATCGGCAGTGGTTTTCACCTTTGTTCCAAGCAGGGTTGCCCCATTTTTGAAAGGGACGCGGCTGCCCATCTTCCGGCCAATCTGAGAGGGCCGGCTTCGCCAGCCGCCTAAGGCGCAGCCCAAGGTATCGATCAGGCGGCGCTTAACCTCATGCACCACTTCAGGCGGGAAATTTTTATAATCGATCTGTTGACTATAACGGGCTAACCGTTCGGCGAGGGTGGGTGTGGATCTTCCCATGGACTTCACTCCAAGGCATACAATCCTGACATATTCAGTCTACAAGCCTTGAGAAGAGGTGTCAATGAAATGCACGCATCTTTCTGTCCGACGATTCCGGAGGGCAGAAGCGACTTTTAAAGTAGAAAAATGAATCGAGAAAATGAGGCGGAGGTTTTTATATTGAGCTTAAAAAACGAATTGTACCCCTGTATCGCTTCGGGCGGCATGTCGTAAGTTCTGTCGCGAGTTTGTCGCAAGTTTTGTCACGGAGATGTCGCAAGTTCAATCGTTGAGGCGATAGACCCGTGGGTTTGTTGCACCTTCTACCGCGAGCATTTTTTTCTCCACCAAGCCTTTCAAATCGCGCTGCAGGCTGCGGAGAGTGTGGCTACTTCCCAAAAACCCCGCGCCCGCTCGCAGGTGGGTAATGGTAAATTTGGAGGTGTAAAGTTGATTTTTAAGCTGATTTGGCATAACTTCCCCAGGGAAATATAAAGCAGTGATCATCATAAGAGAATCCACGGCTCTTACCATCGTACTTTAGGATAGTGATCCAGTGAGCAAAGTCCTAATCGGGCAATACCTCAACAACCTGCAAGACCTCAGAAAGATCTCCGGCAGTACCCGTGAATCCGTCCTGCGAGAGGCGTTTAAAGATCTACTCAAAGGATGGGCGCGTTCGCACGATCTTATCTTTGTCCCAGAATATGAAATCACCACGCCCGCCAAAGACCGTCGCTATGTTGACGGGGCCTTGCTCCATCCCTTGCGCATGCCTTTTGGATATTGGGAGGCAAAGGACGAAAACGATGACCTCGACGCGGAGATTGAATACAAATTGCGCCGCGGCTACCCGCAGGACAACATCATTTTCGAGGATTCCACACAGGCCGTTTTAATTCAGAGCAAACGCGAAGTCATGCGTTGTGGGGTTGATGATGTTTCCGCGCTCGAAAAACTGCTCAATCTATTTTTCAGCTTTGAGCGGGCTGAGGTCATCGAGTTCAGAAAAGGCGTTGAGCAATTCAAAACAGACCTGCCGAATGTCTTGGATGCCCTTCGGAGCATGATTAAACAAGCCTATGGTGAAAATTCCCAGTTTCTCAGGGCGGCCAAAATCTTTCTTGCACATGCGAAAGAAGCGATCAATCCGAGCCTCACCGAAGCCGACGTCCGTGAAATGCTGATTCAGCACATCCTCACCGAGGAGATTTTCTCCAAGGTATTCGGCGAGGACGATTTTCATCGGCAGAACAATGTCGCCAAGGAACTTTATGATTTGGAATCTCAGTTTTTCACGGGAGATCTTAAGAAAAGCACACTGCGCGGCCTTGCGCCCTATTATTCCGCGATCCGGGCCGCCGCCGTGCAAATCAGCAGCCACCACGAAAAACAAACCTTCCTCAAAGTGATCTACGAAAATTTTTACAAAGTCTACAATCCGAAGGCGGCCGACCGCCTGGGCGTGGTGTACACGCCCAACGAAATCGTGCGCTTCATGGTCGAAAGCGCGGATTGGCTGTGCGAGAAACATTTTAAAAAAAATCTGATCAACCGCGATGTCGAAATTCTCGATCCCGCCGCGGGCACCGGGACTTTTGTCTGTGAAATGCTTGAGCATTTTCGCGGACAGCCGGAGATGCTCAAACACAAATACCTTGAGGAGCTTCATGTCAACGAGGTCGCGATTTTGCCCTACTACGTCGCCAACCTCAATATTGAAGCGACTTACGCCGCGATTACCGGGGAATATGTCGAGTTCCCCAACCTTTGCTTTGTGGACACTTTGGACAACGTGCAAGCCTTGAGCAGGGCGAAATACCAAACGGACACGATGTCATTCGGCGGCGTCAGCGAAGAAAACGTCGCCCGCATCAAACGCCAGAACAGCCGGAAGATCAGCGTCATCATCGGCAATCCGCCGTACAACGCCAACCAGCTCAATGAAAACGAAAACAACAAAAACCGCACCTATCCAGAAATCGACAAACGCATCAAAAATACTTATATCGCCGAGAGCACCGCGCAGAAGACCAAGCTTTACGACATGTATGCGCGATTTTTCCGCTGGGCCAGTGACCGCGTCGATGAAAACGGCATTGTGGCGTTCATTACGAATCGCAGCTTTATCAACGGACGAACTTTCGACGGTTTCCGCAAAGTCATCACCCAAGAATTCAGCGAAATTTATGTTATCGATCTAGGCGGAGATGTTCGCGAAAACCCCAAGCTTTCTGGAACAAAACACAACGTTTTTGGAATCCAGACCGGCGTTGCGATCAATGTGATGGTCAAGCGGCAGCCTACACAAGGATGCCGCATATACTACACACGCCGGCCTGAATTCGAAACGGCTGAAGAAAAAATTTCTTTTCTGGGCTGCGCGAAACTCGGAATGCTCAACTTTGAAGAAATTCGTCCCGATTCCAAAAATAACTGGATCAATCTCGTGCAGAACGATTTTGACACACTCTTGCCGATCGCGACAAAAGAGACAAAGGCGACAAAGAAACCCCAACTAGAGAGGGCGATCTTGAAAACTTTTATGATAGGCGTATCGACAAACCGTGACGACTGGGTCTTTGACCAAAACGTAAGTAAACTTTCCGAAAAACTCACTTTTTTAATTTCTGAGTTTAACAATGAGAGCACTTCCCTGCCACAAACATTGAAGTCTTTCTCTGATCTTGACAATCAACAACTTCGATCAACGGTTAAATGGAGTGAATCACTTAAGCGTCGCCTAGTAAATCGAGAAATTTTTTCATTCCAAAAAGACGCAATAGTTAAATTTCTCTACAGACCGTTTTGCAAACAGCACTACTATTCAGCAAAGGAGTTTTCAGACCGCTTAACATCCAATCATTATGAAATTTTTGGAAGTGGCTTGAATACTAAAGCAAAGGTCATAGCCTTTAGTGGTCCTAATGCCTCTAAACCTTTCTGTATATTGGCTTCTAATCTAGTCTTCGGGCTAGATTGCATAGAGAAAACTCAATCAGTACCGATTTCAGTTTTAGATCAAAATGGACTCGCAGTAGACAACATCACGGACTGGGCACTCGACCAATTCAAGAATCATTATCAACCCAGTAGATCGAAGCCCCAAAAACCCATTACAAAAGAAGCGATCTTCCATTACGCCTATGGCGTGCTGCACGATCCGGTCTATCGTAAAAAATACGCATTAAACCTCAAGCGCGAATTTCCGCGCATCCCATTTTATGCCGACTTTTGGCAATGGGCCGATTGGGGCAAGGAATTGATGGAATGGCACATCGCTTACGAAAATGTAGAGCCGTATCGGCTCAAGCGGTCGGACGCAGCGGACGACGGACACCCGCCCAAGGTGCTGCTCAAGGCGGACAAAGCAGACGGACGCATCCTCCTCGACAGCCGAACAACGCTTTCCGGGGTTCCGCCCGAAGCCTGGGACTACAAGCTCGGCAATCGCTCCGCCCTGGAATGGATACTCGATCAACACAAAGAAAAGAAGCCGAAAGACCCCACAATCCGCGAAAAATTTAACACCTATCGCTTCGCAGACTACAAAGAGAAGGTCATCGATCTACTAATGCGCGTGACGACCGTGAGCGTTCGGACCGTCGCAATCACCCAGGCAATGAAAAAAACCTCCCGGTAAAGACAAAACACAAAAAAGCCCGGCTAAAAAAACGCCGGGCTTTTTTATTGGTGGAAGCGGCGGGAGTTGAACCCGCGGCCGAAAATATGACCCACCTAGTCGTTATAGCTATTGTTCTTTTTTAGTTAAGGCTTTTTTCCTCTTAGCTCCGATCTTTTTTAGGCTTTCAGCTGTAGGAAGATTTTCTGGTTGAGTTCCGCCAATCTCTTCAATTGTACTACGGACTTTTCTTCCTACTTCATAATGAGTATTATTCGCGTTCTCTTTTCCTGTAATTTTATCCCGCTTTATCTTTTCTTCTGTTTGAGTCGCCCTAAAAAGGTTGGCTGCTAATTCGGTGCTTCCCATATGATCCAAAATTTGTTCACTCTTCTTCAATCCCTTTTTTCTACGGATATCCTGGGCAGTTAAACCACCATATAATCCCTGATAACCATGATTTTGAAAAATTGCATAATCCTTTGACACTATAATCCCTGCTTGTTTCACCGTACCCATTAAACGTAGGTTGTGAGTTTTAAGCTCCTCCCTGATGTGCAACCTTCTTTCTCGTTCAGCCTCTTCATCACCCAATTCTTGCCGTCTAGTTTGCACGGCGAAATAAGTCTGTCCTCTGGCAATGATCTCTTTTGATGGATCGGCATTTTGAATGATCAAATAGCAAGCATATCTTGTCAACATGACAATCTTTACGGACCGTTTCGCTCCACTTCCAATACCAACCATTTCGTTGACATCGACAAAATGGTCTTTCACGTCACGACCACTATTGAAACATGCTTGTTTTGCCTTCGTTATAACCCCTTCGAAATTAACGTAGCTGCTATAGTCCAGAACCCTCGCCAGATCACGACTTGACCACCAATCTATGCCGTGCTCGTTTCTTCTACGGATTGCTTCAAAGACAGATGAACCCCCACCGGACACAACCTCATCATCCATGATTAACGTCCCCCTTGTTTATGAAGGATTATTGTTTTCAGAAGGCTTTCTCCGGTACGCTGATGGAGTTCGCCCTCTTCCTTTTTTTACTAACTCAAGTTCTCCGCGCCGCCATAGCCGATGAAGTGTGTTTGTGAGTGAAACTCGGTTTACTGGTTTACCTTCATTATAATTATGGTCACTCAGCCCTATCTCAATTAAATCGGCCGTGAAGTCTTTGTCCATTTGTGCGATTACAAGTCGAACCGCCTCAGAAAGGGGTTGATCAACCCCAGGCGTTTCTATCTTGTTGCCTTGCTGTGTACGAGAAAGTACATTTTGCGACCGCTTCCACACAAGCTCTAAGGCATCAAGGTTTTTTCGATACTCGTTTTCGATGTCTTTTTTAAGTTGTAGATATTCGGAGTAATTCATGGTGTGTGATAGTAGCAAAAGAGAAGCGATATATCAATACAAAAGCAAATGAAGAGTGAATTCGATTTAAAGGTCTTGTTTTACCAAATTCAAACCAACATCAAAGCCATCCTTTTTTGGGGCAGTGACTCATTTTAAATGTTCCCGAATCCCCCACACCCGCGAAGGATAACAGCCTTGCGTTTTTATCTCTGGATTCCCGCCTACGCGGGAATGACAAGGCAAGGATAACTTTCTTTTTATCTAAATCGGCTAAGAGGCTTGTTTTCCAATGGCGGCGGAAAAGATGAATAATACGGGTTGGATTTGTAACAAAATGCTGGATTCCGGCTCGGGGGCAGGAATGACAACCCTCAAAACACAAAAAAGCCCGGCTAAAAAAACGCCGGGCTTTTTTTATTGGTGGAGGCGGCGGGAATTGAACCCGCGTCCGAAAATCTTGAGCCAAGGACCCCTACATGCTTAGTCTTTGATTTGAATCTCGCATTGGAGAGCGCCCAAAGACAGGCTTCCTCCGCTGCCAGCCCCGAAAAATCTTACCCGCGCCCCCGAGACAAAAAGAGCGGGCCAGCCTGCTATCTGGCATCTTGCCTCCGCGCAGGCCCGGAGGGTCGATGTCACTGCCTTAGGCAGCGAGGGCTAACTGATCGTTAGCAATTATGGTTTTCCCATTTGTTTAACGAGCCCAATGGGACCTCGGCATGCGTTCCTTGACCTCCCATCCCCGTCGAATCCAAATCGCCCCCATGACGATGGACATTGTTTAAGCCAGATGACTGCGAAACATAAAAAAGACGGCGGCGATCAAACAGAGCCCCGCCCACAGGTAATCGAGCTTTAAAGGTTCTTTCATATACAACACCGAAAAAGGAACAAACACAGATAGCGTGATGACCTCTTGCAGTATTTTTAACTGGGCCACGTTGAAGCGGCTGTAACCGATACGATTGGCCGGCACCTGAAGGAGGTATTCGAAGAGGGCGATGCCCCAACTGATCAGCGCGGCCACGACCCAGGGTTTGCCGCTCAACTCTTTCAGATGGGCATACCAGGCAAAGGTCATAAAAATGTTGCTGCACACTAACAAGCCGATAGTAACGATAATCGGATTCACCCTTCTCCCGCTACAGTTCGTATCCAAGGCCCTGTTAAGTCCCCCGTCCACGCATTCCCCTTTCGATATCGCGTTTGGCCGATTTTTTTGCAGCGGCGTCCCGTTTATCGTAGAGCTTCTTCCCTTTTCCCAGCCCCAGCTCCACCTTCGCCCAGCCCCGTTTGAAATATATTTTCAAAGGGATCAAGGTCAGGCCCTTCTCGCGCGTCTTCCCGATAAAGCGATCTATCTCTCTTTTTTTGAGGAGGAGCTTCCGGCGACGCTCGGGTTCGTGATTGGCGAGATTCCCGTGGCTGTATGGACTGATATGACAATTATAAAGGTAAAGCTCGCCCTTTTCAACGCGGGCGAAGCTGTCCTTGAGATTTACCTTTCCGGCGCGGATGGATTTGACCTCGGTACCGAGCAGGGAAATGCCCGTTTCGAGTTTTTCCAGTATGAAATATTCATGCGTGGCCTTGCGGTTTAAAATGACAACATCGTCATAGGATTTCTTGTCCGGCATCTGCTTATCCCGAGTGGATGCTGCGTATTGACTCCGATGGGAAGCTACTATACGCTCTTGCCCATGAAGAAGGAACCGTCCCGCATCGCGGCCATCGTAAAAAACCTGGCGAAAGATTTGGGCCTGGAAGCGGGCATGGACCTCTACATCCTCCAAAGCCAGTGGCAAAGCCTGGTCGGCAAGCCCCTCTCCGCCCACGCCTTTCCTCAGACGATTCAATACAAGGTGCTGACCCTCCAGGTCGATTCGGCGCCTTGGATGCAGGAGTTGAATTATTTAAAGGCGGAACTCATCCAAAAGCTAAATCAAGCCCTCGGAAAGCCTGCGCTTCAATCGATCCGCCTCAAGTTGGCGCCGATCGCACCGGTACTCGATCCATTACTTAGAGTAGCGGCTTCTCATTCAGAAAAACCGCAAGCCCCCGCAGCGCTGAAAGCGCTTTCTCAAGAAGACAAAGACCTGCTTCTCCACCAGCTCGATTCGGTTTCGGACGATGCCTTGAAGGAGACGATTCGAGCGGCGATGACACATCATTTGCGGAGGGAAGAACCGGTCTAATCCTGCGCTAGTTTTCCATAGGACGCGATTCATTGTCTAGAGCAGGAGCACCGGGCTTGAGCTGATCAATCTTGCGGGCGATGTCGGCCTGATCGGGGTAGGCCCCATCCTTCAGTTCCTTGTACAAGGCATAGGCCGCTTCTTTTTGTTTCCCCATTTCCAGACAATTGGCGGCCCGATACTTGGCGAAAGGACCCACTTCGGATTCGGGATAGCTCGTATACACCCACGTGTAGGTCTTTAGGGCCTTTTTGCAGTTTCCCATCACAAAATAGGTTCCGCCCTTTCGATATAAAGCCGCAGGCGCCCAGGCACTCTCGGGATATTTTTTGACCAGGATATCCCATTCCACTCGGGCCTGAGCAAAATCGCCCTGGGCCTCGTAAAGACCGCCAATTTTATAACGGGCCTCCTCTGCCTCTCCCGGATCGGGCGTCACTTCGATGATCGCTTCATAAACCGCGATGGCAACACTTGGACGATTCAGATACCGCTCATAAGTTTCCGCAAGGTAGCGGCGGGCCTTTAAGCCAAAATCGACCTCGGGAGAGGGCGGGTCTGAGGCAATTGCCTTTTCAAAGGCATCGACGGCCCCTTTCGGATCGTCCAAATAGAGGAGCGAGGTCACCCCTTTCCAATAATAGGCCTCCGGAACCAAGGCGCTTGTCGGATAGCTTTCGACCAAACGGTCGTAATCGTGCGCAGCGGCGAGGTAATCGGCCTTATGCCATTTCTCATCCGCTTCCTCTAATAGGCGTTTGGGCCTCCATTCCCCGCGAAATCGAGAACCCCAAAACCCCAAGGCAACAACGCCAACAATCAAGACGCCCCAAAGGACGATCTTCATTCTCCTGCGCGGGTTCGGGTCAAAACGCGCCGAACCCTCTTCGGAACTAGTCCTCATCCCCTCCTTCTTGCGTCCTGGTGCCCGATTCATTTTCTGGCGTATCGGATTCGGCGGCCTCTTCCAGCTCACCGCCGTGGTCCGCTTGATCGACCAGTCTTGCGACGCAGACCACACGCTCGCCCTTTTCCATGTCGATCAAACGCACCCCCTGTGTGTTCCTCCCGATGACACGCAGATCTTCCATGCGAAGCCGGACCAGTTTGCCGTGGGCCGTGATAATCATCACCTCGTCGTCTTGATCGACCTGGAAGGCATCGACCACGTGGCCGTTTCGGGTATTGGTTTGAATGGTGATAATGCCCTGGCCGCCGCGGCCCTGCCGCCGGTATTCGGATAATTCGGTGCGCTTGCCGTAACCCAGCTCCGTGGTCGTGAGAACCGTGGTCTCTTGGTTGGGCGCCAAGGTTTCCATGCTGATCACTTCATCGCCCTTTCGCAGGCGAATCCCGCGAACGCCCGTCGCGACGCGTCCCATGGAACGGACATCCTCTTCCGAAAAACGAATCGATTGCCCCAGCTTCGTTCCCAACAGTATATCGTAGTCGCCGGTGGTTAAACGGACCGAAATCAATCGATCCCCTTCCTTGAGGTTAATCGATCGGATGCCGCCCGCGCGCGGATGACTGTAGGCCGCCAAAGGGGTCTTTTTAATGAGCCCCCCCCGGGTCGCCATGACGGCGAAGCGGTCTTCCTTAAATGCGTCGACCGGCAAGATGGCCGTGATCTTTTCGGTGGCCCCAATTTGCAGGAGATTGACAATGGCCTTGCCCTTGGTCGCGCGTCCGGCCTCCGGAATCTGGTGAACCTTCAACCAATGCACTTGTCCCGAATCCGTAAAAAAGAGGAGGTAATTGTGAGTCGATGCGATAAACAGATGCCGGACAAAGTCCTCGTCTTTCAAGCCCGCGCCGATCTTCCCCTTGCCGCCGCGGCGCTGGCTGCGATAGAGCGAGGCCGCGTTTCGTTTGATATAGCCGCTCTGAGAAACCGTGACCACCATGTCCTCTTGGGCGATGAGGTCTTCGATCTCGATCTCGCCTGTCTCCGGAATAATTTCCGTGAGGCGCGCATCGGCGTATTTTTCTTTGATCTCTTTCAGTTCGCGCGCAATGACTTTTCGGATGAGACGGTCGTCGGCCAGCAAGGCCTTTAACGATTCGATCTTTTCCGTGATCGCCTCCCATTCGCTCAACAATTTCTCCCGTTCGAGGCCGGTCAGGCGCTGAAGCTTCATGTCCAGGATGGCCTGAGACTGCAAAAGGGAAAGCGCGAACTGGCCCATCAAGCCTTGTTTGGCTTCCTCCGGGGACGCCGAGCTGCGAATCAAGGCAATGACGGCATCGAGTTGGTCGAGCGCGGTCTTTAGTCCTTCGAGGATATGGGCGCGGGCCTCGGCTTGGCGGAGTTCGTAACGCGAACGCCGGATCACCACCTCGCGCCGGAAATCCAAGAAGTGTTGGAGACATTCCTTCAGATTTAAGACCTTCGGCTGGTTGTTGACGAGGGCGAGCATGATGACGCCAAAGGAATTTTGCATCTGGGTATGCTTGTAGAGCTGATTGAGAATAACCACGCCGATCTCGCCTTTTTTAAGCTCGATGACGATGCGCATGCCATCCCGATCCGACTCGTCGCGCAACTCGGATATGCCTTCCAGCTTTTTCTCCCGAACCAAGAGACCGATCTTTTCGAGCAGCCGCGCCTTGTTCACTTGATAAGGTAGCTGGGTGACGACGATGGTCTCGCGCTCGGTTCGGGGGTTCACCTCGATGGCCGCGCGCGCCCGCAGGGTGAGCGAGCCGCGACCGGTTCTAAAGGCATCGTCGATGCCCTGGGTGCCATAGAGAAAACCCGCGGTCGGAAAATCGGGTCCTTTCACATGGCCCATTAAAGCCTCGATCGACAGGCCCGGATCGTCCAAGAGCGCCGTTAAGCCCGAGATCAATTCGCCGAGGTTGTGAGGCGGGATGTTGGTGGCCATGCCGACGGCGATGCCGGTGGAGCCGTTCATCAAGAGGTTGGGTATGCGGGAAGGCATGACCAAGGGTTCAAGCACGGTCTCGTCGAAGTTCGGCCCGAAGTCGACCGTCTCCATGTCGATGTCGGCCAAAATTTCTTCCGCCAGCTTGGTGAGCCGGGCCTCGGTATATCGATACGCGGCGGCGCGGTCTCCATCGACGGACCCGAAGTTGCCCTGCCCATCGACCAAGGGGTAGCGCATGTTGAAATCTTGCGCCATGCGGACCATGGTGTCGTAGATCGCCGTATCGCCGTGGGGGTGATATTTTTTGAGGACCTCGCCGACGACGCCGGCCGACTTGGAATAGCGTCGGGTCGAAAGCAGGCCTTCGCGGAACATGGCGTAAAGAATGCGGCGGTGAACGGGTTTAAGTCCGTCGCGCACGTCGGGCAAGGCACGGCCTACGATCACGCTCATGGCGTAATCGATATAGGCCGCTTTCATTTCCGTTTCGAGATTGACGGTCGTTCTGTTTTCAACGACGGGCATGCTCAAGTCTCCAGTATGGGGGCTCCCGCTTTTACGCGTGGGTAAGGCCAGGGAGTCGTTCGATCGGCCGCTTCATTTTCTAGGCTACGATCGGTTTCGTTGTCTATCGTTTAAGCTGACCGGCGTGCCCAGTGTGATATCAGGAGGCCGCAACGTGAAACCAGTCGGCGTGTAAACCAGTCGGGTTGAGCGACGGGTTGGCCATTTTTTTACTAAAAGACTATGCTGCATAACGAACAATTTCTAATTCCGCATGTCGATCAACTTGAGACAAGATTTCTTCAACGCGTTCCATAATTTCATCTTTAATTAAGTACTCCAAACAATTTTCACATTGATTGACAGGCAATTTTTTGAGAATAACGATTGTGGAATTGCTTACTTTAAATGGTAGATCTGTTTCCATGGGCTTGAGTCCACTTCCACAAACAGCACACTTCATTTTTTTCTCCTACGCGTTTTCATATCAGGTTCCCATTCGGCTAAATCTGGACGATAAGCGGTAACGCCCGCTTGAGCGGCGCGGGCCAGTGAAGTAACAGGAAACGCTGCGCCTTATCACCGCGTCCGTCTCCAAGCGATAGTTAGACGCCATAACGGTGCCTGAGTTGTTAACCCTTAGTATTTCTCAGCACGGCTTGTAGTACATAAGTACAGTAAAGGCAGCAATGACGGCGGTGGACAGGCCACCGACTACAACGGAAAAGTTGACCCCCCAACTCAGTTTAACCTTTTGCTCAGTAACGATGAGTTGCCCATTCCAATAAAGCCGCGCTTCATCATCTATTCCAAGAATTCCCGTCTTCCCCGCGTCTGTGTCTTGCTCGAATATTGTTGTGATTTTTGGCGCCATACAGACTCCTAAATTAAATGGCATCTAACTGGTACTCGCACCATTTTTTAGAGTATTAGATATCGAGGTTTTTCACTTCGCCCGCATGCTTCTCTATAAATTTACGACGCGGTTCGACGGCATCGCCCATCAAGACCGAAAAGATGTTATCGGTATCGTAGGCATTTTCAAGCGTGACCTTCAGCAGGGTCCGCTTTTCGGGATCCATGGTCGTCTCCCAGAGCTGGTTCGGATTCATCTCGCCCAAACCTTTGTAGCGCTGGATGTTCAAGCCCTTCTTCGCCCGCTCCAAGACATGCTGAATGATGGCGGCCGCCGTCGGATAATTTTTTTCACCGTCGGTATCCGTCAGCCGGTAGGGCGCGGGACCCAGCCCCAAACGCGGAGGGGAAAGATTTCTCAATTCCCGAAATTCGGGCGAGTTTAAAAGAACGTCGTCGAGCGTAAAGTGATGGCTAAGGCCATTTTTGAGGGCGCGGCATTCCACCAGAAGGCAAGAGCGTTCTTCGTCTTGCTTAATTTCGTAGTCGAGGGTTTCGGTCGGGTAATGCTTGAGCCATTCCGATTTCGCGATGGCGAAGCGGGCCTCCAATCGGCCCCGGTCCCGAAGGAGCTCGCGGGCAAAATCTTCTTCTTGTGTGAGAACGCGAAGGAGATCGGGATCGATCCCTTTTCGTTCGAAGTGCGTGATGATCGCCTCGTAACCGACGAGTTTTTTTAAAATGGACTTAAAGCGTGCGCCGCTGACCGTGGTGTTATCCCGTCCCATAAAGAGTTGGGCTTCGTCCCCGGCCAGGCCGATCAGATGATCCTGCAAGGCCGCTTCGTCTTTAACATATTGTTCCTTCTTCCCTTTTTTCACCCGAAAGAGCGGGGGCTGTGCGATGTAGATATAGCCTTTTTCGATTAAGGCAAGCATTTGCCGATAGAAAAAGGTGAGGAGCAGGGTCCGGATGTGGGCCCCGTCGACATCGGCGTCCGTCATGATAATGATGCGGTGATAACGGGCCTTCGCGATATCGAAATCCTCGCCCCCGATGCCTGTGCCCAAGGCGGTAATGAGGATGCGGATCTCTTCGGAGGAGATCATCTTGTCGAAGCGCGCCCGTTCGACGTTGAGAATTTTGCCCTTCAGAGGCAGGATGGCCTGAAAGCGGCGGTCGCGGCCCTGCTTGGCCGAGCCCCCGGCGGAATCGCCCTCCACTAGGTAGATTTCGCTGCGGGCCGGATCTTTTTCGGAGCAATCGGCCAACTTGCCGGGCAAAGTGCCGCCGTCGAGGATACTCTTTCGGCGGATGAGTTCCCGGGCTTTTCGGGCCGCTTCTCGGGCCCTGGAAGCGTTGATGGCCTTTTCGATAATTTTTTTGGCGACGGCGGGGTGCTCCTCGAAATATTCCCCCAGCCCGCTGTTGACGGCCGCCTCGACAATGCCCTTTACGTCGGAGTTGCCCAGCTTGGTCTTGGTCTGCCCTTCGAACTGCGGGTTGGGCAGTTTGATCGAAATGACGGCGGTGAGCCCTTCCCGAACATCATCGCCGGAAAGGCTTTCGCCGGGCTTTAAAACTTTGTTCGCTGAACCGTAAGCGTTGGCCGTGCGGGTTAAGGCACCCTTGAAACCCGCCATGTGGGTGCCGCCTTCCCGCGTGTTGATGTTGTTGGCAAAGGAGAAAATGTGTTCGGCGAAGCTGTCGTTATATTGTATCGCTACCTCCAGGATCACCCCGGATTTCTCGCGCTCGATATAGATGGGTTTGTGGAGGGCGTTTTTGCTCTCGTTGAGCATGTCGATAAAAGAGACGATGCCGCCCTCGTAACAAAGCAGTTGTTTTTTTTCGGTCCGCTCTTCTTCGATGTTGATTTTCAGCCCTTTATTGAGGAAGGCCAATTCCCGGAGCCGCTCGCTCAGTCTGTCGTAGGAATATTCGATCTCCTCGAAGATACCGGTGTCGGGCTTAAAGGTGACCTTCGTCCCCCGGTTTTTTGTTTTGCCGGTGACGGTCAGCGGACCGGTCGGCTTGCCATACGCGTAGCGCTGCTGGTAGACCACGCCCTCTTGCCTGATTTCGAGTTCGAGCCATTCCGAAAGGGCGTTAACGACCGAGACCCCGACCCCATGCAGTCCGCCGGAGACCTTGTAGGTTTCGTTGTCAAACTTGCTCCCCGCGTGGAGATAGGTTAGGGCCACTTCGGCGGCTGAGATATTTTTTGTCGGGTGCATCTTGGTGGGGATGCCCCGGCCATTGTCCGTGGCCGAAATCGAGTTGTCGATATGAATCACGACTTCGATTTCGGTGCAATGGCCGGCCATGGCTTCGTCGACCGAATTATCGACCACCTCGTAAACGAGATGATGCAAGCCTTCGGGTCCGGTACTCCCGATGTACATTGCCGGCCGCTTCCGGACCCCTTCCAAGCCTTCGAGGATCTTGATCTTGCCTGCATCGTATTCAGACGGACTCTTTTCGGCTTCCATATTTTCCTTAAATTAAAGTCGCAAACAAAGCGGGTGAAATCTTCGGTCTGATGCATGAGGGGCTGGACTTGACGCTCCAGACCTTTCAGTCCGTAACTTGCCCTCGCCGAAGCTTGCCCTCGATCGTACAGCGCTGTTTTACTAAACCCGCATCGGCATGATGACGGCCAAAAAGCCCTCCGCTTTTTCCTTAATCAAACAAGGAGAAAGCGCATCCTTAAACTCTAAGACGGCCTCATCGCCTTTGAGGGCGGCGAGGGCATCGAGGAGATAGCGGGCATTGAAGCCGGTCGCGAAGCCTTCCCCGGAAAAAGAGGTATTAATTTCTTCGTTGGCCTCGCCCATTTCGGGATTGCTCGCACTCAAGAGTACCCGGCCTTTTTCCAAATGAAACTTGATCGCGCTCGTTTTTTCGCGCGCGAGGATAGAAACCCGCCGGAGGCCGCCCTCAAGCGCTTCTTTTTGCATCGGCACCCGTTGTTCGTTTCCTTTGGGGATGGCCTGCTTGTAATCCGGAAAATCGCCTTCCATCAAACGGCTGGTGATGACCACCGTCCCCCGTCGAAAAACCAATTGGTTGGCGCCGATCGAAAGTTTGGGAACCTCGGTGCTCTCCCCTTCGTCCAGGGCCCGCTTCATTTCCAAGATCGCCTTTTTCGGGATGATCACACCCTCCTGGTTTTCCAAGCCGCGGCCCGAGACACAGCCTTCGGCAATGGCGAGGCGATGGCCGTCGGTGGCGATAAAGCGGATGACGCCCGCTCCCTCCGCAATTTTTTCGACCTGAATTAAAAGCCCGTTTAAGATGTACTGCGGGGCGTTTTCTCCGGCGGCAAAGAGGGTGCGCCGAATTAAACCGGCGAAGAGCGCCGGGTCGATCTCGATCCATTTTTCGCCGTCCATGGGCGGCAGCGCGGGAAACTCCTCCGGGGGCAGACCCACGATTCGGAAATGGCTTTTTCCCGATTCGATGACGACCCAATGGTTGGGCTGCGATTGAATGCTCACCGGGGCTTCCTGAAATTCACGGACGATCTCGCTGAGCTTTCGGGCGGAAACGGTAATCCGGCCTGGCTGAATGACTTCCGCCGGATAGCTTCCCTGTATCCCCGCCTCGAGATCCGTCGCGAAAAAGGCGCAGCGGTCCCCTTCGGCCTCCACCAGGATGTGGGTTAAAATAGGCATCGTATTTCTTTTTTCGACGACCCCTTGAACGCGCTGTATTCCGGCAAGAAGGTCCCTCCGATTCATTTTTACCTTCACAGTTATTCCTCCTTCAGGCGTTTCGCCAGACTTTCGAGAATCATCTTGAGGTTAAAGTCCTCCCCTTTTTCCTTTTCGATCTGCTTGCAGGCATGAATGACTGTCGAATGGTCTTTTCCGCCAAAGGCCTTGCCGATCTCGGGAAAGGAGAGGTTCGTTAAATCCCGGGAGAGATACATGCCGATTTGTCTTGGGATCACAAGATTTCGAGTCCGTTTTTTCGATTTAATTTCTATAATTTTCACCTGGAAACGCTCGGCAACGGCGCGAAGAATATCTTCGGTCGTCACCACTTTTTTTCTTTCTTGAAAGGTATCCCTTAGGACCCGCTTCGCCATCTCGACCGTAATTTCCTGTCCGGTCAAGGAGCTGAAGGCGCCCAATCGAATTAAAGAGCCTTCGAGTTCACGGATATTGGTCTTGATATGCGTTGCCAAGAGGAGGGCGACATCATTGTGAAGGGCAATGTTTTCGAGCTCGGCCTTCCTCCGAAGGATGACAATTTTCGTTTCCAAATCGGGGGGTTGGATATCGGCAATGAGGCCCATTTCGAAGCGTGAACGAAGCCGCTCTTCAATATCGGACATCTCTTTTACCGAGCGATCGCTCGAAATCACCACCTGCTTACTGGCCTCATAAAGCGTATTAAAAGTGTGGAAGAATTCTTCCTGTGTGCGCTCTTTTCCCGAGATAAATTGAATGTCGTCTATCAGTAAAGCCTCCACGCTCCGATAACGATTTCTAAATTCGGTCATCTTATCGTAGCGTATGGAATTAATGACGTCGTTTGTAAATTGTTCCGAAGAAAGGTAGGCAATACGACTATTTGGATCCTTCTCGGAAATATAATTTCCGATCGCACTCAAGAGATGTGTCTTCCCTAAACCGACGCCGCCATAAAGAAAAAGCGGATTGTAGGTTACCCCAGGCCGCTCCGCGACTTTTAGAGACGCCGCATGTGCAAATTGGTTGCTCGATCCCACAACAAAAGTCTGAAATTTATATCTTGGATTGAGATTGGTCGTGTTGCGCCGCTTTTCTTTCTGCCTCTCTTCGTTTTGGGGGCCTTCAGTTTTTCTGGGACCTTCTCTGACGATGTAATGCACCGAGACCTCATCTTGAGATAATTCTTTTTTGAGGGCATCCTCAATCAAATGAGCATAATGCTCCTTAATCCATTCCTTGAAAAAATGATTGGGGACCTCAACTTGAATTTCCTTTTCGCTAAGGGATAGAAGGGAGGTTGGTTTAATCCAGGCTTCGTAGACTTGTTCATTAATGTTCGGCTTGATTCGGAGTAAGATATCATCCCAAACCAAATCATTTTTCATAAGACCATCAAAAAGTTATTCACAAGATTATGCACAGCTGTGGATTATTTAAGAGTTTATTTATCAATATCTTCGTTTCTAAGGAACGTATTGGAAACATTATTCGCGGTTCGGTTTTCGCTAAGGCTGTGGAATTATACTCGAACCCCATCCACGAATCAAGACGGGTAGGCATAACACCCTTTTTATACACAGCCCTATCCTCCTAAATTCCCATTTACTTTAAACAGTTTTGGAGACTTACACGCAGTAATAAGCCCTGCCTATTACTACTATCTTTAAATTATTTCGTTATTTTCAAAAGAAAAAAAAGAAAAAACAAAAACTGAGGCATCATTGGTAAAAGTGATCATAAAGGGAGGGTTACTTCCTTTTTAACTCCGATACAAGGCGTTTATTTTTACATAATCGAGGCTTAAATCCGAGGTCCATACTTCGGCCCTTCCTTTTCCAGAACAGAGAGCGATTGTCAATTGAAGGTCTTTATTTTTAAGGTAAGCGGTTACTTCCGCTTCTGCTGCTTTCCCGAGAAAAACCCCCTTTTGTACGAGGGGTATGTTTCCAAAGGACACATTAATTTCTATTGAGGATACCGCTACCCCTGCGTTTCCTATTGCGGCGACAATTCTCCCCCAGTTGGCATCTTCGCCAAAAAACGCTGTTTTAACCAAGCTCGATTTTGCAACGGCGAAGGCAATTGCATTGGCGGCCCGATCGTCTTTTGCCCCCGTGACTCGAATTTCAATACACTTTGTCGCCCCTTCGCCATCGACAACGAGCATTTTAGCTAAAGATAAGCAGGCAGACTTTAATATCGCAACGAAGTCTCGGAAAGCCGGCCCTTTGGTGCGGATAATCCTTCCGTGTTGACCGCTGGCGAAGAGAAGGACCATATCGTTCGTACTGGTATCCCCGTCGACGGTAATGTGGTGAAAGGAGTGTTCTACGGCTTCTTCGAGGGCGTTTTGCAGCAGGGTCTGTTCCATAGAAATGTCGGTCGATAAAAAGGCGAGCATCGTGGCCATGTTCGGATGGATCATCCCCGAGCCTTTTGCAATGCCTCCGACGCGGACTTTACTATTTCCAACGCTTCCCTCTATCGCGATTTCCTTCGTAAAAGTGTCCGTTGTTTTTATCGCTTCCGCTGCCGCGAATCCGCCCTTTTTCGATAAGTCTGCGGCTAAGAATGGGATCGCGGCCTCAATTTTTCCGATGGGAAGGGATTCGCCTATTACGCCGGTCGATGCGACATAGACAGAAGATTTGTTAATGGCTAGGGCTCGCGCCGTAGACGAGGCCATAGCTTCAGCATCGCGCAGACCCTGTGGCCCCGTAAAGGCATTGGCATTTCCGCTATTGACAATAATGGCCTGTCCCCCTCCTTTTTTGAGGTGTTTTTTGCAAAGTAGAAGAGGGGCGGCGCAAAATCGGTTTTTTGTAAAAAGACCTGCCACCGTGCAGGGGGTTTTATTAAAGACGAGGGCAAGATCGGGCTTACCGTTCTTTTTTATTCCAGCGGAAATCCCTGAGGCGAGAAATCCTTTTACCGCCGTAATGCCGCCCTGAAGGGTCCTTAATTTTTCTTTTCTTTTTTTCATGGCCGACATTGAGAAAAGGATTATTTAAAAAGTCACTTCTAAGGAAAAATACCTGGAGCGAAGAGGCCCGTCTCTTCGCTCCAACCCATCATAATATTCATATTCTGTATGGCCTGTCCAGCGGCGCCTTTTCCTAAGTTATCGATGGCGGAAATCAGAAGGGCTGTCCGTCCTGAAGCGGTCGAAAAGGCACCGATATCGCAATAATTCGTCCCGCGAACATGGGACAGAGAAGGCGACCCCGAGACAATCCGTATAAACCTTTCGTTTTTGTAGCGTTTCAGCGCCCCATCGATTTGCCTTTGCGACATTTTTTTATTGAGCGGAAGATATACCGTCGTGAGGAGGCCACGATTTACCGGTAGAAGGTAAGGCGTAAATAGCACGGGAGATTTTGTCTTGCCGATGGATCGGACTTCTTGAACGATCTCGGGAAGGTGGCGGTGGCTTCCGATATTATAAGGCGTCAGGGCGTCATTTACAGTTGGGAAATGGGTCTTCTCGCTCGGACTCCGCCCTGCCCCGGAAATACCCGATTTGGCGTCGATAATGATTTCCCGTGTGCCGTCGATGAGCCCCTCTTCCAAAAAAGGAACCATAGGCAAGAGCGCCCCGGTGGGATAGCAGCCGGGGTTGGCTACCAACATCGCGGAGGCAATCCGTTTACGATAAACCTCTGATAAGCCATAAACGCTTTTTTTAACCAGAGAAGGGTATAAGTGCGGACGGCCGTACCATTTTTCGTACGAGGAGACGGATCGAATACGGTAATCCGCAGAAAGATCGACAACCTTTTTCCCGAAGCCGATGAACTTGGCCACGGGCGTCATCGCATCGGTATGAGACAAGGCGACGAAGAGGAAATCGACCTTACCGGAAATGCGCATGGGATCAAGGGCTTCGAGTTCGAGATGGTAATGCCCCTTTAAAAAAGGTTGCCGATCGATTAAGTCCTTGCCGACGGACTGTCCGGAAGTGACGCAAACGACTTTGACATTAGGGTGAAGGCTCAACAGCCGGAGCAGCTCGCCTCCGGCATAACCTGTGGCCCCAACGATTCCAACCCGTAGCATAATAGACCCTTGCATCACCATTTAAGAAAAGGAATTCCAAGCTTAGAACACAAAATCGATTTCAAAAAATCCCAAAAAAAAGGAAGGTCCGGAGACCTTCCCAATAAAGTTTCCAGCGTATAAGTCTTTATCTTTTGGAGAATTGAAATTTTGCCCGCGCCCCTTTTTGACCAAATTTCTTTCTTTCCTTTTTCCTGGCATCTCGGGTAAGCAGGCCTTCTTTCTTCAGGGATGCCCTCAAGTGAGGGACCACCTCAAGCAATGCCTTTGAAATCCCTTGGCGCAATGCGCCTGCTTGGCCGGTGAGACCGCCGCCCTTGATGTTCGCAACGACATTGTACTGCCCAACAGTGTCGGTCGCTTTAAAGGGCTGTCTTAAAAGAAACTTCCAGGCTTCGCGGGGGAAATAATGGTCTGAGAGGCGCCCGTTAACAATGATGCTCCCCTCGCCCGGCTGTAAATAAACGCGAGCAATCGCATTTTTTCGCTTACCCGTTGCTTGAATCCGTGTTGTTGCCATCGCTTTCATCCTTTAATTTCAATAGGGCGTTATGAAGCCGTTTTAGGAATGGGTTTCACGCACCTGCGCTTGGTGCGGATGCTTATCTCCAGCGTATATCCGCAACTTTTTAGCCATTGCCTTCCCCAGCTTAGTCTTTGGTAGCATTCCGGTGACGGCACTTCTCACCATTCGATCGGGATGTTCCTGCCTCATCACTTTTGCGCTGGTCGATTTGATGCCGCCCACATAGCCGCTGTGCCTAAAATACTGCTTTTGTTCTTCTTTTTTACCGCTTAACACCACCTTTTCTGCGTTGATGACCACCACATGGTCTCCAAGATCCTGATTAGGCGTAAAAAGCGGTCGGTGCTTTCCGCGAAGAATGGCGGCAATTTGCGCTGCCATTCTTCCGAGGACCTTACCCTCTGCATCGAAGACATGCCACTCTTCTTGAACATCCGTTTTTTTAAAGGTTGTCGTATTCATTTTAATATCTTCTCTCAAATAAGGAATAGGAGTTATTATTATATTTTCGTTGGCTTGTCAACTCCTAAATTAAGCATCGTAAGGCCCAAAATCTTTTGGTTTCAGTTTTTCAAGCCAGGCATCGAGGTTTTCCGATCCCTTTTTTTGGAGCACTTCCTGCGTGACGTAAATGGGGACGCCCATGCGAAGGGCCAGGGCGATCGCATCGCTCGGACGTGCATCGATGGTCAATTCGTTCTCCGTTTCTTCGGCCGGATTGCCTGGGGTTTTTTCGTGTGCTTCCGGTCGGTTTTGAATCAGATGGAGCGAAGCAAAATAGGTGCCTTCGGTCATATCGTGAATGAGGACTTTTTCCATCTGAACATTCAAATGGTCCAATAGATCCCGTAAGAGGTCATGGGTCAGCGGCCGGGGTACGCCCACCCCCTCTAATGCAAAGCGGATGGCATTGCCTTCCGCCAGCCCGACCCAGATCGGAAGCAGTTCCAAATCCTGTTCGTCTTTTAAGATGACGATTTGGGCCTCGCTGTTGGGATCGGAAACGACGGCGTGGACTTTTAAAGGGATATTCATGAACTCATCTTTCAGCTAAAGCGTCCATTTTTCATGGGCGCCGTGCGGGTATTGCAGATACTCACGAATTCAGGTGTCATACTTTCCAAAATCTTCAGGCCGCAAATTTTCGAGCCAACGATCGAGTTCTTCCGAACTCTGTTTTTTTATCACCTCTTCAGAAACAAATATCGGCGCATCGGCTCTTAGGGCCAGGGCGATCGCATCGCTCGGCCTGGAATCGATGGTAAATTCAGAATCTTGATAAGATAGGTGTGTTTTCGAAAAATAGGTATCGTCTTTTAAATCGGTGACGACGATACTGATGATCTTCGCGTCCAAGGCATCCATGACATTTTTAATTAAATCGTGGGTCATCGGTCGCTGCGTAAAGATGCCTTCCAAGGCCAGGCTCATGGCATTGGCTTCGGGACGTCCGACCCATATCGGCAGGACTTCGGTATCTTCCTCTCCGCGCAGGATGATGATGTAGGCATTGTTGTAGGGGTCAAACATCATCCCCCGTACTTTCATCTGGACCAACATCGCGCAATATCCCGTTTGGAGCCTAAACAACTTTTTAAAATTTATCACTTTGTTCGATTCTTTGTCAACGAAAGGGCTTTTCCACGGGCCGGCAATGCGTCCTGGGTAATTTTTATAAATTGTAGGAAACCGTAAGGCCGATAAAGCTTATTTTATAGTCGGGGCGAAGCGCCTCGTTTGTTAACACGCTAGAGACCGTGTCCGCCGCAAGACCATCCAAGGCCCAGTCTTTTATGTGAAATTGGTCCATTGTATAGGCGGCCTTGATCGCGAGCTGTTCGGTCATCCGGTAATTCAAGTAGAGTGATGCCGAGGTCTGCGCGGTTTCCAGGTTCGGAAATGGCGCGGGCGCGCCCCCGGCCGTTTTGATTTCGATCTCGCCCTTGGACTCGGCATAGCTGAGGTCCAGGCCAAGCTCATAGCGTCCAAGAAAGCGGGGAACGAAGAATCCCATGCCAAGCGTGGTGATCGCATCTTTATTGTGAGACTGCCAGTCCGGGCGGCCAAAGTGCTGACTGCCGGATTGGCGCGATGCGATCGTTTCGTAACTGACAAAGGAGTAGAAGCGGGTCTTTCGGGGAAGCAGCACAGAGAGATCCATCATCAGGGCCAGGGTATTGCCGTCGGTGAGTCCCAACTCAGAACGGGCGTAGTTTTCAGTCGCGGCTTCGGATCTGAAGCCGAGGGAAGTCCCATCGCTCGGACTCACGGTGATCTGCAGGTCAACCGAGATGCGATTACGGTCGGCAGTATTGAACTTTCTCAACAGTGGATTTTCTCCAGGCGCCCCCTCGGACGGACCGCCGCCTTCGCCTTCTCGATCGGCATACGAAACCTTTAAGCTCCCGCTTGCGGCCCCCTTTTTATCCGATGCAGCCCACAGCATCCAGAGTTCATCTTCATCGGTGCGAGACCTTTCCTGAAGGTCTCGTTTCAGAAGCGTTTTGCCGATCCCGCCTGAAAGTTGTAAAAGGGAGCTGATCCGGTAATGTCCCTTCAGATCTGCCTCATGTTTTTGAAAACCATAGGGCCGGTTGGATCGCGTCCCGGCGGGGAAGCTATCGGATTCAATCCAGTCGTAAGCATGAGTCGGCGTCCTGTTGTCGCGGTCTTCAAATTGGTAGGTAAGATTGACGCGCAGCTGCGGATTCAGTCTGGACTGGAGATGAAGGCTGGAACGGAGGGTGTTGACCTTCGCCATCGCTGAGGCGGCGGGCAGCGGCGCCGACGCGATGTTGGGATTGAGGGTATAGGGGAGGAAGTCTTCATTTTGTTCCATCCGTCCGAGGGAGAGACTCCCCGAGGCCCGCGTATCGACCGAAAAACGATAACTGCCCGACAGGGCGATTTGATGGGCCTGGTTGTCAGGAGGCAGCGCCGCTTGTCCGCGATCGCTGCCCGGTGCGAGTGGCGTAAAAGGATTGTCCCAAATCAGGCCTCTGTTTTCGTTTGTGAAAAAGGAACCATAATAAGCCAGCCGGACTTGCGCCTTCTCTTGGGAATAGTGCACGACGGCCTCGATCGCATCGGTCGCGGTGTCAATCGGCTCGGGGAGGAGGGCGCTTTGGGCAATAAAATGGCCCGAACGCAGACGGATCCCCTCGCGTTTTTCATGCCGCGCGTCAAAAGAGACCTGAAGATGGGGCGTCGGCTCAAGCGTGATGCCTGCCTTAAGGTTTTCCCGTTCGTGTGCAATCGGAATACGTTGTAGGGTATCGGGCAGGGCGCTCATCCCTGCGGTGCTGCTGGCGGCGACCCATTGGGGCGGAAGAGTGAGGATCGATCCGCCTGCGCCCAGGAAGGGGCTCATCGCCCCATCCAGCGCACGCGAGGGAAGCGCGTCGTAACGAATACGAAGCCGGTACCGGCCTTGGCGGCCGCCTTGAATGGAAAGGCTGTGTGCGTCGAGGCCGAGATCGGTCCCGACGAGTTCCCAGTGGCCCTTTTCCTTCCCCCAGTACCGGAGGTCCAGATTCCCCATTCCGTAGACGCCCTCGCGGTCAAACCCTTGGTGGCGGGGGGAAGCAAAGGCCTCAGCTCCCAGATAGCCGACCCCGCCCTCCATCCACCCTGTTATCCCTTCCGGGAAGGGACACGCGTCACAGACCCTGTGTTCGGGCTCCGGTTTTGGGTTCGTTTGCTGCGCAAAACAAGGCGCCACCGTCGCGGCCAAGAGGATAAGCATCGGAAGGACCAGTGAGGCTTCGAACCCTCGAGAACGGTGCTTATTCATGCGATCCCTTTCTTTAGCGAGACAGGCGTGCCCCTGAGGGGTGATTGGAGCCGTGGACCTGCGCGTGGCAATTCATACAGCTTTGCCCCAGGAGATAGGCGGACCCCCCGAGTCCGCCGGGCGTATGCGAGACACTCGGGTGGCCCGCCTGTGAATGACACTGCTGGCAGAGGAAAGGCGGCCGCTTGGAGAGCATGGCCGGGTGATTGGAGCCGTGCGGCCGGTGGCAGAGCATGCACTCTTCCATCGCGGGGGGATGTTCCCAAAGAAAGGGGCCGCGTTTTTCGGCATGACAGCGATAACAGGTTTCATTGACGGTCTCCCGGACGAGTTGGTAGGCGCCTGTCGAGCCGTGCGGCGCATGGCAGGCGGTGCAGCCCATCTTTCCGGCACGCAGGGGATGAGACGAGGCCTTGAGGCTGTCGGCCCGCTGCCGCGCGTGACATTGAAAACAGACCCCGGTCTGCTGAGAGAGATTCAAAACAGGGTCACGCTCTGCGTGAAGGGCGTGACAATCGGCGCAAGCAACCTTGGCACTCTCATGCGCGCTGCCAGACCAATGGAGCGTGATCGTTTTTTGATGGCAGCCGCCACAGACAGCATTCTGCTTTTTGATGGGTGTTTGAGCCCTCTTGCCGAAGGTCGTTATCTTGGAGGGGCCTCCCCCCATGATGCTTTCCGGGTGCTCGCCGCCCGGTCCGTGGCAGGCCTCGCATTGATGCCCTGCAAAAGGGCTTCGCTTGTCTTCGACAGTTGCGTGCCGCGTCTTGAATATCAACAGGACGGGAAATTCTCCCTCTTGGGTATGGCAGATGAGGCAGGTCTCGGCGCCGCCCTCCAGATAGGACCGCCGTTCTCCTTCGGGCTCAGGACCTTCACCGGAGACGGGGTTGACTCTCGCCTGCGTCGAGCAGGCGGCGAGGACGAGGAAAGTAACGGAGAAAAGGAGCGCGCCCAAAAGAGATTGCGTCGCTGTTTGCGTCCTCCGGATGGGTAGAAGCATAGGGCCGCCATACCACTAGGTGATGAGAGAAGCTCAGGACGATCGCCCGGCTCTATTGAAAACCGTGGACCTTTTTCACGTCGGCCAGCCTGTTTGGGCCATGGCAGATGCCGCAGGTTTCGACGACGGCGCCGGCCGCAATTGAGGTCATCGATCGATCGGCGGCTTGTGTGACGTCAAAAGCCCCGCCGTTCTGCTTCATATGTTGGAGGGCCAGCGTGCTGTTGTGGCAGGCCGAACAGGCAGAGGTGTTGGGGCTCACGTTGATATCGTCGAGGGGATCGCTACGATCCGCCCCCGTGTCGAGGGTCGTGGCGAGCACCCCCATACCTACGGGATAATAACTTGTGCCGACATGGCAATGCGCGCAGTTGGAAAGCTTGCCCGGGAACTGGATCTCCCTGAAATCGTGGGCGGTATTGCCGAAGCCGTAGACGACCAGTCCCGCCCCGTCCGGACCGGCATGAAGCGCATGAATCATCCGTTTAAAATCGATGGCCTCCTCTTTTTTGCCGTCCAGGGCGGTGGCGAGGTTCGCCGGCCGGCGGGAGATGTCGGTATTATTCGGGTTGTGGCAGCCGAGGCATTGGTCGATGTTATCCGTCCGGTTCGCTCCATGGAGACTGAGGGTCTTATGACAGACATTGCATTTTTCGATGGACACCACCGCGCGCCGCTTGACCGCTGCGGCATCGGTGATCGGGAAAAATTTTGTCGCCCCCGCGATGCCGATCTGTTCGAAGGTCCCGTTGCCGTCGACGTCTACGGCGGCCCGCCCTTCCAGCGAGACCATCCCCGACCCCGTCACACCGCTTGGAATGGCAAGGGTCGAGCTTATCGAAAAGGTGCCGTTTCCGTTATTGATGGATCCGGCGCCCAGGGGGTTCAAACTGCCCATCGAGGCTGGCAAACTGCCGCTCCCGGTATTCTGATAGTCGGTGGTGTCCCATCCGATGTCGATGGCGACCCGGCTGGTCCCGGCTTGGACAAAGGGCGCGTCGCTTTTAATGTTGTAAGGGGCATCGCCTTTTGTGGGATCCGTTATCGAGAAAACAACGATCGGGAAGGCGCCCGGGGAGGTATTGGCGATATCGATGAGGTTAAATTGAAAAGCCGCCGCCGCTTCCCGTTCTCGAATGCGATGCGATTGATCAATCCCGCCGAGGAAACCTCCTGCACGGTGGCAAAGGGTGCAGGAGGCATTCGTCGTGACGACAATATTAAAGGTGCTGTGGTTTTTTCCCGTTGCGAAATCGACGTCGTCATGGCAGGAGCCGCAGGCCTCCATGGTCGGTGCGGAGAGCCAGTTTCCCGCATTCGGCGTCTCCGGGTCGTTTTCGTCGTGGCAGGTCCGGCAGTTGCGGATGTCCTGCGGCCAGACCGCCTTGGAGTAATCGTGTTTGCTGTCTCCGAATCCCCATATGGCATATTCACCCCCGTTCTGAACGCTGGGGAGCGAACGGCCGCGGTGGATCTTGTGAATCATCACCTTGAAGTCGAGGGTGTTGCCGCTGTTGGCATCGCTGGATCCGGGGTTGTGGCAGGTCACGCAATATTGTGTGTCAAGCCGCGCACTGCCGTGCAGGGCCAGCTGGTCGTGGCAGGCGTTACAGGCCTTCAGCTTGACGATCTCGCGGCTAAAAAGGCCGGTCGTCGCACCGTCCGAGGGTCGAAAGGTATAGGCGGCGTTACCGGTCGTTTCGGCAAGGCCTCTGATCTCGAATCCGATCCGATGCGTCAGGCTGCGGTCTAAGGTTAAATCGCTGCGGGCGAGATCGACCGCAAAGGTGTAAGTATAGCTGCCGTCTCCCCTGTCAATGAGTGTGCCGTCGGCGCCGTTTTCGGTCGTGGCCTGAAATTGATCGCGCGTTCCCGGCCCCGGCCCGCCGGCGGTTTCGATACGCGTGAGATAGCTTTGCCATGCGCTGCTGTCTCCGTTGCTGCCGGGGACCAGCCGGGCGATCGTAAGACTGATTTCTTCCGGAAGAAGCCCTGTTAAAGCCGTTTTGTTTTCATCCTTAAGCGTAAACTGAACCGTGGGCGGGCTGTTGATCGAGGCGGCGGTAATGGCGGGATTGATCTTGAGGGCATCGGCAATATGACGTGTCGCAGACCGCCCCGCCGATCCCGTCGCCCCCTCGTCTCCCTCGCACGAGGGGGTCAGGAACACCAAGGCGATCAGCAACAAAAGGAGTGACCCGGATGGGAACAGAGCGCTCTTTTTCATCGCGGACCTCCTCCTCAAGCATACAGAAGATTAACGAGCCTCCAGAACCGTGGCCGGTGTTGGGCTGAGGGAACCGGATTCCGCCCGACCTCTGGAACAGCCTCTCTTTGAATAACCGTTTACATATGAATCCGACTTAGGATGTTCAAATGTCCGCCGCATGCGTTTCATTGCATCGTGACTCAGGCTTCAATGTGAATATAGGTTAATCAGGGAAGCAAAGTCAAAGCACCTGTGGCAGGGAACTCAGGGCTGGGAAGACCGCTTGAAAAGCACTTCGCGGAATGGCTTATTGATCCGTTTTCAGGAAGATATTATCGATCAGGCGGACGGAGTCGATCGTGACGGCGGCCAACAAGATCGCCTTTTTTTCTATCCGGTCGATGGGTTCCAAGCGATGTGGATCGCAGACTACAAGGTAGTCTATTTGAATTCTGGGTTCGGATAAAAGGAGGGCCCTCATCTGTTTTATCAGGGGCTCCACCTTGCGCTCTCCCGCGCGAACCCGGGTGCTGGCCTCATGAAGGGCTCGGTAGAGGAAGGGCGCGATTATGCGATCCGCAGGCGAAAGCCGGACGTTTCGAGAGCTCATCGCGAGACCGTCTTTTTCGCGAAGGGTTGGGCAGACCCGTATTTTTGTGTCGAAATGGAGATCCTGCATCATTTGTGAAATCACACACGTTTGCTGATAGTCCTTCTGTCCAAGGTAAAGCCGGTCGGGACGTACAACCTGAAGCAGTTTGGCGACGATGGTGGCCACCCCGCTGAAATGCCCCGGCCGCGAGGCCCCCTCCCAAAGCCGGCCGATTTCGGCAAGGGTGATCGTGGTCTGAAATGTGGGAGGGAACAAGTCTCTTTCGGAGGGTGTCCACAAGAGATCGACGCCAGCGGCGACGGCCTTTTTCCGGTCGGATGACAGGCTTCTTGGATAAACGGCAAGGTCTTCTTGCGGGCCGAATTGAAGGGGGTTCACAAAAAGCGAGACGAGGGTAAAATCGCACTCTTGTTTCGCCTTTTGCATGAGGGAGAGATGGCCTTCGTGAAAGGCGCCCATCGTGGGCACGAAACCGAGGCGTCCCTTCGGTCGGGCCCGAGCCAGCAAGGCCTGCAGGGCCTTGATCCGGGAGACCTGCCTCATGGACCGCCTTCTTTTTCCCAGCCGGGACCCAAGCGCCTTTTCACCCCGGTGCTTGGGCTGGGCTTCAGCCGGTGCAAGAGGCCTCTCACCGTGAGGTGCAGGACGGGATGGATAAAGTCCGGCGCGATTTCTGCGAGGGGGATGAGCACAAAAAAGCGATGGGCCAATTCTGGATGGGGCAGGGTGAGTTCAGGCGTATCGCAAACCGTATCGCCGTGGAAAAGGAGGTCGAGATCAATGGTGCGCGGGCCATTGGGAAAGGCGATTTTTTTGCGGAAGCGCTGTTCTATTTCTTGGCAACGAAATAAGAGGTTCAGTGGGGAAAGGGTCGTTTCGATCTGAAGGACGGCATTATAAAAACGATTCTGTTTTAAATATCCGACCGGCACGGTTTCGAAAAGGGAAGACACCCGGGCCCCGCGGACGCCCTCGGCGGCCTGGAGCGCCTGCGCGGCATTCCGGCAAAAGGACATGCGGTCGCCAGTATTCGAACCGATTCCGATAAATGCAGTCTCGCGTTTCCTGTCCACGGTTTACCGGTTTTTAGATCGCGGGTGTTTTACGAAGTCTGTTCCAACGGCGGTTCACTCAAAACAAGGGGGACGGCCTTATCCGCGGATTCCAGCTTTTTCCATCCGGTCGACCGCTTCTTCGAGTCGATCCTTCGATACGCAGAGCGTCATTCTCAAATAGCCTTCTCCTCCCTTGCCGAAGCCGCTTCCCGGCGTGGTGACAATGCCGCACTCTTTTAGGAGTTTCGCCGTGATCTCAAGGGACGAGAGGCCCGCAGGCGTTGGAATCCAGACATAAAAGGCGGCTTGGGGCGGATCGACCTTAAAGCCAAGCCTTTGCAGGCCGGAGACCAAGGCATCGCGCCGCTCCTGATAGATATTGCGGATCACGGCCAATGGTGCATCGTCCATGGCCAAGGCGGCGATCCCGGCTTCTTGAATGGCCTGGAAAATCCCCGAATCGATATGGGTCTTCACCTTTCCTAGGGCCCCCACCACATTGCTGTTGCCGACGGCGAAGCCGATGCGCCAGCCGGTCATGTTGTAGGTTTTGGAAAGGGAATGGAACTCGACGCCAACCTCTTTGGCGCCGTCTATTTCCATAAAACCGATGGGCGGCTTGCCGTCGTAGTAGATCTCGGAATAAGCCGCGTCGTGGCAAATTACAATGTTGTGCCGATGGGCGAAGGCCACTAATTTTTCGAAAAAGGCCCGATTAGCCACGGCGGCCGTTGGGTTTCCGGGATAGTTAAGGAAAAAAATCTTGGCGGCATCGGCCACATCGGCCGGAATGGTATCGAGATCGGGCAGGAAGCCGTTTTCAATCGTCAAAGGCACAAAGACCGACTTGCCGCCCGCGAAGAGGGTGGCCGTCTGATAAACGGGATATCCGGGGTCGGTCATTAAGGCCGTGTCGCCCGGATTAATCAAGGCCATCGGCAGATGGGCGATCCCTTCTTTCGATCCGATCAGCGAGAGGACTTCCGTGGCCGGGTCTAGGGTTGCCTGGAATCTTTTTTTATACCATCCGGCGACCGCCTCGCGAAAAGTGAGGAGGCCAACATAACTGGGATATTGATGATTCTTGGGATTGGCGGCGGCCTTTTGAAGGGCGTTAATAATGGGGGCGGGGGTCGGCATGTCCGGATCTCCGACGCCCAGATTGATGATATCCTTCCCCGCTTGGATCGCCTCCTGTTTCATTTTATCGATGGCGGCGAATAGATAGGGCGGTAGCGCCTTAATGCGGTCCGCCAACTGAATATCAAGCTGCTTCACAATGACTCCTTCTATGAAATGAATAGGACGTGAACGCATAGGACGCCCACCCCGATTTCGGCCCGCGCCGTCTGCCGCGCCTTCCTTCGCCCTATTTTACTTGGATTCTTTAAGTTGGAGGACATCCAACATGTCGTAGAGTCCTGGGGCTTGATCCACAACCCAGCTCGCGGCCATCAATGCGCCGCGCGAAAAATTATTTCGGCTGTGGGCTTTATGGGTCAGCTCGACCCGTTCGCCCAAGCCGGCGAAGACGACCGTGTGCTCCCCGACCACGTCTCCGGCGCGGAGGCTCTGCACGCCGATTTCGCCCGGTTTGCGCGGGCCGATGTTTCCCTGGCGAGAAAAGCGGCCGACGGCGGCGAGGGAGACCTCCCGCGCGACCGCCAACATTTCGGCCATCCGAAGCGCGGTGCCGCTGGGCGCGTCCTTTTTTTGGCGATGGTGAATTTCTAGGATTTCGATATCGTAAGAAGGTCCCAAGGCGCGCGCGGCATCGGTCATGAGCTTGAACATGACATTAACGCCGACACTCATATTGGGCGAGAGCACGATCGGGATCTTTTTTGCGGCCTCTCTAATTTTATTTTCATGATCTTTTGTGAATCCGGTGGTGCCGATGACCATTGCTTTCTTTTTTATCTTCGCTTCCTGAACCAGCTTCAGGGTGCTCTGCGGATAGGTAAAATCGATGATGACGTCGCCTTGGGTCACCGCCTTTTTGATCCGGTCCGTCGCCCGGAGGCCCCATTCTCCGATCCCGATCAGCAGGCCGACGTCTTTCCCCAAGGCCGGGTGATCCTTTTTTTCCAAGGCGGCACCCAGTTCGAGTTCTTCTTCTTGATAGAGGCTCTCTAGAATAGCGCGGCCCATTCTGCCCGCAGCGCCCGAAATAATAATTTTCATTATGCTCGCATCCCTTTATCAGATGAATGAAGTGAATACGCTAGGTCATGTCGCGAGAACCCAAGCGTCGCCCACCATGAGGGCTTTTTCCTATCGCTTGTTTCCAGCAGGCCGTCGATCTCCTCTCCCGCCGATTTCGCCCCAAAGTCTCTTCGCTTTTTGGGGGAAGGGGTGAAACATGAAGCGCCGTCGAGGCCGAACCGGACCCACGATTCTTCAGTGGAATTCCAAATCCGACTCTGGGCGTCTACAACTTTGGACTGAGGTTTCCTCTGCGATGCTCCCCTTTCGTTCCTGAGCGATTGGCCGCTTCCGTTAGGGGTGAATTAAAGGAGGCCGTAGTCGGTCATCGCCGTTTTTAAGCGCGTTCGGTTCGCATCGGAAAGCGGAGAAAGCGGCAGGCGAACTTCTTCGCTACATTGACCCAATAAAGAAAGCGCGACTTTCACAGGAATAGGGTTTGTTTCTAAAAAGAGGGCGCTGTGCAGCGGGTAGAGTCGATGGTGCCAGCTTCTCGCCGTACTCAAGTCTTCTCGTGCCGCCGCCGCGATCATCTTCGCCATGTCTTCGGGGACGACATTCGCCGTAACCGAGATGGCCCCTTTTGCGCCCAGGCTCATCATGGGCAGGGTGATGGCATCGTCCCCCGAGAGGACGTTCAAGCGGTCTCTACAGAGGTGGATGAGTTCGGCCACTTGTTGAATCGAGCCGCTGCCTTCCTTCACCGCGACGATATTGTCGTAGGTCATGAGGCGCTTCACCGTCTCCGGCAGCATATTCACGCCGGTCCGGCCGGGGATGTTGTACAAAACCAAGGGCAGGTCTACGGACTCCGCGATCTTTTTATAATGTTGAAAGAGCCCCTCTTGGGGCGGCTTGTTGTAATAGGGGGTAATCAACAGCGCCCCATCCGCGCCCGCCGATTTGGCGTGGAGCGTCAGCGCGACGGCCTCTTCGGTGCTGTTCGAGCCGGTTCCGGCAATGACGGGGATGCGTCCGTCCACCATCTTGACGGTCATTTCGATCACGCGCTTATGCTCTTCGTGGGTGAGGGTGGCCGATTCCCCCGTCGTGCCGCAGGGGACGACACCGCCCGTACCGGAGACAATGTGGTTTTCGATCATTTTCCCAAGGGCCTCTTCGTCGACCGCCCCATTTTTAAAGGGGGTGACAATCGCAACAATAGAACCCAAAAACATGCTGTCTTCCTTTCGTTACAATAAAACCGTCGGGCCCCAGAGGCCCTCAGGAACGGCGTCTACAACATCGCTTCTTTTAGGATTTCGCCCTTATAAATAATGCGTGCGTCGCCTTCCAAGGTCGTGTCTTTAAAGTCCGAACCCTCGCGTTTAAAATCGACAATCAGCATGACGCCGCCCCGGGTTCTCAAGTGGACCGGCGGCTCCAGCTTTTCGAGGGCCGTGGCGATCAAGGCCGCGGCGATGGCGCCGGTGCCGCAGGCGAGAGTTTCGTTTTCCACGCCCCGTTCGTAGGTTCGGATCATCATTTGATGGGGATTGATCACCGTGACAAAATTGGCGTTTGTTCCTTTCGGGGTAAAGAGAGAATGATAGCGCGTCTTCCGTCCAATGCCGACGACATCGACCTTTTCAAGATCGTCGACGAAGTAGACGACATGAGGCACGCCGGTATTCACGAGATGCCCGACATGTTGCTCTCCGTTGATCGGAATGGGAATATTCAGGCGGAGTCCGCTAGGATCGGGAAGGCGGACGCGGACCCTGCCCACGCTTCCGGGAAGCACCTCCGCCTCAACGATACCCGCGAGGGTTTCGAAACGATGCTTCGCCGGGGCGATACCATTCTCGAAGGCGAAGCGGGCGGCGCAGCGGCTGCCGTTGGCGCACATCTCGACCTCGCCGCCGTCGGCATTGTAGTAGCACCAGCCGTAGTCGGCTACGGAAGACGTTCGGATCAGAATGACGCCGTCGGCGCCGACCGAGAGGCCGCGCCGGCAGACCTTCGAGACAAACATCCGCATCTCATCTTGCGAGGGGGTGGGCTTGCGATAATCGATCATAATGAAATCGTTCCCGCTGCCGCTCATCTTCCAAAAAGGAATTGGGCCTTTTTGCTTCATGGTACGCTTCCTTCTTTTTGCGCACGCTCTAAGCGGATGAGCGCCAAAAGCGATTCCACTTCGTCTTCGCTGACAATATTGTCTTTGATAATCTCTTGAAGTCTGCTCCCGACGGAAATGAGGGCGGCCTCGCTGACTTGGTCTCCCGACGCCGCCGCAAAAAAGTCGAGGACTTCTCCTCGAATGGCTTCCGTCTTCTCCAGGGAGTAGTCCGCGGGAAGGAGCGAGACGAAGGCCTTGTTGACCACAAATTTCTCGAAGGTAAAAATCATAATGCGCTTGCCTTGAAAGACAATGAGGGCCAAGACCAGGATTATGGCCCCGCTTAAGGTCAATAGTCCGATAAAAAAAGCGCGGCCTTCGTTTCGCTTGCGCTTTCGGGCGCGCCTGGCCGCCTGAACTTTTTCCAATGAAAACGAGGGGACCGCCGCCGGCAGGGTTTCCCTAGGATTCATAGCCATCCTGCAGGTAATCGGGGACGCGCTCGCCTTGCAACAGATCTTCCATCGTCTCCCGTTTTCGAATGATCTCGAAGGTGTCGCCTCGCACGAGAATTTCGGGCGGCCGCGGGCGGCTGTTGTAATTGGAGGACATGCTAAAGGCGTAGGCGCCCGCGCTCATCACGGCGAGCAGTTCATCCGATTCCACCTGACCCAGTTCCCGATCCTGCGCCAGAAAATCGCCCGATTCGCAGATGGGACCGACCACATCGACGACTTCCTTCTTTCGCTTCTTTTCCACGACGGGCCGGATGTCGTGATAGGCCTCGTAGAGGCTGGGGCGGATCAGGTCGTTCATTCCGGCATCGACCACGACGAAGTTTTTGGCTTCGCCTTTTTTGGTATAAATGACGCGAGTGACCAATGCCCCCGCATTGCCGACCAAGGAACGGCCGGGTTCTAAAATAATGTGACAGCCGCTCTTTTTCAAAAGAGGGAGCAGGGCGGCGGCCATTTCTTTCTGGCTCGGCGGTTTTTCATTGTCATAAACAATGCCGAGCCCGCCGCCGATATCCCAATGCTCGATCGTCACCTCGTCCGCCCGAAGGGCCTCGATCAGTTCGTAGACCCGCGTTAAGGTATCGACAAAGGGACCGACTTCGGTCAATTGCGAACCGATGTGGGAGTGGATGCCGACGACTTTAATGTTCGATAGGCCCATGGCAAGATGATATTGCGCGACGGCCTGGCCGATCTCGATGCCGAATTTACTCTTTTTTAAGCCCGTCGAAATGTAAGGGTGTGTCTTCGGGTTGACGTTTGGATTCACCCGCAGGGCAACCGGGGCCATCAACTGGAGCGATTTGGCGCATTCGTCGAGAGCGGTCAACTCTTGTTCGGATTCGATATTGAACATCAAGATCCCGGCCTTCAAGGCGTCTTTCATTTCCGCTTTGGTCTTCCCCACCCCGGCAAAGACGATGCGCTTCGGATCGATTCCGGCGACCAGGGCACGATGAAGCTCTCCCCCAGAGACGATGTCCGCCCCGCCCCCTTCGCGTCCAAAGAGCCGAAGCACGGCGATATTCGAATTGGCCTTCACGGCAAAAGCGATGAGGTGGGGCACCTTGGCAAAGGCCTCTTGATAGGCTTGAATCTGTCCCAAAAGCCCGGCGTAGCTGTAGGCGTAAAAGGGGGTACCCACCTTTTCCGCGATGTCCGAGAGGGCGAGGCCTTCACAGTGTAAGGTTCCGTTTTTATAGTGAAAGTCGTTCAATTTCCCAAATCCTTAAACAGGGTTGTCCTCTTCTTGAGCGCTTTGATGGGGTAGCCACCCGTGGTGGAGGGATTCGTCCGGTGGGACGGGATTTCCCTTTCTACCACAACTCCCTAAAAATAGGAAGGAAAAAAGCAGCGCGAGGCAGAGGCTCTTTTTTGTCAGATTCCTCAGGTCCATGTCAAGCCCATCGCTTTTTAATCCGGCGTATTTGGGACTTGACCGAAGACAGGGCCGTCCCGCCGATTCCCCCTTTTTTTCGAATCGCGCTCTGAAGCGTGATGCGCTGAAAGAGTCCCTTTTCGAATAATGGCGAAAAGGTCCGAAAGGTTTCCAAATCCCACTCCGTAAAGGGTTTTTTCGTTTTTATCGAGGAGAAAACGATTTTTCCCACCACCTGATGGGCGAGCCGAAAGGGCAGGCCCTGGCTCACGAGATAATCGGCGAGCTCGGTCGCCAAAAGCAGGGGTTCCTTCGCCGCCGTCCCCATGTTTTCCGTATTGAAGATCACCGCATTGGTCAAGCGGATCATCATGCGAAGCGAGCCTTGAACCGTCCTCACGCTGTCGAAAAGGGGCTCTTTATCCTCCTGAAGGTCCCGGTTATAAGAAAGCGGGAGTCCTTTGAGCACGGTCAGGAGGGTGGTCAGGTTTCCATACACGCGTCCTGTTTTCCCCCGAATCAGCTCCAGCAAGTCCGGATTTTTCTTTTGCGGCATCATGCTGCTGCCGGTCGAGAGGCGGTCGGGCAGAGACAGGTAGCCAAACTCGCTTGAGGCCCAGAGGATCCAATCCTCCGCCCAGCGGCTCAGGTGCATCATTAAAATCGATGCGGCGGAGAGAAACTCGGCGGCGAAATCGCGGTCGCAGACCGCATCGAGGCTATTGGCCGTGGGCGCAGAAAACCCTAAGGCGCGCGCAGTGGCCGCGCGATCGAGGGCGAAGCCGTTTCCGGCCAGGGCCCCCGAGCCTAAGGGCATTTGGTCCAGGCGTTTGAGGCTGTCTTGGAGGCGGCCCAAGTCCCGTTCCAACATTTCAAAATAGGCCAGCAGTTGATGGGCCAGGCTCACGGGCTGGGCCTGCTGCAGATGGGTATAGCCGGGCAGATAGGTTTCAGTCTCGCCCTCGGCCCGCTGAACCAGGCTGCTTTGGAGCGCGTCGATTAGGGCCAGGGTCCGCATCGTTTCGGCGCGGAGGTAAAGGCGTAAGTCGAGAGCGACCTGATCGTTTCGGCTGCGCCCCGTATGGAGCTTGCCGCCGACCGCGCCGATCTTCTCGACGAGCCGCCGTTCGATATGCATGTGGATATCTTCGTCCTGAAGCGCAGACCCGACAAGATCGGCGGGCCGTTCATGCGTCATTTCCTGTTCGATCGCCTTTAATCCAGTGACGATTTTTTTTTCTTCCGCCTCGGTCAAGAGGCCGGCCCGCTTAAGTCCTCCGGCGTGGACGATGCTGCCTTGAATGTCGTAGGGATAGAGGGCGCGATCGAAGGCGAAGGAGCTCGTAAAAACGGCTGCATCGGGATCGGCGGCTTCGTTGAAGCGCCCCTCCCAAGCGGCGTTTTTCCATTGGCTTTTGTTGGCCGGTTTTTTCTTTGTCTGTTTTTTCTGCTTCGGCACGGTCTCGGACTATTTCTGTTGGGCCAGCAGTTTCAGTCGCATCGCATTGAGACGGATAAAGCCTTCCGCCTCTTTCTGCACGGAGTCGGTGTCTTTCTCGAAGGTGGAGATTTCTTGGTGATAAAGCGAGCGCGGCGCGGAGCGGCCGCAGAGAATGACGTTCCCTTTATAAAGTTTCAGACGCGCGACGCCGGTAACCCCTTTCTGGGCTCCGTCGAAGAGACCTTGCAATAACTCCCGTTCGGGAGCAAACCAGTAGCCGTAATACACCATCGACGCATATTGAGAAATGAGGCTGTCTCGCAAGTGAAGGACTTCCCGGTCCAAGGTCAAAGACTCCACCGCCCGATGCGCGATATGCAAGATCGTTCCGCCCGGCGTTTCGTACACCCCGCGCGACTTAATGCCCACGTAGCGGTTCTCGACCAGATCGACGCGCCCGATGCCGTGTTTCCCGCCTATTTTATTTAACTCTGCGATCAGTTTCGCCGGCGAATAGGGTGTCCCATCTACGCTCACCGGATTGCCGGCCTCGTAGGCGATCTCTATGGTTTGGGGCGTGTCGGGGGCCGTTTCGGGCGAAGTGGTCGTGGCGAACATGGATTCGGGTGGGGCGGCCCAGGGGTCTTCCAAGATGCCCCCTTCGAAACTCACATGGAATAGGTTTCGATCGATGCTATAGGGTTTTTCCGCCGTGGCTTCGACCGGAATGCCGTGTTCTTTTGTATAGGCGATGAGGTCGGAGCGCGATTCAAAATCCCAATCGCGCCAGGGCGCAATGATTTTGATCTGTGGGTCGATGGAGAGGTAGGTCAATTCAAAGCGAACTTGATCGTTGCCCTTGCCCGTTGCGCCGTGGGCCACGGCGTCGGCCCCTTCGGCCTTGGCGATTTCCATCTGTTTTTTTGCGATCAGCGGGCGGGCGATGGCCGTGCCAAGCAGATAATGACCTTCGTACACGGCATTGGCTCGCAGCATCGGAAAGAGATAATCCGAAGCGAATTCTTCCCGGAGATCGGTAATGACCACCTTGCTCGCACCGGTTTTTTTCGCCTTGTCCGTCAAGGGTGCAAGGTCTTCTCCTTGGCCCAAGTCGGCGCAGAAGGCGATCACTTCACAACCGTAGGTCTCTTTCATCCAACGAATAATGACGGAGGTGTCGAGCCCGCCCGAATAGGCCAGGACGGCTTTTTTAATCTCTTGATGGCTTGCTTGCTTCAATGTGTCACCCATTTTTCTAAGATGGCCTGCTGCATCGGCAGGCGGTTTGCGGATTGCGCGAAAATAATGGAATGCCGTCCTTCCATAACTTCAGCCGTAATTTCTTCTTCACGATGGGCGGGCAGGCAATGCATCACCAAGACATTGTCCTTGGCCCCATCCACCAGTTTTTGATTGATTTGATACGGCGCCAGGGTTTGAAGGCGCTCTGCCCGTTCCGCCTCCTGTCCCATCGACACCCAGACATCGGTATATAAAACATCCGCGCCTTGGACGGCCTGGTGCGCATCGGTTTCCACCGATACACGGCCGCCGCTCGCTTCGGCCATCCGCTCGCCTTGTTTTACGATGGCCGGATCAGGCTGGAAGCCCTCCGGGGCCGCGATGACGATTTCCATGCCGACCTTGGCCCCGCCTTCGATCAGCGAATGGGCGATGTTGTTGCCGTCGCCGATATAAACCAGCTTCAGACCTTGCAGATGTCCCCGTTTTTCCCAAATCGTAAATAAGTCCGCAAGGATCTGGCAGGGGTGATGCCAGTCCGTGAGGCCGTTGATGACGGGAATGTCCGCGTGGGCCGCCCATTCCTCGACCTTGCTTTGCTCATAGGTCCGAACCACGAGGGCGTCGAGATAACTCGACAACACGCGCGCCGTGTCGGCGATGGTCTCTCCTCGTTTAATTTGGATGTCATCGAATGACAAAAAAATAGGCAGGCCGCCCAGCCGCCAAATCGCCACCTCGAAGGAGACGCGGGTTCGGGTCGAAGACTTTTCAAAGAGAAGCCCGACCGAGCGGCCGGCCAGGGGTCGCTCCGCAGACCCTTTTTTGTAGATCGCCGCGCGGTGGATCAGGCCCTCGATATCCGGAGCCGATAGATCGGCCAGGTGGAGGAGGTCACTTTTTGGCATGGGTCCGTTCCATTAAGATGCCGGATAAGATCTCGATCATCCGATCGATTTCTTCGCGTTCGATGGTCAAGGGTGGAATGAGACGGAGGGTATTGTCGGAGGTCCGGTTGAACAGGATTCCCTTTTGATGGCCGGCCTCAATCACGTCCCGCGCCGGAAGGCCCAGATCGAGGGCGATCATCAAACCCCGTCCTCTGAGCCCCAGAATGAGTGGCGTTTTTTCTTTGAGCTGGTTGAGGGCGCGCATGATGTATTCGCCTTGCTCACGAACGTGTTCCAATAGGGTGGTGCTCTCCGTCAGACGGTCGATGACGGCAATACCTGCGCTGCAGGCCAGGGGATTGCCGCCGAAGGTCGAGGCGTGGCTGCCCGGCTGAAAGGCCTGGGCGACCTCCTCGCGGGCCAACATCGCGCCGATGGGAAAACCGCCGCCTAAACCCTTGGCGAGCGTCATGATGTCGGGCACGATGCCCGAGGCTTCATAGGCGAAGAGCTGTCCGCTTCGGCCCATGCCGGTTTGAACCTCGTCGAGGATCAGCAGAATCTCGTGTCGATCGCAAAGCGCCCGGACATCCTTTAAATAACCGGCATCCGGGATGCGGACGCCGCCTTCTCCCTGAATGGGTTCGAGTAGAATCGCAGCGGTCTGCGGCGTGATGGCCTTTTGCATCGCATACCTATCGTTAAAAGGCACATGTTTAAATCCGGGGACCAGGGGCGCAAAGCCTTCTTGATACTTCGTTTGTCCGGTGGCGGAGAGGGCCGCGAGGGTCCGGCCGTGAAAAGAGTTCTCCGCCGCGATGATTTCGAAGCGCTCGCCTTTTTCTGCCTTCTTTTGTTGGGCGAATTTTCGCGCCAGCTTAATGGCGGCTTCGACCGCCTCCGTGCCGCTGTTACAAAAGAAAACCTTGTCCGCGAAGCTGTGGTCGACGAGGCGAGTCGCCAGTTCGATTTGAGGGAGCGTGTAATAAAGATTAGAGACCTGTAACAGGGACTCCGCCTGTTTTTTCAGTCCGGCGACAAGCTGGGGATCGCAGTGCCCGAGGCTGTTGACGGCGATGCCGCTGACAAAGTCGAGGTAGGTCTTGCCCTCGTGATCAGTCACCTCCGCCCCTTTCCCCCGTTTCAAAATTAAGGGAAAGCGCGCATAGGTCGGCATCAGGACCGATTCGCCTTGCGCTATCCATTCTTTGGTCGATTTTTCCATACTGAAGTCGCCGAGGATAAAGGGCTTTATATAGCATAGAGCCTGCGGCTTAGGCAATACGAGGAGGCGTCCGAAGTCCAAGCCCCACAAGGAAATCGTTCTTCGGAGGGGGAGATGGAAGGCTTGAGGCCTTCCTGGGCGAAAGAAAACGCCCCGTCTAAACTAGACGGGGCGTTTCGGTGAACGGACGGTGAGTTAAAACCGGGACTTAGGCCGCAAGGGCTTCCGCTGGCTTTTCTTGTGAAGATCCGTCAGTGGAAGGGCTCTCCCCTGTTTCGGATATGTTCTGGATGCGTTGCATTAAGGTCGATTGAATTCTTTTAACCAAGTTGAATTCGAGATTCCCTTCGTCTCCTTTCTGCGAATACTGTGTTGAAAGGTGTTCGAAGAATTGAAGGGTATATTTCGACAGCACACCCGTATCGGCCGGCGATTCAACCACAACTTTGGCCATCTTTTCGACCAGTTGCGAAACGTCGACCTGGATCATCGGCTTCTCCGCCGACTTGGCCGGCGCCTCCGGTTTTACAGTGTTTTCGGGGTTCGTCTCCTCGGTGTTATTCACCGCAACAGGGCTGGACCCTGTCGCTGCGGTTTCGGGTGGGCTCGGTGGGGCCGGGGCTTCCGGTGCGGAAGGCGGCGTGGCGCTTGGCGCGGTCTTCACCGGCGTGCTGGTACTCGAGCCATTTTCTGGAGTAGCGACGGGAATCGCTTGGGCGAGGGCCGGATCGTTGAATGGAATGGCCGCCTGTTTTTCGGGTGCTGGGGCTGGCGGCGCAAGGCTTTGCGTTTGTTGATAAGAGAGCGTGCGCTCATATTGAATCACGGCGTCCAGGCGGGAAATCGACTCCAAGCCCACCAGTTTCGATGCCCGGTTGACAGCCTTTTCCGTATTTCCAGAAAAGAAATCGCGGGTCATCTTCCCGAGGGTCTTCAAGGCCGCTCGGATGTCGTGCAGTTCCTGCTCATTCAAATCGCCCTCGATGGAGAGCGCGAAGGAGAATTCTTTTTTTAAGTAGGCCGTTTCCGAAGACGACGAGTCTTCCGCGCCTTCAACCGTCCCTTGGGAGGTATAGCGCGAATAACCGGCATCCAGGGTGGACAAGGAGGAAAGCGTAACCTTGTCCCCTTCGGCCGTCACCAGGGTAATATCGGTGCTTTTTTGAACATGAAGATCGATTTTGGAAGATTCAGTTTGGCTGAGATTCTCGAGGTTATTCTTATTTGAGCTCAGCAAATGAGAACTCATCGAAGACATAAGATCCGGCAGGGTGTTCTGTATTGCATTCATCGTTTCCCTCCTAGGGTACAACTCGGTGGGGAGAAGTCCGAGCCGTACTTGCATTATCGGGTGGGGGGCGCGAAAGCTTTAGGCGATAGGCGGGTCGGGTCGTCTTTGACGGAAAAAATTGAAAACTTACTATTAGAAAAAGCTCCTTTTCCTATTTTTTCGCAAGAGGTAGAGAAAAAAAGGAACCCCGATGAGGGAGGTGATCGTTCCCAGGCGGAGTTCCTCCGGGGCGACGAGGGTCCGCGCCGCGAGGTCGGCCGCGACCAACAGAATGGCGCCGGCCAGAAAAGTCGCGGGTAAAAGGCGTAAATGGTTCGGACCGATGATCAGCCGGACGATGTGGGGGACAATAAGGCCGACAAAGGCCACGGTGCCGGAGGCGGCGACGGCGGCGCCGATGATGAGGGCCGAGAGGATCATCAAGCTTCGCTGAACGAATTGAATCTCCATGCCCAGGGCCTGCGCGCCCTCTTCCCCTTCCAATAACAAAAGGTTGAGGTCTCTGGAGAAAAAAAGGAGGCCGATGCAGCCGACGAGCATCGGTCCTAGGGCGGCCTTCAGATGATCCCAACCCCGGCCGTCGAGACCGCCCATCAGCCAAAAGAAGATCTCGCGGAGCGCGGCGCTGGAGTTTAAGCGGGTGAGGATGAGGGAAAGGACGGCGCCCATAAATACGCCGACCGCGATGCCCGAAAGCAGCAAGGTCGCGGCGGAGGTCGTCCTTCCTCGGACCGCCCCGATGCTGTTGACGCCGCTAATGCCATAGACCAGTAGGAGTGTCGTCAATGCCCCTAAAAATGTGGCGATGGGAAAGGCAAGGGTGTGTTCGGCCGAGAGGCCCGAAGCCATGGCCACGACCGCCGCCAGGGCCCCGCCGCTCGAAATGCCGATGATGCCCGGATCGGCCATTGGGTTTCGAAAGAGGGCTTGAAGGGCGGCCCCCGCCATGCCGAGTCCGCCGCCGATGAGCGCCGCCAGCAAGACCCGGGGAAGCCGGATTGCCATAATAATGATCTCTTGGGTCGGGTCCCCTCCTGTGAAATTAATAAAAGGCAGCGGGTTTAAAAGGATGCGGGCCACGACCGAAATAGGCACCGCAACCGCGCCGCTTGCGGTCGCGAAAAAAATCGATGCGCAACAGACGATGAAGAGCGAAAGGAGCAAGGGGAGGCCTGCGCGCTTCGCCCTCCCTTTTGTTTTTGGTGGCGAGTAAGCGCTCATGGCCTCATGGCGTCGAAGGGCTTGCTGCAAAAAGCGTGGGATGAATCCTGCGGGCCATCTCTTCCACGCCCTCGACGATAAAATGGGACACAGTGGTGAGGTATTTTCCTGGAATGGCGTAGACCCGATGGGTTTTAATCGCACTCAGCGATTGCAGGGCGGGATGGCTTAAAAGCGCTGGATTGGGCTCGCCGTCTTTGGGATGCCAGGCGTTGAGAATCAAGACCTCCGGGTCGAGGGCGACCACCGCTTCGAGAGAGAGTTTCGGGTGGCCCGTGATCCCGGCCTCCGCCGCCAGATTCCGCCCGCCTGCCAGAGTGACCATCTCGTCGAAGATGGTGTCTTTTCCGGAGGTCCATCGCTCCGCGCCGAAGGATAAGAGGCCGGGCCGCCGCGTGATGCCGGAGAGGCGTTCCGCGACCCTGTGCAAGCGCGCATCCATTGCGCTGATGAGGGCCGCAGCCGCTTCCGTCTCGCCCACGCCCACGCCGACCAATCGTATATTTTTTTGTATTGCCTCAATGGTTGAAAAGTCTCCCATCGTTACCACGGGAAGCCCGAGGGCTTTCAACTGCTTCATCGCCTCGGGGGCGCTGTAGGGGGCCGCAAGGACCAGATCGGGTTTTAGGGCGACGATGGCTTCGACCCCGATTTGCGAGAATTGAATCTCCACGGCCTCGGCCAGGCCGGGGACGTTCGAAATTCCGGGATCGGAGGCAAAGGTCGTGATGGCGACGATCCGCTTCGGGTCTACGAGAGAAAGCAAGATTTCATCGGTGCCCAAGGAGAGGGAGACGATCCGTTGGGGTTTGGTACCCGCATTATCTTTTAGAGTATGGGGTGCCTCTGCTACTCCAGAAAATGGATCGAGTACTCGTTCGCTTAGGGCGCTGGTACTCGCTTCTTTCCCTAGAGTAGGAGAGAGAAAAAAGATCGCCGCAAAAAAGAGTATCCCGAGGCGCTTCATCACGACAGGCCGATGAGGGTTTCGATTTGTGTTAAATCGAGATGGGCGCCGGCAAAGGCGGCCCAGCATTCGATCTGCTCGTCTTCTATCTCATGAAAAGAGAGCAGAGGGTCCGGCAGCGGCAGGAGGTTTTTCCTTTCCCGGAGGACGTTCACAAAGCGGCGGCGGAAGGCGTCGTTTTCAAAAAGCCCGTGAAGCGCCGTCCCGAAGATCAAACCGCTTCGATCGACAGCGCCTTCCTCCTCTTCGAGCAGCGGACTGAAAAAAGCGGGATTCCCAATGGCCGCCACTGAGCGGGTGGCGCCGCAATGGATTTCGTAGCCCGTAAGCTCCTCTTCCGGATCGCTGAAAAAAGGCGGCTGGCCCGAGGCCCGGAGCGTGACCTGCCGCGTGATCTTTTCCGTCTGGAATTCCGTGACGACATCGAGCAGGCCCAGTCCTTCGAGCACGCCCTGGTTCGATTCGACCTTGTCTGGATCGAAGAGTTCCTTGCCCATCATCTGATAGCCGCCGCAGATGCCGACAATCGGGAGACCGCCCGGAAGACCGCCTTCCGCCAGCTTTTTAATTCGGCCCGCCAGGCCCGTGTCGTAGAGGTGTTGCAGGTCGTTCATCGTATTTTTACTGCCCGGAAGGATGACCGCGTCGGGCTGGCCCAACTGCGCGGGCGTTCTCACAAAGCGGAGCATGAGTCCAGGCTCCAGCAGCAAGGGATCGAAGTCGCTGAAGTTCGAAAGATGCCGGTGCGCCACGATGGCGATGTCGATCTCCGGATCGCCCTTCGCGGGCCTGAGCTCCCGCAGGGCGTCTTCTTCCATCAGCGAAAGCGTGGGGTCGAAGGGGACCAGACCCAGCGTGGGCAGGCCCGTTTTTTTTTGCAGGAAGGCGATGGCCAGATCGAAAAGCCGGGCGTCGCCTCGGAATTTGTTGAAGATGAAGCCGCGCACAAGTTTTTGCTCGTCCTCGCTCAGCAGTTCGAGGGTGCCCACCAGGGACGCGAGGCTGCCGCCCTTGTCGATGTCCGTCACCAAGAGCACCGGCGCGCCGCAGTGGCGGGCCACCTCCATATTCACCAGATCGAAGGCCCGCAGGTTCACCTCCGCCGGACTGCCCGCGCCCTCGATGACAATCAGTTCGTAGGTCTCGGACAAGGTCGATAGGCTGTCGCGAATGGCGTCCCATTTCAAGGCGCGCAGGGCCTTGTTTTGATGAAATTGATCGAAGGCGGAAACATCGGCATAGGGTTTACCGTTCAAAATAAGCTGCGCCTCTTTTTCTCCTTTGGGTTTTAAAAGGATGGGATTCATTTCCACCTGCAATGGGGCCCGCGCCGCCGTGGCCTGAACCGCCGTGGCCCGGCCGACCTCGCAGCCATCGGCGGTCACAAAAGAATTGAGCGCCATGTTCTGCGCCTTAAAGGGCGCGACGCGAAGGCCCTGGTTGGCGAAGATCCGACAGAGCGCCGCCACGATCACACTTTTGCCCACATGAGACCCCGTGCCTTGAACCATGAGGTATTTGGTCTTTGTGCTTTTTGTCATTCCTTTGAACTCGAACTTTCGCTTGTCCTTCCCCCCTTTAACAAAGGGGGGCTAGGGGGGATTTGCCTTTAATCTTGGAGATGAGAACCGAAAAGATAAATCCCCCTCACTCCCCCTTTGTTAAAGGGGGAAGTTAAAGCGATGTCACGGTTTATGCCGCCGCCACAGGGTTTCCTTTTCGCCTTGGGCCTGGGCGATCCAGCGTGAGAGCACAAAGAAGGCGTCGCTCAAGCGATTCAAATAACGCAATACTTCCTCCGGCACGCCCTCCTCGCGATTGAGCCTGACGCAAAGCCGCTCCGCGCGCCGGCAGACGGTCCGCGCCTGATGCAGAAAGGCCGCGATCTTTCCGCCGCCGGGCAGGATGAATTCCTTCAAGGGTGCGAGCGACTGTTGGCAATCGTCCATCAAGGCTTCGAGGGCGTCGATCTCCCGGTTTAAGATGGTCTTCATTTCCTTGGATTCACTTCCCGAAGGCGAGGCGAGGATGCCGCCGATGTCGAAGAGCCGGTCCTGCATCCCATGCAGGGCTTCATCGAGCGGGTTGCGTTCCGGCATCGTCTCCGGAAGTTCCTGCGTGAAGACCCGCGCGAGACCGACAATCGCATTCAACTCATCGACTGTACCATAGCTCTCGATACGAAGATGGTCTTTTGCGATTTCTTGGCCTCCGGCCAAGCGGGTCGTGCCTTTGTCTCCAGTGCGGGTATAGACTTTTGTGATGCGCATGGTTTTGTCCTCGTTTAGTTTATTGATTCTTGTACGGCGTCTTTTGGGGGCCGCAACATACGGTCTTCGATGGCGGCACGGTTTGAAACATAGGCGACTTTGAGGCAGTCGAGCAGGAGTCGGGTCGTTTCGAGATAGGATCTTATTTTCTGGGCCTCTTGGGTTGTAAGTCTGTACGCTTCTAAAGAACCAGTCACTTTTAATAGTTTATAAAGAGCCTCTGCAAAGTTTTTCCATTCTGCATTTGAGGCCTCTTTTGAGGGGAACGAGAGCATCGTTATCATTTGATGGCATTCTGTGTAACCTGTTTCGTGGCTTAAGGACAAGGCTTTGCTTAAAAGGTCCTTGAGTCTCCTGCTTCGGGGGCTGAATCTGATTGAATGGTGTCCAGCCGTAATAGCGAAATCGACCATTATAGTGCTGGAAGAAACATAAGAAGTTTCTGTAGAAATTATATTTCCGAATTCTCCTTGAGCGCTAAAGCCATTGCTATAAGCGACGGCGAATGCGCAGGCACGCGCAAGGATGCTAACGAGTATCTGATCAAGATCTTTATAGCCGGAAGGGTTTAAAGATAAAGCGCTTCCGTGTGCGTTGGAAACGGCCCAATTTGATGAATAGTCAATTTCATAAGAAGGGTCCAGACTAAGGGCAAGGGCGACATCTAAAAGAAGGAAAAATGAAGCCTCTCTTTCTTTTAAAGAAGAATGGTTTCCCTTTTCTAAGATTGTCCTTAACCGGGTTTCTTCTGAAACAATACTTTCAAGCTTTCTGATAAAAATCTCAAAAAGTCTGTCCGCATCTTCCAGAATTTCGGCAGTCAAAAGAAACACCTCCCGCCAATCTCCGATCCAGTTCATCAGGCCAGGAAGACGGCTTTCAGGGTTTGCGACGACATATTGGGCCGCGTAGTATTCCTGAAAAGAAAGGTGGGCAAAAGAGTAAACCCCTTTCGCCCGTTCGACAAAGATGCCGTGCTGGGCCTCAATGGCTTTGAGCACGGCTTCGCCGTCAATCTCTTCTCCTGGGTCGCCGGGCGGCAGCTTCTTCAAGTATGCGACGATCTTTTTTTCCAAGGGTTTCTTTTCAATCAGGTATTCCCCTTTTTCAAAGGTCTCTGCGGCGATGCGGGCGAACATCTGGTTTTTCCGACCCAGGGAAAGCTTGTGATAGATCTCGTCTCTTTTAATTCCACGTGAGCTGTCCCGTTTTTGCAGGAGGGCATTGAGGGCTTCCCCATAAATTTCGGAACGGCGATCGGGGAAGTGCAGGCTTTCTTCAAAACCAATGCACAAGAGCGTTAAATGCAAGGGGTTCTTCGCCAGATCGCGAAGCCGCTCGCCTTCCTGTTTTTTAAAGGCCTCGAAAAACAGTTCAGCAGTTTTTTTATTTTTTGCAAACCAAAGGCCGACAAAGGTTTTGATTTGCTCGTCATCAAAATCCGCCATTTCGACAGAGGTAAAACCTTCGAAATTGTATTCGGTGGCCGCGACCCGGCAGGTGATGACCACTTTGCTCCGATCATATTTGTGGCTAAAGTCTTCCATGGCTTGAATCTGTTTGTCGCGCAGGCCCTGGGCCATGTTGACCTCGTCGAGTCCGTCAAAGAGCACAATGGCCTTGCCTTCTTTTAAAAGGGTTTCAATAAAGGGCCGGGCTTCCGGAAAGTCGCAGATATCGAACTGCTTGGTGATAAAATCCATTAAGGTCAGTTGGGATTTAGAAAGATCCTGCAGGGTCACAAAGATGGGAATGGCGTCGATCTTGCCTTTGATCGCCTGCAAGGTGATGTGTTTGAGAAAGGTGGTTTTGCCCGCCCCCGGTTTGCCGAGAATGAATAGACGATTGTGTGCCCTAAGCACTTCCATGCGATCCTTGCCTTTTTCGACCGCCTCTCCAAAAGAAGCTTCGTTCAAAACCATTTTTTCGAGCTGTCCCTTGGGCAAGTGACGAGAAGCGGATTGTTCTTCGAGGATATTTACTTGCGTAAAAATCTGATCGACCGAGGTGGGCGCGGACATCTTCCAAAGGTGCATCTGGCCGTAACGCGTATTCATTTTTTGCGCATAGTTTTGCGCAGCGGATTTGTACTTAAAATTCGTCCATTGTTTTTGAATGGCTCCGATCCCGGATTGGGTGATGTCTTTGCCAAAGTTATCCCAAATCCATTGAAATGTTTTATGCATGGCGGCTCCGGCGGCGATTTCAGGGCCTGTCATGGTTTACCTCTTGTGAAATCAAATCCCCCCTTGCCCCCCTTAAGCAAAGTGGGGTAAAACAGGGTTGTACTATTCATTTGGTTTTGTCCCCCTTTGGCAAAGGGGGATGGAGGGGGATTTCTCTCGCGATGCGCTCCAACACGGCATCGATTTGTTGTAAGACTTGGATGTTATTGAAGCGTAAAACGCGCAAGCCTTTCTCGGACAAGTAGGCATCGCGGCTTTGGTCACTTTCAAGGCCGACGTCCTCTAAGTGTTGTGAACCCTCTACTTCAATAACCAACTTCGCTTTCGGTGCGTAGAAATCGACAATGTAATTTCCGATGGATTTCTGCCTGTAAAAATGAATCCCCAATTGTTTATTCCGTAAATAAAACCAAAGCTTCTTTTCGCTCTCCGTCATCTCAGCGCGCCGCCGCCTCGCCAAGGGTTTTAGCTTGGGGTTGTAGTTGAGCATTGTAAAAATCCCCCTTCATCCCCCTTTGTTGTAAAGGGGGAAAAATCTAAAAAAGAAAAGAACTCCACTAAGCTTTTACCCCACTTTGAAAAGGGGGGCAAGGGGGATTTGCCTTTCCCCGGTTTACTTTGACGCTGCCAAGGATTCTAGCATCTCCCTATCCAAAACTCGATAGGCATCCTTCGGGCCCGTCCATTCGAATTCTTCCGGGTGAAAAAGGTGGGCCAGTAATTCAATGCCGTCCACCACACGCGGGCCCGGCCGGGCGAAGTAGCTGTTGGCGTCGACGGCGAAGACATGACCCTTTTGCACGGCGGGAATATTCTTCCAGCCGGGATGCGTTGTCAGTTCTTTTGCCTGTTCGATCACTTGTGCCAGATCGAAACCGCAGGGCGAAAGAATGAGCATCTCCGGTGCGTAGGCTGCAATTGCTTCCCAGGGGATGCGGATGGAGTCGCCCCCCTTTTTTGCAAAACCGTCGAGACCCCCGGCGAGGTCAATCATCTCCCCCACCCAATGACCTCCGCAATAAGGGGGTGAAAGCCATTCCATGAAGAAGACGCGCGGACAAGAACGAATGCGCTGAACACGGTTTTTAATCGTCGCGATTCTTTCTCGTAATTTGTCCACGAGCGCATCGGCCTCCGAGGCCTTGTTTGTCGCATCGCCGACGCTTTGGATGTTGTCGAAAATGTCTGCGATGCAGGTGGGTGTGAGCCAAAGGATCTCCGGTTTTTTGTGGAGCGATTTTAACAATGTAGTGATTTCGTTGCCGGAGGGCGCGCAAACCTGGCAGAGATCCTGCGTGAGAATCAAGTCAGGTTCGGCCGATTTCATAAACGCCTCGTCGACGGCGTAGAGGCTCTTGCCTGCGTGCAAGGCTTCGCGGACGTGCAGGTCGATTGCTTCTTGTCCGAGCGTTGCCATGTCGAGCGCGCTGCGGACGGCCACGGGCTTGTCTCTCGCGCCTGTGGGATAGTCGCATTCGTGCGTGACGCCGACGAGCTGGTCTTCCAAACCGAGGGCATAGACAATTTCGGTGGCGCTGGGAAGAAAGGACACGATTTTCATGGCATCTCCGTCAAAGGGCCTGTGATGACCAGGATGAGGAGCACAAGGTTCTCCGTTATTTCGTTGAGCGCGCCCAAGCCATCTCCGGTGAGTCCGCCTATTTTCGCACGAAGGACGCGGACAAACAACAGGGTCCAGAGGGCGATTGCCGCCATCGTGAGGAGACCCGTTTCTTTGAAGATCAGCCAAGACAGGAGCGCGGCGATACTGCTTGCCCCCAAGGATTGCGGTAAGCCGATCTGGCCGACAAGGGCCTTCCCCGTTCCCGTCGCTCGGGGGTAGGTTCCCAAAAACGCGGCGAAGGCCATGGCCCATCGGCTGAGGAGTCCCACGAGCAGAAAGGCGTTGAAGCGGCCCTTGCCGATGAGCTCGTGAAAGAAGGCGAACTTTAAAATCAAAGTGAGAGTCAAGGCGATGACGCCGAAGGCCCCGGTGCGGCTGTCTTTCATTACGGCCAAGATCCGTTGCGGATCGCCGCCCGCGCCCAGGCCATCGGCGAGATCGGCCAGGCCGTCGAGATGCAAGGCGCCGGTGAAGACGACCGAGACGAGCAAGGTCAGCGCGGCCAAGGGAAGCGGCGACACGTAAAGGTGAAGCGCAAGTGCTTCACCCCGGAGCAGTGCGCCGAGGGCGAGGCCGACGAGGGGAAAGTATCGGACAGAGGCGCGGAGGTCGGCTTCGGAAAAGGACATGAATCTTCCCAAGGGAAAAATCGTCAGCGTCGAAATCGCGGCGGCCAAGGCCCTCATCGTCGCTCCGCTTTTTCAGAAACGCCCGCCGACGCGAAGGTGGCCATCTCGTTTACGATTTTAATCGCCGCATCGACCAGGGTTATCCCCAAGGCCGCGCCCGTCCCTTCGCCCAGGCGCATGTTGAAGGCCAACAAAGGAGAAAGACCCAAGTGACGGAGCGCGATGGCGTGGCCCGGCTCGGCGCTTTGGTGGGCGGCGAGAAGATACGCTTTTGTCTCCGGTTTCATTCCGACGGCGACGAGGGCGGCGGCGCTGGCAATAAAGCCGTCAAGGACGATGGGAATACGATGGGCCGCCGCGCCGAGCATCAGGCCCGCGAGGCCGCCGATTTCGAAGCCGCCGACCTTGGCCAGGACCTCGATAGGGTCCGTGGGATCGGGCTGATTCAGCGCGATGGCTGCGTCGATCACTTTTTGTTTGTGTGCGAGCCTGCGATCGTCGATGCCTGTCCCGCGCCCGCAGACGCGATGGACCGGCGCGTGCGTCAAGACCGAGACTATCGCGCTGCTGGCCGTCGTGTTGCCGATGCCCATCTCTCCGGTTCCGATGAGTCCTGCGCCGCCTCGCGCCGCCTCTTCCGCCATTTCGATCCCGGAGGTGAGAGATGCGCGCGCATCCTCCCGGCTCATCGCGGCCCCTTTTGTCATGTTTTGTGTTCCCCGTCTGATTTTTTTGTCGACCAATCCGGGGATTTTTTTAAAATCGAAATCGACGCCCATGTCGACCACGCGGATTTCTGTGCCGACATGCCGCGCGAGGACATTGATCGCCGCGCCGCCCTTTAAAAAGTTGTGGACCATCTGCGCCGTGACCGCCTTCGGATAAGCGCTCACGCCTTCTTCCACCACGCCGTGATCGGCGGCGAGGGTGAAGAGGATTTTTTTAGGCAGGCGCGGCGGGCATTTCCCCGTCACTTGGATGTACCATTTCGCGATGTCTTCCAGGCGTCCCAAGCTGCCAGGCGGCTTCGTCAGCCGGTCGAGCCGGCGCTGGGCGACCCGCTTCCATTCGTCGTCCAAAGCCTGGATCTTGTCCAATGTGTTTTTGAGGCGATCCATTATTTTATTTGATGGTCTCGTAAAAAGTCACCTTAGCCTGTCATTTGGGCACCGTTTGATTTTTTACGACCGCATCCTTATTTGATCTTCCATTATTTGATCTTTTGCGGGATGCCCGCCGTCATCCAATAGACGGCGTCCGAGGCCGCCGCGAAGCCTTGATTCATGGCGCCCGCGAGATCCCGAAAGCCCCGGGAGCGCGCATCCGCCGGGACGATGCCCTGGCCCACTTCGTTCGACACGGCGATCAGATCGACGTTCAATTTTTCCGAGACCGAGATCAATTGCCCGATCCGGTCGCGGGTCTTTTTCTCGTCTCCCTCCGCGGCCAAAAGCACGTTGCAGAGCCACAGCGTGAGACAGTCGAGAATGACGACCCCATCCTTTTCCGGCAGCGATTGCAGCGTTTCCGCCACATGCCGCGCTTCCTCGAACGTCCGCCAATCGCCGCCGCGTTCCCGTTGGTGCGCCGCGATGCGCGCGGCCATTTCGTCATCGCGGGCCTCGGCGGTCGCGAGATAGATCTTCGCGCCCGGCTGTCGATTTCCGAGTTCGAGCGCGAAGCGGCTCTTGCCGGATCGCGCTCCGCCCAAGATGAAGGTGCGATGACTCATTGCCCTTTCCTCAAAAACCTACCCATTCCGACGATCCTTCTCAGGGCAAAAAAACGATTTCGTTAGGCGGCAGTCCGGTGTCGATCGGCCCTTCGATTTTTTGATTCGTCGCGGGGTCGTAAACCTGCACGCCGGGGTTGTTCGTGTCGCGGTCCGCAATATAGAGCAAACCGGCTTTATCAAAAGTAAGGCCCCCGGTTGCTCCGGCTCCGAGTCCGCTTAAAGCAGGACCGACCTGCTTAGCCGCTAAATTAAAGGGGACGACATCGTTGTTGAAGCTTGGGTCAAAAAACGAGGCATAGGCGATGGTGTCCGACGCGATCGCGATGGCGCTTAAGGGTCCATTAAAGTCGTCGTCCAAAAGAACAATGCCTTCGCTTAGGCCGGTGTTGGGATTTACGATCTCTATTCCGCCAAAGGCATCCCCGGTTGAAAAATTAGAAACATTGGCGATCACAATCCGATCGATCGATGCGAGGTAGGCCATGTCGAAGGGGTTTCGTCCCTGAAGATCAATCCGCTCAAGTCCCGGTGAAGCTTCGATGATGGCGTTCGTCTCCGTGTCGATAACGACGATATAGCTGGTGTTGTCCGCGCTGAAAAAATTATTTCTGTTCAAACGTTGCAAAGAAACGAAGAGCCGGTTTCCGATAAGAACCATTTGATCCATCTCGACCTTGTCGTCGCTGTCGGCAAAGCCCGAGAGGTCGATAGTCCCGAGCTGCGCGCCCGTTCTGGGATTGACGATCAAGAGGGTGTTGAGTTCGTAGCGGCTGATGTAGGCCTTGTCCATGCTGACAAAGGCGATGTCGACCGGATTGGATTGCAGGCTGGGGTTCGCGGCGTCGTTCGTCGTGTAGTTGGCGATGGGCGCGCTGGGATTGTCGGGATCGATGACGAGTATGGAGTTGGCACCGAGGCGCTGGAGGATGAAAACGAGATTACCGAAGGCCCGGATTGCTGCATCGGAATGGACGCCCGTCGCGCCGAGGACATCTTTTTGCGTCGTTCGCGGCGTGGTCGTTGTAATCGTCGCGAAGTTGCCGACGGAAAAATCCGATGTCACGATAAAGCCCAAGGCCGCGCCAGGACTGCCAGGGGTACCGGGATCACCGGGATCGACTGGGTTTGCGGGGCCTGGAGTTCCTCCAGTGTCAACTATAGAAGAACCTCCCTTTGCAGGATCTTCTTGTGAACACCCTGCGATTACCGTAATAAATAAAATCCCTGAAACAATGATATGCAATGCTTGCCGTTTCATTTAGCCTCCCTATGGTTTCGTTGTTTTAAATCCTGCCTTCCAAGGTTATGAAATACGCGCGCCCCGGCAGGGGAAAGCCGAAGACGTCTTCGATGCGATTGTCGCTCAGGTTTTTTACTTCGAGGCTCAGCGTCCACGCGCTTTGTCCTTTGATGGAAAATCCCAGGTTGTGAATATGCCGTGCCGCCGCCACGCGCTGGTTGACGCGGTCGAGGAAATTTTCGGCCGTGTAGTCATAGCGGTAAAACAATGCGCCGCGCGCCGAATACAACTCCGCTTTGCCCGAAAGCGCGTGCACCGGGCGGCCCGGAAGAATTTTGCCGCGTTGACTGGGGATGTCGCTTTTATTCACGGCGCGTTGATGCGTGTAATTGGCGTCGAGCCGCAGGTGCGAGCCGAGTTCGATCTTGCCGGCGAGTTCTTGGCCGATGGTTTCGGCGCGGCCAATATTTTCTGCGCGAGAGGTCCGTTGCGAGGTCTGCACAAAGAGGATCTGGTCATCGACAACATTGTGAAAATAGGCGGCTTGAAGGTTGAGCGTGCGGACGAGGCCTTTAGCGCGCCGTCGGTAGTGCAGGCCGATGTCGCGGTTGAGGCCCGCTTCGACCCGGAGTTCCGGGTTGCCGAGGGTGCCGCCGCGGTCGCCGAAGAGTTCGAAAAAATTGGGGGCGCGGAAATAGCGTCCAATGTTGGCCCGCAGGGAAAGCGGCGGACTCAGTTGGACCAGGAAGCCGATCCGCCGCGACAGAAAACGGTCTTCATGATGGGTTGGACTCGGCTGGCCGATGCCGCTTAAGAAGGTGTCGCCTTGAAAGCGGTTGTCGATGTCGTCGTATAAGAGGCCCGGCGAGAGATAAAGCCTTTTTTGAAAGAGGGCGATCCGGTCTTCGAGGCCGATGGAAAGGGTCTTGCGCCTACTGGTGCTGGTTTGTGTGGCGAGGAGACGGTCGAAGGGCCGGAAGCGCTCTTGCCGAAATTGCAGCAGGGCATTGAAGGTTTGAAAGCCGCCAATCGGCCGATCGGCGTTCAGCCGGGCTTCGGCGGCATCGGTTTTATTTTCGTTGTCTTGGTTTGCGATGCCGATCTCGCCCAAGCGGTCTTGGAAGGCCTCATTTTTCGTGGCGTATAACAGGGCGAGTTTCAAGTTGAGCGGGCCCTCGCTTACCGCATCGCCCTCGAATCCCACGCGGGCTCGGTGCGCCTGCGTATTAAACGCGGCCTGCTCCGATTGAAAAGAGCCCAGCCCCGGCACGCCTTTTTCGGTGTCGAGGAAATGATAATCCAAACTGAGGCGGTTCTTTTCTCCGAAGCTCCGTCCGATTTTCGTCAAAAGATTTAAGGATTCGAAGCGGCTGTTTTTTCGTTTAACGATACGGTCGTCCGTGGGGTTGAATTGCGTGCCCTTGTCGTCCAAAAATTCGAAGTCGTTGTCGCTGCGTTCTTGGTTGAGCCCGATGAGCAAGGACGTTTTTCCTAGCTTGCCCAGCTTGCCGGTGTAGGTCGTGTTCAGCCGGGAGGTGTTAAACGAGCCGTATTGAACTTGGTAAGCCAGTTCCCGGCTTCGCCCTCTGGTACTCGATCCATTTTCTAGAGTAGCCGCTTTCGTCCGGATATGAACAATGCCTCCGATGCCCGATTGACCGAAGGCGATCGGCGCGCTGCCGCGATAAATTTCAATCGCCTCAATTTGAGAAAGCGGTATGCGGGCGAGGTCGGCCCCGCCGCCCTGTGCGCCGTTCATTAAAAAGCCGTCGAGGTAGACCAAGACTTGTTCGGAGGAGGAGCCGCGGATCGAGATGGCGCTGAAATCGCCGAGTCCGCCGAAGCGGTTGATGCTTAAGCCCACCGTTTCCGAGAGGACTTCGGAGACCGAAGCGAAGCGATTTTCCAGGCCCTCGCCTTCAAGCACCGTTTTGTGTGTGGCCTCTAAATCCACCTCCTCATTTTCAATGGGGCTGGCGACGACTTGGATGCCTTCCATCAGGATGAGATCCTCGAAGGACTCGGTTCCCTCTTTGCCGAAGGCGGGGGTCGAAGTGAGAAGCGCGATAATGGCGAAAGAGCAGATCGATTTAATGCAGAAAGGACGCATGCAAAAAAATCCCCAGCTTCTTGGGAAGAAGATGGGGATAGCGTGGCCGTGGCCGATCCCGTTGTCTTATCCCTCGAAGACAGTTCGCGATGATTTTCCACAGGCAGGTCTTCTGGCTTTGGGTTCGTCCTACTCCCCACGCCTTCCCGTCCGAATGTGTCGGACAGTGGCATCGATGTGGGTTTCGTCCCCCAATACAGCGGCGGGACCGCTCCCGATTTTCACGGGATTCCCTTTTTAAGCCCGGCAATCAAGCGGGCTGACCTGTGAAGCGTATTTAATTTCGAGTTATTTATAACAGGACGGTCCGGGGGAATCAACGGAAATCATCGCCGGGTTTATCGTTCCAAACCGGAGAGGCCTTCGACTTCGAGGATGGGGGTAAGGCTTAAGCGGCGGTCGAGAAAGAGAAAGGCGCCCACGCTGATGAGCACGGTGGCGGCGGAGAGAAAAAACATGGTCGTGTAACCGAAGCCTTCGGCCACAAGGCCCCAGAGCGGTGATCCAATAAAGATGCCAATGTCAAAGAACAGGGTAAAGAGGGCCATCCGCGCGCCGCGTTCGCTGCCGGGTCCGCGATTGAGCAGCAAAACCGATAAAATGGGAAAGATGAACCCGTGACCGATACCGCAAAGGACGCCGCTGAGGATCAGACCGCTCGGCGAAGGCCAAAGGGCAAGCAGGGTGATGCCTGCGGAAAGCGAGAATAGGGCCGGGTAGAGCACCCGCATGAGGCCGAAGCGGTCGGGCCAGGTGCCTCCAAGCAAACGCACCGCGACGGCGGTAAGACTGTAGGCCAGGAAAAAACTCGAAACCCCGATCCCGAGCGTATGGGCGTAGGGTTTTAAAAAGGTCATGTAAGAGATCAGTCCGACGGCGAAGAGGCCGGTGGCTGCGAGCGGAACGCGGTTGATCGGAAGCGCGGCCGTCTCCATAAATTGCTTGGCGCCAAATAGTGGGTTGGGCGTATGCGTCGCCGGCGTCTTCAGAAAATGACTGAAGGCCATGAAGAGGAGGGTAAAGCCCGCGCAGGCTTTGAAAAGGCTCGTGTAGCCCCCCAGATTAATGACCCACTCGCCCAGCGGAATGCCCAAGGCACCCGATAAATGCCCCGCAACGCCGAAGAGGGCGATGCCTTCGGTGCGGCGCGTTTCGGGCGACAGATCGGCGGCCAGGGTGAAAAAGGTCGAAAATAAAATGCCGACGCCCAGACCGTGGATGAGACGGACCCCGTAAATCGCCCAGCCGATTTCGTCGATGCTGAGATAAAAAAAGTGGGCAACAAGAAAGATCAGTCCCCCGATGAAAAGACAGCGTTTGCGTCCGATGCGCTCGAGGGCGACGCCGATCCAGGGCCGGATGAGAATGCCAGAAACCGAGGCGGCGCCCATGATGACCCCAATGCTTGAAAGGTCGCTCCCCAGATTCTGAAGGAAAACCGGGAGCAAGACATAGGGCCAAAAGGCAAAGCCAAAGAAGAGGTGGGCCATGAAAAGCAGAAAAAAGTTCAAATTAAACAGGGACGGCGTGTCGACACGCCTCGCCGCGTCCCCTTTCATTTTGTTTTCCATCTTGTGGGGTGGAGGCGTCATCTTGCCATCATATCAAAGAAGTCTTTTTGAAGTCAGGGTTAATTCGCGCCCCACCCACCCGGCCCTTCGACTTGCCGATGGGGGACCCGAAACGACTTTTCCCCTTTACGACCGGAAAGGGGCTGGGTTATACTTTTTAAAACCAGAATAGCAAGAAAGGAAGGAAACGATGATTAGCAAGGATAGCTTGATCGGCTTTATTCAAAAGGCCATGCCGGATGCCGAGGTCACGCTTACCGACCGAACCGGGACCATGGACCACTACAAGGTTCAGATTGTCTCGACGGCCTTCGAAGGGAAGAACTTGCTCGATCGGCAGCGTAAGGTCTATGCGGCACTGGACGAACCGATGAAAGATGGGCGTATTCATGCCCTGGAGATTAAATCGCAAACGCCGGACGAGGCGGCATCCGCCTAGGCGCAAAGCCATTGTAGAAAAGCGGATCGTGCGTTGCTAAGGAGAAGCCATGGAAACCAATATCGAAGAAGAAATCAAAAAAGAAATCACCGAAAATAAGATCCTGATTTACGGCAAGGGGACCAAGGCCATGCCGATGTGCGGATTTACCAAAGAGACCATCGTCTTTTTCAATAAATACGGCCACGATTTCGAGGTCGTCGATGTCTTACGAAATATGGAAAAACGAGAGGCCCTGTCGAAAATGACCAATTGGCCGACCCTGCCGAAAGTCTTTATCGATGGCCAATTTTACGGAGATACCGACATCCTCGACGAAATGGAAAGAAATGGCGAAGTCAAACCCTTGCTCGACAAGGCCTTTGGCGCGGCCGGCGGCGAAGAAAAATAAGCGACTGTTTCGATGACGAAGCGGGTGGGACAAGGGTTCCACCCGCTTTTTTTGTCCCCTTTTTCCAAGGGTGCGGCTATCGTGCCCCGCCTAAATTTCCAGGCCATGCACGCTGCGCTTCTGAAAACTCAACTTAAACTCGTTTTGGATGAGTTCGCTGCCGCGCAAGTGAAAGGGGATGAGGGCCAGTGTCGCCGCTTTGGCTTTCACAGGCAGGGCGTCGAGCGCGGGGAGCAGGGTTTTTTTTGAAGTCAAGGTTTCCGCAAGCGTGACCTTGATGCTTTCGAAGGCCTCTTGCGCATCCACGGTCACCGGGCAAATCGTGGCCTTGGGCATCGCTGCTTCGGGCTCCGCTTCGGGCTGTAAGGTCGTCAGTTGACTGCATAATCTCAAATAAATTTTAGGATGCGATTTAAAGGCGGGCGACCAAAATAGGAGCGGTTTTTCATGCCATTCGGGCCGGATCGCCTTGGGGAGGTTCGCGGCTTTGGCGAAGTCGGCATAACTTTCGAGTTGCAAGCCCTCGATTTCCACGGATGCACACCAAAAAGGCAAATAAACTTCTCCACCTCCCTCGCTTGGCAAAACCCCGAGCTCCACTTTTTTAAAGTCTGCCCCTTGAGCCTGCCAAGCCGTTTTGCAATGGCCGCAAAACAAGACGAGGCTCTCTCGTCCCCCGGAGAGATCCCAGCCGCAGTTCGGGCAGAGGGCGGAGGCGAAGCGAAGGCCCCAGCCCCTATCCGCCTCCCGGTCGGCCGAGAGGGCGGTTTCGATTTCGGGCCCGGCGGTGCCCATGGCTTTGTCCAGTACGCCGTCGAAGAGTTTGTTATTTTTTATGTAGACCGGTGCGTAAATGAGGCTGAGGGTTTCGCCGAGATAGGCGCGATGAAAGACCCCTCCGGAAGGCTTGCCGAGATAATCCGCTACCGCGTGGATCTTCGAAAGATCGCCTTTCAGTGCATATTGCGGGGCTAAAAATGCCGCTTTAATTTCGGGGCTTGCGAATTTCATTTTCAGGGCTTGTGCGCGAAAACCCAGGGAAGGCGGCAGGAAGCGCGCATCGCGGGCGCGGAAACTGGCATCGACGACCTTGTGTTGAATGTCCGAGGCCCCTATGGAAAAAACCATGCCCCGGAAGCGCCAATAGGGGACGAAGAGGGTTTTATCGATCGGTCTCGATTTTGGGGGCAGGAAATATCTGAGGGAACCCTTCGAAAAAATATAGAGCCGAACCCGGCAAAAACCGCAGTCCAAAAAACGATCGCTTTCTTCCAGCGTGACAGGGCCGCCGCATTGCGGGCATGGATGTTCGACTTGCAAGGGCTTGCCTTAGAGCCGCTCGCCGCACTGGTTGCAGAAAACCGCCTCGTGTAGGTTTTCGTTGCTGCACTGCGCACCGCTTTTCATTTCCGGCTTTAAGGCGACTTTGATGCCGCATTTCGAACAGAACTGGGCATTGGGCGGGAGGTTTTTCCCGCAATCTTGGCATTGCTGAAAGATGACGATCTGATGTCCGCACATCGGGCAGCATTTAGCATGGGGCGCTATGCTGTAATCGCAGTCCGGGCACTGGGGTCCGTCCTTCGATGGTTTTGCGTGCGCACCGCTTGTCCCGTTCCCGCCGTTTTTTCCGCCTAAGTGTTGCGCGAACATCGCAGGCATCCCCATCCCCATCCCCATCCCCAGGCCGGCGCCCGCTTCGCCTTGCTGTTCGGAGGTTTTTTCGATGGCCATGGCTGCCTTCATTTTCAACAGCTTGTCGAGATCGTCGAAGACGTTTAGCCGGCTTTTATCGTCGATGGCCTTCTGAACCTCCGGCGGAGGCGTGATGGATGAAATGTAGAGCTGCGTAAGGGCCAAACCGGAGTGACTGAAATCGTCCTCAAGCCGCGCGATGAGGCCCTTGGAAAGGGCGTCGTATTTTCCGGGCAGGTTCAAAAGCGAGTCGAGGTGTTCGCCCAGATGGTCGTTGAATCGAGAGACGAGAACGCGGCTGAGGAATTCTTCGATGTCCCCGGTGTTATAAATGCCCTGAGCCCCGACAAGGTTGTTGATCAACAGGATTGGCTGCGTGACCCGGAAGTTATAGACGCCAAAGGCCCGCAAGCGAATAAGACCGAGCTCGGAATCTTTGAAGGCCACGGGATTTTTCGTGCCCCATTTCAGGTTGGTAAAGAGCTTCATGTTGACAAAGTAGACTTCCGCGCGCAGTGACTCGACATCGCCCAGGGCAGGCTCAAGATTTTCGTTAAGAGGGGGATGTTGGCGGTCTTCAGGGTATGCCGTCCCACCGGAAAGGCATCGATGGCCTTGCCCTTGTAATAAAAAACGGCGGCCTGGCTTTCCCGCACCGTCAACTGTGCGCCGTATTTTATTTCTCCGGACCCGTCTTCGGGAATCCGGCTAACCATTTGTTGTCCAGTGGTATCGAGCCATTCGATATTTTCTAAAAAAATTAAATGGTCGGTGCCCATAAGATGTTCTCTCGGGAGATTGAAAGGATGCGGAGGACGCGCCGTGCTGAACAGGGCAGGTCCTTGATGATTTCTTATTAATACAAACGCAATAAATAATGTTACGCTGTGAGATCGGTTGTGGTATATTCTTTTCATGACAAACTCAAACATAGAACATCCGGAAAAGACAAAGGAGCGCTTAGTTTCCTTAGCCAAAACC
>Ga0326597_10000164_pt1 | contig 121383 bp, 105 predicted proteins | sample RVTome_12_FD_203789 | JGI IMG/M metagenome (GOLD analysis project Ga0326597, IMG submission 203789) | Soil microbial communities from uranium-contaminated site in the Upper Colorado River Basin, Wyoming, United States - RVT100D185 | ecosystem: Environmental > Terrestrial > Soil > Contaminated... | reverse complement strand
AAGCGTCGGCCAACTGAGCGATGATCCCCTCGTCAGCCTGCCAGCCATGGCACGCTGATCAGCCCGGCCCATGCCGGAAAGCGACGGTGACCCACCGTCAGCTACACCACGCCTTGGGACACGATCTGGACGATGCCCTCACCCACTATGCCGGCGGACTCCGGGGCGCCGTCGAATCCGAATCGGCGTTCCGGGTCCTCAATATGATGCGGCGGATCAACGATCTGTTGCCCCATGCCGGCGATGCGGGCCGTATGCAGGTCATTGCCACACTGGCCGAATGCGGCATTGCGATCGAGTTGATGGGCGGCGCGCCGGCGACCGATCTGGTCCAGGTCGCATGTCGGCTATGCCAGGCGAACATGTCGGCCAAGGGATCGACGAACCCGGTGGAACTCGCAATTCTCTGGCAGGTAGCCAAGGGGTTCCGCTTCGCCGCGACCGTCCGCGCGGGCAACCGCTATGACTGGCAGACGGATGAGGAAGGACGCGCGCTACTGTCGCGGATCGCGGAAATTTCGGCACGCCTGCCGCCGGAAACTCCCGACGAATCCCCCCTCGACGAGGAGATGCTGATGGCGGGCTACGCCGGCGCCGGCGACCGGGCATCCGGGGACAGTCCGCACCAGGTGGTCGAAAATCTCCAGCACCGTTATGACGCACTGGTAAACCGTCGTCTGCAGTCGAACCTCAACATCGGCATCGATTTCTTTCTGACGCCCGATGACATTCGCGCGGCGCTCGACGAGCGATCGGTGCTGATGTCCTATTATGTCGGCGCCTCACCGAAAGGGGCGCTCGCCTTCTACATTCTGCTCGCGACGCGCGACGATTACGAAATCACCATGGGTGAAGGCGAATTTCCGTGGTCGACCATCCGTCTCGGCAGCGACGGGCGCCAGGCGGAAGTAAACCCGATAGCGCTGGTGTGCAGCGGCATCCGCAGCAACATCATCGACACCGATCCCTATCCGCGGAACATCTCGCCCGAAGCGGTCAAATCCCTGGACGGCATGCGGCAGATGGCGTTCGGCGGGCGTATCCCCGAACGCCTCGCATCGCTGCGCGCTGCCGGCAAGGATCATCTGTGTATCGTGGCGCACGGCCCGCTGCATTACGTGCCCTTCCACCTTATGGGCGAGGAAGACAGGCCGTTGGCCGACGACTGGATCGTCACCTATCTGCCAAATCTCTCCCTTCTCGCCCGCTCGAACGCGGACGGCGCGGGTGCAAAGCGTGCAAGGGTTGCGGCATTCGGTCTGGATTTCAGCGACGGCACCGCGCATGAAGGCATGCAGCCATTACCGAACGCACCGCATGAAGCGCGCGAAGTAGCCAGGCTTTTCGGAGCCAGGGCGCTGGTGAACGATGCCGCGACCGAATCCGCTTTTCTGTCCGCCCTGTCGACGGCGCGCTATTTGCATGTCGCGACCCACGGCCGCCATCGGGTGGTTGCGCCGAGCTTCCAGCAGATCCTGCTGGCGCCCGATGCCGATTTCGACGGCGTGCTGCATGCCTACGAAGTACTGCGGATGAACCTTCGTCATGTCGACGTCATCAGCCTGAGCGCCTGCGAAACAGCGCTCGGCCGGTTCGACAGCGCCGACAATATACGCGGGCTGCCGGCGAGCTTCCTGATCGCCGGCGCCGCAACCGTGATCGGAACGCTATGGCCGGTGCAGACGGATGCGTCGGAACGTTTCTTTACCAACCTTTATGACCGGCTCCGGGCAGGCGGGCGCAAGCTCGACGCCTTTCGCGCGGCGCAGCGGGAAACGCGGACCGCGTTTCCCGACTATCGCGACTGGGGCGCTTTCCATTTCCTCGGCAATATCTGAAGTGCGGACGGGGACAGGCCCCGTCCGGGCCGTCGGAGCGCTTTCGTGCGACCAAAGACCGCCGGCTTACGCCGGACGATGACCCGGCGCGGCAGGCCGGCTACACTGTCGCATCCGGCGGTGGCGCCGGCTTCCAGCTGGTAGACGAATGCCCATGCCCGACGATCCCACCACCCTGAACTCCCTCTCCCGGCGCGACGCGCAGGCGCTGCTGCATCCCTATTCCGACGCGCTCGCCAACGAGCGCGACGGGGCGCTGGTGATGGTGCGCGGCGAGGGCGTGCGCGTCTTCGACGAGGACGGGCGCGGCTATATCGAGGGCATGGCCGGGCTGTGGTGCGCCGCGCTCGGCTTCGGCAACGAGCGGCTGGCCGAGGCGGCGGCGCGCCAGATGCGGCAGCTTCCCTTCTATCACGGCTTCAACCAGAAGAGCCACGAACCGCAGGTGAGGCTGGCCGAGAAGCTGCTGGCGCTGGCCCCGGCGCCCATGTCCAAGGTGTTCTTCGCCGGCTCGGGCTCGGAGGCCAACGACACCGCCGTCAAGCTGATCTGGTACATGAACAACGCGCTCGGCCGGCCGCGGAAGAAGAAGATCATCGGCCGGGTACGCGGCTATCACGGCGTCACCATCGCCGCCGGGTCGCTGACCGGCGTTCCGCTCAACCACCAGTCCTTCGACCTGCCCATCGACCGCTTCCTGCATGCCGACTGCGCCCATTACTGGCGCCTCGCCGAACCCGGCGAGAGCGAGGCCGACTATGCAAGGCGCCTCGCCGGCAACCTCGACGCCCTGATCACGCGCGAGGGCGCGGACACGGTGGCCGCCTTCTTCGCCGAGCCGGTGATGGGCGCGGGCGGGGTGCTGATCCCGCCCGCCGGCTATTTCGAGCAGGTGCAGGCGGTGCTGAAGAAGCACGACGTGCTCTTCGTGGTCGACGAGGTGATCTGCGGCTTCGGGCGCACCGGCAACTGGTGGGGCAGCCAGACCTACGGCCTCGAGCCCGACATGCTGATCTGCGCCAAGGCCCTGTCGTCGGGCTACCAGCCCATCTCGGCCCTCATGGTGAACGAGCGCGTGTTCCGCCCGCTGGCCGGGAAGTCGGCCGAGCTGGGGGTGCTGGGCCACGGCTTCACCTACGGCGGCCATCCGGTGGCGGCGGCCGTGGCGCTGGAAACGCTCGCCATCTACGACGAGATGGACCTGATCGGCCGGGTGCAACTCACCGCGCCGGTGCTGCAGGCGGGCATCCGCCGCTTCGCCGGCCATCCGCTGGCCGGCGAGACGACGGGCGTCGGCATGCTGGCCGTCATCGAACTGGTGGCGGACCCGGAAACGAAAGCGCCGTTCGACCCCAAGGCCCGGATCGGCGCGCACCTGGTGGCCCGCGCCCAGGCCCAGGGACTGATCGTCCGCGCGCTGGGCGACCGCATCGCCTTCTCGCCGCCGCTGGTCATCGCCCCGGAGGAGATCGCCGAGATGTTCGCCCGCTTCGGCCGGGCGCTGGATATCACCCTCGGCTGGGTGCGGGAACAGGGCCTCCTCCCGGCGCGGGAATAGGGCCGCCGCGCCGGTTGTCGGCCCGGTGCCGTCGGCCCTCCCGCCCGGCGACCACAAGTCGCGGAAAAATTGCACTTTTCGTCGCCGCGGCATGGTTATAATAAAACCGTTGTGGGTAACGGGCGGACAGGCGGGGAGTAGGCCGCGATGGATTACGAGAGGTTCTTCGGCGACGCGTTGCAGGGCTTGCGCGAGGAAGGGCGTTACCGCGTCTTCGCCGAGCTCGAACGGCATGCCGGCGACTACCCGCACGCCACCAGCTACAGGGGCGACGGCACCGGCGAGGTGACCGTCTGGTGCTCCAACGACTATCTCGGCATGGGCCAGCACCCCGAGGTGATCGCCGCCATGAAAGAGGCCGCCGACAGGGTCGGCGCCGGCTCGGGCGGCACCCGCAACATCTCGGGCACCACCCACGACCACGTGCTGCTGGAACGGGAGCTTTCGACCCTGCACCGTACCGAGGCAGCGCTGGTTTTCACCTCGGGCTACGTCGCCAACGAGGCGGCGCTGTCGACCCTGGCCGGCACCATCCCCGGCTGCGTGCTGCTGTCCGACGAGCTGAACCACGCCTCGATGATCGAGGGCATCCGCCACAGCCGCGCCGAGAAGCACATCTTCCGCCATAACGACGTGGCCGACCTCGAACGCAGGCTGAAGGCGATCGATGCCGACCGGCCCAAGATCATCGTCTTCGAGTCGGTCTATTCCATGGACGGCGACATCGCCCCCATCGGCGAGATCTGCGACCTGGCCGACCGCTATGGCGCCATGACCTATCTGGACGAGGTGCACGCCGTGGGCATGTACGGCGCGCGCGGCGGCGGCGTCGCCGAGCGCGACGACCAGATGCACCGCATCACCGTAATCCAGGGCACGCTGGCCAAGGCGTTCGGCGTGATCGGCGGCTATATCGCCGGCACGGCGCGCATGGTCGATTACGTGCGCAGCTTCGCCAGCGGATTCATCTTCACCACCTCGCTGCCGCCGGCCATCGCGGCCGCGGCCGCGACCAGCATCCGCATCGTGCGCGACCGGGGAACCGAACTGCGCGCGCGCCACCAGGAGCGCGCCGCCACGCTGAAGCGCCTGCTGCGCGAGGCCGGGCTGCCGGTGATGGACTCGGTATCGCACATCGTCCCGGTTATGGTGGGCGACGCGGCGCTGTGCAAGCGCGTCTCCGACGAGCTGATGGACCGCTACGGTATCTACGTGCAGCCCATCAACTACCCCACCGTGCCCAAGGGCACCGAGCGGCTGCGCTTCACGCCGACGCCGGTCCACAGCGACGACGACATGCGGCGGCTGGTGGACGCGCTGACCGAGACCTGGGAGCGCTTCCAGCTCCGCCGCGCGGCGTAAGGCGGGACGGCTCTTGCAACGGGGCGCGATTCCCCCTGAAATCCTTCCGCAGGGGAGGATCCGGTGAAGATCTGCATCTATGGCGCCGGCGCCGTCGGCAGTCTGCTGGGCTGCGAGCTTTCGCGTACCGGGCACGAGGTGACGCTGATCGGCCGCGGCGCCCACATGGCGGCGATCCGCGCGAACGGGCTGACCGTGATCTTCAACGGCGTGCCGCGCAATGCCCACCCGGCCTGCGCCCTGGCGCCGGCCGACGCCGGCCCCCATGAGGTCGTCATCATGGCGGTGAAGGGCCACCAGGTGCCGGAAGCGGCGCGGCGCATCGGCCCCCTGCTCGACCGCAGAACGACGGTGGTGGCGGCGCAGAACGGGATCCCGTGGTGGTATTTTCACGGGATGGGCGATCGCTGGCAGCGCCGGGTGCTGGCCGCCGTGGATCCCGAGCGCGCCGCGTGGAATGCCATCGGTCCGGAGCGGGTGATCGGCGCGGTGATCGACGCTTCCTGCGCCCTGATCTCGCCCGGGGTGGTGGATCACCACCAGGAGCGCCGGTCGCTCACCCTGGGCGAGCCCGACGGCAGCGCCTCGCCGCGGCTGATGGCGGTGGCCGGAGCCTTCGCCGCCATCGACATCGCGGCGCCGGTGACCGCCGACATCCGCCACGCCATCTGGGCCAAGCTGCTGTCCAATCTCGGGGTGAGCATGCTGTGCGTGCTGACCCGCGCCACCGTCGGCCGGATCAACGCCGACGACGGCTGCTTCGCCGTCGCCACCGCGCTGATGCGGGAGATGCAGCAGGTGGCCGCAGCGCTCGGCGTCGACATTGCCCCCGCGGTGGAAAAGCGGCTGGCGTCCCGCTCGCCGGCGCTGCAGCACAAACCCTCCACCCTGCAGGACCTTGAGGGCGGCCGGCCCATGGAGATCGATCCCATCTGCGGCGCCGTGGTGGAGATGGCGCGCCTTGCCGGCGTCGCGACCCCCACCATCGATGCGGTCTATGCGCTGGCGCGGCGCCTCGCCGAAAGCACCGGCACCTACCCTGCCAACCCGGCGTTCAGGCCGGGGTGACCGGAACTGCGCTTCCCGCCGGCGGCGCCGGCCCGCCGCCTCACCGCACCAGGAACTGGGCCTCCACCTCGATGGCGACGTCGAACGGCATGACGGCGACGCCGATGGCGGTGCGGGTGTGGCGGCCGGCATCGCCGAATATTTCGAGGAACAGTTCCGAGGCGCCGTTCACTACCTGCGGGATCTCGGTGAAGTCCGGCATGGCGTTGACATAGCCGCGCAGCCCCACGACCCGCTCGATGCGGTCGAGATCGCCGTCGAGCGCCACCCGCGCATGGCCGAGCACGTTGAGCGCCGACAGCCGCGCCGCCTCCCGTCCCTTTTCCAGGTCGTACTCGCGCCCGACCTTGCCGACATAGCGCCGTTCGCCGTTCCATTGCGGCACCTGGCCGGATACATAGAGAAAGCCGTTGGCGATGGTCCAGTTGAGGATCCGCGCCACCGTCGGCTGCCGCGGCTCGGGCAGTTCGATCCCCAGTTCCTTCAGCCGCGCCTCGATTCGTCCCGCCATCTTTCCCTCCGCGGATCATGGCCTTCCTGCATCATCGCGCGTCGCGGTGGCGGGTTCCACCCCTGCTTGCATTCGCGCCGGTTCCGACCGGGCGAAAAACGCTCTACCATGGCACCATGGCACCATGGCGTCTACCCCCACGTTCCGCGACCGCGTGCTCGCCCGGCTGCTGCCGTTCGGGCCGGTGCGCGCGCGTGCCATGTTCGGCGGCTACGGGCTCTATCTCGACGGCACCATGTTCGCGCTGATCGCCGCCGACCGGCTCTATTTCAAGGTCGACGACGGTAACCGGCCCGAGTTCGCCGCAGCCGGCAGCCGTCCCTTCACCTATCGGGGGCGCGACCGGCCCATCGAGATGTCGTACCGGGAAGTGCCGGGCGCGGTGCTGGACGAGCCGCCGTGGCTGGCCGACTGGGCGGCGAAGGCATACCGCGCGGCGGTCGCCGCGAAGGCGGGCCGGTCGATGAAACGCCGGAAGGCGCGACTGTGAGCCGGGCGAAGATCCGCATCGAGACCGACTCGCTGGGACCGGTGCAGGTGCCGGCCGACCGGCTGTGGGGGGCGCAGACCCAGCGCTCCCTTCAGAACTTCCGTATCGGCGACGAGCGCATGCGCCCGCCGGTGATCCACGCCTTCGGGGTGCAGAAGCAGGCGGCCGCGCTGGCCAACATGGCGCTCGGCACGCTGGATGCGCGCCGCGGCCGGGCCATCGTGCGCGCCGCCCGCGAGGTGGCCGAGGGCGCGCTCGACGATCATTTCCCGCTGGTGGTGTGGCAGACCGGATCGGGTACCCAGACCAACATGAACGCCAACGAGGTGATCGCCAACCGCGCCTGCGAGATCCTCGGCGGCCGGCGCGGCGACAGGCGGCTGGTGCATCCCAACGACCACGTCAACCTGGCCCAGTCGTCCAACGACAGCTTCCCTACCGTCATGCACATCGCCGCGCTGGCCGAGATCGACGAGCGGCTGCTGCCGGCGCTGGGCGGTCTGGCGAAGGAACTGGGCGCGAAGGCGCGCGCCTTCGCCCGCATCGTCAAGATCGGCCGCACCCATCTGCAGGACGCGACGCCGCTGACGCTCGGGCAGGAATTCTCCGGCTACGCGGCGCAGCTGCGCGCCTGCATCGCGCGGCTGCGCGCCTGCCGCCCGGCGCTGCTCGCCATCGCCCAGGGCGGCACGGCGGTGGGTACCGGGCTCAACAGCGTCGCCGGGTTCGACCGCCGCTTCGCCGCCGAACTGAAACGCCTCACCGGCAAGCCGTTCCGCCCCGCGGCCAGCAGGTTCGCCGCTCTCGCAGCCCATGACGCCATCGTCGACGCCCACGGCGCGCTCAACACGCTGGCGGTGGCGCTGACGAAGATCGCGAGCGACATCCGCCTGCTCGGCTCCGGTCCGCGCGCCGGGCTGGGCGAGCTGATTCTGCCCGCCAACGAGCCGGGATCGTCCATCATGCCGGGCAAGACGAATCCGACCCAGGTGGAGGCGCTGACCATGGTGAGCGCCCAGGTGATGGGCAATCACGTGGCCGTCACCGTCGCCGGCAGCCAAGGGCAACTGGAGCTCAACGTCTGCAAGCCGGTTCTAATCGACAACCTGCTGCGCTCCACCCGCCTGCTGGCCGACGGCTGCGACAGCTTCCGCGCCAACTGCGTCGCCGGACTCCGGCCCGACCGCGCCCGCATCGCCGCGCACGTGGAGAACTCGCTGATGCTGGTGACGGCGCTGGCGCCGCACATCGGCTATGACCGCGCCGCCGAGGTGGCGAAGAAGGCGCACGCGGACGGCATCACCCTGCGCGAGGCGGCGCTGGCGCTCGGCCATGTGAGCGCCGCCGCGTTCGACCGCTGGGCGCGGCCCGAGGCCATGCTGGCGCCCGCGCCGCGCCCCCGACGCGCCCGCCGGGACAAGGGGCGCCGGACATGATCAAGCGCTCGGTGATCGTCGCCGGGCACCGCACCAGCATCTCGCTGGAGCCGGAATTCTGGGACGAGCTGTCGGCCATCGCCGTCCGGCGCGGCGTTTCCATGAACGCGCTGATCAGCGAAATCGACCGGGCGCGCGGCGAGGCGGGCAACCTTTCCTCGGCCGCGCGGCTCCATGTGCTGGCGGACGTGAAGAACCGTTCGGCCGACGGACGCTGACGCCCGCCTCAGGACATCTGCGATTGCAGGTAGTTCTGCAGCCCGGTCTTCTCGATCAGTCCAATCTGGGTTTCCAGCCAGTCCACGTGCTCTTCCTCGGCGTCGAGGATTTCGCGCAGGAGATGGCGACTGACAAAGTCCTGCACGCTCTCGCAATGGGCGATGGCCTCGCGCAGCAGCGGGATCGCCCTGTGCTCGAGCCCGAGATCGCTTTCGAGGATCTCCGGCACTGTCTCGCCGATGGCGAGCTTGTGCAGGTTCTGCATGTTGGGCAGGCCGTCGAGGAACAGGATGCGCCGCACCAGCCGGTCGGCGTGCCTCATCTCGTCGATGGATTCCTTGCGGACCTTTTCGCCGAGTTCCTTCAGCCCCCAGTCATCCAGGATACGGGAATGCAGGAAATACTGGTTGATGGCGGTCAGTTCGTTGGTCAGCGCCCTGTTGAGATAATCGATGACCTTCTTGTCGCCTTTCATGGTCGCTCTCCCGAGCCGGACCGGACCGGCCATGTTTCGTCGGTGCGCCGTCAGGCCGGCGATGGCGACACGGCAGTAAACAAGGTATGGCCCTGTCGTCTTCGCGTCAAACGCGCGGCAGGCGGCGCCTACTCCGCGGGAACCGGGGCCGCATCCTCGATGGCGGTCTGCACGTCGGCGACGCAGCCCCCGCACTGCGGCTCGATCCCGGAACGGCGGAAATATTCCGCGGCGCTGGCAACCCCGTTGCGCGCCGCGAGACACAGGTCCGACTGGCGAATGGCATTGCAGTTGCAGACGTACATGGGAGTCGAACGCTTTTCCGGATACCGGGAATGCCCGCGCGAACGAGCGGCCAATGGGTACCAGAAATGCGAACGATTATCAATAGCGAAATTGTCGCACGGACCGGGCGCAGGCCGGTTCCGGGCGCGCCCCGGCCGCGCCCTACCGCCCCAGCCCCTTGAGCAGTCCGCGCAGGATGTCCTCCGGCTTCATCTTCCTGGGCTCTTCCGACGGCGGCGGCGGCTGCACCTGTGCGGGAGCGGGCGCGGGCGCGGGCGCGGTTGCCGGCGCCTGGGTCTGCGGCTGCCTCTTGTCCGGCACCAGCTTGCGCAGCAGCGATCCCACCCCGCGCTGCAGCAGGTAGTTCTGCAGCTGCTCCACCTTGAAGATGCGCTGCGGGTTGTCGATGGGCCCGCGCGCCACCATGCCGAAGGGCGGCGCGTTGGGGTGTTCCGTCAGGCGGAACCGGGCGGTGAAATCCATCGTCCAGCGCGGCAGGTCGGCGAAGCCGGCGGCCGTTCCCTCGCCCGCCTGCGCCACCAGCATGAGGTCGCTGGTCCTGAGCACGCCCTTGCCGATCTGGAACGTGCCGCCGAGCGAGGTGAACTTCGTCTCGCCGCCGCCCATGGCGGCGCCGAACAGCCTGAGGATGTCGAGCCCGCGGTCGATGTTCTTGAGCCGGTCGCTCACCGCCTTGAGGTCGAAGCCCTTCACCGTGCCGTTCTGCACCGCCATCCTGCCCTGGCCGTCGAGCGCGGCAACCATAGCGCGCGGGCTGGCGCCGTTGCCCGACACCGCCATGTCGAAGTCGAGAATGCCGCCGGCAACGTCGAAGGCCGCCGCCTCGAACAGCGCCTTGCCGACGTTGGCCTTCTGCACCGTGACCGTGCCGGCAACCGCCGGACGGCCCTTGGCGTTGAGTGTGCCCTTGAGCAGGAACGAGCCGTCGAACATGCGGCCGGCCACCTGCTCCGCCGTCAGCAGGCCGTCGGCAAGGGTCATCTTCACCGTCGGCTTGTCGACCCGGAACTGGCGCCAGACGATGGCGCTGGCGCCCACCGAGAGGTCGGCGTCCATGGTTCCCAGCGCGGCGAGATCGAAGGGCTCGGACGAGAACCGCCCGCCCGCCGGCGCGGCGCCGCCCGGCGCCGGTGCGGGCACGGGCGCGCCCTTCCGCGCCGCCGCCTTTTCCGCTGCCGGGGGCGGCAGGAACGGATTGAGGTCTATGTCATTGCCGGTGAACGAGGCCACCAGCTTCGGCCGCGGCCCGTCGAGCGCCAGCCGCCCGCTGCCGTCGAGCGCCAACTTGCCCGCCTGCACCTTGAGCGCGGTGAGCTCGGCGCCGGCCGGCGCGCCCTTCAGGCTGGCCTCGATGCGCACCGGCCCGACGGACGTCGCCGCCGGGCGGTAGCCGGGCGCGATGCCGGCCATCAGCGCGTTGTAGCTGGGATGGCTGGCCTTGAGCGTCCCTTCGTAAACGGGCGCGGACGCCAGGCCGGACACCGTGCCCGCCACGGCCACGTCGGCACCCATCGCCTTCAGCCGCGCATCCGCCGTGAGCGCCTTCATGTCGCCCTTCAGCGCCGCGTCCAGGCTCAGCGGCCGGACGCTCTTGCCCTCCGCCGGAAGTTCGACGCCGAAGGCGCGCGCCAGCCGCGCCGGGTTCTTGCTGTCGGCGCCCAGCTTCACGTCGAAGCGCGGCGCCGCCGGCAGCCCGTCCACGGTACCGGCCAGTGTCACCTTGCCCCCGGCGAGGTCGAGCGTGGCGTCGAGCGCCACCTTGTCGGCGCCGCCGTCCGCCTTGCCGCGCAGCCGCACCGTGCCGAGCGAGCGCGCCGCCGCCGGCGGCTCCAGCCCGACGATGCGCATGATGCCGCTGATGTCGCTGGAATCGGCGGAAAATCCGCCGCGGAAGACGGGGACCCCGGCGAAGCCGGTCAGCGTGCCGTTGATCTGCGCCGCGGTGCCCGCCAGGTTGCCGACGGAGGCGTCGCGGATGGCAAGCGATCCCTGCGACAGGGTGCCGTCGAAACGGATGTTGCGCGCCGACGTACGGCGGACGGTCAGGCTGCCCACCTGGACGCGCAGATTGGCATCGAAGTCGTCGAGTACGGCCAGCGGACCTCGCGCCGGCGTCGCCGGCCCCGGTGCCGGTGCCGGCGAGGCGGGCGCGGCCGGCGCCCCCACCGGCTTCGCCGGCTCGGCCGGCATGTAGGCGTCGAGGTTGATCTGGTTGATGCTGAGGCTGGCGCCGAAGGCGAGGCGCCGGCGCAACGCGAAGGTGATTCCGGCGTCGATGCGCGAGGTATCGAGGCTCACCTTGGCCCCAAGCACCTGGAGCTGGCGGTCGTCGCCGCGCAGCTTGGCGGACAGCGCGAACTTGCGCAGCCGGTCGGCGGGGACGCCGGCAATGTCCATCTTGAGCCACTGGAACAGGGCGCGCAGGTTGTCGGCACGCACTTCCAGCGTACCGTCCATGGCGGGCCGCCCGCCCTTGTCGCTCAGCGTGCCGGTCAGCGACGCCTCGCCGCCGCCGGGCAGACGCAGCGACGCCTGGCGCAGGGTGAGCGCCCGTTCGACCAGCTGGGCGTTGAGGCGGATATCCTGGACCGCCTCGCCGCCATAGGTGACGGCCAGGACCGTGAGGTCGAGCGACGCGTTCACCCCCGCCGGCAGGGAGAAGGGTGGATCAGCCGCGGCGGGGACCGGCCTCGCCGCCTCGTCTCCGGTCGCGGACGGCTTCGCGCCCGACGGCGTCGCCGCGGCCGGCGGCGGCGCCAGCCAGCGATTGAGATCGATGCGCCCGGCCTTGAGCCGGGCATCGATGCGCACCCGCTCGCCGACCGCTGCGGTCACCTCGCCGGTGGCGTGCGCCCCGCCCAGCTCGAGATCGAGATCGCTGAGCCCGCCGCCCTGCGTCGTTCCCGTCACCCGCGCCTTGAGCGCAAACGGCTGCGCCAGCATGGGAGGCAGCGGCGCCTGTGCTCCGGTCCCGGACGCGGCGGCGACGAGGCGCGCCAAATTCCCGCCCGAGGTCTCGATCTTGCCGGTAAAACGCACCGCGTCGGGCACACCGGCCAGCGTGCCGGTCAGTTCCGCCTTCGCATCGGCGCCGGGAAGGGAAAGCGACAGGGACACCGGCGCGGGGCCGTCGGCGCGCACCAGCCGGCCAACCGCCAGGGTGAGCGCCAGCGGCACCCCGTGCGCGGTCAGCGTACCCTTGACCTCGAACGGGCCGGCCAGCGAGCGCGCCTGAATGTCGGCGTCGAGCTTCTCGATCCGTTCGACGCTGCCGGCGGCGGCATCGCGCCACACCAGCGTGCCCTTGCGGATGCGCAGCATATCGAGACGGAACGCCTCCGCCCCGCCCGGCGCGGCCGCCGGCCCGGCGGCCGGCTTGCCCGGCGCAGGCTTCATCGCTGCCCCGCCCCTGGCCGCGGGGGCGAAATCCCAGTTCGTCCGCCCGTCGGCCAGCTTCTCCAGCACGATGACCGGCTCGACCAGCGTCACCGAGGCGACCTCCACCCGGCCCCGCAGGAGCGGCAGGAAGCGCACGCGCACGTCGAGCGACTTCAGCTTCACCATCTCGGGCTCGGCGGCGCCGGAAACAGAGGCGAAGCGCACGTCGCTGACCGACAGGTGCGGCGCCGGCAGCACGGCAAGGTCGAGATTGCCGCGGATAACGAGGTCGCGCCCCGTCGCCGCCTTGACCTCGGCGGCGATGTCGCCCTTGTAGCGGTTCCAGTCGATCACGCCGGGCACGACCAGCGCCGCCGCCACCAGCAGCACGACGATGCCCGCAAGGCCGATCAGGAATTTGCGCATGAACTTCCTCCGCTGCACCGTCGCGGTGCGGGTTCCCGGTGCGGGGCAGCAACTGCCCCACGGCCCGACGGATCGCTGTCAGTGGTTCCGCTTAACGGTATAGGAACGATTAGCGTAATCAACCCCGCGCGAAGCGTCCCGCCGCGCGCTGTCAGGTGGGGACGCCGCGCCGCGACCGCAAGCGCGCCGACGGCAAGGCGATGAACCTTTCGGGCGCTGTCAGCCCGCCTGGCTGGCGGTCCGGGCGACGGCGTGCGCATCGTGCGCCTCAATCAGCATCGCCGCCGCCTCGAGGGCGGCGAGCCGGCTGTCAAGCACCCGCTCGGCGGGGATCAGGCGGGTCACGCCGAGCCGGTCGAGCACGGTGCGCACCCGCGGCCTGAGCCCCACAATGAACACCTGCCGGCCGTGCGAGGTGGCCTGGAGGACCACGTCCTCCACCGCCAGCCCGGCGCTGGAATCGAGATACGACACGTCTTCCAGGTCCAGCACCAGCACGTCGTATTCGTCGGCAATGGCCATGCGACGCGCCAGCTCCTTGGCGGATCCGAAGCTGAAAGGACCCGCCAGGTCGTAGCACACCACGCGCCCGTGACCGCGCGCCAGCGCCGCCTGTTCCGGCACACTCAACTGGTGGTGTCCCTCGCCCATGGTGATCCGGGCGATGTTTTCCATCTGCAGGTCGGCCATGTGCTTGACGAACAGCAGACTGGCCAGCACGATGCCCACCGCCACCGCCGTGATCAGGTCGACGAACACGGTGAGCGCGAGCACGATGGCCATGAAGATGACGCCCTTGGCCGGCGCGCGATGGGCACGGCGCAGATACCCCCAGTCGATGATGTCGAAGCCGACGCGGAGCAGGATGCCCGCCAGCACCGCGTGCGGGATGTACCTGGCGTAGGCGCCAAGCCCGAGCACGACAGCGACCAGCACCAGGGCGTGCAGCGCGCCGGAAATGGGGGTGCGGCCGCCGGCGCGGACGTTGACCACCGTGCGCATGGTGGCACCGGCGCCGGGGATGGCCCCGAACAGGCCGGCAATGGCGTTGCCGATGCCCTGGCCGATCAGTTCGCGGTCGGAATTGTGGTAGGTGCGCGTGATGTTGTCGGCGATCAGCGAGGTGAGCAGGCTGTCGATGGCGCCCAGAAGCGCGAGGACCAGCGCGGCGCCGACGATTTCGGAGATCATGGTGAGATCGATGACCGGCAGATGGGGCGTCGGCAGGCCGCTTGGAATGTCGCCCAGGATCGGCGCGCCCGGCAGCAGCAGCGCCGCCAGCGTGCCGACCACCAGCGCCACCAGCGGCGCCGGAACGATCCGCTGCAGCCGCCCCGGCCACAGATAGACGATGGCGAGCGAGCCGAAGCCGATCAGCACCGCGTCCAGCACCGGATGGGCGAACGCCGCGGGCAGGGCGGATATCACCACCGGCACGCTCCCCTTTGGCGTGGCGTGGCCGACCAGCGGGCCGAGTTGCAGCAGGATGATGATGACGCCGATGCCGCTCATGAAACCGGAGATCACCGGAAACGGCACCAGGTTGATATAGCGGCCGATCCTGATGACGCCGAAGAAGATCTGGAACATCCCGGCCAGCATCACCACGGTGAACGCTATGGCCGGACGGTCGGCGAACTGCACGATGACGCCCGCCATGACCACGGTCATCGGTCCGGTCGGGCCGGATACCTGCGACGGGGTGCCGCCGAATACGGCGGCGAAGAATCCGACGAAGATGGCACCCCACAGCCCGGCCAGCGGGCCGGCCCCGGAGGCGACGCCGAAGGCCAGCGCCAGGGGCAGCGCCACGACGGCGGCGGTCAGCCCGCCATAAATGTCGCCCCGGATGTTGTCGAGGCGAAGACCATGAATAAGCGTCATGACTTAAAGACCCGGACGGGGAGAAGAAGGCGGCCTGATTACGCCATTCCTTGGTAGGATTCAATGCGATTCCTGATGACGACCGGAAAAGTCGCAGCGGAGCGGCGGTTTTTCCGGCAATTCCTTGTCCGGGCCGGCGACGTTCAGGTGGTGCGGTAACGCAGCCGCTTGTAGCCCTCCATCACCAGAACAAGGACCAGCGCGATTGCGGCCACCGCTCCGTAGGTTTCCGGCAGCACCGGACCGATGCGCAGCACGTCGCTGATGCCGGGCAGGTACATGGCGGCCACGTGGATGGCCTGGGTGGCGATGGCGGCAATGACCACGAACGGGTTGGCGGCCAGCGGCACGCGCAGCACCGAGCGTGTCTCGGAGCGGCAATTGAAAATGTGCATGTTTTCGAACAGCACCATCAGCAGCAGCACAGCGTTGCGCGCCCGCTCCTCGGGCCAGCCCACGGCGAGACAGGCGGCGAAGAAGGCGAATGCAGCGGTGCCCATGAAGGCGCCCGAAAGCATGGTCTGCTCGATCATGCGGCGATCGAAAATGCGCTGGCGCGGCGGGCGTGGCGCACGATCCAGCACGCCGGCCTCGCCGCGCTCGAAGGCCAGCGCCACGTCCTGGATGCCGTTGGTGACGAGGTTGAGCCAGAGAAGCTGGACCGCAAACAGCGGTATGGGCAGGCCGAAGCCGATGGACAGCGCGAACAGGATGATCTCGGCCACGCCGGTGGAAACCAGCAGATAGGTCACCTTGCGCACGTTGTCGTAGGCGACGCGGCCTTCCTCGATGCCGTTGACAATGGAAGCGAAGTTATCGTCGGTGACGATCAGGTCGGCGGCGCCGCGGGCGATGTCCGTCCCGCCTTTCCCCATCGCCACCCCGATATTGGCGGCGTGCAGCGCCGGCGCGTCGTTGACCCCGTCGCCGGTAACCGCGACGAAGTGCCCGGCGGCAGCCAGCGCGTTGACGATCGCGGTCTTCTGTCCCGGCTCGACGCGGGCGAACACGCGCGCCCGCGCCACCAGGGCGGCAAAAGCGGCGGGATCGCTTTCGACCTGCGCCAGCGCGCCGCCCGTCACCACGGCATCCGCGCCGGCCGCCAGCCCCAGTTCGCGCGCGATGGCGAACGCCGTCGCCGGGTGGTCGCCGGTAATCATCGCCACCTCCACGCCGGCGCGGCGACAGCGGCGGATGGCGTCGGGCACCTCGGGCCGCACCGGGTCGATCAGCCCTACCAGCCCGAGGAACTCGAGCCCCGCCAGCCCGGCGGCGGAGAACGGTCCGTCGTCGGACACGGATCCGGCGGCGACGGCGAGGACGCGGTATCCGCCGGCCGCCAGCTGCGCCGCCTCTTCCAGCGCTGCGTCGCGGTCGACTCCGCGGCACATGGGGACGATGGTTTCTGCCGCCCCTTTCACGTGGGCGAGGATGGCTCCGTCCACGCGGTTGAACGCGGCGGCGAAGCGGCGCGCCGACTCGTAGGGAACGTCCGCCACTTCGGGACAGCGTTCCAGCAACGATCCGCGGTCGACACCGAGCTTGGCGGCCAGCACGAGGAACGCCACGTCCACCGTGTCCCCGAAATGGACGGTGCGCGCGCCCTCGCTCCGCAGAGTCGCCTCGTTGCACAAGGCCGCGGCAACCGCCAGCCGGTGGGCAGCGGCCACTTCCGTCGCCGATGCGGCGGTCCCGTCCAGCGCCTCCACCCGCCCCTCCGCCACATAGCCTTCCCCGCTCACCGCCAGCGTGCGGTGACCGGGCAGCGACAACCGCTTTACCGTCAGCTCGTTGCAGGTCAGCGTCCCGGTCTTGTCGCTGGCGATCATCGTGCAGGCGCCCAGCCCCTCCACCGCCGGCAGCAGGCGCACGATCACCCCGCGCCGTGCCATGCGGTTGGTGGCGATGGCCAGCGCCACGGTAATGGCTACCGGCAGCCCTTCGGGGATGGCCGCCACGGCCAGCGCCACCGCCACCATGAACACCTCGACGATGGAGGTGCCGCGCGACAGTTCGGCGGCACCGAGCGCCACCACGGCAACCAGCACCACGAGCCCGATGGCGCGCGTCATCTGTTCCAGGCGCACCAGCAGCGGCGGGGGCGCCGACGGCGCGTAGGCCAGCGCGCCGGCAATGCGCCCGACCTCGGTATTCATGCCGGTGCCCACGACCACGCCCACCGCGCGGCCCGACATCACCGTGGTGCCCGCGTGCAGCATGGTGCGCCGCTCGGCCAGCGGGGTTTCCGCCATCAGCGCCGCGCCGGCCGTCTTCGCCACCGATACCGACTCGCCGGTGAGCAGGGCCTCGTCGGCCAGCACGTCGCGCGCGGCAATCAGGCGCAGATCGGCCGGCACGCGCACGCCCGATTCCAGATGCACGATGTCGCCGGGAACCAGGGTCTCGCTCGCCACCTCCTCGCGCCCGCCGCCGCGACGCACCACGGCGGTGGAAACGATGACGCGCTTGAGCGCCTCGGCCCCGGCCTGCGCCTTCCATTCCTGCACCGCACCGACCGTGGCGTTCACCAGCAGCACGGCGAAGATGAAGCCGGCATCGCTGACGTCGCCGATGCCGGCCGACACCACGGCCGCCACCAGCAGCAGATAGATGAGCGGGCTCCGGAACTGGCGCAGGAAGACGGCAAGCACGCCGGGCGGCCGCGGCGACGGCAGGGCGTTGGGGCCGAAACGGGACAGCCGCGCCAGCGCCTCGGCCTCGGTCAGACCGCTTTCGCGGCTGTCGAGTCGCGCCAGCGACGCCGCGGGATCGAGCGCGTGCCACGACGATGGCCGGCCGACGGGATCGGTGTCGCTCATCCCCTTCATATAGGGATGGCTGCCGGGACCCGTAACGCGGTCAGGAGGTGGCGGCTTGCGCCGACGGGGCGGCCGCGCTCATTGGTCGCAGCCGGGCATAGAACGTCCCGGCGAGCCAGCCGAGCAGGATCCAGAACACCGCCGCCGTGACGATGGACGCGGCGGCGAAATGGGCGGCGAGTTCGGCCGGTACCGCGTGGGTCAGCTGGTGTGCCGGGGGCGGCCCGGCCAGGTGCGGAAGCGCCAGGGCAACGAGCCCCAGAACCTTTGCAGTGGCGCCCCGGCGAAAGACGAGCAGCCACAACCCGACGGCAGTACCGGCGGCGGCGGTCAGCCACCAGAGCTGCCGCCCGGCGAGGTCGGCCGCGGCGGTGCCCGGCAGTTCGGGCGGCAGGCCCAAGGCGGGCGCCAGGGTGAAAACGGCGAATCCCGCGGCGCCCCACAGCATGCCCCTGCGGCCGTCCACCGCGCCGCCCGCCAGGGCGAAACACGCGGTGAGGATCAGCGCGAAGCCGGTGCCGGCGAGCACGTTGGCGAACGTGGTGTAGCCGATCCGCTCGATCCCGTCGGCGGGCGCCCACGGTTCCCCGGCGGCGGGCGCGGCGCCTGCCTTCGGCGCCGCCGCATCCAGCGCCGGGAGAGACCGCGCCGGTTCCTGCGCGTGGGCAGGGGACGTTGCCGCCCTCTGCTCGTAGCGCTCGGCGGCGAGGATCAGCGGCGAGGTGGTGACAGTCTGGAGCGCCGAAACGGCAATCCCCGCCGCCAGCCCTGCCGCAACGGCAGCGAATACGATGGCGCGGAACACCGCAACGGCCTCAATGGCAGGGGAAGGCGAACGCGTGCCGCCCGTCATGGGCCGCGTTGTGCAGGAGATCGGCGTGGGCAAACCCGACGCCGTAGAGGAGCAGCACCCCGAGCAGCAACGCGCCCAGCGCGGCCGCGCGTTCGGCCGACAGAACGGTCGCGAGGGTTTCGCCGAGCAGCCTGTCCCTTAAAGCGGAAGCGGTCCTGAACATAACGCCTGTCCTTATTCCCTTGGTCCCTGAGTCCTATGGTACGTCATTCCGCGCCGTTGGAAAGGTCTTTCCCGACGGCGGCGCGGCCGGATGGCTCACGGCAGGGTGGCGGCCAGGCGACGGCCGGGGCGGGGCCAGTCATTCCCCCGAAAAAATGGCGTCCGCCCCGGCCGCCCGCGCGCGGCGGACCGTCGCGCGCGGAGGACAGGCGGGCGGCTCAGAACCGCTTGTAGGGCAGGAACTTGCCGCTCATGGTCACCTTGACGCGATCGCCCCTGGGGTCGGGGACGCGCTCCACATCCATGCTGAAATCGATGGCCGACATGATGCCGTCACCGAACTCGTCCTGGATCACCTCCTTGAGGGTGGTGCCATAGACCTGGGTGATCTCGTAGAAACGGTAGATCAGCGGATCGGTGGGCACCGTCATTCCGAGGGAGCCGCGCGACGGCACCGCCTGCAGCAGCTTCGCTTCCAGCGGGCTGAGGTCGAACAGGCGCGCCGCCACCTCCGCCTGCTCGGGCAGCAGAGTCATCTGGCCCATCAGGGCGGCGGTGGCGAAGACGGGCGACATGCCCATTTCCTTCGCCACGTCCTGCCATTTGAGGCCCTTGGCGAGCTTGGTGAGGACAATCTTGTCGGTCAGCGCTTCGCGGCTGGCTGCGGTGGCGGTCGTCGGGGGCTGGTCGTAAGGCATCTCTCGCTCCTTCGTTGGAACCGTTGGGGGGGGGGGTACGCAGAGAAACTCAGGACATGGCTGCGCGCGCCGCAATTGCGCGTTCGACCGGCGGCGCGCCCGCGCCGGGAACGGCGGCCGGCTCGACGATACCGGGGCGCACCTGCGGCGGGTGGCGGGGGTCCCAGCCCTCGGCGTCCACCCTGTCGCGGAACTCGGCGGCGCGGTTGACCAGGAACTCGATCAGGTGATTGCGGATCGGGTAGTAGTGCGGGTGCCGGTGCACGTCGTGGCGCGAACGGTCGCGCGGCAGGGTGTTGACCACGATCTCGCACACCTTGGCGCGCGGCCCGTTGGTCATCAGCACGATCTTGTCGGCGAGCAGGATCGCCTCGTCGATGTCATGGGTGATCATGAAGGTGGTCTGGCCCGTGGTACGGCAGATGCGCAGCGTCTCGTCCTGCAGCGTGCCGCGGGTCAGCGCATCCAGCGCGCTGAACGGCTCGTCCATCAGCAGCATGCGCGGCTCGATGGCGAGCGCCCGGGCGATGCCGACGCGCTGCTTCATGCCGCCGGAAAGCTGCGACGGCTTCCTGTCCTCGGACCCGGTGAGCCCGACGAGATCGACATACGTCTCGCAGCGTTTCGCCGCCGCCGGTCCCTTCAGCTCGGGGAAGCGGGCGCGCACGGCGAGACGGATGTTGTCGCGCACGCTGAGCCACGGCAGCAGCGCGTGGCTCTGGAAGATCACCGCGCGGTCGAGGCCGGGCCCGGTGATTTCCTTGTTGTCGAGGATGACCCCGCCGTGGGTCGGACGGTCCAGCCCGGCGAGGATGTTGAGCAGCGTGGTCTTGCCGCAGCCGGAATGGCCGATCAGGGCGACGAACTCGGACGCCTCGATGTTGAAATAGACGTCGTCGAACACGGTAAGCGGCGCGCCGTTTTCCTGGGGGAACGACTTGCCGAGCCCCTCGATGCTGATGAAGGGTTTGCTCATCGGCGGATCACTCCTGGTAGGTCACCAGCCGGAGGCATCCGGCCAGGATCAGGTCGAGCATCATGCCCATCGCCCCGATGAACAGGATCGCGGCGATGACGTTGACGATCGACAGGTTGTTCCACTCGTTCCAGACGAAGTAGCCGATGCCCGTGCCGCCCACGAGCATCTCCGCGGCGACGATCACCAGCCAGGCGATGCCGATGGAGATGCGCATGCCGGTCAGGATGGTCGGCGCGGCGGCCGGCAGGATGATGCGCAGCGCCGTGCCCAGCGTGCCGATCTCCAGCGTGCGCGCCACGTTGATCCACTCCCGGCGCACGCTCATCACGCCGAAGGCGGTGTTCACCAGCATCGGCCAGATGGAGCAGATGAAGATGACGAAAATGGACGAGGCGCCGGAGTCCTTGATGGTGTAAAGCGCGAGCGGCATCCACGCCAGCGGCGAGATGGGCTTGAGGATCTGGATGAACGGATCGAGCGCCCTGTAGCAGAACGGCGACATGCCGATGAGGAAGCCGAGCGGCACCGCGATGACCATGGCCAGCCCAAAACCGGCCATCACGCGCAACAGCGACCAGGCGAGCTGGATACCCACCCCCTTGTCGTTCGGCCCGGCGTCGTAGAACGGATCGGAGATGTGCCGCCACATCTCCGCCGCCACCGCCGCCGGGCCGGGCATGGCGGATTTCCCCTTGGCCGTCGCGCCCATGAGCCTGGCGTATTCGGGATCCATGCCCGCGCTGCTGGTTCCCGACTGGGTGGCGAGATGCCAGACGATCAGGAAGAGCGCCAGGATGCCCGCGGTGAGCACCCAGGCCCGGAGGCGGAGAGGCGCGGCCACGGCTCAGACCCTGCCGATGGCGAAGCTCTTCACGTAGGCCTCGGGGGCCGACGGGTCGAACTTCTTGCCCATGATGGCGTAGCTGCCGTAGGTGGTGGCGGGCGCCTTCAGCCCCATCTCGGCCATCACCTTGCGGGCATCGGTGGCGAGATAGACCTCCTCGGCGACGGCCCGGTAGTCCACGTCGCCCTTGATGTAGCCCCAGCGCTTCATCTGGGTGAGGATCCACACCGCCATGGAGTGCCAGGGGAAGGGGTCGAAGTCGATCCGGTTCGGCACCTTTTTCACGTTGCCCAGCCCGTCGGCGAACGTGCCGGTCAGCACCTGCTCCACCACCGTCACCGGCTGGTTCAGGTAGTTGCGCGGAGAGATCGCCCTGGCGATTTCCTTGCGGTTGGCCGTGCTCGACGCATAGACCGTGGCGTCGATGATGGACTTGAACAGGGCGTGGAAGGTGTTGGGCGCCTCGGTGACGAACCTGCGGCTGGCGGCGAAGGCGCAGCACGGGTGGCCTTCCCAGATGTCCTTGGTCAGGGTGTGCAGGAAGCCGACTCCGTCATAGACCGCGCGCTGGTTGAACGGGTCCGGCGCCAGATAGCCGTCCACGTTCTCGGCGCGCAGGTTGGCCACCATCTCGGGCGGCGGCAGCACGCGGATCTGGATGTCGCGGTCGGGATCGAGTCCGTGCTCGGCCACGAAATAGCGCAGCAGGAAGTTGTGCATGGAATAGTCGAACGGCACCGCGAACTTGAACCCCTTCCACGTCTTCGGGTCCATGCGGTTCTTGTGCTTGACGTGGAGCGTGATGGCCTGGCCGTTGATGTTCTCGACCGCCGGCATGGTCCACGGATTCCTGGTGGAACCGGCGCCGACGGTGATGGCGAGCGGCATGGGGGTGAGCATGTGCGAGGCGTCGTATTCGCCGCTGAGCGACTTGTCGCGCGCCACCGCCCAGCCGGCGGTCTTGATCACGTCCACGTCCAGCCCGTGCTTTTTGTAGAAGCCCATGGGGTGGGCCATGATGATGGGCGTGGCGCAGGTGATGGGCACGAAACCCACCTTCAGCTTCGTCTTCTCCAGCGGCCCCTTCATCTCGGCGGCCAGCGCCTTGGCGGCGTCGAGCGGGAAGGCCTGCGACAGCGCGGCAAGCGCCGTGCCGGCCCCCATGGTGCGCAGGAAGGCGCGGCGGCTGGCGTCGTTGAAGCCGAACACCCCGCGCACCACGGCCGATTCCACCGCCTGCGCCATCAGGGTTTCCTCGTCGACGGACGGCGCCGGTGCCGGCGCGGCCTCCAGTGCCCGGTCATGGTCGTCCTGGCTGGCGTGGTGGCCGCAGCTGCACCCGGCGGACAGCGGCCGGTCGGCGTCGAAGGGATCGCGGAAGACGGTCATGTCTGCATCTCCTGGTCTTGTCGTTTGCTCCGCGGAGACCGCCGGCCGGACCGGGGGAACCCGGACGCAACGCTCCATGCCCGTCCTTCTTGCAAGCGGCGTGCCAACCGGACCGTTCGCAGCCGAATCGGTGAGTTTTTCGCAGTTTTGCAGGGATCGGAGAGAAAAGAGCGGCGGCGCGCCGATATTGCGTCGCAAAATAATTGGCTATTTTTTAGGCAAAAATATTAACAAGCCTAATTTTTAATTAAAACATTGATCGGCCATCCAGGACCTTGCCCGGATTCATCAGGTTGAGGGGATCGAGGGCCCGTTTCAGCGCCCGCATGACGGCGACGCCTTCGTCCCCGAACTCCGTCGCCAGCCAGCCGCGCTTGCCGACGCCGACGCCATGTTCGCCGGTGCAGGTGCCGTCCATGGCGAGCGCGCGCCGCACCATGCGCTCGTTCTGCCGCCGCGCCTCGGCGAACTCCTCGGGCCGGTTCGGGTCGATGAGGAAGATGACATGGAAATTGCCGTCGCCCACGTGCCCAACCATGGTGGCGGGGACGGAGCCGGCGGCGATGTCGGCGCGGGTCTCGCCGATGCACTCGGCGAGACGCGAGATGGGCACGCACACGTCGGTGGACCACGCCCGCGCGCCGGGGCGCAGCGCCAGCGCGGCGTAGAGCGCGTCGTGCCGCGCCTGCCACAGCCGGCTGCGCTCCTCCGGCTTGTCGGCCCAGCGGAAGCCGGACCCGCCGTACCCGGCGGCGATGGCCTGCACCGTCTCCGCCTGTTCGCGCACCGCCGCGGGGCTGCCGTGGAATTCGAGGAACAGGGTCGGCGCGACGGCATAGTCGAGCCCGCCGTAGCGCACGCAGGCGTCCATCTGGGCCTCGTCCAGCAGTTCGACGCGGGCCACCGGCACGCCGCACTGGATGGTGGCGATGCAGGTCTTCACCGCCGCGTCGACGGTGGGGAAGGCACACACCGCCGCCGCCGTCGCCTCCGGGATGCCGAACAGCCGCAGCGTCACCTCGGTGATGACGCCGAGGGTCCCTTCCGAGCCGACAAACAGCCGCGTCAGGTCGTACCCCGCCGCCGACTTGCGCGCCCGCTGCGCCGTGCGCATCGCCCGCCCGTCGGCCAGCACCACGGTGAGGTTGAGCACGTTCTCGCGCATGGTGCCGTAGCGCACCGCGTTGGTGCCCGATGCGCGGGTCGCCGCCATGCCGCCGATGGTGGCGTCGGCGCCGGGATCGACCGGAAAGAACAGCCCTGTGTCGCGCAGGTGCTCGTTGAGCCGCTTGCGCGTCACCCCGGCTTCCACCGTGACGTCCATGTCGTCGGCGCCGACGCGCACGATGCGGTCCATGCGCGAGAGATCGAGGCTGAGCCCGCCCGCCGGCGCACCGACGCCCCCTTCCAGCGAGGTGCCGACGCCGAACGGAATGACCGGCACGCGACGGACCGTACAGGCGCGCACCACGTCCGCCACCTCGTCGGTGGAAACCGGAAACGCCACGGCGTCGGGCGGCGCCGGCTCGTGATGGGATTCGTCGCGTCCGTGCGCCTCGCAGACCGCCGCGGCGGTCGAGAAGCGCTCGCCCAGAAGTTCGCGCAGCTCGGCGGCCAGTTTATCGGGAAATGCCATGCGTTTCGCGTGCGTCATGCCTGCCGTCACATTTTCCCGATTTCCTCGCGCAGCGCCTCGAGCCGGTTACGAAAGGCGTCTGCGTCGCCGTAGTCGACGAACTGCCGCTGGCGCGGATGGGCGCCCCTGACCCGTATGGCGTGCTTGATCGGGCACCAGTACTGCTCGGTGCGGCTCGCCACCTCGCGGGCGAGAGCGATCAGCCCGTTGGCGTAGCCGCAATAGACGCAGTTGAGCTTCTCGATGCCGTTCAGATAGGCCAGGTGATGGCGGTCGATGACCACGTAGTCGGCCCGGCGCACGCGCGCCATGCCCCAGATGGGAAAGCAGACCGCCTGGTAGAGCGCGATGGTGAGATCGAGCAGCGCCAGCGGCACGATCAGGGCGTAGACGGCGGGCGCGGTGATCAGGGCGCCGAACGACGAGTCGCGCAGGAACCGCAGCAGGCCGGTCCGGATGCGGCGGTGCCGGGCGATCACCTCCTGCTCGAAAATCACCTTGTTGCGTTCGAGCCGGTAGCGGAATTCGGCACGGCGGGCGTCGAGCGTGCGCTCCAGCTCCTCCTCGATATCGCGCAGCCGGCCGAGCGGGGCCTCGATGTCGCTTGCCATGAACTTTCGTCCTCCAGCCGCGCATCGGGCGCGACACGGTCAGCCTACGGCATTTTCCCCTCACGCGGAATCGCACCGGTTTACGCGCGTCGCTTCTCGTACCCGCCGGCGATCCAGCCGAGACCCATGCCGAGTACGGCGGTGCCGCTGACCAGCCACGGCGCGGCGTGCCAGCCGCCGCCCCATGCCACAACCGCGGCCAGCGCCGGCGGCCATACGAGCATGCCGATGTTCGAGCCCTGCACCAGCAGTCCGGTGCTGGTGGCGACCAGCGCCGGGCGCGGGGCGAACATGGCGGCGGCGCCGAGGGTGGAGGCCGGGATGACGCCGCAGACGATGCCCAGCGCCACGGCGCAGAGATAGCGTATGACCGGCGACAGCCCGTCGGCGTAAACGCCGGCCGCGAGCAGCGCCGTCGCCGCGCTGCCGCCCACCAGCATGAGGCGCAGCGGCGCGCCCTTCTGGCGCAGATAGCCGCCGCCCACGTTGCCGATCACGTTGACGGCGATGGCGAAGGCGGTCAGCAGCGCCGCGCGGGTCGGTCCCACGCCAATGCGCTCGATCAGCAGGGTGGGCAGGAAGCCGAACACCGCCAGGTAGTTGCCGGTGTAGGTGGGATAGAACAGGGCGAGGGCCACCGGCGCCGGGGCGCGCAGCACCTCGGCCATGTCGCGGCCCAGCGCCCGCGGCGCCAGCGCCGCCATGCCGCGCCCCGGCGTTGCCAGTACCCGGGTGCCGGCGGCGAACAGCACGGCGTAGGCGGCGGCGGCGGCCGCGTTGGCGAGCCACAGCCCCTGCCAGCCGAAGCGGTCGAGGAACGCCGGTGCGAGAAGGACCATCAGCGCCGTGCCTGCCGGCATGTTGGCGCCCCAGATGCCGAAGGCGAGGCGCGCATCGCGCGTCCCGGCGATCCGGGCGATCAGCGCCGGCACCGACACCATGATCGGCACGTAGCCGATTCCTTCGATGAAGCGGCCGGCCAGTACCAGCGCCGGCCCGTCGGCCATGGCCCCGGCGGCGCTGCCCGCCGCGAGACAGCAGAGCCCGAACAGCACCGCGCGGCGATGCCCCGCCGCGTCGGCCAGCGCGCCGCCCAGCGCGCCGGCGAACGCGGTGACGAAGGCGTACATGGAGATAACCCAGCCGGCGGCCACCAGCCCGAGCTGAAGCCCGGCGCGCATCCCCGGCAGGGCCGGCGGCGCCTTGCCGATCTGGAATGCGCACACCACCCCGGCGCCGACGCAGAGCAGCAGCAGCGGCCAGCGGGTCGCCGTTGTTCCGGTCCGGGACACCATCACACCCGCGTCGAGTCGGCGGCGATGTCGGCGACGAACATGTGCCCCGGCGCGTGGGCGATGGCGAGCGGCGGGCGCGCGTTCATGATCGCCTCCTGCGGCGTCACCCCGCAGGCCCAGAACACGGGAATCTCTCCCCGCCGCATGGAGACCGGGTGACCGTATTCCGGCCGTGCCAAGTCGGCGATGCCGAGCGCCGCCGGATCGCCCCGGTGCACCGGCGCGCCGTGCGCCATGGGATAGTGCGCGGTGATGGCGGCGGCGCGGTCGGCGTCGGCCGGGGTGAACGGGCGCATGGACACCACCAGCGGCCCGTGGAAGCGCCCGGCGGACACGCACGGCCGCGTGGTGCGGTACATGGGCACGAAGCCGGTCTCCGCGATGTGCGGCAGCAGCAGCCCGGCGGCAATCAGCGCGCCTTCCGCGACAAATGAACAGCCGAGCAGAAAGGTCACCAGGTCGTCGCGCCACAGATCGCCGATGTCGGTGGGTTCCGCCACCGCCACGCCGTCGCGGAAGACGCGATAGCGCGGCAGGTCGCTGCGCACGTCGGCACCCGGCGCGATGCGCTTCGGCTCGGAGTCGCCGGCGGCGAGCACCTCCAGCACCGGGCAGGGCTGCGGGTTGCGGGCGCAGAACTCGCGGAACTCGCCGGCCCAGTCCCACGGCAGGATCACCATGTTGGCCTGCACGAACCCGGGCGCGTGGCCCGAGGTGGGACCGGCGAAGGCGCCGCTGCGGCAGGCGGCACGCAGCGCCGCGGGCGTGACGGCGTGCGCCAGAGCGGTCGTCATTTGCGCAGGACGTAGCTGATCTCGTGGCACAGCAGCGACGGCCGTAGCCGCTTCAGCCACAGGTGCCGGCCGACCGGATAGAGGCGATCCAGCGTCAGCCCGTTGAGCGCCGCCAGCCGACCGGCCAGATCGACGGTGAAGCCGTGCAGGTGGCCGCCGTCCCACTGGCGGCGCTGGAACCAGTCCTTCGTGCTGGTCACCGGCATGGCGCCGGCGAGAAGCTGCAGCCGGCACTTGAAGGAGGCGATGTTGGGTAGGTTGACGAAGGCGTACCCGCCCGGACGCAGGACGCGCGCCAGTTCGCGGAAGGAATGGAACGGATCGTAGAGGTGTTCGATGACCATCATGGCGATGACCACGTCCCATTCGCCGTCGGCATAGGGCCAGTCCGCGTCGAGGTCGCCGACCCTCCACGCGAAGCCGGCGCCGCTCCCCTCGATCAGCCGGTCGGCGGCGACGTCCACCGTTTCATAGCGGGCGAACGCGCCGGCAAGCGCGGTGGCGCGCACCGCCGATCCGAACCCCAGCTCCAGCGCGGCAAGGCGCGATGTATCGGCAAGCCGGTCGAAGATGCAGAAATAGCGGTCGCCGGGCGTGCGCATGGCCGCGGCGGCGACCTGCGCATCGGGCTCCGCCGTAACGATCCCGGCGTTCCGCAGATAGAAGTCCCTGGCGTTGGACACGGTGCCTTCCCCGCCGTCGCTGCGGACCCGCATCCGGTGCGGGCCGGCCGGCAGCGGGGACTTTGCGCGCCCCCCCGCGCCGCCGCAAGCCTTGACGACATTAACTTTTCCCTCATTGCTCGGGGGAATGATACCCGTGTCGCATACTCACCCTTCGATACTTCCGCCATGGCCGACCCGGCAGCCCTCACGACGCCCACCGAGACTGCGCCGGACCCGGCCGCGGCGCTGCGTGCGCGGGTGCGCGGCACAAACATCAACGAGAGGAGCCTGCTCGCCACCGACTATCTCAACCACTTCAACGAGGTGGTGATGATGCTCGACCTGGTGCCGGACATGCCCGAGTGCCTGGACGAGGTCAGGGCGTGGCAGCCCAGGGGCTACAAGGACCACTTCCGCGACAGCACGTTCCACGACCGCGACCTGGCCATCGAGGCCTACGACCACGCCCCGCGCGCCTGCCGGGCGGCGTTCGAGGATACCATCCGGCAACTCGACCGGCTGGTCGCCCGGTCCATCGTCGATCTCGACGCCGCCATCGCCCACGGCGATGCGGAACGCACGGCCCACGTTGCCGCCGCCGCGGTGCGCCGGATGCAGGGGCTGATCGACGTGGCGAGCGCCCTGATCAACGGCGAGACGCCGAGTTCCCTGCAGCGCGAGATCGATACGCTGCTCGACGGCTGAGCCGGCGTTCGCTTCCTGTCGCTCCGCGTCCCTTTCGGGCCGCCGCACGGCGCGGAACGGAGCCGCGTTGGCGGCGATGCGGGTGCGTGTTAGGGTTGCACCGTGATGATATGGCCGCGCCGCGCCCTGTTCCTGGTCCTGATCCTGCTTCTCGGTCCGCTCGCCGCCGTGGCCCGGGGAGACGTGAACGTGACGCGTGACTGGACCCGGGCCAGCCGCGAGAGCGCCGGCCTGGCGCCGCCGCCCGAGACCACGCCGGAAGCGGTGGTGCAGGTCTACGCCGCGCGCACCTTCGGCTGGCGCGGGGCGTTCGCCGTGCACACCTGGATCTCGCTCAAGCCCGAGCGGGCCGACGAATACACCACCTACGAGGTGATCGGCTGGTATGCCTTCGGCGGCGGGCGCGCCCTGCAGATCCACAACAACGGGCCCGACCGCTACTGGTTCGGCGCCCGGCCGGAAGTGCTGGCCGAGCTGCGCGGACCGCAGGCCGCATCCGCCATCGAAAAGATAAAGCGGGCCGCGCTCAGCTATCCCTATGCCGACAGCTATCGCACCTTTCCCGGTCCCAACAGCAACACCTTCGTCGCCTACGTGACACGCGCGGTACCCGAACTCGGCGTCGACCTGCCGCCCACCGCGGTGGGCAAGGACTTCCTCGCCAACGGCGACCTGATCGACCGGGCGCCGAGCGGCAGCGGGGTCCAGCTTTCCCTGTTCGGACTCCTCGGGGTCATCCTGTCGCCGCAGGAAGGGCTGGAGATCAACCTGTTCGGCCTCGCGTTCGGCCTCAAGCCGAAGGGGCCGGCGCTGCGCCTGCCGGGAATCGGCACGGTCGGGCCGTAGCCACCGTCATGGCCATCTGGGGCAAGATACTGGGCGGCGCCGCCGGCTTCGCCATCGGCGGGCCGCTCGGAGCGCTGCTCGGCACCGCGGCAGGCCACGCCTACGACCGCTTCCGCGGCATCCAGCGCGAGGAGGAAACCGGCGAGCCGTCCATCGCCAGGCAGACCGCCTTTGCCGTGGCGGTGATCGTGCTGTGCGCCAAGATGGCGAAGGCGGACGGACGGGTGACCCGCGACGAGATCGAAGCCTTCAAGGACGTGTTCCACGTGCCGCCGGACGAATCGACGAATGTGGGCCGGCTGTTCGACATCGCGCGCCGCGATTCGCGGGGGTTCGAGCCCTATGCCCGGCAGGCCGGGCGCATGTTCCGCGACAACCCGGCGGTGCTGGAGGAACTGCTGGGCGGGCTGTTTCACATCGCCACGGCGGACGGGATGGCGCATCCCAGCGAGATCGACTTCCTGCGCCGGGTGGCGGAGATCTTCGGTTTCGGCGAGGAGCAGTTCGAGCGCGTGCGCGTCGCGCACATCGGCGCCGACCCGGACGACCCCTACCGCGTGCTCGGCGCCTCACGCTATGCCAGCGACGAGGAGTTGCGCGAGACATGGCGGCGGCTGCTGCGCGAGTACCACCCCGATGCGCTAATCGCCCAGGGCATGCCCGAGGATTTCGTGCGCATCGCCACCCGGCGGGTGGCGGCCATCAATGCGGCGTGGGACCGGATCCGCGAACAGCGGGGCATCCGGTGAGCACGGCGCGCGCCGCCGCGACGCCCGCCGCCCCCATGACGCCCGCCGATGCGCTGATGGCGCTCTGCGTGGTGGCGATATGGGGCTCCAACTTCACCGCCATGCGCATCGGCGCGCTGGAAATGCCGCCCATGTTCCTGCTCGGCGTTCGGCTGACGCTGGCCGCCATGGTGCTGGGGTGGTTCCTGGAACGGCCGCGCGGGCGATTCGGGCATCTGCTCGCCATCGCCACCTTCATGGCGGTGCTGCATTTCGGCCTCGCCTTCGTCGCGTTCGGCCGCGTCGAGGCGTCCACCGGCGCCATCGTGATGCAGAGCGCGGTGCCTTTCGCCTCCATCCTCGCCTGGATCGTCTTCGGCGAGAAGCTGGGCTGGCGGCGCCTGTCCGGCATGGCCATCGCCTTCGCCGGCATCCTGCTGATCGCCGGCGAGCCGAAGCTGGGCGCCGATGCGGCGATGATCGGGGTGCTCGCCATATCGGCCTTCTGCTTCGCCGCCGCCAACGTGATGATCCGCCGGCTGGGGCGGGTGAACTTCATGTCGCTCAACGGCTGGATCGCGGTGCTGGGGGCGCCGCAGGCCTTCGCGCTGTCGGCGCTGTTCGAGCAGCACCAGGTGGAGAGCCTGCGCGCCGCCAGTTGGCCGGCGCTGGGTGCGATTCTCTACATGGCGCTGGTGGTAAGCGTGGCGGCGCACGGGCTGTGGTACCGGCTGGTGCCGCGCTACGAGACCAACCAGACCATGCCGTGGACCCTGCTGGTGCCGGTGGCGGGCGTGGCGACGGGCGCGGCGCTGCTGGGCGAGACGCTCACCCTGTTTACCGGGCTCGGCGGGCTGTTCACCGTCGCCGGGGTCGCCATCATCGTGCTGCGCCGTCCCGATACGGTGGTGCCGGCCGCCGCCGGCGGGCAGAGCTCATGAGCGCGCCGGCACGGCCGGCGCGGCGCGCGCGCCCGTCGCCCAACTGCGGCCCGCGCCCGCCCGGCGCGGTCATCGACACGCTGGTGCTGCACTACACCGGCATGAAGACGGCGGCCGACGCCCTGGACCGCCTGTGCGATCCGGCGGCGGCGGTGAGCGCCCACTACCTGATCGACGAGGACGGCACGGTATGGTCCCTGGTGGACGAGGGCGAGCGCGCCTGGCACGCCGGGCTCAGCTTCTGGCGCGGCGCGCGCAATCTGAACGACCGTTCCATCGGCATCGAGCTGGCGAACCCCGGCCACGAGTTCGGCTACCGCCCGTACCCGGAGCCGCAGATGGCGGCGCTGATTGCGCTCGCCCTCGAGATCTGCACCCGCCACGCCATCCCGCCCGCCCGCGTGCTGGGCCATTCCGACATCGCGCCCTTGCGCAAGCAGGACCCCGGCGAGCTGTTCGACTGGCCGCGCCTTGCCGCCGCCGGCCTCGCGGTCCGGCCCGGGGTGGCGGCGGATCCGGCAGGGGGCACCGCCGGGGCCGCGCGCCGGCTCGCGGCCATCGGCTACGACACCGACGGGGTGAGTGCCGGCCGGCCGGTGGATGGCGACGCCGCACTGGCCGCCGCGATTGCCGCCTTCCAGCGCCGCTTCCGCCCTGCACGCATCGACGGCGTGCCGGACCACGAGACCACCGGGCTGATCGCCGCCGCGGTGCCGCTGTTCGAAGGAACATGACACCGCCGGGCCGGCGCCGCGCCATGCAAAGCGATCCGGCACAGTTGACGCCGGCGGTGCCCTTCGCCACCTTAGGGACGCGCCAGATGGCCGGATGGCTGCCTTCCGCAGAAGGGGAAACCCGCGGGAGGAGGAAAGTCCGGGCTCCACGGAAGTACGGTGCCGGGTAACGCCCGGCGGGGGCGACCCCAGGGAAAGTGCCACAGAGAGCAGACCGCCCGCCGAAGCCCCGCAAGGGGCGAAGACGGGTAAGGGTGAAAGGGTGCGGTAAGAGCGCACCGCGCCGCCGGCAACGGCGGCGGCACGGCAAACCCCACCGGGAGCAAGACCGAATAGGGGCGGCACGCGGGCGCAAGCCCGCAGGCGGATTTCCGCGCCGCCGCCCGGGTAGGTCGCGCGAGGCGCCCGGTAACGGGCGTCCCAGATGAATGGCCATCTCCCGTTTATGACGGGGACAGAACCCGGCTTACAGGCCATCTGGCGCTTAATTCCTTTGCTTCCCTTAACGAATCCTTCATTTATCTTAACTGGATCCAACCGCTTGTCTTGAAAGCTCTTTTCCCGGCGAGAGGGCCCCGGAAACCATTTTTCCCGGAAAGAACGTACCCGGAACACAGTTCCGCCATATTGGTGGACAACTCTGTGGACAGAGTGGCACGAACGAAGCCTTTCCGGCGGTGCCGGAAAAAAGACCCCGCCCCTTTCGGGAGACGATGCAAACGCCCGTTTCTTCTTGGTTTTTACTGTTACTCCCATTGACAGACCATGTTGTACCATGATAGCCCATATTATCCCATGACCGGTCTGGTGGCCATGAGGACGTGGTCCATGGCGGGCCAGGGAATCGGTCGTACGGCCGAACGGGGGCAATCGGGTGACATCGTTCCTGTCCACCTTCGTCAACAAGGTCGACCGGAAGGGCCGCGTGTCGGTTCCGGCGCCGTTCCGTGCCGCCCTGGCGGGAGAGGCGTTCCAGGGCATCATCGCCTATCCGTCGCTGGCCGATCCGGCCATCGACGCCTTCGGCCGCTCGGTGCTGGAGGAGCTCAACCGCCGCCGGCTTGAACGCACCATGCAGGAAGGCGATTTCGAGGCGGCGCTGCTGGGCGGCGACTCCATGATCGACACCATCATGGCGCTGGCCCATGAGATGCCGTTCGACGGCGAGGGCCGCATCGTCCTGCCGGCCGCGCTGGCCGACGCCGCCGGCGTCGCCGACCGCGCCGCTTTCGTCGGCCGCGGCTCCCGTTTCCAGATCTGGTCGCCCGAGGCGTTCGACCGCCACCAGAAGTCGGCGATGGACAGCCTGCGGGCCCGCCTCGCCGCCGGGCGGCCGGGAGGTGCCGCATGAGCGCCCCCGGCCACAGCCCGGTCATGATCGCCGAAGTGCTTGAGGTGCTGGCGCCGCGCACCGGCGCGATCTATGTGGATGGCACGTTCGGCGCCGGCGGCTATGCCCGCGCCCTGATGGACGCCGCCGACTGCCGCGTTTTCGGCATCGATCGCGACCCCGGGGCGCGCGCGCGCGCCTCGGCGCTGGCCGGCCGCTACCGGAACCGGCTGTTCTTCCTTCCCGGCCGGTTCGGCGAGATGGACCGGCTGCTCGGCGAGCGCGGGGTGCGGCAGGTGGACGGGGTGACGCTCGACCTCGGCGTCTCGTCCATGCAGATCGACGAGGCGGCGCGCGGATTCTCCTTCCGCCATGACGGCCCGCTCGACATGCGCATGTCGGGCGAGGGCCCGTCCGCTGCCGACGTGGTCAACGGCGCCAGCGAAGCCGACCTGGCCGACATCATCCATATGCTGGGCGAGGAGCGCCGGGCGCGCCGCATCGCCCGCGCCATCGTCGAGATGCGCGCCGGCGCGCCCATCACCCGCACGCTGCAGCTCGCCGACATCGTGCGCCGCTGCCAGCCGGCGCCGAGGCCGGGCACCGACACCATCGACCCCGCCACCCGCACGTTCCAGGCGCTGCGCATGCACGTCAACGACGAGCTGGGCGAACTCGCGCGCGGGCTGGTCGCCGCCGAGGCGCTACTGGCGCCGGGCGGCCGGCTGGCGGTGGTCAGCTTCCATTCGCTGGAGGACCGCGCGGTGAAGACGTTCCTGCGCGCGCGCTCGGGCCGCACCCCGCGCGGCTCGCGCCACCTGCCGGACCCGGCGGGCGAAGCGCCGGCGCCGAGCTTCACCCTGCTGTCGCGCCGGGCCGTGCGCCCGTCGGCCCGCGAGGTGGCGGCCAATCCGCGCGCCCGCTCCGCCCGGCTGCGTGCCGCCGAACGCACCGCCGCCGCGCCGTGGCCGCGCCACGCCGCATCCGCCGCCGGGGGAGCCGCGCCATGATCAAGCGCGCCACGCTGGTCTGGGTCCTGCTCGCCGTGCTGTCGGGCACCGGCCTGTTCCTGGTGAAGTACGAGGTGCAGGCGCTGGAGGAACGGCTCGCCGCCATCAACCACGATATCCTCGACGACATGGAAGCGGTGCACGTGCTGAAGGCCGAGTGGGCCTGGCTGAACCAGCCGGCGCGGCTCGACGACCTCGGCCGCCGTCTGCTCGACATGGAGCCGGTGTCCTCGGCGCAGATTCGCAGCATCGCCGACATTCCCATGCGCACGCCGGACGCCGACGCACCGCCCAGCACCGCGCCGCGCCGTCGGCCCGCCGACAAGCCGCGTAAGCTGGTCCGGAACCCCCGGACGGCCGATCCCGTAATCCCCTTGTTCGCCCAGTACAGGCGAACGCCATGATTGGCCGCCCTCCCTTCTTCCATCCCGCCCGCCGCCATCCCGGTGACGCCGACCAGGCGCTGGAAACGGGGCGCACGCGACTGCTGTTCACCGGCGCCATGTTCGCCTGCGCCTTCGCCGTGGTGGCCCTGCGGCTGGTGGACGTCACCCTGCTCAAGGAAGGCGCCGGGCAGCGCTCCGCCCAGCTTTCCGCCGCGCCCGTACTTCAGACCGGCCGCGCCGACATCGTCGACCGCAACGGCGTGCTGCTCGCCACCAGCCTGAAGACCGCCTCGCTCTACGCCAACCCGCACCTGATCATCGACGCTCACGAAGCGGCGGCGAAGCTGGTGAAGGCGGTGCCCGAACTGAGCCGGGAGCAGGTTTACGCCCGGCTCGTCTCGGACAAGAGCTTCGTCTGGCTGTACCGCCACCTCACCCCGCGCCAGCAGTACGAGGTGAACCGGCTCGGCATTCCCGGGTTCGACTTCATCACCGAGGAGCGCCGCGTCTACCCGGCCGGCCCGCTGGCCGCCCACGCCCTCGGCCACACCGACGTGGACAACCACGGGCTCGCCGGCGTCGAGCGCCAGTTCGACGAAACGCTGCGCACCGGCGGCGCACCGCTGCGCCTGTCCATCGATACGCGGGTGCAGCACGCCATGCGTGAGGAGCTGGGCCGCGCCATGCGCGCCTTCCGCGCCGTGGGCGCCGCCGGCATCGTGCAGGACGCCCATACGGGCGAACTGATCGCCATGGTGTCGCTGCCCGATTTCGACCCCAACCTGCCCGCCTCCATCGACAGCGAGAGCCGGTTCAACCGCGCCACGCTGGGCGTCTACGAGATGGGCTCCACCTTCAAGATATTCACCAGCGCCATGGCGCTCGACGCCGGCACGGTGACCATGCAGGGCGGCTACGACGCGCGCGAGCCGATCCGCGTCTCCCGCTTCGTCATCCGCGATTTCCACGGCAAGCGGCGCTGGCTGTCGGTGCCGGAGATATTCATGTACTCGTCCAACATCGGCGCCGCCAGGATGGCGCTCGACGTAGGCACGGCCGGTCAGCGCAGTTTCCTGTCGAAGATCGGCATGCTGCGCCCGGCGCCGGTGGAGATCTCCGAGGTCGGCCAGCCCATCCTCCCCGGCCAGTGGCGCGACATCAGCACCATGACCATCGGCTTCGGCCACGGGCTGGCGGTGAGCCCGGTGCAGCTCAGCACCGGCGTCGTCGCCATGGTCAACGGCGGCGTGCTCTATCCGCCGACGCTGATCCGGCGCGACAGTCCCACGCGCGCCGGCACGCGCGTCGTTTCGGCGCGCACCTCCGGCGAGATCCGCCGGATGATGCGCCTCGTGGTCGAGGACGGCACCGGCAGAAACGCCGAGGCCCGCGGCTATCTGGTGGGCGGCAAGACCGGCACCGCCGAAAAGGTGATGGGCAAGCGCTACAAGGCGAAGGCGCTGATGTCGTCCTTCGTCGGTGCGTTTCCCATCAACGCGCCGCGCTACGTGATTTTCGCCATGCTCGACGAGCCGAGCGGCACAAAGGAAACGCTCGGCTACGCAACCGGCGGCTGGGTGGCCGCACCGGTCGTGCGCAACGTCGTCTACAGGATCGCACCGATCCTGGGAATCCACCCGGTGGATGAGGGCTCGCCCGCGATCCGCCAGCAGCTGGCGATCGACATTGTCACAAAAGAATCGGGGAAGCGTCGTCTTGCGTCTTTCTGACCTCGCAGGAGAGCCCATGTTCGCTCAGCCGACCACCCTCGACCCGGAAATCACCGGCCTGACCGCCGACTCGCGCCAGGTACGGCGCGGTTATCTGTTCGCCGCCCTGCCCGGCACCCGGGCCGACGGGCGGAAGTTCATCGCCGACGCGCTGGCGCGCGGGGCAGCCGCCGTACTCGCCCCGCCCGATACCGTGCTGCCGGAGGGCAGCGCCGCGGCGCTGCTCGCCGATGCCGATCCGCGCCACCGTCTGGCGCTGCTCGCCGCCCGCTTCCACGGGCCGCAGCCGTCCATCGCCGCAGCGGTCACCGGCACCAACGGCAAGACGTCGGTGGCCTGGTTTACCCGCCAGATCTGGCAACGGCTCGGTCACGCCGCAGCCGCCATCGGCACGCTGGGCGTCAGCGCCCCGGACCACCTGGCGCCGGGCGACGCGGCGAAGCCGGGGCTGACCACGGCCGATCCGGTCACGCTGCACCGCAACCTGGCCGCGCTCGCCAGCGCCGGTGTCGACCATGTGGTGCTGGAAGCGTCGTCGCACGGGCTGGCACAGTCGCGGCTCGACGGGCTGCGGCTCGCCGCCGGCGGGTTCACCAACCTGACCCGCGACCACCTCGACTACCACGCCACCATGGACGGCTACCGCGCCGCCAAGCTGCGCCTGTTCGACACGGTGCTGCCAGCGGGCGCCGGCGCGGTGCTGAATGCCGACTGCGACGACTTCCCGCTGTTCTCGTCGGTGGCGCGCACGCGCGGGCTGCGCGTCATCGACTACGGCCGCGCGGCCGAGGCGCTGCGCATCGAATGGCTGGAACCCGCCGCCGACGGGCAACGCATGGGCCTCAACGCCTTCGGCCGGCGGCGCGAGGTCGCCCTGCCTCTGCCGGGCGCGTTCCAGGCGCGCAACGCGCTGTGCGCCGCGGGGCTCGCCATCGCCTGTGGCGAGGACGCCGAGGCCACCCTCGACGCGCTCGCGTGGCTCGACGGCGTGCCGGGACGGCTGCAGCGCGTCGCCAGCCGCATCAGCGGCGCGCCCGTCTATGTGGATTACGCCCATACCCCCGATGCGCTGGCGACCGTGCTCGGCGCGCTGCGCGCCCATACGCGCGGCCGGCTGGTGGTGGTGCTCGGCTGCGGCGGCGACCGCGACACCGGCAAGCGGCCGCAGATGGGCGCCATTGCCCGCGACCTTGCCGACCGCGTCATCGTCACCGACGACAACCCGCGCAGCGAGAACCCTGCCGCCATCCGCCGTGCCATCATGGCCGCCAGCCCCGGCGCCATCGAGATCGGCGACCGCGCCGAGGCCATCGCCGAGGCAGTGCGCGGGCTCGATGCCGCCGATGTCCTGGTGATCGCCGGCAAGGGCCACGAGTCGGGCCAGATCGTCGGCAGCCGCACCCTGCCCTTCGACGATGCCGAGGTGGCGCGCGCCGCCGTGGCCGCGGCGGACGGGAGGCTGTCATGACCCAGGCGCCGCTGTGGACGTCTGCCGAGGCCGCCGCGGCGACCGGCGGACGTTCCACGCGCGACTGGACGGCAAGCGGCGTTTCCATCGACAGCCGTACGGGAAACGAGGGCGACCTGTTCGTCGCCCTGAAGGGACCCAACTTCGACGGGCATGACTTCGTCGCCAGCGCGCTGGCGCGCGCCGCCGCCGCCATGGTCAGCCGCGTTCCCGGCGGGGTGGAGGAGGATGCGCCGCTGCTGATCGTGGACGACACGCTGGACGGGCTCGCCGCGCTCGGCGCCGCGGCCCGCGCCCGCACCCGCGCGCGCGTTGCCGCCGTCACCGGCAGCGTCGGCAAGACGGGCACCAAGGAAGCGCTGAAGCTGGCGCTGTCGGCGCAGGGCGCGACCACGGCCAGCGCCGCCAGCCTCAACAACCGGTGGGGCGTGCCGCTGTCGCTGGCGCGCATGCCGGCGGACACCCGCTTCGGCGTGTTCGAGGTGGGCATGAACCATGCCGGCGAGATCACGCCGCTGAGCCGGCTGATCCGTCCGGATGTCGCCGTCATCACCACCGTGGCGCCGGCGCACACGGAGTTCTTTCCCTCGCTCGCCGCCGTCGCCGACGCCAAGGCCGAGATCTTCCTCGGCATGAACGGCGGCACCGCGGTGCTCAACCGCGACAACCCGTTCTTCGACCGGTTGACGACCGCGGCGCGCGCCGCGCGGGTGACCGAGATCATCGGCTTCGGCGCCGACCGGCGCGCCGATGCGCGGCTGATCGGTACCCGCCCCGGACCCGAGGGCAGCGACATCTCCGCCGACATATGCGGCATCCGCGTCGACTACCGCATCGGCATCGCCGGGCGCCACCACGTGATCAACAGCCTTGCGGTCCTCGCCGCCGCGCGCGCGCTGGGCGCCGACGTGCGCCGCGCCGCCGCCGCGCTGGCGGGGCTTACCGCCATGGCCGGGCGCGGCCGGCGCCACCGCATCGCCATGCCGGGCGGCGCCGTCACCGTGATCGACGAGAGCTACAACGCCAACCCCGCCTCCATGCGCGCCGCCCTGGAGACCCTGGCCGCCATCACGCCGGGGCGCGGCGGACGGCGCATCGCCGTCATCGGCGAGATGCGCGAGCTGGGCAAGGGCTCGGCCGAGGCCCACGCCGCGCTCGGCGCCATCCTGCGCAGCAGCGGCATCGACCTGGTCTTCACCGCCGGCGCGGCGCTGGCGCCCATGTTCGCCACCCTGCCCGAGGCGATGCGCGGCGCCCATGCCGACGATTCCGCGACCCTGGCGCCGCTGGTGGCCGGGACCGCGCGCGTCGGCGACGTGATCACGGTGAAGGGTTCGCTTGCCAGCCGCATGAAGTCGGTGGTGGACGCCCTGCTGGCGCGCGGCCTGCCGCCGCGCAAGGCCGCGAACGGCTGAGGGGGCGCATGTTCTATAACCTGCTGGTCCCGTTCGCCGATACGTTCCAGGCGTTCAACCTTTTCCGCTACCTGACGTTTCGCACCGGCGGCGCCATCGTCACGGCGCTGGTGCTCAGCTTCCTGCTCGGACCGGCGACCATCCGCTGGCTGCGCCGCCGCCAGAGCCACGGCCAGCCGATCCGCGACGACGGTCCGGAAGGCCACCTGCTGACCAAGAAGGGCACGCCGACCATGGGCGGGCTGCTGATCCTGATCGCGCTCAGCGTATCGACCCTCCTGTGGTCGGACCTTTCCAACCGCTATGTGTGGGCGGTACTGCTGGTCACGCTCGGCTTCGGACTCGTCGGATTCGGCGACGACTATCTCAAGCTGTCGCGCAAGTCGTCGAAGGGACTGCCGGGCAAGGTCAAGCTGCTGCTCGAGATCCTCGTCGCCGGCGCCATCGCCTGGTGGATCACCGACATCGCGCGCGCGCCGCTGAACACCGCCCTGGCGATTCCCTTCCTCAAGAACGTGCTGGTCGAGCTCGGCTGGTTCTTCGTGCCGGTGGCCTGCCTCGTCATCGTCGGCGCGTCGAACGCCGTGAACCTGACCGACGGGCTGGACGGGCTCGCCATCGTGCCGGTGATGATCGTCGCCGGCTGCTTCGCGCTGATCGCCTATCTCGCCGGCAACGCGGTGTTCGCCGCCTACCTGCAGATCCACGCGGTGCCCGGCGCCGGGGAGCTGGCGGTGTTCTGCGGCGCGCTGGTCGGCGCCAGCCTCGGCTTCCTCTGGTTCAACGCCCCGCCGGCCATGGTGTTCATGGGCGACACCGGATCGTTGTCGTGCGGCGGCGCGCTCGGCGCCATCAGCGTCATCACCAAGAACGAGCTGGTGCTCGCCATCATCGGCGGGCTGTTCGTGCTCGAGACCGTGTCGGTGATCGTGCAGGTGGCGTCCTACAAGATGACCGGCAGGCGCGTGTTCCGCATGGCGCCGCTGCACCACCATTACGAAAAGAAGGGCTGGAAGGAACAGACCATCGTGATCCGCTTCTGGATCATCGCCCTGATCCTGGCGCTGGCCGGGCTTTCCACCCTGAAGCTGCGGTGAGGATGCGGTGATCGACGTCGCCACCCGCAGGGATCAGACCGTCGCCGTGTTCGGGCTCGGCGGTTCGGGCATTGCCGCGGCATGCGCGCTGGCGGCGAGCGGTGCAACGGTGCGCGCGTGGGATGACAGCGCGGCGAGCCGGGACCGCGCCGCGCGCAAGGGCGTCCCGCTCGCCGATCTCTACGCCGCCGACTGGTCGAAGACGACGGCGCTGGTGCTGGCGCCCGGCATTCCGCTCACCCACAGGCCGCACCGTGTGGTGGCGCTGGCGCGCGCCGCCGGTTGTCCCATCGTCGGCGACATCGAACTGCTGGTGGAAGCGTGTCCGGACAACGCGTTCATCGGCGTTACCGGCACCAACGGCAAGTCCAGCACCACCGCGCTGATCGGCCACGTACTGGGCCAGGCGGGGCGCGACGTGCGCGTCGGCGGCAATCTGGGTCCGCCGGCGCTCGGCTTCGCGCCCCCCGGGCGCGACAGCGTGTTCGTGCTCGAGCTGTCGTCCTACCAGCTCGACCTTACCGAGCGGGCCAGCTTCGATATTGCGGTTCTGGTCAACGTCTCGCCGGACCATCTCGACCGGCACGGTGGCATGAGCGGCTATGTGGCCGCCAAGAAGCGCATCTTCCGCGACCGCACGCGCGGCGAAGGCGGACAGACCGCCGTGATCGGCGTCGACGACGCCCACGGCGAGACCATCGCCGACGCCATGCGCGTCCGGCCCGGCTGGACGGTGATCCCCGTCTCGGCGACGCGCATGCTGGCGAACGGCGTCTACGTCAGCGACGGCGCGCTCTACGACAGCATCGACGGCGCCGGACGCCGCGTCTGCACGCTCGACGGCATCGCTACCCTGCCGGGTACCCACAACCGGCAGAACGCGGCGGCGGCCTACGCGGCGGCGCGGGCCGTCGGCGTCGCGCCGCAGGCCATCGCCGCGGCCCTCGCCACCTACCCCGGGCTGCCGCACCGCATCGAGACGATCGCCACCATCGGCGGCGTACGCTACGTCAACGACAGCAAGGCAACCAACGCCGACGCCACCGTGCGCGCGCTGGCCTGCTTCGATCCCGTCTACTGGATCGCCGGCGGGCTGGCCAAGGACGGCGGGCTGGCCGGCGTCGAGCCGTACCTGCCGCGTGTGCGCCACGCCTTCCTGATCGGAGCGGCCGAAGAAGCCTTCTCCCGCTTCCTCGACGGCAGGGTAGCGGTGTCGCGCTGCGGCGATCTCGCCACCGCGCTGGCCGAGGCCCACCGCATGGCGCAGGACGACCGTTTGCCCGGCGCGGTGGTGCTGCTGTCCCCCGCCTGCGCCTCGTTCGACCAGTGGGTCGGTTTCGAGGCGCGCGGCGACGCGTTCCGCGAGATGGTGCGCGCCGTGGCGCGGGAGGCGCCCGCATGAGCGCCTTCGCCCGCACCGACACCTCGATCCTTGGCCGCTGGTGGTGGACGGTGGACCGCTGGTCCATGGCTGCCATCGCGCTGCTGATCGGCGCCGGCATGGTGCTGACCCTCGCCGCCTCGCCGCCGGTGGCGGACCGGCTCGGCTACGAGTCGTTCCATTTCGTGCGTCGCCAGTTCGCCTACCTGCCGGTGGCGGTGCTGGTCCTGTTTGCCATATCGCTGATGTCGCCGCGCGGCGTGCGCCGTTTTGCCATCGCCGGATTCGCGGTCGCCCTCGCCATGCTCGCCGCCACGTTCCTCGTCGGCACCGAGATCAAGGGCGCGCGGCGCTGGATCAGTCCCGTCGGGTTGTCCATCCAGCCGTCCGAGTTCATCAAGCCCACCTTCGCCGTAGTGGCCGCATGCCTGTTCTCCATGCGCGGCGAACGGCTGCGCTCGGCCGGACGCCACGGCTGCATCGCGCTCTACGCGCTGGTGGCCGGCATGCTGCTGATGCAGCCCGACGTGGGCATGACGGTGGTGGTGTCCGCCGTCTGGTTCACCCAGTTCTTCCTCGCCGGTCTGCCGCTGTTCTGGGTGGCGCTGTTCGTGGTCGGCGGGCTGGCGGCGGGCGTCAGCGCCTATTTCACCCTGCCCCACGTGGCCAGCCGGGTGGACCGCTTCATCGATCCCGGCTCGGGCGATTCCTATCAGGTGACGCGCGCCATGGAGGCCTTCGTCAACGGCGGCGCGTTCGGCCGCGGACCCGGCGAAGGCACGGTCAAGGCGGTCCTGCCCGACGCCCACACCGACTTCGTCTTCGCCGTGGCGGGCGAGGAGTTCGGTCTGGTGGTCTGCCTTCTGGTCGCCGGGCTGTTCGCCTTCGTCGTGCTGCGCGGGTTCTCGCGGGTGATCCAGGAGAACAGCCTGTTCGTCATGCTGGCGACCACGGGGCTGCTGGTGCAGTTCGGCCTGCAGGCGCTCATCAACATGGGATCGACCCTGCGGCTGATTCCCACCAAGGGGATGACGCTGCCGTTCATTTCCTACGGCGGCTCGTCGCTGGTGGCCGTCGCGCTCGGCATCGGCATGGTGCTGGCGCTGACCCGGCGGCGGGTTGGTCAGGAGGCGCCATGACGGCGCCGCTCATCGTCCTCGCGGCCGGCGGCACCGGGGGCCACGTGTTCCCGGCGCGCGCGCTTGCCGAGGCTCTGCGCGGCCGCGGCTGGCGCGTGGCGCTGGTCACCGACCGGCGCGGCGCCGGGTTCGGCGAGGACCTCGACGTCGAGGTGCACCGCATCTCGGCGGCGAGCCCGGGCGGCGGCGCCGGCCGGGCCCTGGCCGGGATTATCCGTCTCGGCGCCGGACTGTTCCAGGCGCGCCGGCTGCTGCGCCGCCTCGCCCCGCAGGGCGTCGCCGGATTCGGCGGCTACCCGTCGGTTCCTGCCGTGTGGGCCGCCGCCAGCGCCGGCCTGCCGACGCTGATCCACGAGCAGAACGCGGCGATGGGCCGTGCCAACCGGCTGCTGGCGCCGCGCGTGCGCGCCATCGCCCTATCGTTCGCCGACACGCTGCGCATCCGTCCGTGCGATCGCGCCAAGTGCGTGCTTACCGGCAATCCGGTGCGCGCCGCCGTCGCCGCGGTGGGCGCCCGGCCCTACCCGGCGCTGGAGCCGGACGGGACGCTGCGTCTGCTGGTCACCGGCGGCAGCCAGGGCGCGCGCATCCTGAGCCGGGTGGTGCCCGAGGCGGTCGCCGCGCTCGACGCGCCGCTGCGCCGTCGGCTTGCCATCGTACAGCAGTGCCGGCCCGAGGATCTGGACGCGGTGCGGGCCCGCTACGACGCCATCGGCGCCACCGCCGAACTGGCGAGCTTCTTCGACGACATGCCGGCGCGGCTGACGGCGGCGCATCTCGTCATCGGCCGCGCCGGCGCTTCCACCGTAGCCGAACTGGGCGCCGCCGGCCGTCCCGCCGTCCTGGTCCCCTACGCCCGTGCGGTCGACGACCACCAGAGCGCAAACGCCGCCGCCGCCGAGGCCGCCGGCGCCGCCTGGGCCCTGGCCGAGCCGGCCTTTACGCCGCAGGCCCTGGCCGACCGGCTGCGCAGCCTGATAGAGCATCCGGCCATGCTGACGGAGACAGCCGTGCGGGCGCGCGCCTTCGGCCGGGCGGATGCGGCGGAGCGGCTGGCCGACGCGGTCGCGACGATTGCCACACCGGGCCACAACGGGGGCAGCGGCGTCCGCAGCGACGAGCGGCGGGAGGCGGCGGCATGAGAACGCTTCCGCTGTCCATCGGCACCATCCATTTCTGCGGCATCGGCGGCATCGGCATGAGCGGCATCGCCGAGGTGCTGCACAATCTCGGCTACGCGGTGCAGGGCAGCGACGTGGCCGAGAGCGCCAACGTCCGGCGGCTCATCGACCTCGGCATCCGGGTGAGGATCGGCCAGAAGGCCGAAAACCTGGGCGATGCCGAGGTGCTTGTCATCTCGTCCGCCATCAGGGCGGACAACCCCGAGCTGGTGGAGGCGCGGGCGCGGCTGATCCCCGTGGTGCGCCGCGCCGAGATGCTGGCCGAGCTGATGCGCCTGAAATGGGCGGTGGCGGTGGCCGGCACCCACGGCAAGACCACCACCACCTCGCTGGTCGCCGCCATGCTCGACGCGGCCGGGTTCGACCCCACGGTGATCAACGGCGGCATCATCAACGCCTACGGCACCAACGCCCGCCTCGGCGCCGGCGACTGGATCGTGGTCGAGGCCGACGAATCCGACGGTACTTTCGTCAAGCTGCCGGCGACCATCGCGGTGGTGACCAATATCGATCCCGAGCATCTGGACTTCTACGGCTCGTTCGATGCGCTGAAGCGCGGGTTCGCCTCGTTCGTCGAGAACATCCCGTTCTACGGCCTTGCCGTGCTGTGCATCGACCACCCGGAAGTGCAGGCGCTGATCCCGCAGGTCTCCGACCGGCGCATCGTCACCTACGGCATGAGCCCGCAGGCCGACGTGCGCGCCGACCGGCTGGAAAACGACGCCGGCCTGTCCCGCTTCGACGTGGTGTTCTCGGGCCGCGCCACCGGCGCCGGCACCCGGCTGGAGGGTATAGAGCTGCCCATGGCGGGACGGCACAACGCGCAGAACGCGCTGGCCGCCATCGCCATCGCCCAGGAGATGGGCGTGGAGGCGTCGGTGATCCGCCGCGCGCTGGCCGGTTTCGCCGGGGTCAAGCGCCGCTTTACCGTCACCGGCAGCGTCGGCGGCATCACGGTAGTGGACGATTACGGCCATCACCCGGTGGAAATCGCCGCCGTGCTGGCGGCGGCGCGCACCACGGCGCCCGGACGGGTGATTGCCGTGGTGCAGCCGCACCGCTATTCGCGCCTGAAGAACCTGTTCGAGGAGTTCTGCACCGCGTTCAACGATGCCGACATGGTGATCGTCGCCGACGTCTATCCGGCTGGCGAGGCGCCCATCGAGGGGATGGATCGCGACGCGCTGGTGGAAGGGCTGCGCGCCCACGGCCACCGCAACGTGACGCCGCTCGCCGGCGCCGACACGCTGGCCGGAACCGTCGCGGCCCTGGCGCGGGACGGCGACTACGTCATCTGTCTCGGCGCCGGCTCCATCACCCAGTGGGCCAACGCGCTGCCGGGACAACTGGAATCGCTCAACGCCGCATCGGGCGGCCAGCGCGGCGGAGGAGAGGCATGATGCCCGCGCGCCTGCCCGACCGGCTCATCGACCGGCTGCCGCCGGTTCGCGGTCGGCTGGACGAGAATGTGCCCCTGGCCAGCATAGCGTGGTTTCGCGTCGGTGGTCCGGCCGAGGTCATGTTCCGTCCCGCCGACCGCGACGATCTTTGCGCCTTTCTTTCTGTCAGGCCGGCCGACGTGCCGGTCACGGCGGTCGGGCTGGCGTCGAACCTGCTGATCCGCGACGGCGGCGTCCCCGGCGTGGTGATTCGGCTGGGCCGCGAATTCGCCGCCATCGCCGTCGAAGACACGGCCGTGCGCGCCGGCGCCGCGGCATCGGACGTAAACGTGGCGCGCGCCGCCGCCGACGCCGGGCTGGCCGGGCTGGAATTCCTGTCCGGCATCCCCGGCGCCATCGGCGGGTCCCTGCGCATGAACGCCGGCGCCTACGGTCGCGAGATGGCCGACGTGGTGATCGACGCCGAGGCGGTGGCCGGCGACGGCACGGTGCATCGCCGCGACGCCGCTGCGTTCGGCTTCGCCTACCGCCATTGCGGCGTGCCGCAGGACTGGATCTTCACCGAGGCGCGGCTCCGCGCGGACCCCGGCACGCCGGGAGAGATCGCCGGGCGCATGAGCCGCATCGCGGCAGCGCGCAAGGAGAGCCAGCCCATCCGCATGCGCACCGGCGGCAGCACATTCAAGAACCCGCCCGGGCTGAAGGCGTGGGAGCTGATCGACGGCGCCGGCTGCCGCGGGCTGGTGCGCGGCGGGGCGCAGGTGTCGCCCATGCACTGCAACTTCCTGATCAACAACGGCGGCGCCACCGCCGCCGATCTGGAGGGGCTGGGCGAGGACGTGCGCCGGCGTGTGCTGGAGAAGTTCGGCGTCGCGCTGGAATGGGAAATCGAGCGCATCGGCGTACCGCGCGAGGGTGGACGATGACCGCGGCGAGAACCCGTGCCGACAAGTCGGTCGCCGTGCTCATGGGCGGCATTTCCAGCGAGCGCGAGGTATCGCTGGTGAGCGGACGCGCCGTCGCCGCGGCGCTGGCCGAGGCCGGCTACCGGGTGAATGCCGTCGACGTCGGCCACGACATCGCAGCGCTGCTCGACGCGCTCACCCCGCGCCCCGATGCGGTTTTCAACGCACTGCATGGCCGCTATGGCGAGGACGGCTGCATCCAGGGGCTGCTGGAGCTGCTCGCCGTGCCCTACACCCATTCCGGCGTGCTGGCGTCGGCGCTCGCCATGGACAAGCCCATGGCCAAGCGGCTGTTCGCCGGGGCCGGCATCCCCTGCGCCGAACACGTCATCGCCGATCGCACCGAGGTGCTGGCCGGTCACGTCATGGCGCCGCCCTACGTCATCAAGCCGCTCAACGAGGGCTCGTCGGTAGGCGTTTTCATTGTGCGCGAAGGCGACGAGACGCGTCCGAGCGGGAGCGACTGGACCTATGGCGAACGGGTCATGGTGGAGCGCTATGTCCCCGGGCGCGAGATCACCGTCGCCGTGATGGGCGACATCGCGCTGGGCGCCACCGAGCTGCGCCCCGTTTCCGGTTTCTACGACTTCGCGGCCAAGTACACCGAGGGCCGCACCGAGCACCTGGTGCCGGCGCCGCTGCCGCCCGACGTCTACGAGGCGGCGCTGGCGCACGCGCTCGCCGCCCATCGCACGCTGGGCTGTCGCGGCGTGACCCGCGCCGACCTGCGCTACGACGATACGCAGCGCGACCCCGGCGACCTCTACATGCTGGAGATCAATACCCAGCCGGGAATGACGCCGCTCTCCCTGGTGCCGGAACTGGCCGCCCACGCGGGGATCGGCTTCGGCGAACTGGTGGGCTGGATGGTGGAGAACGCCTTATGCGGTGGCTGAACGTCCGCGCCGCGCCGGCCAGGGGCGCCAAAGGGGCGAAGCGCAAGCCGCCGCGCCGTCCCTTCGCCCTGCCGCGCCGGGTCGAGCTGGGGCTGCGCATCGGCGCCATCGCCCTCGTGTTCGCAGCGGCGGTCGGCGCGCCGGTCTGGCTGTGGCGCTCGGGCACCTTCGCCGCCGCCGTCGGGGCGACGCAGCGCGCCGCGGTCGCCGAGAGCGCGCGGCTCGGTCTCGTGGTCAACGAGGTGGTGCTGGAAGGCCGCATCCTTGCCCCGCGCCACCGCATCGCAGCCGCCGTACGCCTGAAGCGGGGCGACCCCATGCTCGGCTTCGACCCGGAGGCGATCCGCACGCGGCTGATCGCCATCCCGTGGGTACGCGAGGCCTCCGTCGAACGCAGTCTTCCCGGGCTGGTGCGCATCCGCCTCGTCGAGCGCCGTCCGGTGGCGCTGTGGCAGCGCAAGGGCCGGCTCGCCGTGGTGGACGATCTGGGGGTCGTGATCACCGAACGGACACGCGACGTCGCCCGTTTCCGCGACCTGCTGATCGTGGTCGGGCCGGACGCGCCGCGCCACGCACGCACCGTGATCGCCATGATCCGGAGCGAACCGCTGATCGCCGGTCGCGTATCGGCGGCGGTGCGCGTGGGCAAGCGGCGCTGGAACATCGAAACCACCGACGGGGTCAGGATCGAGCTGCCCGAGCGCAACCCGCACGAGGCCTGGCACCGGCTGGCGCGGCTGCAGGTGCGCGAGAAGCTGCTCGAGCGCGACCTGCGCACCATCGACATGCGCCTGCCCGACCGGCTGATCGTGCGTCCCGGCACGCCGGCCGCCGGATCGGCCAGGACGCGCGGCAAGAAAACCTGAGCGGCGAAGGAGCGGAAGCACAGTGGCGAAGACGCGGACCGGACTGATTGCGGCGCTCGATGTCGGCAGCACCAAGATCTGCTGTCTCGTCGCACAGGTGCACGGCGACGGCGCCATCCGTGTCGTCGGCACCGGCCATCACGCCTCGAACGGGGTGAAAGGCGGCGCCATCGTCAACATGGAAGGGGCGCGCCATTCCATTCTCACCGCGGTCAGCGCCGCCGAGCAGCTCGCCGGCGAGCGCATCCGCGACGTGCTGGTCAACGTCTCCGGCGGCAACCTCGCATCGCAGACCTTCACCGTCGAGGTGCCGGTCGCGGGGCGCGAGGTGTGCGAGGCCGATCTGCGCCGGGCGCTGGCACAGGGCAACGGCTACGAGCAGTCGCCCGACCGCACGCTGCTGCACTGCATTCCGGTTGCCTACCGCCTCGATGCCACCCGCGGCATCCGCGATCCGCGCGGCATGTTCGGCGAAAAGCTCGGCATCGAGATGCACCTGGTCACGGCCCGCGCCGGCACGCTGCGCAACCTGGTCAACTGCGTCGAGCACTGCCATCTCGACATCGAGGCCGCCGTGGCGGCGTCGTACGCCTCGGGCCTCGCCTGCCTGGTGGAGGACGAAACCGATCTCGGCGTTACCCTGGTCGACATGGGCGGCGGCACCACCACCATCGCCGTGTTCTACGACGGCGAGATGATCCACGCCGATTCCATCGCCGTCGGCGGCTGCCACGTCACCAGCGACATCGCCCGCGGGCTGTCCACCCCGGTCGCCCATGCGGAACGCATGAAGACCCTCTACGGCAGCGCCATCCCCTCGCCGTCGGACGAGCGCGAGCTGATCGACGTGCCGCTGGTGGGCGAGGAAGTCCACGCCCACGCCAACCACGTGCCGCGCTCCATCCTGGTCGGCATCATCCGGCCGCGGCTGGAAGAGACGTTCGAGCTGGTGCGCAGCCGGCTGGAAGTGGCCGGCATGGACCGCTACAGCGGCCGGCGCATGGTCCTGACCGGCGGCGCCAGCCAGCTTCAGGGCGTGCGCGAGCTGGCGACCCTGATCCTGGAGAAGCAGGTGCGCATGGGCCGGCCGCTCAAGATCGGCGGGCTGGCGGAATCCACCAGCGGCCCGGCGTTCTCGACCTGCGCCGGCCTGCTCCGCTATGCCGCGGACAAGCATGTCGATGCGCGCGAACGCGCCGAGCCGGTGCCGCTCGGCGCGCGCCAGTCCCTCGGCCGCCTCGGCCAGTGGTTCCGGGAGAATTTCTGATGGGTGGCCGGGTCCGGATTCGTCCCGTCATCGCCGCCGCCGCGGCACGGCCGCGGCCGCCCGATCCCGTTTTCCCGTCGCCGCCCCGGCGACGACACCCCTTCTACTTCTACGCGTCGCCGCCCCGGCGACGACACCCCTTCTACTTCTACGCGTCGCCGCCCCGGCGACGACACCCCTTCTACTTCTACGCGTCGCCGCCCCGGCGACGACGCGGGGCCGCCGGACCCGTCCCCGGCGGCCGCCAGCACAACCCGTCGCGTAGGTTCGAGAATTGGAGGCTAGGATGACCATAAACTTCACCGCTCCGCCGCAGGACAACCAGCTCAAGCCGCGGATCACCGTCATCGGCGTCGGTGGCGCCGGGGGCAATGCGGTCAACAACATGATCAGCAAGAAACTGGAGGGCGTCGAATTCGTCGTCGCCAATACCGACGCGCAGTCGCTGGCCCAGTCGATCGCCGAACGCCGCATCCAGCTCGGTACCGCCATCACCCACGGACTCGGCGCCGGCTCGCGCCCCGACATGGGCCGCGCCGCCGCCGAAGAGGCCATCGACGATATCCACCAGCACCTGCAGGGCTCGCACATGGTGTTCATCGCCGCCGGCATGGGCGGCGGCACCGGCACCGGCGCGGCGCCCGTGATCGCCCGGCTCGCCCGCGAGCAGGGCATCCTGACCGTCGGCGTGGTGACCAAGCCCTTCCAGTTCGAGGGCAGTCACCGCTCGCGCATCGCCGAAGCGGGCATCGAGGAGATGCAGCAGTTCGTCGATACATTGATCGTCATCCCCAACCAGAACCTGTTCCGCATCGCCAACGAGAAGACGACGTTTGCCGATGCCTTCGCCATGGCCGACGACGTGCTGCATTCCGGCGTGCGCGGGGTGACCGACCTGATGGTGGTCCCGGGGCTGATCAACCTGGACTTCGCCGACATCCGCACCGTCATGTCCGAGATGGGCAAGGCGATGATGGGGACCGGCGAGGCCGAGGGCGATGACCGGGCCAAGCGCGCCGCCGAAGCGGCGATTTCCAACCCGCTGCTCGACGACGTGTCCATGAAGGGCGCGCGGGGCGTGCTGATCAACATCACCGGCGGTCCCGACATGACCCTGTTCGAGGTGGACGAGGCCGCCAACCGCATCGGCGAGGAAGTCGACCCCGAGGCCAACATCATCTTCGGCTCGGCGCTGGACCCGTCGCTGCAGGGCGTCATCCGCGTTTCGGTGGTCGCCACCGGCATCGACCTGGAAGCGGGCACCCAGCCGCGCCCCGTGCTCAAGGTCTACACCGAAGCGGTCGCCCGGCCGGCCCCGCGGCCCGCCGCCACCCGGCCGCAACCGGTCGAGACTCTCCGTCCCGTGCCGGCCAGGGCGCAGGCGACGGACGCGCCTGCCGGGACCGAGTCCGGGCAGCCGGCGAAGGCGGACGCCGGCGGCGATGCGCGGGCGGCGGCCGAAATCGCCGCCGCCACACCGGCCCGGCCCGCCGCGCCGGTCACCGAGCGGCCGTTCATGCCGCCGCCGGCGGCGGATCCGCGCAACCCCGAGCCTGCGCGCCAGCCCGACCCGTTCAAGGCGGCCGATCTGCTCAACCCGGCACCGGCGATCGAGAAGAAGCGGGCGTCCAGCCTGTTCCGGCGCATCACGGGCACCGGCCAGCCCCGCAATGAACCGGAACGCACCGCGAAGCGCGAACCGCCGGTCCTCGCGACGAGCAACGAGCGGGCCGCGCCCCCGCCGCCGCGGCCCGAGCCGGCCCCGGCGCGGACGGAAGCCGCCGCTCCGGTCCAGCGCCGGCTCGACGGCGTGGACCCGCAGGACCGCGGTCCCGCCCAGTCGCAGGGCGAGGATGACCTGCTGGACATCCCGGCCTTCCTGCGTCGCCAGGCGAACTGAAGACCCGGGCGGGGCCGGCGACGCACCCGGCCCCGCCCCCTTTCCCCGCTCCCCGGCAGTCCGGGGAGACGGGAAAGGGAAGACCCGGCAACGTCTCCTGTCGCGGGGGCGTTTTCCGGACGGCGGAATGGTTGCGGACCGGCCCGTAACATTCTGTAACATTTGTTGATTTGTACCTTTCACGGCGGGTCTGTTAACTATGACCATGCGAGATTGGTGGCAGCGTCGATGACGGTCGTGGCGACTCGGGGAAACGGTCGCGGCGGCGGCGCATAGCTGGGGGCGTAAATCGGTGCCAGACGCAAGTGGATTGTACGAGATACGAGAACCGGGTGCGCGCCGGACGGAGGCCGCTCCGGGCGGCGGCGTCCGCCAGCGGACCCTGAAATCCTCCATCGGCTGCACCGGGGTCGGGCTGCATTCCGGGCGCAAGGTCGGCATGACCCTGCATCCGGCCGAGGCCGGCAGCGGCATCGTTTTCCTGCGCACCGACGTTCGCGCCGATACGGGCACTGTTCCCGCCCGGTGGCGTAACGTCGTCGATACGCGCATGGCCACGACGGTGGCCAACGAAGCCGGCGTATCGGTCGCCACCATAGAGCATCTGATGGCTGCGCTGGCCGGCAGCGGCGTCGATAACGCGCTGGTGGAACTCAGCGGGCCCGAAGTGCCGATCATGGATGGCAGCGCGGCGCCTTTCGTGTTTCTGATCGAATGCGCTGGGCTGTGTGCGCAGGACGCACCGCGCCGCGCCATCGAGGTTCTGAAGCCGGTATCGGTGGGCGACGGCAAGCGCGGCGTCTCGATCCGCCCGGCGACCAGCTTCGCCGTCGCCTTCGAGATCGATTTCGACAGCGAGGCGGTAGCCCGCCAGTCGCTCAGCCTCAAGCTGGTCAATGGCACCTTCAAGGCGGATATCGCCCGCGCACGCACATTCGGCTTCGAGCACGAGGTCACGGCGCTGCGCGCGGCCGGGCTGGCGCTCGGCGGCTCGCTGGAAAATGCGGTGGTGGTGCGCGGCGACACGGTCCTCAACGCGGACGGGCTGCGCTACGCCGACGAGTTCGTGCGCCACAAGATCCTCGACTGCGTCGGCGACCTCTATCTTGCCGGCGCTCCCGTCATCGGCGCGGTGGACTGCGCCCGTTCCGGCCATGCGCTGAACCACAGGCTGCTGGTCCATCTGTTCGCCGACGACTCGGCGTGGCGCTGGACCGACGCGGCGGGCCAGGGCCTGCCCCCGCTCGGCAGCGAATGGGAAGAAGGCGAAATTGCGGCCGGGGCGGGCCCCGCCCGCGCCGCATCCGCCTGAACCGGTTCCCGGAATCGCTCTCCGCCTGCGGCCCGCCCCGGCGGGCCGCGGCATTTCCGGCCGCGCGGACGCGACCGCTCCACCGTCTTTAATCCGCTCTCCCGCTCGTGCTATATAGGGGCGAACCGGCCGCCCGCGCGGAGATTCCCCCCTGCGCCGGCGCAACCCCGGAGATGCGGATTCGGACCGATCGATGATGCGACGCAATCGCCCATTTCTCGCACTGGCAATCTGCGTGGCGCTGGCCGGCTGCGCCGCCGAGCAGGAAAGCTACGTCGAACGCGCGGTGCACGTAATCTACAACCAGGCGGTCGACGCCATGGCAGCGAGCGACTACGCCCAGGCGGCCAAGCTGTTCGACGAGGTGGAGCGCCAGCATCCCTATTCGGTGTGGGCGACCAAGGCGCAGCTCATGGCCGCTTTCGCCTACTACCAGGGCAACAAGTACGACGAGGCGGTCATCGCCGTCGACCGCTTCATCCAGCTTCATCCCGGCAGCCGCGATATCGCCTACGCGTATTATCTCAAGGCGCTGTCGTACTACGAGCAGATCAGCGACGTTTCGCGCGACCAGCTCGTCACCGAAAAGGCGCTCAGGTCGTTGCAGGACGTGGTCCAGCGCTTCCCCGCGTCGAAGTACGCGCGCGACGCCAAGCTGAAGATCGACCTCACCCGCGACCATCTGGCCGGCAAGGAGATGTCCATCGGCCGCTGGTACCTGCGGCACAAGGACTACCTCGCCGCCATCAACCGCTTCAAACGGGTCGTCGCCGATTACCAGACCACCACCCACCTGCCCGAGGCGCTGCACCGGCTGGTGGAGGCCTACACCGCGCTCGGGCTCACCGGCGAGGCGAGCAAGGTGGCGGCCGTGCTAGGCTACAACTATCCGGGCAACGAGTGGTACGTGGACAGCTACGAGCTTGCCACCGGCAAGCCGCTGCGCGCAGAAGCGCAACCGGAGCAAAGAGGGTTCTTCGCCCGCGCCTGGGACTGGGCCTTCTGACGAGCGGCGAATGCTCGTCTCGCTCGCCATTCGCGACATCGTCCTGATCGACCGCCTCGCGCTTTCCTTCGGCCCCGGCCTGTGCGTGCTGACCGGCGAAACCGGGGCGGGCAAGTCCATCCTGCTCGACTCCCTCGGCCTGGCGCTCGGCGCACGGGCCAATGCGGCGCTGGTGCGTCCGGGCGTCGATGCCCAGGCGGTGGTAAGCGCCGAGTTCGCCCTGGCCGAAGCCTCGCCGGTATCCGCCCTTCTCGCCGAACAGGGGCTGGAGCCGCCGGCACCCGGCGAAACGCTGGTGCTGCGCCGGACGCTTGCCGCCGACGGGCGCAGCCGCGCCTTCGTCAACGAGCAGCCGGTCAGCGCCGCCGCGCTGCGCCGCGTCGGCGAGGCGCTGGTGGAGATCCAGGGCCAGTTCGCCAGCCAGGGACTGCTCGACGACGCCAGCCACCGCGCCGCCCTCGACGCCTTCGCCGGGCTGGAGGACGACGTCGCCGCCGTCGCCGCGCTGCACCGCGCGCTGCGCGCCGCCGACCGCCGGCTCGCCGGGGCGGAAGCGGCGCTGGCCGCCGCCCGGCGGGAAGAAGACTATCTGCGCCATGCCGTGGCCGAGCTGGCCGCGATCGATCCCCGCGAGGGCGAGGAAACGGCGCTGGCGGAGACCCGCGCCCTGCTGATGCACGGCGAAAAGCTGATGGATGCGCTGCAGAGCGCCGAACGGGCGCTGAGCGACGGGGACGGCATCGAAAGCCGCATCGGCACGGCGCAGCGGCTGCTCGCGCGGCTGCCGACGGAAGCGGCGAACCGGCTGGCGCCGGCGGCCGAGGCGCTCGACCGCGCCGCCGACGGCATCGCCGACGCGCTGGCGCTGCTCAACAACGCCATCGCCGATGCCGAGCCCGACCCGCGCCGGCTGGAGGCGGCCGAGGAACGGCTGTTCGCCCTGCGTGCCGCGGCGCGCAAGCATGACACCACCGTCGACGGGCTGGTTGCGCTCCGCGAGCGCTACGAGCGTCAGCTCGCCGCCATCGCCGAGTCCGATGCCTCGCTCGACGCGCTGGCGAAGGACCGCGAACGGGCGCGCGCCGCCTATCGCAAGGCGGCGGAATCGCTGAGCGCGGCCCGCGCCAGGGCGGCGAAGAAGCTGGACCGGGCCGTGGTCGCCGAGTTGCCGCCGCTGAAGCTGGAAAAGGCCCGCTTCGCCACCGTGATGGAGCGACTCGACGAGGCCGGCTGGTCGGCCCGCGGCATGGACCGGATCCGCTTCGAGGTCGCCACCAATCCCGGCATGCCGGCGGGATCTCTGGCGCGCATTGCCTCGGGCGGCGAACTGGCGCGGTTCCTGCTCGCCATCAAGGTGGTCCTACACCGCAAGGGAACCGTGCCGACCCTGGTGTTCGACGAGGTGGATTCCGGCATCGGCGGCGCCACCGCGTCCGCCGTGGGCGAGCGCCTGGCGCGGCTGGGGCGCGACGTGCAGGTACTCGCCGTCACCCATTCGCCGCAGGTGGCCGCCTTCGGCGCGCAGCACCTGCGCGTGAGCAAGGACGAGCAGAAGGGCGCCACCGTGACCCGGGTGGACGCGCTCAACGGCGACGGCCGGCGCGAGGAGATCGCCCGCATGCTGGCGGGCACACGCGTCACCGACGAGGCGCGCGCCGCCGCCGCCAGCCTGATCTCCGCGCGCACCCCATGAACGCGAAGAAGACGCGCGATCCCGCCGCGGTGGCGGTGGACGAGCTGACCGCTGCGGAGGCGGCCGCCGAACTGCAGCGGCTGGCAGCCGAGATCGCCCGTCACGACCGGCTTTATTACCAGCAGGACGCACCCGAGATATCGGACGCCGACTACGACAGGCTGCGCCGGCGCAACGACGCCATAGAAACGCGCTTTCCCCTGCTGGCGCTGGCCGAGAGCCCGAACCGGCGCGTCGGCGCCGCGCCCGCCGCCGGCTTCGCCAGGGTACGCCACGCCATTCCCATGCTCTCGCTGGGAAATGCGTTCGATCCCGACGACGTACGCGACTTCTTCGCCCGCATCCGCCGCTTCCTCGGGCTGAAGGAGGACGAGCCCGTCGACGTCATGGGCGAGCCCAAGATCGACGGGCTGTCCATCTCGCTGCGCTACGAGAAGGGACAGTTCGTGCTCGGCGCCACCCGGGGCGACGGCAGCGAGGGCGAGAACGTGACCGCCAACCTGCGCACGCTGGACGATATCCCGCTGCGCCTGCACGGCCGCGCGCCCGAGGTGGTGGAGGTGCGCGGCGAGGTCTACATGCGCCGCGACGCGTTCCTCGCCCTCAACGCCCGGCGCGAGACGGCGGGAGAGGCGCCGTTCGCCAACCCGCGCAACGCCGCCGCGGGCAGCCTGCGCCAGCTCGATCCGAAGATCACCGCCGGACGGCCGCTGCACTTCTTCGCCTATAGCTGGGGCGAGATGAGCGAGAAGCCGGCCGGCACGCACGCCGCCTTCCTCGACCGGCTGAAGGGCTGGGGCCTTCCGGTCAATCCGCTGGCGAAGCTGTGCAGCGGGGTGGAGGAGACGCTGGGCTTCTACGACGGCATCGGTACGGCACGCGCAACGCTGCCCTACGACATCGACGGGGTGGTCTACAAGGTCAACCGGCTCGACTGGCAGGAGCGGCTCGGCTTCGTCAGCCGGGCGCCGCGCTGGGCCATCGCCCACAAGTTCCCCGCCGAGCGGGCGCGGACCGTGCTGCGCGCCATCGACATCCAGGTGGGCCGTACCGGCGCGCTGACCCCGGTGGCGCGGCTGGAGCCGGTAACGGTGGGCGGGGTGGTGGTGTCCAACGCCACCCTGCACAACGAGGACTACATCGCGGAGAAGGACATCCGCATCGGCGATACGGTGGTGATCCAGCGCGCCGGCGACGTGATCCCGCAGGTGGTCGAGGTGGTGCGCGACGCGCGCCCCGCCGGCACCGGACCCTACCGCATGCCCGAGGAGTGCCCGCAATGCGGCAGCCACGCCGTGCGCGAGGAAGGAGAGGTGGTGCGCCGCTGTACCGGCGGTCTGGTATGTCCGGCACAGGCGGTCGAGCGGCTGAAGCATTTCGTCTCGCGCGACGCCTTCGACATCGACGGGCTGGGCGAAAAGCACATCGTCGCTTTCAGGGCCGACGGGCTGATCGCCTCGCCCGCCGACATCTTTCGCCTGGAACGGCATCGCGACGCCATCGCCGCGCGCGAAGGCTGGGGAAAGAAATCGGCCGACAACCTGATGGCCGCCATCCGGCGCCGGCGCGAGATCCCGCTCGACCGCTTCATCTATGCCCTGGGGATCCGCCAGGTCGGCCAGGCGACCGCGCGCCAGGTCGCCCGCCACTACGAGACGCTGGAGAACTGGCGCGGCCAGATGACCGCCGCCGCCGCCGAGCGCGCCGCCAACCGCGACGAGATGAGGAAGCCCGAGCGGGTGGGCGAGTCCTTCGCCGAGCTGTGCAACATCGAAGGCATCGGGTTTTCGGTGGCGGACGACATCACCGCCTTCTTCGGCGAGAGGCACAATCTGGACGCGCTCGACGCCCTCGCCGAATACGTCGCCGCTACCGCCCTGCCCCGCCCCGCCGCCGCCTCCCCGGTCTCGGGCAAGACGGTGGTGTTCACCGGCACGCTGGAGACCATGACCCGGGCCGAGGCCAAGGCCAGGGCGGAATCCCTCGGCGCCAGGGTGGCCGGCTCGGTGTCGAAGAAGACCGACTACGTGGTGGTCGGCGCAGATGCCGGTTCGAAGGCGAAGCAAGCCGCCGCTCTCGGCGTCGCCACGCTCACCGAGCGGGAATGGCGGGACATGGTCGGCGGCTGACGGTCCCTGTCCGCTATTCCTTCGCCAGCACCCGGCGCATGAAGTCGGTGAAGGTGCGGGCGATCTCGTCCTCGTGGACGGCCCATTCGTCGAACGGGATCAGGGGCACGTCCTGGTCCTCGACGGGCAGCCTGTGCAGTTCGCTGCCGGCAATCATGCGGTGGGCGGCGAGTCCGCTCTGCGAGGAATGGGTGTTGTCGTTGCCCGGAATCACGATGGTCGGCGCCCCGATGGAGCGGAGCTGGTCCTCGGTCACGCCCATGACCGGCAGGTGCGCCCCGGCGACGAACAGCGCGCGCAGCTTCGTCAGGATCCCGACGAATCGCTTCGCGTCCATTTTCAGCAGTTCGTCGCGAACCGCCGGGTTGGCGGCGATGCGTTCCCGGTATGCCTCGGTCGCGCACACCGCCGCCATGCCGCCCTCTTCGGCGGCGCGGATGAACTGGCCGTAATAGTTTTCGGGCAGGCGCCCGGCGGCGAACGCCCCGCCGGTCACGCGCAGCAGCAGCAGCCCGCGCACCGCTTCCGGGTGACGCAGGCAGAAGAGAATCGCCGTCCGCGCGCCGGACGACGAGCCGCCGACGAAGGCGGGCACGGCGTCCTGCTGCGCCAGCAGGTCGCGCAGGTCGTCGGCCCACACGGCCTCCTCCACCTCGCGATCGTCGAGCAGCATTCCCGAGGCGCCGGTATTGCGCCGGTCGTGCAGCAGGACGCGAAAGCCGCCGGCGGCGAGCTTGCGCGAAAGCGGCAGGAATTCCTGATGGCCGCGCCGCCCGCCGGTGATCAGCGTCACCCACGGACCGGCATCGCCGATGACCTCGTAATGGATATCGATGCCGCGGACCTTCGCGAACGCCATGGGGGGCCTCCCGTCCTTCTCCCGCCGGCCGCGCCGTTCGACGGCCGGTTCCGGGATGGACTATACTGTCCCGACCGGAAGCGGGTCCACCGCACCCGACCGGGCCCCGGGCGGGTTCCTCGTTCGGATCGTGCGCTATCCTGCGATCGCCTTCGTCGCCCGTTCGAGCCACTGGCGGGTGCGGTTGTCCACCAGCGGGCGGATAACCTCGCGCACCCGCGCGTGGTAGCGGTCGAGCCAGGCGATCTCGTCGGCGGTCATCAGCTTCGGCTCCACCAGCGCCAGATCCATGGGCGCGAGAGTCAGCGATTCGAACTGCAGCATCTCGCGCTCGGCGCCCGGCGCCGGCTGGGCGGCGCGCACCACCTCCAGGTTCTCGATGCGGATGCCGAACGCGCCGGCCTTGTAGTAGCCGGGCTCGTTGGACAGCACCATGCCGGGGCGCAGCGGCACGTCGGCCAGGCGCTTGGCGATGCGCTGCGGCCCCTCGTGCACCCCGAGGAACGCGCCCACCCCGTGGCCCGTGCCGTGATCGAAGTCGAGCCCGACCTGCCACAGCGCCTGGCGCGCCAGCGCGTCGAGCTGACCGCCGGAGGTGCCGAGGGGAAAGCGTGCCGTGTTGATGGCGATATGGCCCTTGAGCACCCGGGTGAAGCGGTCGCGCATCTCGGCGGTGGGGGTGCCGACGGCGACCGTGCGGGTGACGTCGGTGGTGCCGTCGAGATACTGGGCCCCGGAATCCACCAGGTAGAGGTCGCCGGGCGCCAGAACCCGGTTGGTTTCCGGCGTCACCCGGTAATGCACCACCGCCCCGTTGGCCCCGGCGCCGGAGATGGTATCGAAGGACAGGCCGCGGAAGCGGTCGTTGCCCTTGCGGAACTCGTAGAGCCGGTCGGCGGCCGCGATCTCGTCCACCCGGCCGGTCGGCACCTCGTCGGCCAGCCAGGCGAGGAACCGGCAGAGCGAGGCGCCGTCGCGGATGTGCGCGGCGCGCATGCCGTTCAGCTCGATGGGATTCTTGCACGCCTTGGACAGGGTGCAGGGATCGTCGCGGCGGAGGACGCGCGCCCCGGCGCGCTCCAGCCGGGTCACCGCCCACAGCGGCGCCGTGCCGGCGGAAAGCTGCACCGTCCTGCCGGCGGCGCCCAGCGCGTCCAGCGCCGGGCCCAGCGCCGCGGGCGGGTGCAGCGCGACGCCGTCGCCAAGCTGCACCCGCGCCGCGTCGGTGAGCTTGCGCCCGTCCATGTAGAGCGACACGGCGGCATCGGCGCCGATCAGCGCGAAACCGAGCGCCACCGGCGTGTTGGGCAGGTCGCCGCCGCGCAGGTTGAGCAGCCAGGCGATCGAATCGGGCGCCGTCAGCAGCGCCGCGTCGGTGCCGGCGCGGATCAGAAGCGCGGCGATCTCGGCCCGCTTTTCCCCCGCCGAGCGGCCCGCAAGCTCGAGGGGATGGGGGTATGCCGGCGCGATCGGCGCCGCCGGCTGACCTTCCCAGACGGCATCGACGGGGTTGGGCTCCAGCGCCTGCAGCGACGCCCCGGCCCGCCTGCACGCTTCCTCGATGCGCGCCAGCCCGTCCGGCGTGTGCAGCCACGGGTCGAAGCCGAGCCGCGCGCCGGGGCAGAGCGCCGCGGCCAGCCACTCGGCCGGCGGCTCGTCGGCGATGTGGCGCGGCTCGAACAGGGCGCAATCGACCTGGGCGCGCACCTGCAGCGTATAGCGCCCGTCGACGAAGATGGCGGCACGATCCGCCAGAACGACGGCAAGCCCCGCCGAGCCGGCGAATCCGGTCAGCCATTCCAGCCGGCGGGCGCGGGCGGGGGGGAATTCCGACTGGTGCTCGTCGGCGAGCGGCACGAGGAAGCCGTCGGCGCCGCGCCGGCTCAGCTCGGCGCGCAGCGCGGCGAGGCGCCCGGCGGGCGCCGGGCGTACCCCCAGCCCGTCCCCGGCGGCGGCGCGCGTCGCCGCCTCCAGCGCGGCGAGCGCGGCGCGCAGCCCGGCCGGCGGGTCGTCGGCCACCAGCACCATCCAGGCCGCGGGATCCAGGGCGCGGGGCGCCGCCACCACCCCGCGCACCAGATCGCGCAGCGCCGCGAGGCCGGGACGCGCGCCGGCGGCCGCCAGCAACCGGGCCAGACCGGCCTCGTCAGGCCCTTCCGTCGTTCCCCCGTGTACCGGTTCCGGGGTGCTGCCTCCGTCCGATCCCATGCGTATTTACCGATCGTTAATCCCTGACGTCGTATCAGCCATGCGCTGAGCGCATTTCTGCATTGCAAAACCAAAGGCTGTTACAGGGGCATGTCGAAACCCAATTTTAAAACCGTGGGAGCGATAACTCTGCAACCACAGTCTAGCGCCAGTAACTTTTTTGTCAGGAGAAGGCGACCATGTCCAATCGTTTGACCACCATTGACCGGGTGCCGCTGACCCCCGACGTCGAGGTCGCCGGTAACATGTCGGAGACATTCCTTTCGACCCGCCGCCAGGCGGAGACGGTCGTCGCGTACGGCCGTGCGCTGGTGGACACCGTGCGTGCTGTCGGGCACGCCTTCAGCTGGCTCGGCGAGCGCGTCGACGAGGCGGAGGCCATGTGCGAACTGGCGTCGCTGAACGACCGCATGCTTGCCGATATCGGCCTGAAGCGCAGCGACATTCCGCTGCTTTGCCAGCGCCAGCGGGAAGACGACGTGATGACGAACGGCCGGCGGGTCGCGGCCTGACGGCCCTGTCCCTCCCCGCTGCGGCGGGAAAGGCGCCTGCGATCCGCTTGGCCGCGCGGGAGCGATAGGATAGACTGCCTTCCCGGCCAATTCAGGTGAATCGACCCGGTGGTCCGATGGAAACTCGGATCGCCGGTTTCGTTTTGGGAGGGTGCACCATGCTCGCGAGTCTGGCTCGCCGGTCGGCCATCGCAACCCTGGCCGTCGCGATCGTCGCGGCCGTACTTCCCGCCCGGGCCCAGCAGGCGCCGCCGGCCGCGGCGCCCGGCGCCCCGCCGCCCGACAGCCAGCGCTTCGACGACTGGCGCCGGCAGTGCGAACCGCCGCAGCCGGGCAAGCCAGAGACGTGCTTCGTGTTCCAGAAGGTGGTGGTAAAGGAAACCGGCCGCGAACTGCTGGCCATCGCCATCGGCTATCTGGGCGAGAAGCGCATTCCCGCCGCCATCCTGACGGTGCCGCTGGGCATCTACCTGCCGCACGGGCTGGTATTCACGGTTCCCGGCGTCCAGCCCATCCGTGTCGTCGTCGAGACCTGCACCCCGCAGGGATGCCGCGGCGGCACGGCGCTGAGCGACGACATCCTGGCGGCCATGCGCAAGGGCGAGCGCGGCGAGGTGACGCTGCAGGATGCGCGCCAGCACACCGTCAACCTGCCGATTTCCCTCAAGGGCTTCACCAGGAGCTTCGCCTCGCTGAACAAGTAGGGCGCCGCGCGGCTCGGAGACCGGTCCGCGCCAGCACCAGGGTGGCCCAGTCGGCGAGATCGAGGCGTTCGACGCCCGCCAGACCGTGCGTCGCGTGGGCGGCGAGGACGGCGTCGGCCCGGCTGCGCAGAATGCCGCCAAGGACGGCGACGCCCGCCGGCGCGAGATGGCGGGCGAGATCGCCGGCCATGGCGATCAGCGGCCCGGCCAGGATGTTGGCGAGGACCAGATCGAACGGCGCCGCCGCGGCGATTTCCGCCGCCGCGTAGCCCTCGCCCGCCGTGAACGCAATGCGATCGGCGACGCCGTTCGCCGCCGCGTTTTCCGTCGCCACCCGGACCGCCACCGGATCGTTGTCGCCGGCGACGATCCGTGCGGCCGGCCACAGCCGGGCGGCGGCGATGGCGAGGATCCCCGACCCGCAGCCCACGTCGAGCACCCGGCCGGGCGTCCGCTTCCCTGCCGCCAGCGCGTCCAGCGCCGTCAGACAGCCCCGGGTCGAGTCGTGCTCGCCGGTGCCGAAGGCGAGGCCGGCGTCGAGCGCGATGCCGACGCAGCCCGCGGGCACGCCGCCCTCATGATGCGATGGATGGATGAAGAAGCGGCCGATGCGCGCCGGGCGGGCTCGCCGCCGGTATTCCGCGAGCCAGTCGGTCACGGTGAGCGGCTCGATGCGGAGTTGCGGCGGACCGATGGCCGCCGCCGCCGCGGCGCGCGCGACACGGGCCGCGATGGCGGCGCGGTCGGGCGCCTGCGCACAATGCAGGACGATGCGCCAGCGCGGGCCGCTGCCGATCTCGAAAGCGGACGCCGCGCCGCCCCACAGATCGACCAGATCCTCCAGCGCCGCCTCGAATGCCGGCACATGAGTCGCGTCCGCCAGTTCGAAACTGACCTCCCAGCCGGCCTCGGCGACGGGATCGGTCATGGGGGCAACCGCACTTGGGTCATTGTCATCCCGGCCAAGCCCCGGATTTAATCCGGGGCGCAGAGCCGGGATCTGGTGCCGCACGGTGCGGCTCCGGGCCCCGGATCGCGGCCCTTCGGGCCTTGTCCGGGGTGACAGAATCATTTTGGCCGGCCATATGCGCCCCGCCGCGGTCACGCCGGCACGACGAAGGAGTCCATGACCTTCTTGGTGCCGGCCTTCTCGAAGTCGATCTCCAGCTTGCTGCCGTCGACCCGGACGATGCGGCCGTACCCGAACTTCTGGTGAAAGATGCGCATGCCGCGCGCCAGCCCGTGCGCGGGCGCTGCGTCGTCGACCGGTATCGCGCGTCCGTCGATCACCGCCCCGCGCCCGGTCCGTGCCGCGCGCAGCCGCTCGTATCCGGGCCCTCGTCCGAACTGCGACCACGACCCTTCCGCATCCTTCATGCCCGACACGCCCGGCGCCAGGCCGTACAGTCCGGTGTCGGTCGCCACCTCCACGTGGTTGCGCGGCAGTTCGCCGACGAAACGCGACGGGATGGACGACTGCCACTGGTGATAGATGCGCCGGTTGGCGGCGAAGGAGACGATGGCGCGCTCGCGCGCGCGGGTCAGTCCCACATAGGCGAGGCGGCGTTCCTCCTCCAGCGCCGGCGCGCCGCCCTCGTCCAGCGCCCGCTGGTTGGGAAACACGCCCTCCTCCCAGCCGGGCAGGAACACCGCGTCGAACTCCAGCCCCTTGGCGGCGTGCAGGGTCATCAGACTGACCGTCTCGCCGCCGGTGCTCTCGCCCGCCTCCATGACCAGGCTGACATGCTCGAGGAAGCCGGAGAGGTTCTCGAACTCCTCCAGCGCGCGCACCAGCTCCTTCAGGTTCTCGAGCCGGCCGGGCGCGTCCGGCGACCTGTCCTTCTGCCACATGCCGGTATAGCCGGATTCATCGAGGACCGTTTCCGCCAGCTCCACGTGACCGGCGGTCTCGCCGAGCCGGCGCCAGCGCCCGAAATCCGCCAGCAGCCCGCCGAGCGACCGGCGCGCCGCCGGGCGCAGCTCGTCCGTTTCCACCAGCCGCAGCGCCGCTTCGGTCAGCGACAGGCCGGCGCCGCGCGCCAGGCGGTGCATCGCCTGCAGCGTCGCCGCGCCGAGCCCGCGCCTCGGCACGTTGACGATGCGCTCGAACGCCAGCCCGTCGTCGGGCTGGTTGACGACGCGGAAATAGGCGATGGCGTCGCGGATCTCCTGGCGTTCGTAGAAGCGCGGCCCGCCCACCACGCGGTAGGGAACGCCGACGGTGATGAACCGCTCCTCGAACGCGCGCATCTGGAAGGAGGCGCGCACCAGAACGGCGATGGCATCCAACCGCTTGCCGCCCCGCTGCAGCGCCTCGATCTCGTCGGCGACGATGCGCGCTTCCGTCTCGCCGTCCCAGACGCCGCGCACGACGATCTTGTCGCCCGCCCCGCGGTCGGTCCACAGGGTCTTGCCCAGCCGGCCGGCGTTGTTGGCGATCAGGACCGACGCGGCGGCGAGGATCTCGGGCGTCGAGCGGTAGTTCTGTTCCAGACGCACGATGCGGGCGCCGGGGAAGTCCTGCTCGAAGCGCAGGATGTTGCCGATCTCCGCCCCGCGCCAGGAATAGATGGACTGGTCGTCGTCGCCGACGCAGCACAGGTTGCGGTGCTCGCGCGCCAGCAGCCGCAGCCACAGGTACTGGGCCGCGTTGGTGTCCTGGTACTCGTCCACCATGACGAAGCGGAAGCGCCGCTGCCACTCGGCGAGGATGTCGGGATTCTCGGTGAAGAGCTGGATGTTCTTGAGCAGCAGGTCGCCGAAGTCGCAGGCGTTCAGCGTCGCCAGCCGGTCCTGGTAGTCGCGATAGAAGTCCACCGTGCGGCCATTGGCGAAGTCGCCCGCCTCCGACGCCGGCACCTGGTGCGGCAGCAGCCCGCGGTCCTTCCAGCGCTCGATGATGGCGTGCAGCGCCCGCGCCGGCCACTTCGTCGGGTCGAGGTTGGCCGCCTCCATCAGCTGCTTGACCAGGCGAAGCTGGTCGTCGGCGTCGAGGATGGTGAAATTGGCCTTGAGCCCGACCCGCTCGGCATGACGGCGCAGGATGCGCGCGCCGATCGCATGGAAGGTGCCGATCCACAGGTCCTCGGCGACCGGACCGATCAGCGCCGCCACCCGCTCGCGCATCTCGCGCGCCGCCCTGTTGGTGAAGGTGACGGCAAGGACCTGGCCGGGAAAGGCGCGCCGGGTGGCGAGGATATGGGCAAGCCGCGTGGTCAGCACCCGCGTCTTGCCGGTGCCGGCGCCGGCCAGCACTAGCACCGGGCCGTCCAGCGCCTCCACCGCGCCCCGTTGCGCCTCGTTGAGCTGGGCGAGGTAGGGCGGACGCGCCATGGCGGCGTCGGACAGGCGTTCCGGCGTCGTTGCCGGGCTGGTTTCTGGCATCTGCGACATGGATGGCGGACTATAGCATCGCGGCGGCGGTACGGGGCGCGAATCGGCGCACCCTGCCCCCTCGCGCCGGTGTGATCGCCGGCGGCGGGCCGTGCCATTGTTCCGCGGCCTGTCCCGACTATATCGGTACTGTTCGACACCGTATCCAGGAGAAACGCCATGCCCGCCATCGGGTCGGGTTTCAGGAGCCTCGCCGCCGGCGTCCTCGCCCTCGTTCTCCTTGCCGTGCCGGCCGCCGCGCAGCCGGCGCAGGGGAGCGAATCGGCCCGCCCGGCCCCGATCCGGGCGCTCGACGCCGTGGTGCGGGTGCGATCGGTCGTGCCGGGCGACGCGCGCTCGGCCCGCACGCTGGGGGCCGAACGGGACGGCTCGGGCGTGGTCATCGACGCCGAGGGCCTGGTGCTGACCATCGGCTATCTGATCGTCGAAGCGGAGTCCGTCACGATCACCCTCAACGGCGGGCGCACGGTCGCCGCGAGACCGGTCGCCTACGATCACGACAGCGGGTTCGGGCTGCTGCGCGCCGTTTCCCCGCTCGGGGTGAAACCCGTCGAGCTCGGCAGCTCGGCGAAGCTGGGCGCGCGCGACCGTGTGTGGGTGGCCAGCCATGGCGGCGCCGACATGGCCATGCCGGCGCTGGTGGTGTCGCGGCGCACCTTCGCCGGACCGTGGGAGTACCTGCTCGACGAGGCCATCTTCACCACCCCGCCGCACCCCGCCTTCGGCGGCGCGGCGCTGCTCGACGACGGCGGGCGGCTTGTCGGCGTCGGCTCGCTGATCGTCGGCGACGCGGCGGGTCCGGAGCAACCGCTCTCCGGCAACATGTTCGTGCCCGTGGACCGGCTCAAGCCGATCCTCGGCGACATGCTGGAGCGCGGGCGCTCCGCCGGGCCGCCCCATCCGTGGCTCGGCATGGCGGCGCAGGAACTGCACGGCCGGCTGATGGTGACCCGGGTCACCGAGGGCGGCCCCGCCGACAAGGCCGGCATCCGGCCGGGCGATCTGGTGCTCGGCGTCGGCGGCGAGGCGGTGGATGGCCTCGACGGTTTCTACCGCAAGGTATGGGCGGTGGGCGCGGCGGGCGTCGCCGTGCCGCTCAACGTGCTGCAGGGGATCCGGGTGGAGCCCATCCTCGTGCACTCGGTCGACCGCTACGACTTCCTCAGGCTCGGCCGCAGCTACTGAGCCAACGCCCCACGTGCAAACTTCGGCCTCTCCTCGCGGCCGCGCATCGCTTCGACGCGGTGCGGCAGGGCGTCCGCATCCGTTAACCATATGGAAAAATTCCTGTCCCCGTCCTGAGCCCGATGTTATTTTGGCGAACAACCGAAAGGTGAAAAAACAGCCTTTAGAACAAGGGGGCTAGAGACATGCCAGACGACGACAAGGCTGGGAATCCGGCGTCTTCAATTCGCAATCCGCTGCTTCCGGACAGCATGGGCGAGGGGGAAACGGAGACCACGACACGCGACGAGCTTTCGCTGCTGCGCCTGTTCGCCGGAAAGAGGGCCGACATGTTCGCCCGGGTGTACGAAGGGCAGGTGAAGTGGGCGGACAAGGCATTCAGGAAGAGCCTGTCCCCCGGCCAGCGCATTAAATTCTCGTGGAAGCATTCGAAGTACAACTGGCCGGTCTTTTTCGCGGGCCCGGTCTGGTTTTTCTATCGCAAGCTGTGGCTTGAAGGTGCGGCTATGATTGCGATCCCGATTGTGCTGATCGTCGCGTTTCCGTCGCTGGACAAGGTGCAGTTCGGCATCTCGACCTTGTTGGCGTTCTACGCCAACGGCTATTACGTCTGGCGCGCCCGCAAGCGCATCGCCGCCATCGAGGCCGACGGCGGACCGGTTGAGGAGCGCAACCGCCTGATCCGTGCGCGTGGCGGCACCTCCATCGCCGGCCTGATCCTGGGTCTTGTCCTCGTTGCGGGGATCATCGGCCTGTCGATCTACGGCATACAGAAGGAGTTCGCCGCCCGGCGGTCGGCCCAGATCCTTCCCGGGTGCGACACCCCGGACGTGCGGAAGACGACGCAGAACTTGGTCTTCAGCAACCTCAAAAGCCGTAGCATTCCCACAACCGGCATATCCCTGAGCGGTTTCCGCGAGGTCAATGCGACGCCGGAGATGCGCACCTGCACGATGACGCTCAAGGCACCGGGCGAGGAAGCAGCCTTCCACCTTCAGGTCAGTTGGCGCAACCGGGAAAAGAGGGAATTCCAGGTCGGGATCGTGCGCGCCCCGAACTAGGCCGTCGCCATGCGCGCGCTGATGCTCCTGTCGGCGCTGCTGCCGGCCCTCGCTTGGCTGACGTACTTCCGCGAGCGGGACCGGTTCGCCACCGACGCCGAGGACGTGTGGTCGGCGTTCATGGTCGGCGCCGTGCTGGCGCTGCCCGCCGTCGGACTCGAGCTGTTGATCAACCTCATCCCCGCGGCCGACGCGGCGCACGCGCGCGCCTTCAGCGACGGGGTGCTCGAGGCGGCGCTGCCCGAGGAGGCGATCAAGCTGGCCGGCATCGTGGTTCTGTTCGCCCGCCGATACCGGACCATCCGCGCCCATGACCTGATCGTGCTGGCCGCTGCCATGTCGGCCGGATTCGCCGCGCTCGAGAACCTGTTTTACCTGGCCGACGGCAACCGCTGGGGCGGGACGGCGGCGCTCCGCAGCATCAGCGCTGTTCCGTCGCACATCTTCACCGGCGTCATCATGGGCGCGTGCCTGGCCGCCGCGCGCGACGGCCACGCCCGCTGGCTGCTGTGGCCGGCGGCGTACCTCGCGCCGGTAACCTTGCACGGGCTTTACGACTTCCTGATCTTCTATCGCGAGGAGATGATCGCCGCCGGGAGTGCGATGGCGCTGACGCAGGCGTCCTATGCCGCCTATGGCTTCATCCTCGTGGTGATCGCCGAGGGCCTGATCGCGAGCCGCATCTCGTCCGCCGTGCTGGCGCGCGCGGGAGACCCACCGCCCACGACACGCGCGTGGCCACCCTGGCACTGGATGGCCCACAGCCGGCTGCGGTCCGTGGTCTGGACCAGCGCCGGCATCATCCTCGTCGCCGGCAGCCTGCTGTGGCTGTCGTTCACGGTGCGCGACCTGATGACGCCCGCATCGTCGCCCGATCCCCGCGTCCATTTCGCCGGCGGGTTCGGCCTGTTCGCCCTCTACCACGGGGGCGCCTTCTTCCGTCTTGGCTGGCGGTCCCGGCGCCGGTCTGCAGGAAACACAAAGCGAAGGTGGTTGAAACGGAGCGCCATCGGCATCGGGTCGTTGACCGGGCTGGCCCTTGCCATTCTTCTGGTGGGCGCCGGGGTGAGAGACACGCGCACCCTGCCGCCGTGCGACGCGCCGAACGTGCGTGAACTGGTACTGGCCGAGGTTGCGGTCCGGCGGCACCTGCTCACCGTCGCCGTGGCGGCCCGGGACATCTCTGTCGTGCCCTTCGCGGAGGTCACCGCCGACGACTCGGCGCGCCTCTGCTCCATGAAGCTGATCGCCGCCGGGCGCGAGGAACCGATCAATGTGCGGGTCTTCTGGCGCAATCGCAGTTTCGAAGGAATTTCGGCGCAGCTGGTTGATCCACCCGGCTGATCCCGTCCGGCGGCAAGGAATTGTTAACCTTGATGGCCTAGCCATCGACGGGATCAATCCCGGCGAGACCGCGACCGGAGGCCGCCCATGACCGGCGTTTCGTCCCTTTTCCCCGACCCGTCCGACCGGACGCGCATGGCGTCGTCGTCCCAGTTCGTGGACGACCAGATCGACATCCTGCGCCGCCGCGTCGCCGACGCGGTGGACAAGGGCGCGCTCGGCCTCGACGAAGGCGCGAAAATTGCCGCTCAGCTCGACGCGCTGCAGAAGGAAGTGGACGACGGTACCGCCACCGGCCGGCTGAAGCGCGCCGACCTGCGCGACATCGGCAAGGGGCTGCACGCCATCGCCAAACAGATCGTCCAGGCCAACCGCGCCGCGGCCGATGCGGCACGGGACGACGCGCCGTCATCCGCCGACCGTCCGCGCCCCGCCGGCGGCATCGACATCTCGGCCTGACGACCGCCGCCGCGCTCAGCGCGGCCGGCGCACCATCTCCAGCAGCGTCGCCAGCGCCGGATCGTCCTTGCCCATGGGCGCGACGCGGCCGAGCTTCGCCCGTTCGGGCCGCCAGGTCGGCGGCTTGGTGGCGTCGATGGCCAGCTTGCCGCCGATGCGCATCACCGTGTACTCGTTGCCGATCTGCGGGATCGACACGTCGAGCGGGTGCAGCCGCGAGCCGGGATGCACCCACACGTCGGTCTGCGGGTCGCAGCGGCAGGCGACGGCCCACAGCACGTCCTCGGCGTTGTAGATGTCGACGTCCTCGTCCACCGCGATCACCGTCTTGACGTGCAGGTTGGGGCCGCTGAGCGCCGACATGAGCATGTCCGACACCTGGCCGTCCCATTTCGCCTCCACCTGCACGATCATCATGAACTGCGACGCCCACGGCGGCACGAACACGTCGATGACGTTGGTGTTGCCGTGGGTCTCGCGCAGGCGGTTGTAGTAGGTCGCCTCCATCGGCAGGGTGATGAGCGGCTGGTGGTCGGTGAACCAGGTCGCCTGCATGTGGCGGAAGATGGGGTCCCTGCGGTGGGTGATGGCGGTGACGGTGAACACCGGCGCCGGCCCCTCCGCCCCGGTGCCGAGCGTGGTGAACTCGCCGAACGGCCCCTCCATCATACGTTCGGTCGGGTGCACCAGCCCCTCGATGACGATCTCGGCATGCGCCGGCACCTCGAGGTCGATGGTCTCGCACTTGACCAGCTCCACCGTCTCGCCCAGCACCCCGGCGGCGTATTCCAGCTCGTCGAAGTCCTCGTGCCGGCCCGACCAGTTGACCATGATCTCGTAAACCGGGTGCAGCCCGATGGCGAAGGCCATGGGCATGGGCTCGCCGCGCTCGACGTATTTCAGGTAATGGGCATAGTTGTGGCGCGCCGCCATCCAGAACGGGCAGCGGTGCGGATCGTCGGTGAGCTGCATGCGCAGGATGGACTCGTTGCGCAGCCCCGTCTCGGGATCCTTCGTGATGGTGACGCCGGAGCCGAGATAGCGCCCCGCATCGCCCGCCGAGTGGACGGGGATGGGCAGGTTGCGGATATCGGCGTCCTTGCCGATCAGCTTCACCTCCTTGACCGGTCCGTCCGTGACCATCGTCGAGCCGCCATGGCCGTTGGCCATCCGGCCGGCGAGATAGGGGCAGACCTGCTTGATGTCGTCGAGGCCGAGCGCCGCCGCCTGGCCCTTGCGGTCCTTGATCAGGATGTCGGTGAGCCGCCAGCCGGGAAAGCCGTCCAGGTTGTGGAACGTGAGCGGCCCGCGGCTCTCCGAGCACAGCCAGCCCACCTGGGTGACCGGATCGATCGCGTCATGGATATGCAGCATCCGGTTGTCGATGGACTCGAGAAACGAGCGCAGCGTATGCGGCATGGGGCGGCTCCAATCGTTCGACCCGGCCGTCGCGACCGGGTCCGCATGCTGTTCGAGGAGCCGCGGGCTGTCAACCGCGTGCGCGGAAAACGGGACGGGCTTCCGCCATTGCCGCCTGCCATGACGCCGTACTAGGATGCGGCGTTCCGGTATTTCAGGAATCATCGCAATAATGGAGGGTGGCAATGCCGCTCAAGCGTTCGAGATGCGCAACGATGCTCGCCGCCGCAGCCCTGGTCGCCGCCGGCGGAGTCATCGCGGGACACGCCGAGGCCCAGCAGTATCCGACCAGGAGCGTGACCTTTATCGTACCGTTCCCGCCCGGCGGGGTGACCAACCTGGTTTCCCGGACCATCGCCAGCGCGATGGAGAAGCCGCTCGGGGTGTCGATCACGGTGGTCAACCGGTCCGGCGCGGCGGGCACGATCGGCACCGCCGACATCGCCAAGGCGGCGCCCGACGGCTACACCATCGGCAACGGCACCTCCACGCCGCTGCTGCTGCGTCCGCACACGGCAAAGCTGCCCTACGGCGTCGACAGCTTCGACTACATCTGCAAGGCCTATAACAATCCGCTCGTCGTCGCCGTCAAGAAGGGGTCGGCGCTCGACACGATCGAGAAGATCGTGTCCTACGGCAAGGCAAACCCGGGCAAGCTCAAATACTACATCACCAGCCCGGGCTCGCTGCAGTCGGTATCGATGCGCGACTTCCTGAGCAAGGCCGGCATCAAGGCGGTCGGGGTGCCGATGAAGGGCGACCAGCCGGCGATCCAGAACCTGCTCACCGGCATCATTCAGCTCGCGCCGCTCACCTCCGGACCGATCCTGTCCAACCCCGACACGGTACAGGCCGTCGCCGCCATGTCCGACCGGCGGCTCGACAAGCTCCCCGACGTGCCGACGATGGCCGAAAAGGGCTACGCCGTCGCCTACGATCTGTGGGGCGCGATCGTGGCGCCAAAGGGGCTGCCCCAGGCGGTCAAGGCCAGGCTGCAGGCCGCCTGCAAGGAAGCGCAGCAGACCGACACCTTCAAACAGACGATGAACAAGTTCAACATGCCGGTCGTCTACCAGTCGGGCGACGAGTTCGAGGCGGGCTTCCGCAAGGAGTTCGAGGCAGCGGGCAGGTTCCTCAAGGAGATGGGGATAAAGAAGAACTGAGGCGGTGCGGAATACGACGCTTGGGGCCATGGCGGTGCGCCGCGATCTCGTCACGGCTCTTTTCGGCGTATTCTTCCTCGCCGGCGCGGCCCTGCTGTGGTGGGAGGGCTCGCGCCAGGATTTCAACGTCCTCGGCTCGGGCATCGCCTACGATCCGCTGTTCTTCCCCAGGCTCCTCCTCGGTCTGGGCGGGATCTTCGCCACCGGAATCCTGATCCTCGGCCTGACGACGAAGAACGTCGATCGCAATGAGCCGCGCTGGAACCTGTGGTTCGCGCTCGTCCTGCTGATCGCCGCCTATTTCTGGGCAACGGTGGAAACCGGCTTTCTGGTCGCCACGGCGCCCTTCGTGATCCTGTTCTGCGTGCTCCTCGGCTACCGTCGCTGGGCGGTTACCGTGCCGGCGGCGATCGGCATCACCGTCCTGGTATGGTATACGTTCACGGCTTGGCTGAAAGTGCCGCTGCCGTCATCCGGGGTGTTCGAGCGACTGGTCGGGTAGCGTGGATACTCTCGTTTCCGCTTTTTCGCTCGTCGCCACCGTTCCCACTTTCGTTGCGATCGTCGCGGGCACGCTGCTCGGCATCGTCATGGGGGTGCTGCCGGGACTCGGACCGGCACTCGCCGTTTCGCTGGCGCTGCCGTTCACCTTCAGCCTCGACAAGATGGCGTCGATTTCCATGCTGCTCGGGCTCTATAGCGGCTCGATCTACGGCGGCTCCGTCACCGCCATCCTGATCAACACGCCCGGAACGCCCGCCTCCGCCGCCACCTGCCTCGACGGCTACCCGATGGCGCGCGCCGGCCGCGCCGACGAGGCGATCGGGCTCAGCACCGCGGCGTCGCTCTTCGGCGGACTGTTTTCGCTGGTGGTCCTGGTGCTTGCCGCGCCGCAGCTTGCCGCCTGGGCGCTCCGCTTCGGTCCTGCCGAGATATTCGCGGTCGCCGTCTTCGCCCTCACCTGCATCGCGTCGGTATCCGAGGGCGCCATGGTCAAGGGGCTGATGGCCGGCATTCTCGGGCTGTTCATCTCCGTCATCGGCCAGGACGCGGTCACCGGCGAGGCGCGCTATACCTTCGGCTTTTTCGCCCTCACCGGCGGCGTCGATCTGCTGCCGGTTCTGGTCGGGCTCTTTGCCCTGTCGGAGGTGATGGTACGCCTGGTCGAGCGCCAGAAGGCGGCGGCGACGGCCGTCACGGGAGTCGGGTTCCGGCTTCCGTCCCTCAGGGTGCTGCGGCGCTGCGCCGGCACCGCAGTCAAGGGCAGCATCATCGGCACGCTGCTCGGCGTCCTGCCCGGCGTGGGACCGACCACGGCGTCGTTCGTCAGCTATTCCGAGGCGCGCCGGGTGGCCCGGCCCGATGACAGGTTCGGCAGCGGAGAACCGAGAGGCATCGTGGCGAGCGAGGTGGCGAACAATGCCGTCACCGGCGGCGCGCTGGTGCCGACGCTCGCCCTCGGCATTCCGGGCGATCCCATCACCGCGATCATGCTGGGCGCCTTCATGATTCACGAGATCGTGCCGGGCCCGCGGATGTTCGTGCAGCATCTGGACCTTGTGCAGGCGATCTTTCTGTCGCTGCTGCTCGTGAACCTCGTCATGTTCGTCATCGCCGCGTTCTCGGCGCAGCTGTGGACGCGCGTTCTGCGGGTCCCGGAACCCGTGCTGATGGCCGGGGTGGTGGTGCTGGTGGCGGTGGGCACCTTCTCGGTCAACAACAGCCTGCTCGATCTCGGAACCGCCCTGGTCGCCGGCATCGCCGGGTTCCTGCTGCGCTACAACGGATTCCCCATCGCGCCGGTGGTCATCGGCCTGGTGCTCGGCCGCATGGTCGAGGAGAACCTGCGAACGGGCCTGATCGCCTATGACGGCGACCTGACGGTCTTTTTCGGACGGCCGATCGCGGTCATCCTCTACGTCGCGACATTGCTGGTGCTGGCCTGGCCTCTTGTCGCAAGGGCGCTGAGGCGTCGCGGCAACAAGGGCGCAGCGTGTTAGGGAGCGTCGTCCGCACCGGACAAATCACACGCTACCTACACAGGCGCAACGCCGCCCCTTGACCGGGGACAGGAAACCGGATATTATTCCTATTCTGCGTAACCCGCGCCGCCGCGACCCGCCGGCGCCCCCCTCCCCCCCCCCACGGAGCCGATCATGGACGACGACGCCGACGACATCGGCGCGCTGCTCGCCGAGCTGGCGCTGCTCGACCGCCTCGCCGCGGTGCGGCGCCGGGGCGGGCGGCGGCGCCCGCCAGCGGCCGCGGCGCACGGGACGGATGCCGGACCGGCGTTCCCCTGGCCGGAGCCGGCGCCGCCGTCGCTCGCCGAGGCGCTCGCCACCGGCACGCTTGACCGCTTCCGCCACGCCTTTCCCGTGTGGGCGGATGCCGGCGCCTTCGAGCGCCTGCTCGACGCCCTGGCGCGCGGCGGGCCGCCGCCGTCAGTCCGGCCAGGCGGCGGCGAAATGGCGGCGGAGGACGCGCGCCAGGCGCCAGGCGGCGGCGTAGCCGATGCCGAGCCGCCGCTGCAGCGCGGGCGCGGACGGCACGCGGCGGTCGTACACCGACCAGAAGACGGCGTAGTACCAGAGAATGAGCGGCACGTGGCTGCGCGCGTACGGCGTGCCGGCCGCCGGGTAGAGCTGCCGCCGGCACCACGGGCAGGCATGGGCGGCGCGGCCGGCGAGGCGGGCGAAGCGCGCGGCGCGCCCGCAGCCGGGACAGACCGGCCGCGCCCCGAAGCGCCGGCGCAGCAGGTCGTCGCGGCAGGCCGCCTCGTCGGGGAAGCGGCGGAAGAAGTCGTAATCGCCGATCCGTCGCACGTATCGCATGGCCGTTGCGCCCCCGTGCCGGTTACGTGTCTCAACGAGATAGGCGGCGGGCCGGCCCAATCAAGGAAAAAATTCCTTTAATGACGAAAAACCGTGCAGAACCAGCGTCTTGCGAAGAAAGGTCAGCCTTGCTGACCATTGTTTCACGTGAAACATTCGCCGCTGAGGAGCGGAACCGGCTCTCAGCCTCGTTTCCGTTCGTCGTCGACCGCCGCCCCTTGAGCGACGCCGGCGGTCCCCGCATCGGGAAGCGCGCGGAACTGCGCCGCCGCCATCACCCCGCCGAGCCGCGCCATGCGCCGCACCCACCGCCGGTAAGGCGTCGGCGACAGGAAATAGCGGCGGTTGGTGAAGCGGGAGAAAAACCGGGCCAGCCGCTCGTGGTTGTCGGGAAATATCAGCCAGTCCGATGCGGGCTGCGGCGCCTTGCGAAGCATGAGGTCGGTCGACCGTCCCGATGCCGGGTCGATCGCAAACCCCGCCCTGAGCGCCATCATGACAAGGCTGGCGCGATTGAAGTTATAAAGGTGCGCGACGTGAAAGCGGCCGTACGGGGTGCGGTCGGGATTCTCGATATCGGGAACCGCAACGTAAAGAAGACCGCCGGTCTTCAGCCAGGAGTGCATGCGCCAGAGCGCCGCCAGCGGATTGCGGAAATGCTCCAGCACATGGTTCGCCGTCACCAGATCGACGCTTTCGGGCGGTATCGATACGTCCTGCCATCCGCCGGCGTGGATCGGCGCCCGGTAGGTACGCCGGGCGTACGCCGCGAACGCCCGGTTCGGTTCGATGCCCTCCGCCGCGATCCCGTTGGACCGCAATACGTGAACGAAATCGCCGCTTCCGGCCCCCACGTCGATGACGCGGCCGGTGGCGGGCAGAAACCGGCGCAGGTCCTCGTATCGCGCCAGCGCGCCACGACGCGCCTTCAGGATGGCTTTCGGCGTGGGCGCGTACGCACCGTGGTAGAGGTTTCGGTAATGACGTTCGTAAAAGCGATCGACCTCCTCGTCCGTCGGCATGGGGTTGGTGAATACCAGCCCGCACCCGCGGCAGAGCACCGTGCGCAGCCGGTTGCCGTACCGGTCGCGGCGTCCCACGACTTCGTGACGATCGCCGCCGCACAGCTCGCAGGCGCGCAGTTCGCCAACGAACCGATAGGGAAGCGTTCGCGTGAAGGTCGACCGGAAGTCCGCAACCAGCGACGACGCTACGTCACCCGGAGCCGGCGTGCGGCGCAACAGGGAAGCGGGACTCACTCGACCGGTTCGTTCAGGCCGTCTTCCTGCCGGAAACGCGAAACCCATCCCTCATCCTTCATACAGGCGAGACGCAGTACGCAGCCGGGAATCGCCTGGAGGTCCGTACCCGCCCCGGAGCCAGCCGATCGGACGAATGCACCGCACCCGTCGGACCGGAGGGCGCACGGGTCCGCGGTCGTCTCCGACCCGCCAACGCCACGGTGCTCGCATCGGTTCAGCCAAGCGGCGCGCCCCGCCTCCTCCCCTGAAAACAAGGAGAATTCCGCTTCCGGCGCGGTGCGCGAATGAAACTGCTTCACGGAAAAGGTAACCTATCCGGTCAACTATTTGTAGCCCAAAGTGTCCGCGGGCGGCCGGGCGGCCGCGGATCGCGCGCGCCATGCGCCGGGCGGCACCGTAGCCGGCCCCGGGATGGGCCCCGGGATGGGCTCAGAGCCGGCATGGCCGTCGCGACGACATATTCCCGCACACCGCATCGGGTCTCGCGCGCGCCCGGCGTTCGGTGTAGACAGGACCGCGCGGCACTGCCGGATGCGACCAAGAAACGGAACGGGGCACGGGGGATGAGCATCAGGGGCTACGACTACATCATCGTCGGGGCCGGCTCGGCCGGCTGCGTGCTGGCCAACCGGCTGACCGGGGACAATGCGGCGCGCGTGCTGCTTCTGGAGGCGGGCGGGCGCGACATCGACCCGCTGATCCACGTCCCCCTCGGGCTCGGCAAGATGCACGAGCACCGCATGCACGACTGGGGCTACGACACCGAGCCGGAACCCAACCTCGACGGCCGCGAGATCGAGATCATGCGCGGCAAGGTGCTCGGCGGCTCGTCATCCATCAACGTCATGGCCTATGTGCGCGGCAACCGCGGCGATTACGACCGCTGGGCGCAGAAGGGCGCGCACGGCTGGTCCTACGCCGAGATCCTGCCTTATCTCAAGCGCTGCGAGACCTTCGAGGGGGGCGAGGATACCTGGCGCGGCGGCTCGGGCCCGCTCGGGGTGGAGTGGACGACGACGACCGATCCCCTGTTCGACGCCTGGACCGAGGCGGGCAAGGCCGCCGGCTACCCGGTCACCCGGGACTACAACGGCAGGGAGCAGGAAGGGTTCGGCCGCAGCCAGTCCACCATCCGCAACGGCCGGCGCGCCTCCGCCGCCAGCGCCTTCCTGAAGCCGGCGCGCAAGCGCCCCAACCTGACCGTCGAGGTGGGGGCGCTGGCGACCCGCATCCTGCTCGACGGCACCCGCGCCACCGGCATCGAGTTCGTCAAGGACGGCATGGTGCAGCGGGTGCACGCGGCGCGCGAGGTGATCCTCGCCGGCGGGGTGATCAACTCGCCCCAGCTTCTCATGCTGTCCGGCATCGGCCCGGCGGACCACCTGCGCGAGACGGGCATCGCGCCGGTGGTCGACCTGCCGGTGGGCAAGAACCTGCAGGACCATCTCGCCGTGCTGCTGCTGTGGACCCGGCCGAATGCCGGCGCCTTCCGCGACCTCATGCGCTTCGACCGCATGTCGCTCGCCATGGTGCGCGCGTACCTGTTCGGCACCGGCCCGGCCACCGTGCTGCCCGGGGGCTTGCACGCCTTCATCAGGACGCGCCCCGAACTGGCCGTGCCCGACATCCAGTTCCTGTTCCGCGGCGCGCCGCCGCACGCGCACCTGTGGTTCCCGGGCATCAGGCCGGCCTACACCGACGGGTTCGGCATCCGCCCGGTGCTGCTGCACCCGGACAGCCGCGGCGAGTTGCTGCTGCGCTCCGCCGATCCGCGCGCCAGGATGCGCATTATCCCCAACTTCTTCTCCGCCCCGGGCGACCTGCCGACGCTCCGCGAGGGCTTCAAGCGGGCGCGCGAGACCGTCTACCAGAAGCCGCTCGATCCCTATCGCGGGGTGGAAACGGCGCCCGGCCCCGAGGTGAAGACCGACGCCCGGATCGACGCGTGGATCCGCCGCACCGTGGTCACCGCGCACCACCCGTCCTGCACCTGCCCCATGGGCAGCGGGCCCGACACCGTGCTCGACCCGGAGCTGCGCGTGCGCGGGGTGGAACGGCTGCGCGTGGTGGACGCCGCCGCCATGCCGGATCTGGTGTCGGGCAACATCAACGCCTGCGTGCTGATGATCGCCGAGAAGGCGGCCGACATGATCCGCGGCCTGCCGCTCCTGCCGGCGGTGGAGAACGCATGAGGAGCTGCTCCGCATGACCGGGAACGTCCACGTGAAACTGCGTACCGATACACCCGACCCGCCGGCATCCACTGGGACCGCATTTCGCCCGACGGCGTGCGCGCGGTGCAGCGCCATGTGGCCGGGATTACGGACAAGCTGAAGGCGGCGCTGGCGGACTGATGTCGCCGCCGCGATCGTCCCCCTACTCCGCCGCGCCGCCGGCGGGGCGGGCGCGGCGCAGGGCAGCGTATTCCAGACCCAGCACCAGCCCGCCGAGGGTCACCGCGGCGATGGAGAAACCACCCGGCACCGCCAGCCCGACGCTGGCGTCGGGAACGAGCGCAATGCCGCCCAGCACCATCATCAGCAGCCGCTTCGCCGGTCCCACCTCGCGCTGGAAGAAGCCGACGATGCCCACGGTCACGTAGTAGACGCCGACCAGCGCCGTCACCGTGTCGATGACGATGCGCACCGGCTCGCCGTGCATCAGCAGGGTGGGCGAGAACACGAACATGAACGGCAGCACGTACTTGGCCCAGCCGATGCGCATGGCGGCCCAGCCGGTTTCCATCGCCCCGGCGCCGCTGATGTTGGCGGCGGCGAAGGCGGCGAGCGCCACCGGCGGGGTGATCATGGACAGCATGCCGCAGTAGAGGATGAACATGTGCGCCGCCATCTTGCTCACCCTCGCCTGCACGATGGCCGGCGCGATCAGCGCGGCGAGCAGCACATAGACAGCCGTGGTCGGCATGCCCATGCCGAGCACGACGCTGACCACGAAGGCGACGGCGAGCAGGACGAACAGGTTCTCGCCGCCCAGCGTCACCAGCAGCTGGGTCAGGGCGAAGCTCAGCCCCGTGGCGTTGAGCACGCCGATGACGAACCCGGCGGCGGCCAGGGTCATGAACAGGTCGGCGGCGCTGCGTCCCGTGCCGGCCAGCGATCCCAGCACATCCGACGGCCGCAGGCGCTTGCCGTGATAGGCACGCGCCATGCCGATCGCCAGCATCACCACCGTGGCGACGATGGCGGCGACCTCGGGCGACTTGCGGTAATAGAACATCATGAACATGAGCACGGCGATGGGCACGATGAAGTGCCAGCCGTCCCGCAGCACGGCGCGGACTTCCGGCAGCGCCTCGGTCAGCCGCTCCAACCGGTTGCGGCCGGCGATCAGGTCCACCTGGAAATAGAGCCCGCAGTAGTAGATCGCCGCCGGGATCGCCGCCGCCAGCGCGATCTCGGCATAGGGCACCTCGATCAGCTCGGCCATCAGGAACGCCGCCGCGCCCATGACCGGCGGCATGAGCTGTCCGCCGGTGGAACCGACCGCCTCGATGGCGCCGGCGTCGCGGGCCGAATAGCCGGTGCGCTTCATCATTGGAATGGTGAACACGCCCACCGAGGCCACGTTTGACACCGCGCTGCCCGAGATCATGCCGAACAGCCCGGAGCCGACGACACAGATCTTCGCCGGCCCGCCGCGGCGCCGGCCCATGGCCGCCATGGCGATGTCCTTGAAAAAATCGCCGCCGCCGGAGCGGATGAGCACCTCGCCGAGCCACAGGAACATGATGACGATGGTGGAGCCCACCACCAGCGGGGTGCCGAACATGGCGCTGGGATCGAAGCCGAGATAGACCAGCAGCGCATCGGGCGCCTGCGGCTTGCCGCGCAGCGCCTCGGGCATCAGGTGCGCCACCATGGCGTAGCCGAGGAACACCAGCACCACGCTGAGCAGCGCCCAGCCCGTGCAGCGGCGCAGCCCCTCCAGCACCAGCAGGACGACGACGGCGCTCAGCACCATGATCTCGGGCGTGCGGTAGGATACGTCCTGCAGCAGGGTCTCGTAGCGGGCGGCGATCCAGATTCCCGCCACCAGCCCGACAAGCCCGAGGCCGAAATCGAGCGGCGACAGAAGCGTATGCGGCCGGCCACGCCGGTTGAGGACGTTGAACACCAGCATCAGCGCCATGCCGAGCACGATCGCCAGGAACTGTTCGCGGTAGACCTCGAGCGCCAGGTAATAGGGCATCTCGCCGCCCCAGGTGAGGCAGGTAAGCGTCAGCACTGCACCGGCGACCAGCACCACCGCCTTGTGGAACGGATGGGCCGGGACGGCAAGCGACTCGCCCTCGCCCTGCGCCAGCGCTTCGGCGGCGGCGGCGAGATCGGCCGCGGTGGGATTACGGGTGCTTGCCATGCGGGCGCCCCTCGGTGTCGAAACGTCCGCTCATGCGAACGATGACTGCGATGATTGCAAAAATTTTGCCAATGACGGCGCTCCGAACGACGGCGCGGCGGGTGGCATTGGCCATCCCGCCGCGCAGCGATGGAGCCGGCAGATCAGTCCCTCGGCGGCCACTGGGCCTTTTCCTTGTAGAACCTGATCGCGCCCGGATGCCACGGCACGCCGATCTCTTCGGCCATGCGCGACGGATCGAAGCCGGCCAGCGCCGGGGTGCCCTTGACCATCTCGGCCTTCGAAACGCTGAGGGTCCTGACCAGGTTGTAGACCACGTCCTCGGGCATCTTGTCGTTGGTGGTCAGGAAGATGGTGTAGGTCATGATGGTGGTCGGCCCGACGATGCCGATACGGTTCTTCGCCGGCTGCACCGTCGCCGAGCGTGCCGGCAGGTACTTGCGGATCGCCGCCACGCCGTTGGGCGAGCCGTCGAGGTTGAGGAAGCGGATGCCGCCGCGCGAGGACAGCTCGGCGTGTGCCCGCTGGCCTTGCGCCGTGCCGATGGAGATGGTGGCCGCGTCCACCTTGCCCTCCGCCAGCAGGTCGACGCCGGCGAACAGGCTGGGCGCGGGTACCGGGCGGATATCCTTCATGGTCAGCCCGCCGTTCCACAGAACCGCGTTCTGCAGCACGACGCCGGTCACCTGCGAGCGGTAGCCCGACGGCATGCGCTTGCCCTTGAGGTCTGCCACCTTCTGGATCGGCGAGTCCGCCGGCACGATGATGCCCAGCGTAAGCGGGAACAGGGCGACCATCAGGCGCATGTTGGGATTGGCGCGCTTGAAATGGCCGGCGCCCTTGTACGCCTTCACCGAGTCGTCGACGTTGGTGAGGCCGAAATCGACCTCGCCGCGGTTGAGCAGGGGAATATAGGTGGACGAGCCGCCCATGGGCTGCACGCGCACCTGCATGTTCAGCTTCTCGTTCAGGATTTTCCCGACGGTGACGCTGGCACTGTAGAAAACCGATCCCTGCGGGTTGCTGGCGATCACGCGCACCTCGGCCGCGCCGGCGACCGTGGTACCGGTGGCAAGCGCCACGAGCCCGGCGGCGAGACCCGCCCGGGCAAAGACGTTCATCCTCATTGCCTGTTCCTCTTGAAGCGGGGACGCCGCGCCGCAACACGATTTCGGCCGCCTCTGTCGCGGGCGGCCGATGCCGGACATCTCGTGCCGTGGCCCATATCCCTGTTTGCGGTCCCTTGCCGCGTTGTCCGACCGGCCGCGCCCGATCCGGCAGCGCCCGACGGTCCACGCGGATTATTTGACGAGAGAGCGGACGCACCACAAGCGAGCCAGACACGAATTTTTCCGATTGATATGATCGATGAATCAGATCGATCGGTGGCCGACGCGATACCGGCCCGGCGCAGGGCGACGGGCGGGGGCCGGGCCTTTTCGCATTGAGGCGGCCGGATTTTCCGATGTACAAACGGAGGGCCATGGTCAGGCGGGTCGAATTCACGTTCCACAGCTATCATTTCGAGGCGGGGCACCCGCACGCGAGGGAGCTTTTCCGCGCCTCGGTGAGCCGGGTCGAGGTGGAGGTGTCGTCCTACTGCAACCGGGTCTGCCCGTTCTGCCCCAACGCATGGACGGAACCGTGCTGCCGTGCTGCAACTTCCGCACCGACATTCCCGACCAGCGCCGGTACGCGGTGGGCCGCATCGGCGTCGACGGCGACATGTTCGACATCTGGGCCGCGGCGGCGCTCACCGAATGGCGCCGGCGCCTGTTCCTGTTCGGCGAAAAGGACGGACCCTGCGCCGCCTGCACCTATTCGGTGCAGCGCGAGACGCCGGAAGCCGCCACCCAGCTCAGGGCCGCCGCCCTCCAGCTTGGCCTGACCGCGCCCGAGCCGGCGGGTGGCGAATAAGGGCGGATAATCGGCGACAGGGGCTTCACCCCTGGTCCACCTTCTCGGCGAGCCAGACCTTTATCAGCGACTGGTAGGGGACGTCCCGCTTGTTGGCGGCGGTCCGGATCCGCTCCAGCAGATCGACCGGCAGCCGCAGCGAAATCGCCCTGGTCGACGGCTTGAGGCTGGGAATGCGTGCGCGTTCGGCCCGGCTCCAGTCGACGTAGTCGCTGGAGTCATGGCTTTCCCAGAAATCCCTTTCCTCCGCCTCAGTCCGGAAGCGGGGGGCGGTCTTGCGTTTCCTGCTCATAACGGAGTCGCTCCTCGCGATGCATGTCGCGGGCGGAAATCACGCGTATCCGCGTATTCTCCTCCCGCACGGTGAAGGTTATGTGCAGCCGGCGCCCCGAATCGGTAACGCCGAGAGCATGAAACCGCGGCTCAATTCGGCTATGGCGGTCGTCGCCGGTCACGAGCAAAGGCTCGTTTAAGAACACCTGCTCCGTCTCGGCCTGGCTGACACCATGCTTCTCAGCGCTCTTGCGGGCGTTTCCGTCATCCCACTGGAAACCGACCAGCCGCTGGAAATCGATCATGCTCGTATATTATCATTATATACAAAAATTCCAAGACGGGATGGGCACTCCCGATGTAGGGGACCTTCTCGCCTGTGCCAAGATGCTGCCCGGAATCCGAATTCGGCGTGAGGAAGGCTATGCGGCAGCGCTCTCCGCCGCCGCCCAGCGGCCGGCGAGGCGGCCCGAGGTGAAGGCCCAGCCGATATGGTGGCCGTGGCCCTTCAGCATCAGCCCGCCCTGCCCGGCCGAGCCGGCGGCGTAGAGGCCGGGGATGGGCCGGTCGCCCTCGCCCAGCACCTGCAGCCGCTCGTTCACCGCCAGCCCGCCGTCGGTCAGCACCACGTAGCTCTTCGCCGGGCCGAGGGCGTAGTACGGCGGGGTGGCGAGCGCCGCCGGCGCGCCGGCGTTGTGCGCCGCCACCGCGCCCGCCAGCCTGCGCGGGTCGAGACCCAGCCCGGCTGCCAGCGCCTCGAGGCTGTCGGCCCTGTGGAAGATGTCGGGCCGGGTGCGCCGGTAGTCGTCGAGATAGGCGTAGGACACCCCCGGTGCGGTCGAGATGAAGTTGGGCCAGGCGGAGAAGACCCGCGCCAGCGCGTCGTCCATGATGACATAGCCGATCTTGCCCGGGCGGGCGGCGATCCTCAGCCCCAGCGTTCCCGGCGCGCCCGGGACGCGCTCGCCGGTCGCATCCACCAGCAGCGCGCCGCGCGCGAACATGTCGAGCTCCGGCGCCATGGACGTGGTGGTGAAGCGCAGGACGAACGCGCGCAGCAGACGGTCCGGCGCGTGAGTCAGGGCAAGGCGCATCAGCCGGCCGAGCAGCCGCGACGGCGGCAGCAGGCGCACCAGCGTGTCGCGTTCCGGCGGCACGAACCGCAGCGTCGGGCCGGACAGAACGTCGCCGTTGAGAACGCGGGCGCCGAGGGGGAACGCCATCACGTGGCCGTCGCCGGTGGCGGTGGGGTTCATGGCATCCACCAGCGCCACCTCGGGCGAGATGAAGCGCGCCTTCAACTCGGGATTCGCCGCGTAGTCGCCGCTCGCCAGCACCACGGCGCGCCGCGCGCGCAGCGTCAGCCGTCCGCCCGGCCCGTCGCATGCCACGCCGACCACCCGGCGCCCGCCGTCGAGCAGGAAGCGCTCCGCCTTCGTCGCCAGGCGAATCTCGACGCCGATGCGCCGCGCATGACGGCCGAGGCGATGGATATAGGCGCGGGAGTTGGGCAGCACGTTGTGCATGCGCGGCTTGCTGTGGGGCGGCTCGGGCATGGGACCGAAGAACTCCACCCCCATTCCCATCAGCCAGCGCAGCGTGTCGCTGGCGTTGTCGACGAACAGCCGGCGCAGAACCGGGTTGTCGCGGTCGGCGAGCGGGCCGGAGAACCCGGGCATGTCGGCGAAGTGCTCGTCGGGGCTGTCGTCGATGCCGGCGGCGCGCTGCTGCGGCGTCTGCGTGGCCGTGAACGAGCCGATGGACCAGGCGGTGGTGCCGCCGAGCGCCGGGTTCTTCTCCACCAGCGCCACCCGGGCGCCGTGCGTCCGCGCCTCGATGGCGGCGGCGAGCCCCGCCCCGCCGCCGCCGACGACAACCACGTCATGGACCGAGTCGGCCGTCTGTGCATTTGCCATAGCCATCCCCGTTTTCCGGCATTGTGCCGCCAGGCATGGGCGCCCCGCAATGGCGCGTATCGCCCCCGACCGTCCGCCGCGCCCGAATACCGCGGGAACCCGGCTCTGCGGCCGTTCCGTCGGCCGCCCGGCCAATCGCGGCGCCGGTCACGAATCGTTTACCATATCGATGGGACACTGCCACCGGCGCCCATGATCATGCCGTTCAGGGAGATCCGGTGGCACGGACCGCAGCCCTAATACTCGCCCTGTCGCTCGCCGCCCTGCCGGTCCGGGCCGAGCAGCTGCTGTCGTGCGCCGATATCGACGGCAGCGGCTTCACCTGGGACAAGGAATCGAAGTCGCTTAAGCGCGTCGGTTTCATACCGATGAGCTTCACCGTCAAGGTAGTCTCGAAGACCGAGCGGCTCATCGACCTGCCCACCTGGGGCCGGTCGAATCTCTACATCTGCCAGGAGCTGCCGCGCGGCATCATCGGCTGCACCTGGAAGGACGCGCCGGCGGTCTACCCGTTCCTGTTCAACGGCGACCGCTACGAGCGCGTCGGCAATGCCTCGCAGCATGTCGGCGGCGACCCCGACCTCTCGGTCGCCTACGGCCGCTGCCTGAAGTTCTGAACCGGCAGGGGAGGATGAAATAGTACGGCCGCACCCGTCCTCCCCCGCGAATGCCGTTTTTCCCGCGCCGCCGCCGCACCAGGAATAACCCTCTCCGCCCTCAGGGCGGAGAGGGTGCGAGCGCAGCGAGCGGGAGAGGTGGGCGGCGGGCCGAAGGTGGTATCCGCCGTTGTCGCATCGGCGACCAGGCGCGGTTCGCCAGCGCTCTCGCCAGCGGCGATTCCCCCACCTCTCCCCGGCCCTCTCCGCCCCCGCGGGGCGGAGAGGGAGACGATCCCGGCGCGAGATATGTGAACCCGATAGCGTGCGGGGGCGGGGGACCATGCGCAGCATGGTGGAGGGGGGCGGACCGGCGGGCGCTACCTGCCTCAGATGCGGAACTCGTCGCCGCGCTTGCGGCCCTGGGCGACATTGAGGAACAGCTCGTCGAGGGGGATGCGGCGGCGGATCATGCCCTGCTCGCGGGAGAAGCCGACCAGCATGTCGAGCTGCTTCCGGTTGGCCCCGGTCATGCCGTATTCCCACGGATCGGGGCCGAGAATCTCCTCCTGCTCCTCCCACGCCTCGCGGTACCAGGCGAGAGGGACGATGCGCGGGTTCTCCATGCGCCGCATGGCGATGGCCCGGGCCCGGTTGAAGGCGTGGTAGAGGTTGATGGGCACCCAGGGGTGGCGCTCCACCACCTCGCGGCGGATGCCCATCACGTGCATGATGGGGAAGATGCCGGTGCGGCGGTAGAAGGCGATCTCCTCCGCCTTGAAGTCGGGGAACAGCCGGCCAACCCGCGGGTCCTTCTCGCGCAGCGGCCGGATCAGGTCTGGATGCAGCACCGCGTCGAGATCGCCCTCGGCCAGCATGGTCTCAACCGACCGGTCGTCGGGCAGGCGGGTGAGACTCAGGTCGGGCGGCACCGCGAACTCGATGCTCTCGTCCAGTTCCGAGAACCACTGCACCGAACGGTGCGGCAGGCCGTATTCGTGTTCGAGAAACCCCCGCATCCACAAATTGGCGCTGGACTGGAACTGCTTGACGCCGATCCTGCCGCCGATCAGGTCCGCCGGCTTCGCAATGCCCTTCGTCGTGTTGACGAAGATGAAGCCGTGGCGGAAGCGGCGGTGCAGGAAGACGGGGATGGCGTCGAACGGCATGTCCTGGTCGCGCGACACGAGATAGGACGAGCACGACACCTCGGCCACGTCGAACTCGCGGTTGCGCAGGAAGCGCCAGTGGCGCGTGGTGGAATCCATCGCGGTCAGCACGGTGAGGTCGATGCCGTCGGGCTGCACCGCGCCTTCCTTCAGCGCGCGCACGATCTCGTAATCGCCGCAGGCAAGGGTCAGGGGAATCCGGGTGGACATGCGACTCACACTCCCTCTTTTTCGCGTCGGTCCGGCACGCGTTTCAGCAACTCGATCATGCGCTGCGGCGTCACCGGCAGGCGGGTCACCGCGCCGGCCAGGCCGATGGCGTCGTCGATGGCGCCGGCAATCGCCGCGCCGACGCCGTTGATGCCGCCCTCGCCCGCCCCCTTGATGCCGAGCGGGTTGTGCGGGCTCGGCGCGTCCTCGGTCAGCAGCGTCTCCACCGCCGGCGCCTCGCAGGCGGTGGGCATCAGGTAGTCGGCGAGGGTGGTGGCGAAGGGCTGGCCGTTGTCGTCGTAGACGAACTCCTCGAACAGCGCGCCGCCCAGCCCCTGCACGCAGCCGCCGACCAGCTGGCCCTCCACCATCATCGGGTTGACGGCGCGGCCGACATCGTAGGCGACGAGGAAGCGCTCCACCGCGATCATGCCGGTATCGCGGTCGATGCGCACCACCGCCATGTGCACGCCGTAGGGAAACACCGTGTGGTCGGTGTTGTGGAATTCCTCCGCCGACAGGCCGGGCGCGCGGCCGCCCAGCGTCTTCGAGCCGGGGGCGAGGTGCTTCGCGATCTCGGCCAGGGTGATGGACGGGCCGGCCGGATTGTCGCGGCGGACGACGGCGCCGTCGACGATATCGAGCGCCCCGGCCGGGGCCTGCAGCAGTTCGCCCGCCATGTCCAGCGCCTTCGCCCGCACCGCCTGCGCCGTGGCGTCGACGGCGCTGCCGGTGAGCACGGTGGCGCGCGCCGCGTGCGCGCCGATGCCGTAGGGAATGCGGTCGGTCTGGCCGTGGATGACGCGGATCCTGCGGTAATCGACCCCGAGCGCCTCGGCGGTGATCTGCGCCATGGCGGTCTCGAACCCCTGGCCGATGGAGGCGCCGCCGGTCACCACCTCCACCGCGCCGGCCGTGTCGACGGCGATGCGCGCGCCGTCGGACGGGCCGCGGCCGCTTTCCTCGACGAACAGGCCGAGCCCGGCGCCCACCAGCTCGCCGGCGGCGCGGCGCGCGCGCAGGGTCTGCTGCAGCGCGTCCCAGCCGAACGCCGCCATCGCCTTGTCGAGCAGCAGGGAATAGTCGCCGGAATCGAGATGCAGCGCCTCCACCCCCGGCTCGTCGAAGGCGATGGTGAACGGCATGTCGGCGGCGGCGATCAGGTTGCGCCGGCGCAGCTCGATGCGGTCGAGGCCGAGCCGGTCGGCCACCGCGTCCATCAGCCGCTCGCGCACGAAGGTGCTCTCGAACCGGCCCGGCGCGCGGTAGGTGGCGGCAGGCGTCTTGCTGGTGAGGCGGAAATGCGCCACGGCGCGGAAGGCGGGCACCCTGTACGGCCCGGTCAGCATGCACATGGTGCGGTTGGGCACGTTGGCGCCGTGGGTGCGCACATAGGCGCCCTGGTCGTGGAAGAACTCGTCGTCGATGGCGAGGATGCGGCCGTCGGCGTCCACCGCGATGCGGGCGCGATGATGCTGGTGGCGCGAGTGGTTGGCGGCCGTCAGGTGCTCGCGCCGGTCCTCGATCCACTTCACCGGGCGGCCGAGGCGCATGGCCGCCACCAGCACCAGGATGTCCTCCGGGTAGAGCTCGCCGCGGATGCCGAACCCGCCGCCGACGTGGCTTTCGTAGAGGTGGATGCCGGCGGGCGGGCGTCCGAGCATGCGCACCAGCGTGTCGCGGTTGCGGTGGGGGATCTTGGCGGCGCCGTGCAGCTCCAGCACGTCGCGGGCGGCGTCATAGCGGCCGAGGGCGCCGCGCGTTTCCAGCGGCACGCCGGAATGGCGGCCGGTGTGCAGGTCGAGCGCGATGACCGTGTGGGCGCGCGCGAAGGCGGCCTCCACGTCGCCGTAGGAGTGGCGCAGCACGGCGGCCTCGCTGCCGTGGGCGTCGTCGAACGTGCCGGGCGCGTCGTCGGCCGTGCGCAGCACCGGCAGGGGATCGACCTCCACCAGCACCCGCTCGGCGGCGTCCTCGGCGAGGTAGGGATCCTCGGCGAACACGGCGGCCACCGGATCGCCCACATAGCGCACGCGCCCGCGCGCCAGCACCGGCTGGCGGAAGGGTTTGAGCGCCTCGGCCGACTTGTCGGCGCGGAAGTCGATGGGCGGCAGGTCTTTGAGGTCGGCGGCGGTCCACACCGCGACCACGCCGGGCATGGCCAGCGCCGCCGCCGTGTCCACCGACACCAGCCTGCCGTGGGCGACGCCCGAGCGCACCACGCGCATGTGCAGCTGGCGCGGGAACGAGATGTCGTCGGCGAAGCGCGCGCGCCCGGTGACCAGCGGCGCGTCCTCGATGCGCGTCACCGCATGGCCGAGCACGCGGCGCTCATCGCTGCGCGGCGGGGTCGGCCAGCTCGGCCGTTGATGCCCGGAATCGTCCATCAGGCGCGCATATCCTCATGCAGCGGGGTCACGGCAGAGGTTTTAGAGCATTCGCGGCGATGGGGGAAATGCCTAACGTTGCAAACTAAAATCCGCGCCCCAAATTCGAGTTCAGACACAGCGGCACCCCGGGAAACCAGGAAAATCCGCTCGAAACAATGATCCAAGCGTAGGCGTCGAGCCACCTCAGAAAAATCTGTTGCATCCGCGATCCAGTAGTCATTCAGGAGGGCTAGCCAGATCGGCCCTTTGAGGTTTGCACAAATATCGTTCTTCTTCCTGATGCGGTCCGCCAACAGCAGATGGGCATTAAGGCCGATATCAGCCGAGGAATTTCTATTGCTGATAATCCCCACAACCCGCTTCCCACTTGGCCGCCTTGGGATAAACACCGTACTGATTTTCGCACCCTCAATTTCTCGCGAATCCCTAGCATCCATAACAGGAGAGGAAACGATTGCGGAAATCCATATTCTAACCTCTGTTCTAAAATTTGCGGCGTTTTGGACAGGCAATTCCAAGGTGATGAGCAGGCTGAACTCATCAGGAAGCAGGCCGCCGAGTTCAGCATCCAGAGCGTTGATAAGGTTCACGCCAAACGCATCCTGAGTCGCACGGTTTCCAAATGTCCCGTCCGATTCAAACGTGAATTGCGAGAGTCTGGTAACTTCTAAGCCGATTCGACGGCCAGGAAATTCGAGGTAGAGATCCGGCGGGTCCTCCCCCTCTTTGACAGAAACGTTGTCGGGGCCACCAAAAAATTCCACAAGGCGATCGCCGACATATTTTTCGTCCGGTCGCATTTGAATTAGAGCACCATTCACTTGATGCGGAAGTGGTTCCGCAGTGCCAGCAGGATGAGGAAGATGAAGACCGCCGAGACCAGGGCCTGCGCGAGACCGAGATTGAACGCTGCATCAGGGATCACAGATACGAAGCGTTCCGGCAGGGGAACGGGCGGCGGATGCACCGTGGACATGCTGTGGAAGCCGTAAAGACAGGCATAGTACCGATCCAGCACCGCCGACGATCCCTGGCCGATAAACACCAGACCCTTGTGCAACGAGATGCCGAGCGCTGCGCCCCATGGTGTGCCCGATCCCGCGAGGCAGGATGACGAACTGCCCGCAACGGACAGATAAAGACCTGCAAAGGCGGCGGTACTGACCGCCCACGCGCCGAGTGGCCGCAGCACCGAGCGGCCGAAGTCGGAAAACCACTGATAGAGCCACCCGAACAAGAACGGCGCGCTCAACCATTTGTCCTCGACGAATCGCCGCGCCTTGAGCTCGCGGGCGAAGAATTCCAGCTCGCGCCCGTGGTCGTGGCCCTGGATGGCGAGACGCTTCAGCGCCCGCCAGCGCGCGGCGAGATCGCGGTCGCCATTGAAATACTTCTTACGACCGGCGCGCGTAGACAGCCGCATGGGCGGCGGTTCGACGCGCACGTTGTCCAGCCGCGGCGCTTCGCCGAAATGGGCCTGGATGAAATCCGGCACGGCATGGAACCGGGCGCCGGCGAGGGAAAAGGCGCCCTTGCCCTCGGCGGCGTGAAAGCTGGCGCTGCCATGGAATACTGCCCCGTCGAACGAGCTGGTTTTCCCGAACGTCGCGCTCGTGAGACATGCAATTCCCTTGAACGTAGTGCCTGTGAACTCGGCGTCGCCCTTGAACGTCGAGCTCTCGAACCACGTGTTGCCCTGGAACGCCGCCCCGCCGAACCGGGCGTCGCCCATGAAGGTCACTCTCTCGAACCGCGCGTTGCGCTTGAAGGTCACTCTATGGAACCACGCGTCGCTCTCGACGGTCACTCCCGCAAACCACGCATCGCCCTTAAACGTCGCGTTGCCGAATCCAGCGTTGCCCGAGAACCTCGCTCTCCCGAACCGCGCTTGGCCTTCGAACGTCGTACTATCGAACCCGGCGTTGCCCGTGAACGTTGCGCCGTAGAACGATGCGTCGCTATGGTATTTGACGATTCCGAACTGCGCTTCGCCCGAAAACCTCGCGCCATCGAACTCCGCGCGGTCCGCGAATGTCGCGGTCCGAAACCACGCGTTGCTCACGAATGTTGTACCGCTGAACATTGCCGTACCCTCGAACGTCGCGCCCGCGAACCCTGCGCGGCTCTTAAACCTTGCACTCGCGAACTCCGTGTGGCCCTTGAATGTCGCTCTGTTGAACCGCGCTTCGCCGTTGAACGTGGCGATGTAAAACCACGCGTTGCGCTCAAACGTCGCGCTGTCGAACCGCGTGTCGCCGGTAAACGTCGCGCTGCCAAAGCGCGCATCGCCGGGGAAGACGAAGCCCGAAAAATCCACGCCGGCAGGGAATTCATGGGTGGCGGTTTCACCGGAAAAATCTCCGCGCGCACGGTCGAGCCAGTCCTGTGCTTCCGGCGGCGGAGGAAGTCCCTCACGCGCAGGAAACTTACCGGCCGCCTCCAGCGCCTTGCGCTCGGCCAGCATCTGTTTCGCCCAGCCATTCCAGGCGTCGCGCCCCTGGGCGAAGAGGGCGAGGGTTTCCTCCCGGGTCATAGGCGGCCGGCTCCTTCCGCGGCTTGCGTTGGGAAAGATAGCCCAGCCTACCGACGGTTGAAAACGCCCCGCGGAACAGGCCCCGGGTTGTCCAGCTTGCTCCGCTCGGCGAACGCCCTGAACGCAGGGTCGCCGGGCACCATGAGGAACAACATGCGCCCCGCCCCGGCCCGCGGCGCGCCGGAGTTATACCAGGGGCCATTGAGATTGACCGGTTCAACATCCCTGTCGTCCCGGCGAAGCGGCGGTACGCCGCGCGCACCACGTCGTCCCGCCCCCTCCGGCACGGCCCCCTACCCCGCCTCCGGGTCGATCGCCAGCGCCACCAGGACTCGGGTGGTCATGTTGTAGCTGCCGATGAGGACGGCGAGTTCGACGATGCTGCGGTCGTCGAAATGGCGGCGGAGATCGGCGTATACCGGGTCGGGCACGGCCACGTCGCGGGTCATGGCGTCGGCGAAGGCGAGGGCCGCGCGCTCCGCCGCGCTGAAGAAATCCGCGCCGCGCCAGTCGGCGAGCGCGGCGCACTCCGCCGCCGCGAGCCCGTCGGCCTCGGCCAGCCTGGGCACGTGCTGCCGCAGGACATAGGCGCTCCGGTTGAGATGGGCGATGCGGACGATGACGATCTCGCGCAGCCGGCCGTCGAGTCCGGTCCGCCAGCGCACCGCGTTCAGGTGCTCGAACCAGGTCGCCGCCAGCGGTGGACTGTGGAACAGCGCCCGGTAGGTGTTGATCACCGTGCCGCGCCGCCCCTGGCGCACCCGGTCGGCGAGCTCCGCGAGGTCGGGGCGGTTCTCGTAGTCGATGAAGGGGACGCGGGCCATGGCGTTTTCGTTCCGGCGCGATGGGGTATGATCGGATCATCGCCGCCGGGCGCGGCGGAATCAAGGAAGCCGGCGGCAGGCCGGCGAACAGGGAGCGCGAGCGGAATGCCCATCATCGTCATCGAGGACGACAAGATCCTGCGCGCGCTGCACGTCATCCTCGACCCGGACGCGCCGGACGCGCGGCGGGCCGGGCTGCAGGATTATCTCGCCGTCGACCTGCCCGACATGAGCGCGTGGCTGGACGCGCTGCGCGCGTCGGCGACCGGCCTCTATCCGGCGTCCGTGCGCATGGTCGGCGACCCGGCGGCCATGCGCGCCGCGCTGGCGGACGCCGACGCGCTGGTGGTCGAGGGGCTTGCGGTCGGCGCCGACGACCTCGCGGCCACACCGCGTCTCAGGATGGTGCAGAAGTTCGGCGTCGATACGCGCAATATCGACACGGAGGCCTGTGCCGCACGGGGCATCCCGGTCGCCACCTTCCGGCGGCGGACCAGCGCCGCGGTGGCCGAGCATGTCTTCGCCCTGCTGTTCGCGCTGACCCGCAAGGTCTGCCTGACCAACGGCCGGCTCGACGTGGAGAGCCTGCAGGCGCTCGGCTTCCGGCCGAAGATGTACGACCAGCGCCACGTTTCGGGCGCCAACTGGGCGCGGGTGACCGGGCTGCGTACGCTCCAGGGCATGACCCTAGGCCTGATCGGGCTGGGCGAGATCGGCCGCGAGGTGGCGCCGCGCGCGGCCGCCTTCGGCATAGAAGTGCTCTACCACCAGCGCCGCCGGCTGCCGGACGATGTCGCCGCTCCGCTCGGCGCGCGGTTCGCCGGCTTCGACGAACTCCTCGAACGGTCGGATGCCATCGCGCCGCTGGTGCCGCTGACGCCAGCGACCGAGGGGCTGATCGACGGCGCCGCCTTCGCCCGCATGAAGCCGGGCGCCTGTCTCGTCAACGTGTCGCGCGCGACCGTCGTCGACCGCGCGGCGCTGATCGCGGCGCTGGACTCGGGCCGCCTCGGCGGCGCCGCATTCGACGTGCATTATAGGGAGCCCGGCGATCCCGACGAGCCGCTCAGGCGCTATCCCAACGTGGTGCTGACGCCGCACATCGCCTCGACCCCGCGCCAGCCTGGCATGGACGACTTCGCCACCGTCGTCGCCAGCCTTGCCGCCGGCACGGCGTGACCGGACGGCGCCGTCGGCAGGCGCGCCGCGACGCGCGCGCCCGGCACATCGGGCGCCATCACGACCGGCTGGCCCATTCGCATCGAGACGCCGCCTTTCGCCGAGAAAAGTTGCGACTGCATACCAGCGAGGGCGCACCGCCGGAACATCGGCCCCGGATCAATGGACAAATTGTCGCATTTGACTTGAAAGCGGCGCACCGTATCGCGATAAATATTCAAGCGAATTCGATCCTTGCAACTTTATGTCGTCTGGTCTTATAATAAATATAAAATCTGTCAAAGCAAATGCACTTACAATACAAACATAAAATGTTAAGGACAATGGAAGGTGCACCATGTATCATGTCGCAAGAAAACTGTGCATCGCGGGAATGGCATCCGCACTGGCCGCCGGGCCATCGGTTTCCGTTTATTCCGCCCCGCCGGAAGACTGGTCAACCATCGCGACCAAGACCATAACCCTTTTCTATCCGGGGGAATCCACCTACGACTGGCTGCTGTCGCCGGCCCACAAGAAAGGCAACAAGCAGATCCCCAAGGGCAAGTCCTGCGTCACCTGCCATGAGGGCGAGGAGGAGGCCATCGGCAACAACACGGCGTCGGGGCGAAAGCTCGAACCGACCCCGATCCCCGGCAAGAACGGCTTCGTCAAGCTGGCCGTGCAGGCGGCCCACGACAGCGACTATCTGTATTTCCGTTTCCGCTGGAAGACCAACGGCGAGCGCGAAGGCCGCATGCACAACTATGCGCGCTATGACGGCGAGGGCTGGACGTTCTACGGCTCCCATCGCGCCAGCGCGAAGGTGAAGTCGGGGGCCCAGCCGCCGCTCTACGAGGACCGGCTGGCCATCATGCTCGACGACGGCAAGGTACCGGGCTTCGCCCAGCACGGCTGCTGGGTCACCTGCCATAACGGCATGCGCGATGCGCCGAACGAGGCGACCAAGGCCCAGGTCCAGTCCCATCCGCTGCTGGGCAAGGACGGGCTGAAACAAAGCGACATCCGAAAGTACCTGGCGTCGACCCGCACCGACAGGATGGCGAGCTGGGACAAGACCAGATCGAAACAAGAAATCGCCGGGATCAAGGCCGCCGGCGGGTTCCTCGATCTGATGCAGTGGCGCGTCGCCCGCAGCAACCCGGTCGGCATGGCGGATGACGGCTATGTCCTCGAGTACCGCCTGTTCGACAAGGGAAAGAACCCGTTCTCGTGGAACATGGACCGCAAGACCATGACGCCGAAATACATGTTCGACGCCAGCAAGGTCGGCGTCAGGGCCCTGCGCGCCGAGGACATCGGCAACCCGGCCCGGCCGGCGGCGCTCATCCGCGAAGAGAACGCCGTGCCCTACGATCCCAAGGCGGGCTGGAAGGCCGGCGACATCCTTCCCGGGCGCCTGATCAGCCGGGCCGACGCCAAGGGTTCCGCGGCGGACAACGATTCAGCCAGGGGCGTCTGGAAGGACGGAACCTACACCCTGGTCTTCCGGCGCAAGCTGGACACCGGCCATCCGGAAGACGACAAGATTCTCAAGGTGGGCGGCCGGTACACGATCGGCCTTGCCGTTCACGACGACAACGTCACGACGCGTTACCATCACGTCTCGTTCCCGCTGAGCCTCGGCGTCGGGGTCGACGCGGACATCAAGGCGGTGACGCTGAAGTAGTATCAGCGCGCTCGGAGCGGGTGTCCGGTCGGGGGAAAGCCGGCCGGGCGCCCGCTCCGTTTCCACAGGCAGCGCGTCAGCCCTTGCGGTCCTTCTTGGCCTTCGCTCCCGGCGCCATGCGGACGTCGCCGGTGTGCCGGATGTTGGCGCGGGCGGCCTCGATCACCGCGGGCGAGGTCTTGCGCACCTTGGCGACCAGCTTCTGCACGTCCTCGCCGGGAACGGCATTGACCTCCAGCTTGCTGCGCGCGGCGAAGGCCTTGAAGGCGGCGTCGTCGATGGTGGCGAGGAAGGCCTTGCGCAGCGCCGCCACGCGCTCGCCCGGCACGTCGGGCGCGGTGACGAACGGCCGGCCCATGGTCTGGCGCGAGAAGATCAGGTCCATCTGGTCGCGCTCGGCCTCGTTGCGGGCGAGATCGGTGATCAGCGGCACGTTGGGCAGGTCGGGGTGCTTCACCAGCGCCTGCTGCATGATGATGTTGAGCTTGCCGTCGCGGATCCAGTCCGGCTTGAGCGACTTGGCGCTGGTCCACGACCAGCCGCAATTGCCGTCCACCTCGCCGCGCTCCATGGCGAGGATGGACTGCTTGGTGCCGGGATAGCCGGAGATCAGCCTGATCTTCGCCCCGAACAGGTTTTTCACGAACATGGCGAAGACCTCGGAATCCGAGCTCTTGCCCTGGCCGCCCACCACCACCTCGGTCTTCTGCATGTCGGCGAGGGTCTTCACCGGCGAGCGGAACGAGGTGACGCAGACGCTCACCTCGTTGTTCATGCTGCCGATCCAGTTGAATTTGTTGGCGTCGAAGCGCACGCCGGAGCCGCCGAGCAGGTCGTGCACCGGCGCGCCGCGCGCGATGGTGGCGATGGCGGTGCCGTCCTTGGGCGCCACCGCATACATCCAGTTGGCGAGCTTGAGCGACGAGGCGCCCGGCATGTTCTTGACGATGATCTGCGGCGCGCCCGGAATGTGCTTGCCGTAAAACTGCGACAGCGCGCGGGCGTAGAGGTCGTAGCCGCCGCCGGCGGTATAGCCGACATAGAGGGTCACGGTGCGGCCGGCGTAGAAATCGGCCACCGCGTCGGCGCGCACGCCGGAGACGGTGCCGAGCGTGGCGGCGAGGGCGAGGACGGCCCCGGTCAGGGCCTTTGCGGTGCGGTGCATGGACGCGGTCTCCCCTGCGGATGGTTTCGGTGTTTTCCGGCATTGACGGTGTCCGCCGGGTTCCGCGCCCGGCGTACACGCGAGATTAGCGGGGCCGGGCGAGGGCGTCGAGGGGGCGAGGCGCGGGGATCCTTGTCGCGAGGGATGGTGGGCGCGGCTGGGATTGAACCAGCGACCCCTACGATGTCAACGTAGTGCTCTCCCGCTGAGCTACGCGCCCGATCCGAAGGGAGTCGCGGTTTACACCGATCCGCCCGCCATTGGCAAGATTGCCTTGCCGGGAGCGCACCTGGCGCGCGGCGGCGCTTGCCGGAAGCAGACCGGACGATAAGGTCCGGCGGCGGCGCTCTGGCACGAAATTTTCCAATCTTGCCCATCGGCAAACCCGATGGACGTGCGCAAAACATTTCGCTTTAGCGCCGCCGCCGGAGGGTCATTTCGCTGGTGTTCGGCGGCATGCGCCGGACGCGGGCGGCTACGGCAGGATGACCCCGGACCGCCATCCCGCCCGCGAACGAGCGGCCCGGAACTTTCGGAGGTTTCCATGCGCAAGTACGTCATCGCCGCCGCCATGGCCCTGGCCAGCACCGGCGCCTATGCCATCGACATCGTCAACCAGGACAGCCAGGACGTGACCGTCTCCGTCTACCCGACCGAGGCCGGCCCGGTCACCTTCAGGATGAAGCCGGGCGAGGTGAAGCGGGATGCCTGCCCGCAGACCGTCTGCGACGTCTACGTCGGGGCCGAGAACGGCGAGTGGACCGCCACCTCGAACATGAACGACAAGGTCACCATCCAGGGCGGCAAGCCCGCGCTGGGCCGCTGATACCGGGCGCAACCAGCGACGCCGATGCGACAGCAAGCGGCGGCCGGACGGCCGCAGCTTCTGCTGCCGGCGCCCACACATCGGCACGGTCGATGGACGGCGCCAAAATATTTCGCTTTAGCAACGAAAACTCCGCGTCATCTCGTCACTGTCCGGGGCGGCGCTCCGGATGCGGGCGGCGCCGGTAACGCACCGCGTCCCGCCCTGCCCGCGGCTATGCGGTTCCGAACGCTTTGGAGGTATTCATGCGCAAATACATCGTCGCCGCCGCCGTCGTTCTGGCGAGCACCGGCGCCTACGCTCTCGACATCCAGAACCAGGACGGCGCCGACCTCAAGGTCACCGTCTTCCCGCAGGACTCGGGCCCGGTCTCCTTCACGCTCAAGGCGGGCGAGGCGAAGAAGAACGCCTGCTCGAAGACCATCTGCGAGGTCATGCTCGGCACCGAGTCCGGCGAGTGGGTCGCCACCTCGAACATGACCGAGAAGGTCGTCATCAAGGGCGGCAAGCTGCAGGTACAGTAGGCGCCGCCCTCCCGCCGGCCGGAAACGGCGGCCCGCGGGCCGCCGTTTTCGCCAGCGAGCCCGTCTCTTCCCGGCGGCTCAGGCGGCGAGGATGCGGTCCACCTGGTCGACCAGGTCGCGCAGGTGGAACGGCTTGGACAGCACCTTGGTGTCGCTGAGCGGACCGGACCGGCGGGCGTGCAGGGCCACCGCGGCAAAGCCGGTAATGAACAGCACCTTGAGGCCGGGATTGGCGATGGCGGCCCGGCGCGCGAGTTCGATGCCGTCCAGACCGGGCATGACGATATCGGCAAGCAGCAGGTCGTAATCGGCCGCCGGCGCCATGATCTCGGCCAGGGCGGAACTGCCGTCGCCGAAATGGCTGACCCGATGCCCGGCTCGCCCCAGGGCACGGGCGAGGAACATCCGCAGGGATTCGTCGTCTTCTGCCAGCAGAATCTTGGCCATCTCCGCTCCGCACGGGCCCGCCCACGGCGGCCGGCCCGGGTGAGTAATATCCGCGGCCGCCCCGGGCGCCCGCGCCGATACGTGCGAGGCTACCCCGGGGTTTCCTTGCGAATGGTTAATCCTGCCCGATGCTTATGGGAAACCGCGCGGCGCGGCAAGGGACGTGGCGATGACGTGATGACAGAGCGCGGCCGATTCGTTAAATGACTGCGTGATGGCGACACGGGAGACCAGCGCAGGCGAGCCGCGCAAGGCGTACGAGATTCTCGCGCCCGACCGCCAGGGCGCGCCCGTGGTATTTGCCTCGCCCCACAGCGGCACCGACTATCCGGCGGACTTTCTCGCCAGTTCGCCGCTCGACCTGCTGGCGTTGCGCCGGTCCGAGGACAGCTTTGTCGATGCGCTGTTCGCCGCCGCGCCCGAACGCGGCATGCCGCTGCTGCGTGCCCTGTTTCCGCGCGCCTTCGTCGATCCCAACCGCGAGCCGTTCGAACTCGACCCCGCCATGTTCGAGGATACGCTGCCGACCTACGCCAATACGGGCTCGAGCCGCGTCGCGGCCGGGCTCGGCACCATCGCGCGGGTGGTCAGCTCGGGCCAGGAAATCTACGCCGCCAAGCTGCGTTTCATGGATGCGGCACAACGCATAAATGCCTATTACCGGCCTTATCATCGCGCGCTGCGCACGCTGCTCGACAACACGCGGCGCAGCTTCGGCTGCTATCTCCTGATCGACTGCCATTCCATGCCGTCGGTGGGCGGACCCTACGACCCCGACGCCGGACGCCAGCGGCCCGATTTCGTGCTCGGCGACTGCTTCGGCGGCTCATGCGCAGATGCGGTGGTGAGCGAGGTGGAGGAGACCCTGCGCGTGCGGGGCTATCAAGTGACCCGCAACCGCCCCTTCGCCGGCGGCTTCACCACCCGTCATTACGGCCGGCCGGCGCAGGGGCTGCACGCGCTGCAGATCGAGATCAACCGCGGGCTCTACATGGACGAGGCGCTGATCCGCCCGACCGACGGCATGGCGGAACTGACGGCGAGCCTCACCTCGCTGATCGACACCCTCGCCCGCATCGACCCCACCCGGCTGCGTATCCGATGACCGGACCGTCGCCGGCCTCCGCCGTCCTCTCCCGGCTCCGCCTGCGCCCCGCGACGCCCGCCGACATGGCGGCCGTCGCCGCCATCTATGCTCACCATGTGCTGAACGGACGGGCCTCGTTCGAGCTGACCGCCCCCGATGTCGCCGAGATGACGCGGCGGTTCGAGGCCATCGCGGCCCTCGGCCTGCCCTATCTGGTGGCCGAAGCGGATGGCGCCGTTCTCGGCTATGCGTACGCTGCGCGCTACCGCGAACGCGCCGCCTACCGCTTCACGGTAGAGGATTCCATTTACGTCGCACCCGAGGCCGGCCGCCGCGGGGTCGGCCGGACGCTGCTCGCCGAACTGATCGAGCGCTGCACCGCGCTGGGCTACCGCCAGATGGTGGCGGTGATCGGCGACACGGCGAACGTGCCGTCCATCGGGCTGCACGTGCGGCTCGGCTTTCGCCTGGTGGGCGTGTTTCCCGCCATCGGCTTCAAGTTCGGCCAGTGGGTGGACAGCGTGCTGATGTGCCGGGCGCTCGGCGACGGCGACCGCAGCCCGCCGGATTAACGATCCGTTCATCCGCCTGGCACGCCGCTTGCAACGGAACGGACGTTCGACCGACCTTGCCCAAGCGGAGAACCATGCGGCCCGTCATCCTCATCGCCCTCGCCCTCGCTCTGTTTCCCCGGCTCGGCCCCGGCGCGGCCCTGGCCGCCGCCGATCCATGGCAGATCTGCGCCCGGGCGGCGGCCGCGGCCGAGCGGGCCGAGCGCATGCCGCCCATGCTCCTGCATGCCGTATCGCTGGCCGAATCGGGCCGCTGGCACGGCGAGCGGAAGGCCCCCGTGGCCTGGCCATGGACCATTTATGCCGAAGGGGCCGGCAAATTCTTCCCGTCCAAGGCCGGAGCCATCGCCGCGGTGGAGCGGCTCCGGGCCCGTGGTGTGCGCAATATCGACGTCGGCTGCATGCAGGTGAACCTGCATTATCACCCCGACGCCTTCGCCGATCTCGAAGGCGCCCTCGACCCGGCCGCCAACGCCGCCTACGCGGCCCGGCTGCTGAAGTCGCTGCGCGACAGCGCCGGATCGTGGGCCCATGCCGTGGGCCAGTACCACAACAGCGACTGGCGGGGCCGCGGACAACCCTACTGGCGCAAGGTCTACGGGCTGTGGAATTCCGAGCAGCGCCGGATCTTCGCCGAGCGTCGCGCCGCCCGCATTCGCGCCAACCTGGTCGCCATGGCGCGCCAGCGCGACGCCCGCCTCGCCGCCCGGTAGGCGGCGCGCGCCCCCCTGGCGCCGGTTCGCACGCGGCGCCGCCCACCGCCCCCGCGTTCCGATTTCGTTAACGCTGCCGTACTAACGCTGCAAGGCCGGCGCACCGGCCCCGCCGGCGAAAGGACGTGAGCGACTTGACACGAGTCGGCCCGCTGCCTTTCTTCGGGCCATGGCGATGGAACAGGAGCCGATGGACAATCCTGCCCCGGAAAGGGCAGAACCGCTGCCGCCGATCGCGCCCGACGGCCCAGCCGGCTGGGCGTTGTTTCTCGACGTGGACGGCACGCTGGTGGAGATCGCCGCCGACCCCGAAGCGGTCGTCGTCCCGTCCAAGGCGAGGGCGGTGCTGGCCGCGCTGCGCGGGGTGCTGGACGGAGCGATCGCCCTGGTCAGCGGCCGAACGGTGGAAAAGCTGGACGAGCTGTTTGCGCCGCTGCGCCTGCCCGCCGCGGGCAATCACGGGCTGGAGCGGCGCGGCGCCGACGGGCGGCTGATCCGTCCGGCCGAACGGCGCGCCGAACTGGACCGGGTGCGTGCGCCGTTCCTCCGCTTCGCCGCCGACCATCCCGGCGTCATCGTCGAGGACAAGGGCCTGTCGGTCGCCCTGCATTTCCGCCGCGCCCCGGGCGTCGAGCCGGAGGCGCTGCACCTCGCCGAGCGGCTGGTGGCAGAGATCGATTCCGGATTCCGCGTGCAGCGCGGCAAGAAGATGATTGAAATCCGGCCCCACGGCGGCGACAAGGGTTCGGTGGCGGTCGCTTTCATGGCCGAGCCGCCCTTCGCCGGACGCACGCCGCTGTTCATCGGCGACGACGTGACCGACGAGGACGGCTTCGCGGCCGTAAACGCCATGGGGGGGCTGTCGGTACGCGTGGGCGGCAATGAACCCACCGTCGCCCGCTTCCGGGTAGCGAACGTGGCGGCGCTGCTCGACTGGCTGGAACGGCTGGCCGACGCGTCCGCCCAACCAAAGTAAGGAACGATGACCAGCCTGAATCTTGCCGCCATCGGCAACTGCGCGTTCGGCGCCCTTATCGACCAGCAAGCGCACATCGTCTGGGCCTGCCTGCCGCGCTTCGACGGCGATCCGGCGTTCTGCGCCCTGCTCGACGGCGGCGGGAACCGGCGCGACTACGGATATTTCTCCATCGAGATCGACGAGTTCGCCCGCAGCGAGCAGTGCTACCTGCACCACACCTCGGTGGTCGTCACAACCCTTTACGACACCCACGGCTCGGCGGTCGAAATTACCGACTTCGCTCCCCGCTTCAAGCAGCACGGGCGCATGTACCGGCCGGTGATGATGGTGCGCCAGATTCGCCCGGTGATCGGCAATCCGCGGGTGCGCGTCCGGCTGCGGCCGGCCACCGATTACGGCGGCGCGCGCCCGCCGATGACCCACGGCAGCAACCACATACGCTACGTCACGCGGAGCGCGCCGCTGCGCCTGACCACCGACGTGCCGGTGTCGTTCGTGGTCGACGAGGTGCCGTTCGTCGTCGAGGAGACCTATACCCTGATCCTCGGGCCCGACGAGTCCCTGTTGCGTCCGATCGGCGAGACCGGACGCGACTTCCTCGAAAAGACAGTCGATTACTGGCGGGAGTGGACGCGCTACCTCTCCATTCCGTTCGAATGGCAGGAAGCGGTCATCCGCGCCGCCATCACGCTCAAGCTGTGCTCGTTCGAGGAATCGGGCGCCGTGGTGGCCGCGCTCACCACGTCGATTCCCGAGGCGTCGGGAACGGAACGCAACTGGGACTACCGCTATTGCTGGCTGCGCGACGCCTATTTCGTGGTTCATGCGCTGAACCGCCTCGGCGCGACGCGGACCATGGAAGACTACCTGCGCTACATCACCAACGTCGCCGCTTCGGCGACCGACGGCCATCTGCAGCCGGTATACGGCGTGGCGCTGGAGTCGCGTCTGGCCGAGCGCGAGGAGCCGCAGCTTACCGGCTATCGCGGCCAGGGACCGGTGCGCGTCGGCAACCAGGCCTACGAACATATCCAGAATGACGTATACGGCAGCGTCGTCATGGCGGCGACACAGATGTTCTTCGACCAGCGCCTCAGCCAGCCCGGAAACGTGCGCATCTTCGAGCGGCTGGAGGCCATCGGCGAGCAGGCCGTGCGCGTTTTCGACAAACCGGACGCCGGGCTGTGGGAATTCCGCACCATCGCCAAGGTCCATACCTACTCGGCGGCCATGTGCTGGGCGGCGTGCGACCGGCTGGCGCGCATCGCCCGCCATCTGCGGCTGGGGCGGCGCGCCGAATACTGGCAGGATCACGCCGACCGCATACGCGGCATGGTGCTCAAGCGTGCGTGGAACGCCGAGTTGAACAGCTTCGTCGACTGTTTCGACGGCGACGACATCGACGCCAGCCTGCTGCTGCTGCACCACCTCGGATTCGTGCGCGGCGACGACCCGCGCTATGCCGGTACCGTGGCGGCGGTGGAAAGGCATCTGAAGCGTGGCGACTTCCTGTTGCGATACGTCGCGCCCGATGATTTCGGCGCACCGGAAAATGCCTTCATCATCTGCACATTCTGGTACATTGATGCGCTGGCGGCCGTCGGACGCCAGGAAGAGGCGCGGGACCTGTTCGAGAAGATCCTCGCCCGGCGCAACCACGTGGGACTGCTGTCGGAGGACCTGAACCCGCAGAGCGGGGAGTTGTGGGGCAACTTTCCCCAGACCTATTCGATGGTCGGCCTCATCACGTCCGCCATGCGGCTGAGCAAATCGTGGGAGGAAGCCTTTTGAACCGCCTGGTCGTCGTTTCCAACCGTGTGGCATCCGTCGATGAAGGCCGGCAGTCCGCCGGCGGTCTGGCGGTCGCCGTTCTGGCGGCGCTGCGCGAGACGGGGGGCATCTGGTTCGGCTGGAGCGGCGACATTACCACCACCGTGCCCGCCGGTCCCGAGATCGTCCACCAGGGCAATCTGAGCTATGCCACCATCGGCATGACCCGCCGCGACTATGCGGAATACTACAACGGCTTTGCCAACAGCGCGCTGTGGCCGCTGTTCCATTACCGGCTCGATCTGACCCATTTCGACCGGCGCAACTACACCGGTTATCTGCGCGTCAACGGCCGCTTCGCCCGTGCGCTGGCGCCGCTGCTGCGCATCGAGGACCGCATCTGGGTGCACGACTACCACCTGATCCCGCTGGCCGAGGAGCTGCGCCGGCTGGGCAACAACCATCCCATGGGATTCTTCCTGCACACGCCGCTGCCACCGGTCGAGATCCTGCTGGCGCTGCCCCGCCACGAGGCGCTGATGCGCGCCATGTGCGCCTACGACCTGGTCGGGTTCCAGTCGGTGAACGACCTGTCGGCCTTCTACGACTACATCGTTCTCGAAGCCGGCGGCGAGGTGCTGGCCGACGGGCTCGTCCGCGCCTTCGGCCGCACGCTGCGCGCCGGCGTATTTCCCATCGGAATCGACACTGGCGAGGTGGAGACGCTGGCCGCCGAGCATGAGGATTCGCCCGAAGCGGCGCGTCTGCTGCAGACCCTGGCGGGCCGCGCCCTGGTGGTCGGCGTCGACCGGCTGGACTACAGCAAGGGGCTGGTGCAGCGCTTCCGCGCCTTCGAGGCCATGCTGGCGACGCACGACGAGATGTGCGGCCGCGTCACCATGATGCAGATCGCGCCGCCCTCGCGACCCGACGTCGGCGGCTATAGCGAGATCCGCCACGAACTGGAGAGCACGGCCGGCAACATCAACGGCCGCTTCGCCGATTTCGACTGGGTACCGATCCGCTATCTCAACAAGAGCTTCGACCGCGGCGAGCTCACGTGTTTCTACCGCGGCAGCAAGGTGGGGCTGGTGACCCCGCTGCGCGACGGCATGAACCTGGTGGCCAAGGAATACGTCGCGGCGCAGAACCCGGAAGATCCCGGTGTTCTGGTGCTGTCGCGCTTCGCCGGCGCGGCGCATCAGCTTGATCAGGGACTGATCGTCAATCCCTATGACGAGGACGAGGTGGCCGAAGCCATCTATCGCGGTCTGACCATGCCGCTGGACGAGCGCAAGCGGCGCTACAACGCCATGATCGGGGGACTGCGCCGGTACGACGTACAGGCCTGGCGCAACGATTTCCTGAAGGCGCTGGAGCGCGCGCCGGCTGCCGCATGAGCCGCCGCGCCGCGCCACTGTGCCTGCTTGCCGACATCGGCGGCACCCATGCCCGCTTCGCCCTCGCCCGCCCGGACGGCGGGGTCGACGCCGTCCGGGTGCTGCGCGCCTCCGACCATCGCGGGCTGGCCGAGGCGGCCGAGGCCTATTTGGCAGGGACGGGCGAAAAGCGGCGTCCGGCGACGGGTGCCTTCGCCGTCGCCTCGCCGGTCACCGGCGATCGCATTCATTTCACCAACAGCCCGTGGTCCTTCTCCATCCGCGCCCTCAAGCGCCGGCTCGGTCTCGCCGACCTCGCCGTGATCAACGACTTCCTCGCCGTCGCGCTGGCGGTCCCGGCACTTGGCGCGCGCCAACTCTGCAAGGTGGGTCCGGGCCGGCGGATCGCCGGAGCGCCGGTCGCCGTGATGGGCCCCGGCACCGGGCTCGGCGTGTCGCTGCTGGTGCCGGACGGCGAACGCTGGGTGGCGGTGGCAACCGAAGGAGGTCATGTCTCCCTGCCCGCCGCCGACGCCGGCGACGAGACGGTGATTACCGCGCTCCGCCACCGTTTCGGCCATGTCTCGGCCGAGCGGGTGCTGTCGGGTCCCGGACTGGTGAACCTCTACGACGCCGTTTGCGCGCTGGCGGGCAAGCGCGCCCAACTGACCGAGCCCGCCGACATCGCCGCCCGGGCGCTGGACGGCACGGACCGGCTGGCGGCGGAGACCCTGGTGCGGTTCTGCGCCCTGCTCGGCACGGTGGCGGGCGATCTGGCGCTGAGCACGGGCGCGCGCGGCGGCCTCTTCATCGCCGGCGGCATCGTGCCCGGCATGACCGATTATCTGAAAACGTCGCCGTTCCGCGATCGTTTCGAGGCCAAGGGCCGTTTCCGCGACTATCTCGCCGCCATCCCCACCTACGTCATCACCCACAGGCAGCCGGCGTTCCTCGGCCTTGCGGGGCTGGCGGGGACCGGGTCCTAACTCTCCGTCAGAATCGCGCGCACCGGGGCACCGTCGGCTCCGGCGATCTTCATTGGCAGGCAGGACAGGTGGTAATCGCCCGGCGTCGCCGCGCGCAGGTCCAGCCCCTCGACGACGATCACCTCGGCGCCAAGCAGCACAAGGTGCGTGGTGCTGACCGGGTCGGCGAAAAGCTGGATGGAAAGATAGTCGATTCCGATCAGGCGGATGCCGCGGTCCACCACCCAGCGCGCCGCCTCGGCGGTCAGGGCGGTGAAATCCCTGAAGAACGGGTGCGCCGGATCGTCCCACAGCGCCGAGTTGCGCGTCTTGAGCAACAGCCGCGTGGTGCCGGGAGCGAGGTTCAGCGCCGCCAGTTGGTCCGGCGTGATCTCGGCCGCGTCCGCCACCTCGCCCACCACGCACGGTCCGACCAGCACGCCGAGGTCGATCTGGTCCACCCCCTTGCCGCCCTCGATGAAATGGCACGGCGCATCCAGATGGGTGCCGAAATGCACCCCTGTGTCCAGCCGCGTAACGTTGCAGCGATAGCCGCCTTCGATACTCTTCATCAGCGACGTCCGCGGTGCCGGATCGCCGGGCCAGAGCGGCCCGTCGGGCCGGAACGGCACCGTGATGTCGATGATGCGGCCCATAATCTATGGCTCGAAGGTGGCTTCGGCCGACATGGCGAGCCCGCCCCGGTGGTTGAGTGCCCACAGCGTCGCCGACCTCCCGTCCGTCCCCGGCGCGCCTTCCACCGTGAAGTCGTGGATGTCGTAAAGCGGCGAAACGGCGCGGAAGTTGAATGTCTTCACCGTCGCCTTCGGCATCTCGAGACGGAACAGGTCGAGCAGAAGCACCGCCGTCAGCGGTCCGTGCACCAGCAGTCCGGGATATTTCTCCACCTCGGTCACGTACTGGCGGTCATAGTGGATGCGGTGGCTGTTCATGGTCAGCGCGGAGAAGCGGAACAGCATCACGGCCGTGGGATGGATCGTGCGCTTCCACACGGCCTCCATGGGGGCGGGCGGCGGTTCCGGCGGGATGCTCCCCGGCTTGGCCTCCTCGCGGTAGACCACGTCCTGCTCCTCGCTGACGGCAAGCCCGTCGGGGCCGGAAATCTCGTGCAGCAGACTGACGAACACCAGCCGCCCGGTCTTGCCGGTCTTCGACGTCACGCCCTTGATGGTGGACAGCTTGCGGATGGTCTCGCCCACCCGCACCGGACGGCGAAATATGGTGCGTGTGCCCGCCCACATGCGCCGCGGCAGGTCAATGGCGGGCAGAAAGTCGCCGCGCTTGGAGTGACCGTCCTGCGCGGTATCCTGCAGCTTCGCCACCTCGCGGATGTAGAACTGGTGCCAGCCTGGGGGGATGGCGTCGCCGATCCTGTAGGGCGGCGCATCGCGGTCCAGAGTCGCCTCCATCATGTCGGCATTGTACGCGGTGACCAGCCCCTCGACGCTCTGCTGACGGCCGATCCATTCCTGCCAGTCGTTGCCTTCTGTCATGGCGCGAACTCCCTGCGTATCCTGTCGCTATGTTCGCCGATCGCCGGCACCGGGCCAAGGGCACGCGTGCCGCCGTCGATGCGCGCCGGCGGCGCCGGTATGTCGGCCGGACCGGTCGGCGTACCCACGGTGACACGGTGCAGCGCCGGGTGGCGCGACAGCCCGGCCACGTCGTTGACCTCGCCAAAGGCGATCTGTGCCCGTTTCAGCCGCTCGACAAGCGTGGCGCGGTCCGTGGCGGCGAAGGCGTCGGTGACGATCTCGTCCATGGCCGCCCGGTTGGCGACCCGCGCCTCGTTGGAGCGGAAGCGGGGGTCTTTCGGCAGGTCCGGCGTCTCCAGCACCTCGGTGCACAGCCGGCCGAACTCGCGCTCGTTCTGGATGGCGATGAGAATGTCGTTTCCGCGGGTCGGATAGGCGCCGTAGGGGCTGATGGACGGGTGGTTGAGCCCGACCCGCTGCGGCGTCCTGCCCGAATAGTCGTAGGTGAGCAGCGGCACCGCCATCCAGTCGGCCATGCCTTCGAACAGCGAGGTGCGGATGGCGCAGCCATCGCCCGTGCGCTCGCGCGCGATCAGCGCTTCCAGCACCGCCATGTAGGCGTACATACCGCAGGCGATGTCGCAGGCGGAAACGCCGACGCGCCCTGGCCCCTCCGGCCGCCCGGTCACCGAGGCCAGCCCGCTTTCCGCCTGCACCAGCAAGTCGTAGGCCTTCATGTCGGCGTACGGCCCTTCCTCGCCGTAGCCGGAGATGTCCACCGTGATCAGCCGCCGATGACGCTTCCTGAGATCGTCCGAGCCGATCCCGGCGCGCGCCGCCGCCCCGGGCGCCAGATTCTGGATGAACACGTCGGCACGGGCGAGAATGCGCTCCAGCAGTGCCTTGTCGCTGGCGTCCTTGATGTCGAGGACCAGCGATTCCTTGCCGCGGTTGAGCCAGACGAAATACGCGCTCTCCCCGTGCACCACGCTGTCGTAGGCGCGGGCGAAGTCGCCCTCGGCGCGCTCGATCTTGATCACCCGGGCGCCCGCGTCGGCCAGCCGCGACGAGCAGTAGGGCGCCGCCACCGCCTGTTCCAGCGACACCGCCAGAACGCCGTCGAGCGGCCGGGAGGTCATCAGTACGACCGCGGCAGGCCAAGCACATGCTCGGCGAGGTAGGACAGGATCAGGTTGGTGGAGATGGGAGCGATGCGATAGAGCCGCGCCTCGCGGAACTTGCGCTCCACGTCGTATTCCTCGGCGAAGGCGTAGCCGCCGTGGGTCTGCATGCACATGTCGGCCGCTTTCCACGACACTTCGCCGGCCAGGTATTTGGCCATATTCGCGGCGGGGCCGCAGTTCTCGCCCGCCTCGTAGAGCGCCGCGGCACGCTTGACCATCAGATCGGCGGCCTCGGTCTGGGCGTAGCACTCGGCGATGGGGAACTGTATCCCCTGGTTCTGGCCGATGGGGCGGCCGAACACCTTGCGCTCGCGGGCGTAGTTGGTCGCCTTCTCGATGAACCAGCGCGCGTCGCCGATGCATTCGGCGGCGATCAGGATGCGCTCGCTGTTCATGCCGGTGAGGATATAGCGGAAGCCCTTGCCCTCCTCGCCGATCAGCGCCTCGGCCGGCACCCGCAGATTGTCGAAGAACACCTCGGTGGTGCCGTGGTTGATCATGGTGCGGATGGGGCGCACGGTAAGCCCCTTGCCGAGGTGCTCGCGCATGTCGACCATGAACACCGATAGCCCGTCGGTACGCTTCTCCACCCGGTCGCGCGGCGTGGTGCGCGCCAGCACCAGCATCAGGTCGGAATGCTCGGCACGCGAGGTCCACACCTTCTGGCCGTTGATGACGTAGCCGTCATTGCCGTCCTTCACCGCCGTGGTGCGCAGCGCCAGGGTGTCAGTGCCGCTGGTGGGCTCGGTGACGCCAAACGCCTGCAGGCGTAGCTCGCCGCTCGCCACGCCGGGCAGATACTTCTGTTTCTGCTCTGCGCTGCCATGTCGCAGCACCAGCCCCATGGTGTACATCTGGGCGTGGCAGGCCGCGCCATTGCCGCCCGAACGGTGAATCTCCTCCATGATGGCCGCCGCCGCCGAGATGCTGAGCCCGCTGCCGCCGTATTCCTCGGGGATCAGCACCGAGAGATAGCCCGCCCCGGTCAGCGCCCTGACGAACTCGGTGGGGTAGGCACGCTCGCGGTCCAGCGCGCGCCAGTATTCGCCGGGGAACTGGGCACACAGCCTGGTCACCGCATCGCGGATATCGGAAAAATTCTCGCTCATCGCTTTCCCTTCCTGGCCGGCGGGCGCGCCCGTTTTACCCCATCGTAGCGTTCCTGCAAGGCGATTCCGGTGGACAGATCGGCGCAGGAGGGGTAGCAGCAGGCCGCGTTTTCAACCATGCCGATGGAGGTGCCGTATGCTGCGCAGCTGCCCGCGAGACGTTTTCTTCGACCTGCTGGATGTGGCCGGAAAGCGGGTGCTGGACGTTGGCTGCGGCGATACCGACCTGGCGCACCGCATGGCGGGACGCGGCGCCATCGCCTTCGCCATCGACACCAAGGCGGACGCCATCGAGAAGGCCCGCGCCAAGACGCCCGGCAGCGGCGCCACCTACCAGGTCGCCCCGGCCGAGGACATGCCTTTCGAGGACGGCTTTTTCGATATCGTCATCGTCACCAACAGCCTGCACCACGTTGCCCCGCCCCTGATGGACCGGGCGCTGGCCGAGGCGAAACGGGTGCTCAAGCCGGGCGGAACGCTGGTCGTTTCCGATCCCCTTCCGGAAGGCCCGCGCTACGAGCTGACCCGGCTGATCGACGACGAGAAGCCCGAGCGCATCGCCGCCTGGGCCGCCGTGGACCGGGCGGCAACGGGCATGACGGTGGAGCGCGAGCTGGACTTCATCGACGAGCGCGCGTTCGAGGATTTCGACAGCTTCCGCCGCAACGTCTGCCGCAACGACAAGCGCATCGGCGCCTTCGCCGCCAATGAGGACGCCATGCGGCACAATTTCGCCAATCTCGGCTTCGAGCGCGACGGGGTGCGCTATTTCGACCAGCCCGTCCGCGTCAGGGTGTTGCGCAAGGCCGCCTGACGGCAGGCGGCGCCCCCTTGACCCCGCCGGTGGCGGCCTTAGCTTTGCCTGTGGGAAACCGACGCAAGGGGGCATCCATGCCCGTCATTAACCGCATTGCGGAGTTCCAGGATGCGCTGACCGCCTGGCGGCGGGAACTGCACGCCCATCCGGAAACCGCATTCGAGGAATTCCGCACCGCCGACTTCGTCGCCGGCAAGCTGGCCGGGTTCGGCATCGAGGTGCCCCGCGGGCTGGCCGGTACCGGCGTGGTCGGCACGCTGAAGGGCGCGCACGGCGACGGACCGGCCATCGGGCTGCGCGCCGACATGGACGCGCTGCATATCGAGGAGAAGAACGAGACGCCGTGGCGCTCGCAGGTGGCGGGCAAGATGCACGCCTGCGGCCACGACGGCCATACCACCATGCTGCTGGGGGCCGCCCGGTACCTCGCCGAGACGCGCAACTTCGCCGGCACCGTGCACTTCATCTTCCAGCCGGCGGAGGAGCACGCCGGCGGCGGCCGGGTAATGGTGGAGGACGGTCTGTTCCGCAGGTTTCCCATGGAGTCGGTGTGGGGCATGCACAACTTCCCCGGCCAGGACGCGGGCACCTTCTCCGTCCGCTCCGGCGCGGCGATGGCGGCGGCCGACAGCCTCGACATCACCGTGCACGGCAAGGGCGTGCACGCGGCTGCGCCGCATCTCGGCACCGATGCGGTGCTGGCGGCAGCGCAGATGGTGACGGCCCTGCAGACAGTGGCGAGCCGCAGCATCGATCCGACCGAATCCGTGGTGCTCACCATCACCCAGTTTCACGCTGGCGAAACCTACAACATCATCCCCGAGGAGGTGGTGCTGCGCGGTACGGTGCGCAGCTTCAGGCCGCACGTGCAGGACGCGGCCGAGGCGGCGGTGCGGCGCGTCTGCGCCGGCGTCGCCCAGTCCATGGGCGTGACGGTGGACGTGAGCTACACCCGTGGCTACCCGCCGACGGTGAATGCCGATGCCGAATCCGACTTCGCCGCCCGGGTGGCGCGCGATCTGGTGGGCGAGACCAACGTCGTCACCGACCCCGCCCCGAAGATGGGGGCGGAGGATTTCTCGTTCATGCTCAACGAGAAGCCGGGCTGCTACATCTGGATCGGCAACGGACCGGGAGTGGACGGGTGCTGGCTGCACAACCCGCGCTACGACTTCAATGACGGGATACTGACTCTCGGCGCCAGCTACTGGGCGAAGCTCGCCGAGACGCGGCTGAAGCCCCGGTGAGCGAAACCGCCCCCCGCCCCGACCGCCCTGCGACGCCAGCGGGCGTGCGTCCGCGCCTTGCCGGAACCATCGCGGTAGCGGCCGGCGGCACCGCCGCCATCGCCGGAACAGTCGCCGCACCGGGCGGGCCGTGGTGGATATCCGTTCTGTTGTTCGCCGCCGCCGCCGCCACGGTGTGGCGCCTGCTGCGCCCGCAGCCCCGTACGCCGCGCTGGGAAGATGAAATCTGACGCCGGCGCCGCTTTTTGGCGCGACAATGGGTAGCCATGGGGAATAAAAAGGTTGATCGATCGGGAAAACCGGCAAAACTCGTGGCTTCGGCCAATGACAGGGAGAGAATACCCATGAAAAGGCATCCAATCGCGGCCGGAACGCTCGTCCTCGGCCTCGCGGCCGCCGGACCGGCGGCGGCGGATCCTGTCGCCGATTTCTACAAGGGGAGGGACGTCACCATCCTGGTCGCCTTTAGCGCCGGTGGCGGGTACGGCCTTTACGCCCGTACCCTGGCACAGCATCTCAGCAAGCAGATCCCGGGCAAACCCACCATCATCACCCAGTTCATGCCGGGCGCCGGCGGCGCCAAGGCGGCGAACTACTTCTACAACGTCAGCCCGCGCGACGGCTCGGTCATCTCGCTGCTGTCGAACTCGGCGGCGCTCGCCCAGGTGCTGCAGGGCGACAAGCTGAAATACGACACCAGCAAGCTGAACCATATCGGCCGCATGGTCGACATGCGCAGCGCAATCATCGTCTGGCATACCGCACCGGTGAAGGCGCTGGAAGATGCCCGAAAGGAAACCATCATCTTCGGCAGCACCGGCAAGTCGTCGCAGGATTACATGAATCCGATCCTGATGAAAAACGTGCTCGGCTACAACGTGAAGATGGTCATGGGCTACAAGGGGTCCAAGCCCATCAACCTCGCCATGGAGATAGGCGAGGTGCATGCCATGGCCAACAGCTGGGGCAGCGTCAAGGCGCGGCTCGGCCACTGGCTGAAGAACAAGCAGATCAACGTGATCGCCATGGTCGGGCTGACCCGCGCCCCGGACCTGGCCGGAACCCCGACCCTGCTCGAGCTTGCCAAGACCGAACAGGACCGTGCGGTGATGGAGCTGATGGCCTCGACCACCGCCGTGGGCCGCGCCTTCGCGACCCCGCCGGCCGTGCCGGCGGACCGCGTCGCGGCACTGCGCGCCGCCTTCAAGGCGACTATGGAGGACCCGGCGTTCCTGGCGGATGCCAGGAAGCGCAAGATGGACCTGGAATACATGTCCGGCGAAGAGGTGCAGAAGATCGTCAACAAGACAATCGCCGCGCCGAAAAGCGTTGTGGAGCGTTTCAAGAAGGCGCTGTGACCGCGCCTGCCGGATGATCGGCGGACAGGCGGGGACGGCGACGTCTCCGCTCATCCGCCTGGCGGTCAGGCCGCCCGTTGCTGCACCTCCGAGAGCAGCGCGTCCAGCAGCCCGTTGAACCGCTCCGGATGCTCCAGCGCGATCTGGTGGCCGATCCCGCCGATCACGTGGTGGCGCATGCCGGGGAAGGCATCGGCGATTCTCTTCACCAGGTCGGGCGGCGCCGAGCGGTCGTCGCTGCCGGCAACGATCATCGCCGGCACCTTCAGCGCCACCGCCTCGCCCGCCATGTCGGCGGACACCAGCGCCCGGAAAAGCTGCTTGTAGCCCGCCACGTTCATGGCGGCGGCGAACGCCACCGCGCGCTTCACCACCGCCGGGTCGGCGCTGGGCGACAGAGAGTTGGGCGTGCGCGCCGCGGCGAAGCCGGCGGCGCCCATCCTGTCCAGCTCGCCCTCGCGGGCGCGGATCATCTCCGCCTGCGTCTCGGCCGGCTCGCGTCCCGATCCGGTAACCGCCTCGGCCAGCGTAAGGCTGAGCAGCCGGTCGGCGTGGCGCTTGTGGAAGGCGGCGGCGATCACCGTACCGATGGAATGCCCTACCAGGTGCATGCGCTCGATTTCCAGCGCATCGACGAAGCGGGCCAGCACATCGACGTAATCGGCGATGACCGGCGAGTCCTTGGCGAGAGGCGTGGACCGCCCATAGCCCGGCGCGTCCCAGCCGACGACGCGATACCGGCTCGAAAACGTCTCGTACTGGGTGGTCCAGCTTTCCGACCGGCCGCCGAGCCCGTGCACGAACACCAGCGGCGTGCCGCTGCCGCGCTCGCGATAGCTCACCACCCGGCCGCCGCCGATATCGACCGTCCTGAGATCGGGCACGGGCATGACGTCCTCCCTGTATCCTGCCGCCGATCCCGGATTATGGGCCGGTCCGGCATGCCCGATCAAGCCGGCGCCGGCGGGGCGGTCCGTTGACAATCGCCCTTTGGCGGCCATGATTGGGCGCTCATCCCATCCCAGCGAAAAGGAACAGCCCGATGGCCAAGGTCGACGAATTCGCAGGCGTCAAGATGCCGCGCTCGCCGGTCTATGGCACGAAGGGGATGGTGGTGTCCGGCCACTCGCTGGCCTCGCTCGCCGGGCTGCGCACGCTGGACCGGGGCGGCAGCGTGGCGGACGCCATGATCGCCACCTCGGCGGTGCTGTGCGTGGTGTTGCCGCACGCCACCTCGCTCGGGGGCGACGCGTTCATCATCGTCCATGACGCAAAGAAAAAGACGACCGAGGGCCTCAACGCTTCCGGCCCCGCCCCCGCCGGGGCTACGCCGGAATTCTTCAGGGACGGCATGGTGGCGCACGGGCCGCTCGCCGCCTCGGTGCCCGGCATCGTGCGCGGCTGGGAGCAGCTTCACGCCCGCTACGGCCGGCTGGACTGGGAGTCGCTCTTCGCCGATGCCATCGATCTCGCCGAGAACGGCCATCCCCTGTCCCGCGTGCTGGCCGGCGCGTTGCGGCTGTTTCCGCACGTGGCCAAGGATCCCGGCTGCGCCGCGCAATATTATCCCGGCGGCAAGCCGCTCAATGCCGCCACGCTCATCAGGCAACCGGCACTGTCCAAGGTACTGCGCGCCATCGCGAAGGAGGGCAGCAGGCCCTATTACGAGGGCTGGATCGCGAAATCCATCGGCGATTACAGCCAGGCCAACGGCGGGCTGCTGTCGGCGACGGATTTCGAAGGTTACGCGCCGGAGTGGGTGACGCCGCTCTCCGCCAGCTATCGCGGGCTCGAGGTGCGGGTGATGCCGCCCAATTCCTACGGCATCCTCATGCTGCTGCAACTCAACGCGCTGTCGGCGCTGAAGTCCGCCGATCTCAACGGGCCAGACGCCGACCGCCTCGGCTACCTGATCGCCGCGGCACGCGCCGCCTTTCCGGAAGGGACCAGATACATCTGCGACCCGCGCGTCCACGCCCCGCCCGTCGACGAGCTGCTCGGCGGACAGATGACCGGAAAGCTGCAGGCCGCCGTGCGTGCCGCGGCGCCCGGTGCCGCGCAGCCGCATCCGCCGGGCGGCACCTCGTGCATCACGCTGGTGGATGGCGAGGGCAATGGCATTTCGGTGGTGCAGAGCGTTTTCCATGTGTTCGGATCGGCGTTCATCGATCCCGGCACCGGCATCCTGCTCAACAACCGCATGACCGGCTTCACCACCGATCCGGCGCACCGCAACGTGGTGGCCCCGGGCAAGCGGCCGGCGCACACGCTGAACCCGGTGATGGTGTTCGACAGGGGACGCATCCGCTACCTGCTCACCACCCCGGGCGGGCCGGCGCAGACCATTTCCAACGTGCAGATGCTCACCAACATGGTGGATCGGGGCATGGAAATCTCGGCCGCCATCGAGGCGCCGCGCTGGACCATCGACGGCGCCGGCAATGCCCTGATCGACGACGAGTTCCCCGATGCCGTCGCCACGACACTGGAAGCGCGCGGTCACAAGGTGGGCCGGGCCTCGGGCGCGTCCTATTTCGGCTCGTCCAAGTGCATCGAGGTGCTGCCGAGCGGCGTGCTGGTGGGGGCCGCCGACCACCGCCGCGAAGCCTACGCCGCCGGGCGATGAACCCGGTCGCGCCGCCGCACGCCGGCGCCGACATCCTGATCCGCAACGCCAAGGTCATCACCTGCGACGCCGCCTTCCGTATCGCCCGCGCAGTGGCGGTAAAGGACGGCCGCATACTCGCCGTGGGCGACGACGATCTCCCCGCGCTGACGGACGCCGGCACGCAGGTGATCGACGCCGGTGGCGGCGCAGTGATGCCGGGGCTGATCGACTGCCACGCCCATCTCGACCGCGAGGGGCTGAAGCCGGTCTTTCCCTCCCTTTCCGGCTGCACCTCAATCGACGACGTGCTGCAGCGCATCGAGGCACTGGTAAAGGAGCGCGCGCCGGGCGAGTGGATCGTCACCATGCCCATCGGCGAGCCGCCCTATTACTGGGACGTGCCCGGCAACCTGCGGGAAAAGCGTTTTCCGACACGCTGGGAGCTCGACCGCGTCTCGCCGCGGAACCCCGTCTACATCCGCCCCATCTGGGGCTTCTGGCGCCATACACTGCCGATCACGTCGATCGCCAACAGCCTGGCGCTGGAGCTCGCCGGGCTGCATCCCGGCATGGAGCCGCCGCCCGGGTCGATCGTGTTCGAGAAAGGCGGCTCCGGGCGGTTCAACGGCATCATCCACGAGAACAACTTCATGCCCGTGGCGGAGCTCGCCTGGTTTTCCGCCATGCCGCGCTTCGACCATGGCCACCGCGTCGCCGGCATCCGCGACGCCATGCGCATCTACAACCGCAGCGGCACCACCAGCGTCTTCGAGGAGCACGGCTGCGCCCAGGAGCTGATCCAGGCCTATCGTGCCGTCCATGTCGCGGGTGACGCCACGGTGCGCGCCCATCTGGTCTTCAGCCCGTCCTGGCAGTTCATCCGCGCCGACCAGTACGCGCCGGTGCTGCAGAGCTGGGCCGGCTGGCTCGGCCAGGGTGGCATGGGCGATGAATGGCTGCGCGTGGAAGGCCTCTATTCGGAGATCGGCGTGACGCCGGAAAGCCTGCTGCGCCTGCGCGCGCGGCCCTATACCGGCTGGTCGGGGTTCAACGCCGATTGCGGCCTGCCGCGCGAGCACATCGTCGACGTGCTGACCGAGGCGGCGCGCAACGACATCCGCGTCGTCGCCATCTGGATGAGCATGCTCGAGGTGTTCGAGGAGGTGAACCGCCGCGTGCCCCTCGTCGGCAAGCGCTGGGTGATCGGCCATCTGCGCACCGCCACGCCCGACCAGATCCGCCGCATCCGCGAGCTCGGGCTGGTGATGAGCGCCCACACCAACCGCTATGTCTACAAGGAGGGGCACCTGCTGCGCGAGGAGCTGGGGCACGACCGCGAGGACGAGATCGCGCCACTGAGAAGCCTCGTCGAGGCAGGCGTGCATATCGGCTTCGCCACCGACAACGTACCCACGTCTCTGTTCTGGCCGGTGTGGCAGTCGGTGACCCGCTACAATCGCTATTCCGACGACGCCATCGCCCCCGAGCAGGCGCTGAGCCGCGAGCAGGCGCTGCGCTGCGCCACCATCGAGGGCGCCCACCTCACCTTCGAGGAGGACGTGAAGGGCTCGCTGGAACCCGGAAAGTACGCCGACCTCGTAATGCTGTCGGACGACCCCCTCACCTGCCCCGACGACGCGCTGAAGGACATCGTTGCGCTGAAGACGATGGTCGGCGGCAAGGTCGTCCATGACCGGGAAACCGATAAAACGAATCGTCATGCCCGGACTTGATCCGGGCATCTTCGGCCGACCGCGCAAGATCGCCGGGTCAAGCCCGGCGATGACGGGTAAGATACATTCTGGAACCACCGTCATTCGGGAACACCATGAAGCTCGCCGATCTCGACACGCCGGTTCTTCTCGTCGACCTGGACGCGCTGGAACGCAACATCGCACGCATGCGCGAGCTGTCTGCCGCCGCCGGCATCTCCTGCCGCCCGCACGCCAAGGCGCACAAGACACCGGTGATCGCCCGCATGCAGATGGCGGCGGGCGCCGTCGGCGTGTGCTGCGCCAAGCTGGGCGAGGCCGAGGTGCTGGCCGCCGACGGCATCGGCGACATCCTCATCACCACGCCGGTGGTGGGACCATCAAAGCTGATGCGCCTCGCCCGGGTGGCGGCGCAGGCAAAGGTGGCGGTGGTGGCAGACGACGCCGACAACGTGGCCGAGCTCGCCCGTGCGGCGCAGACCGGCGGCGTACGCTTCGACGTGGTGATCGAGGTGGACGTGGGGCAGCGCCGCTGCGGCGTGCAGCCGGGCGCGCCGGCCGTCGCCCTGGCGCAGGCGATCCGCGACCGGCAGTGGCTGACTTTCCGCGGATTGCAGGGCTACCAGGGATCCATCCAGATGACGGCGTCGTTCGCCGAGCGCCGCGAGGCGACCCGCAAGGCGCACGCGCTGCTGGCGGAGAGCGCGGAGGCGGTGCGCGCCGCCGGCATTCCGGTCGAGGTGCTGACCGGCGGCGGGTCCGGCACCTCGGTGATCGACGCCGCCGAGCATGGGCTGACCGAGATCCAGCCCGGCGGCTATATCTTCATGGACTCGCGCTACCGCCGGATCGAGTGGGACGACGGCCGCACGGTGCCGTTCGAGCAGGCGCTGTCGCTGCTGGCGGGCGTGGTGTCGCGTCCCGCGCCCGACCGCGCCATCCTCGACATGGGGCTGAAGGCGGTGAGCTCCGACGGCGGCCCGCCGGTGCCCCTCGACGTGCCCGGCGCCACGTTCGGCTTCGGCGGCGAGGAGCACGGCCAGCTCTCGTGGGACGGCAAGCCCTGCCCCCTGAAGCTCGGCGACAAGGTACGCTTCCACCCCACCCACTGCGACACCACGGTGAACCTCTACGACCAGTACGTGGTGCACCGCGGCGACGAGGTGGTGGACGTCTGGCCCATCCCGGCGCGCGGGCGCGTGCAGTAATAGCCGCTCTCCCATCGGGAGAGGGGTTGGGGTGAGGGGAACCGCCCGACGCGGAAGGCCGTCGGACGGCTCACGCCGGCCACACCGCCCCTCACCCGGTCGCTGCGCGCCCGCCCTCTCCCGTCGGGAGAGGGCGTTCATATACGGCAATCAGTACGTCCGCAGCGGCAACCGTTGGTTGCGGCACTGAATGCGGGTATTCTGTGGCCAGCAAGAGTGCGGCGGGTCGCATGGACACCGATGGCAAGTCCAAACAAGTCCGAAAACGGCGTGCGTGGCTTGCCGCCCTGATGTCGCTGCTGTGGCCGGGGCTGGGCCAGATCTATGTCACCGACACCAAACACGGCATCCGGCTGATCGGCCTGTCTGTCGCGTTGATGGTCGCCCTTGGTGTGATTTTTGCCGTGCCGCCCACGTCCCTGTTTATTACCGTAGCATTCTTCGCCGTCGGTCTGGCACTGATTGCGCTTGCGCTTTACGCAGCCGTCAGCGCCTTCGTCGCCGCCCGGCGCGTTTCCATGGCGCGGCTGTCACCAGCGAACCGCTGGTACGTCTATATCGGCCTGATTGTGGTGACCATGATTCTGAACCAGATCGTAACATCGAAAGCCAATCCGGTTCGGGTGTGGGACAACTTTTGGACACCGTCGGCGTCGATGTTGCCGGGGCTCGAAGTGGGCGACACGTTCGTCGTCTGGAAGCGACCGGCAGGCCAAGGCTGGCCCCGGCGCGGCGATATCGCCGTCTACAAATTTCCCCTGGACAACCGGACCGACTACATCAAGCGCATCATCGGCCTGCCCGGCGACCGCGTGCAGTTCCGCGGCGGTCGTCTGTATCTGAACGGCGCCGTCGTGGAGAGGCGCGAGGACGGCAAGGTTTCCGACGACAACACTCAGGGCCTCACGACCCCGCTCCGGCGCTACATCGAAACGCTGCCGGCCGGACCTTCCTACCCCATCGCCGAGATCACCGACCGCGCACCCCTAGACGACACCCATGAATACACCGTTCCGGCAGGTCACTATTTCGCCGTCGGCGACAACCGGGACAATTCGCTCGACAGCCGTCTCCCTGTGTCACGCAATGCCGGTCACGGATTTGTCCCGGCCGGCAATATCATCGGCCAGCCGACGTTCATATTCTGGGCGAAGGACAAGTCCCGGATGGGGATGCGTGTCCGCTAGTACGTCGCCGCGGCGGCCGACTCGTCGTAGGCGGCGAGGAAGCGGGTCAGCGTGTCGCGCAGGCGCGGCGCGTCCTCGCGCGGCGCGTAGTGGCCGACGCCCTCGAATATCTCGAGCGTGGCGTCGGGCAGGGCCTCGGCCAGGGCGCGGCAGCTCGCCACCGGCGCCACCGGATCGGCGTCGCCGGCGATCACCAGCGTCGGCACGTCGAGCGTGGGCGCCAGCGCCATCATGTCCGATGACACGATCACCTCCACCAGCTGGCGGTAGCTGCGCTCCTTCACCGCGCCCATGATCGAGGTCACCTCGTCCACCATGGCGGCGGGGGCCCTGGGGCCGAGGATGGAGGGGCCGCGGCATTTCGCGAATTCCGCCATACCGAGTTCCTCGATCGGCTGCATGCGCGCCTTGCGCGCCGCCGCCCGCCCGGCCGCGTCCAGCGCACCGCCGCCGATCAGCGGGTGGACCAGGGTCAGGCTCTGCACCGTCGCCGGGATGTGCCGGCAGAGCGCGGCGGCGATGACGGCGCCGATGGAATGGCCCACCACATGCGCCGTTATCACCCCGCGCATGTCGATCAGCGCCGCCAGGGCGGCGGCGTAATCCTCGGCCGTCGGCGCATCCTGCGGAAACGGCTCCGAGCCGCCATAGCCGGGCGCGTCCCAGGCGAACACCTGGTATTTGCGCGAGAAGTCGGCGAACTGTTGCGCCCACGACTCGGAGCTGCCGCCGATGCCGTGGATCAGCACCAGCGCCACCCCGTCGCCCTGCTCGCGCCAGGCGAGGGTGCGTCCGCTGACGGACGCGGTTCGTGTGGCCGGTAATGTCGTCATGGGCGCCAGTGAAACATGCGACCGGCAGCCGCACAAGTCCCGGCCCGGTTTGACAGGGCGGACCGCACGGCCGATCATCGCGCCGCCAATCGCAAAGAAACCGGGAGACGCGACGCATGTCAGCCAAGGCGGCCACCATCTTCAATGCACGCAACGTCGCCATCGTCGGCGCCACCGACAAGTCCCACTGGCCGCCCAATATCTTCAACAACCTCAAGGAGTCGGGCTTCCCCGGCCGGGTGTTCCTGATCAACCCGCGGCGCGACGAGCTGTTCGGCGAGAAATGCTATCCCGACTTCGCGTCCCTGCCCGAGCCGGCCGAACTCGCCATGATGATCGTGCCGGCAAAATTCATCCCCGACATGCTGGCGGACGGGGCGCAGCGCGGGGTGAAGGCGGCTATCGTCTATGCCGCCGGCATGGGCGAAGGCAGCAGCCCGGAATCGCACGCGCTGGGTGCGGCGCTGAAGGAGACCATCGACAAGCACGACCTCGCCGTCTGCGGCCCCAACTGCATGGGGCTGTTCGGCGCGCGGGAAAAAATGTTCCTCTACCCGCACCGCCACCTGAGCAACATGGAGCCCGGCAGCGTCGGCATGGTGCTGCATTCGGGCGGCACGCTGAGCTACTTCGTGCGCAGCGCGGTGGAGCGCGGGTTGCGCTTTTCCTACGCAATCTCCAGTGGCAACGAGGCGGGGCTTGCGGTTGCCGACTACATCGACATGTTCGTCGACGATCCGCACACGAAGCAGATCGCACTCTATGTCGAGGGCATCCGCAAGCCGGAGGCGTTCCTCGCCGCCGCCGGCCGGGCGCTCGCCGCCGGCAAGCCCATCTTCGCCATCAAGACGGGACGCAGCACGGGTGCGCGCGAGGGCGCCAAGTCGCATTCCGGCGCCATCGCCGGCGACTACGCGGCATGGGAGGCGGTGTGCGAGCGCTACGGCATCGTTAACTGCGCGTCGCTGGAAGACATGATCGAAACCCTGCTGGCGTTCCAGCAGGGCCGGCTGCCGAAAGGACCCGGGGTGGGCTTCGTCACCACCTCGGGCGGCGCGGTCAACATGGTGTTCGATCACGCCGACATGGAGGGCACAAAGGTGCCGCCGCTCTCAAAGGAAACGGCCGACGCGGTATCGAAGCTGGTCGCCGACGACGTGGTGGTACGCAACCCCATCGACACCGGCCCGCCCATGGGCGGCAACGCCGTGCAGCAGCAGCTCGATCTCTGCCGCACCTTCGCCTCCGATCCCGACATCCACATGATCGGATGGGCGGCGCTGATGCCCGGCACCGACCGCGGCGCGCGCGATCCGGCCGAGGTGCGCGCCATGGTGGACAGCCTCGACATGCCGGTGGTGGCATTCAACCGCATCGCCATTTCCGTGCCACCGGGGCTGGCGGAGTTCCAGGACGCCGCCAACCTCTGTTTCCTGCAGGGCATGCCGGCCACCATGCGCGCCATGAACGCGCTGTGGTTCTATGGCGCGCGGGCGGGGCGCACGGTGCCGCCGCTGCCA
>Ga0326597_10000163_pt1 | contig 122609 bp, 106 predicted proteins | sample RVTome_12_FD_203789 | JGI IMG/M metagenome (GOLD analysis project Ga0326597, IMG submission 203789) | Soil microbial communities from uranium-contaminated site in the Upper Colorado River Basin, Wyoming, United States - RVT100D185 | ecosystem: Environmental > Terrestrial > Soil > Contaminated... | reverse complement strand
CGCGGTCGGGTGATCCGACAATAAGTCCCCGACCACTGAGCTGGCCGGGGCGGGGTTCGGGAGGCGCCTGGCAACAGAAGCCTCCCACTTTATTTTCAGGGCCTTTTCGCACCCCGCCCCCGCCGTTGCCGCCCGGCGGCGTTTCGAGGCTGGTCTAACCGGGGCGGAAGGGCTAGTAATTATGGCATGGAATCCGATCCACTCCGCTACGATGCCTGGATCGAGGACGCGTTGCGCGGCGTCATTCGCCACGCACTCGCTTACGCCGCCGACAACGGACTTCCCGGCGAGCACCACTTCTACATCACCTATCGCACCGACGCCGACGGCGTCGAAACGCCGGGCTACCTGAAGGCCGAGCATCCGGACGAGATGACGATCGTGCTGCAGCACCAGTTCGAGAACCTGGTGGTCAATCAGGACGCTTTCTGGGTGACGCTGCGGTTCAACGGCAAGCCGGAACGGCTGCGCGTTCCGTTCAACGCCGTGGTGTCGTTCGCGGACCCGTCGGTCAACTTCGGCCTGCAGCTGAAGATGGCGACCGGCGCCGACGGCGAGATCGAGCTGGAATCGGTGGCGGGACAGAAATTCGGCGTCGAAGCGCCGGAACAGGACACCCGGCCGGCCGCCGCCAAGGGCAAGGGGCAGATCATCGCCCTCGACGCGTTCCGCAAGAAATAACGAGGCAGCCATGGTCGGGCGTCGCCCCGGGCGGGCGGTTGCCCGGAGGCAAGCCCAAAGGGGAGGGTCATGAGCATGTACGTCCATCATGAGATGTTCCCGGTCGGCGACGACGCGACGCCCTATCGCAAGCTGACCGGCGATTACGTCTCGACGGCAAAGTTCGAAGGCGAGTCCGTGCTGAAGGTCGAGCCGAAGGCGCTGACCCTGCTGGCGGCGGAGGCGTTCCGCGACATCTCGCACCTGCTGCGCCCGGGACACCTGAAGCAGCTCGCGAACATCCTCAAGGACCCGGAGGCCTCCGACAACGACCGCTTCGTCGCGCTCGATCTCCTGAAGAACGCCAACATCGCCGCCGGCGGCGTGCTGCCGATGTGCCAGGACACCGGCACCGCCATCGTGATGGGCAAGAAGGGCGGCCGCGTGTGGACCGGCGGCGGCGACGAGGCGGCCTTGGCCGAGGGCGTGCTCAAGACCTTCACCGAGAGCAACCTGCGCTACAGCCAGGTGGCGCCGCTGGACCTGTTCACCGAGAAGAACACCGGCACCAACCTGCCGGCGCAGATCGAGATCTACGCCGACGGCGGCGACGCCTACAAGTTCCTGTTCATCGCCAAGGGCGGCGGCTCGGCCAACAAGACTTTCCTTTATCAGGAGACCAAGGCGCTGCTGAACCCGCAAAGCCTGGTCAAGTTCCTCGACGCCAAGATCCGCACGCTGGGCACCGCGGCGTGTCCGCCCTACCACCTCGCCGTGGTCATCGGCGGCACCTCGGCCGAGCTGACGCTGAAGACGGTGAAGCTGGCGAGCTGCCGCTACCTCGACACCCTGCCGAGCAAGGGCAACGCGCACGGCCAGGCGTTCCGCGATCTTGAGTGGGAGGACAAGGTCCACAAGCTGACCCGCAACATGGGCATCGGCGCGCAGTTCGGCGGCAAGTACTTCTGCCACGACGTGCGGGTGATCAGGCTGCCGCGCCACGGCGCAAGCTGCCCGGTCGGCATCGGCGTTTCGTGCTCGGCCGACCGCCAGGTGCTCGGCAAGATCACCGCCAAGGGCGTGTTCCTCGAGCAGCTCGAGGCCAACCCGGCCAAGTACCTGCCCGAGATCACCGACGCCGCGCTCGGCGGGGACGTGGTCGAGATCGACCTCAACCGGCCGATGAAGCAGATCCTGGGCGAGCTCACCAGGCACCCGGTGCGGACGCGGCTCAGCCTCACCGGGCCGATCATCGTCGCCCGCGACATCGCCCACGCCAAGCTGAAGGAGCGCCTCGACAAGGGCGAAGGCCTGCCGCAGTACTTCAAGGACCACGGCGTCTATTACGCCGGCCCGGCGAAGACGCCGAAGGGGTATGCCTCGGGCTCGTTCGGGCCGACCACGGCCGGGCGGATGGATTCCTACGTCGACCAGTTCCAGGCCGCCGGCGGCTCGATGATCATGCTGGCCAAGGGCAACCGCTCGAAGGTCGTCACCAACGCCTGCAAGAAGCACGGCGGCTTCTACCTCGGCTCCATCGGCGGCCCGGCGGCGCGCCTCGCCCAGGACTGCATCAAGAAGGTCGAGCTGGTGGAGTACGAGGAACTCGGCATGGAGGCGATCTGGAAGATCGAGGTCGAGAATTTCCCCGCCTTCATCGTCGTCGACGACAAGGGCAACGACTTCTTCGCCGAGTTCAACGCGCCGATGCCGTTGCACGACGAAGTATGAGCGGCTAGGCTCGCCGTGGCCGCCAAGGGCACCCACCGCATCGAGACCGACTCCCTGGGACGGGTGAAGGTGCCCGCCGACCGCTATTGGGGGGCCCAAACCCAGCGCTCGCTGGAGAATTTCCGCATCGGCGACGAGCGGATGCCGCGGGCGCTGATCCGCGCCTTCGGGGTGCAGAAACAGGCCGCCGCGCTGGCCAACGTGCGGCTCGGCCTGTTGGACAAGCGCATCGGCGGGGCGATCGCCGCCGCCGCGGCCGAGGTCGCCGCCGGCAAGCTCGACGACCACTTCCCGCTGGTGGTGTGGCAGACCGGCTCGGGCACCCAGACCAACATGAACCTCAACGAGGTGATCGCCAACCGCGCCATCGAGGCGCTGGGCGGCAAGCTCGGTTCCAAGGAACCGGTGCACCCCAACGACCACGTGAACTTAAGCCAGTCGTCGAACGACAGCTTCCCGACCGCCATGCACATCGCCCTGGCGTTGGAGATCCACCGCGTCCTGGTGCCGGGGCTCGAGCGGCTGCGCGCCGCCCTCGACGGCCGCGCCAAGGCGTTCGCGGAAATCGTCAAAATAGGCCGTACCCATCTGCAGGACGCGACGCCGCTGACGCTGGGCCAGGAGTTCTCCGCCTACGCCCACCAGATCGCGCAGAACAGGACGCGGCTCGATAAGAGCCTCACCCAGGTCTACGAGCTGGCCCAGGGCGGCACCGCCGTCGGCACCGGGCTCAACGCGCCGGTTGGTTTCGACGTGGCGTTCTGCGACGAAGCGGCGCGCATCACCGGGCTGCCGTTCAAGCCGGTCGCCAACAAGTTCTACGGCCTCGCCGCCCACGACGCGCTGGTGAACCTGTCGGGAAAGCTCAACACCATCGCGGTGTCGGCGCGGAAGATCGCCGACGACATCCGCCTCCTGGCTTCCGGCCCGCGCTCCGGGCTGGGGGAATTGAGACTTCCGGCCAACGAGCCGGGTTCTTCCATAATGCCGGGCAAGGTGAACCCGACCCAGGCGGAAGCCTTGGCCATGGTCGCCGCCCAGGTGATGGGCAACCACGTCTCCGTCACCGTCGGCGGCGCCGGCGGGCATCTCGAGCTCAACATCTACAAGCCGATGATCGCCTACAACCTGCTGCAAGGCGTGCGGCTGCTCGGCGACGCGCTCGCCAGCTTCGCCGTCCACTGCGTCGAGGGGATCGAGGCCGACGAGGCGCGGATCAAGGAGCTCACCGAACGGTCGCTGATGCTGGTGACGGCGCTGAACCCGCATATCGGCTACGACAACGCCGCCAGGATCGCCAAGGCCGCGCACGCCGACGGCAGCACCCTCAAGCAGGCGGCGGTGAAGCTGAAGCTGCTCACGGCCGACGAGTTCGACCGCCTGGTGAATCCTAAGGACATGGTGAAGCCGAAGGGATGACGGTTCCCACATCGTCATGCCGCGGCGAAGCCCGGGGCATCCAGCCTGGCGCTCCCTTGATCGCCCGGGCGAAGCCGGGCGATGACGACCGGGAATAATTGACTGACCGAGAATTGCCTGTGACCGACCCGACGAACCCTCCCGATTTCCTGTTCGACGGTCCCCGGGACGCGAGGCTCACCATCGCCCTCGCCCACGGTGCCGGGGCGCCGATGACGAGCCCGTTCATGCAGGCGTTTGCCGATGGCCTGGCGGCGGAAGGCTTCCGCGTTGCCCGCTTCGAGTTCCCGTACATGGCGGAGCGCCGCAATTCGGGCCGCAAGCGGCCGCCCGACCGCGCCGCGGTGTTGGTCGCCACCTGGCGGGCGGCGATTGCCGCGCTGAAACCCGAAAACCTGGTGATCGGCGGCAAGTCGCTCGGCGGCCGCATGGCCAGCATGGCGGCCGACGAAATGGCGGTTAAGGGCCTGGTCTGCCTCGGCTACCCGTTTCATGCCCCGGGCAAGGCGGCGACGGCGGAGCGGCTGGCGCACCTGGCCGCATTGAGGACCCCCACCCTGATCTGCCAGGGCGAGCGCGACGCCCTCGGCTCCCGCGCCGAGGCGGAATCCTATAAGCTGTCGCCGGCGGTGCGCCTCCGCTGGCTCGCCGACGGCGACCACGGCTTCAAGCCGCGCCAGGCCTCGGGCCTGAGCGAGGCCGGCAACTGGGCCGAGGCGATCGCCGCCGTCGCCGACTTCGCAAGGAAGCTCTGAGCATGCGCCTCGACCACGTCACCATCCGCACCGACGACCTGGAGGCGACCAAGGCGTTCTTCACCGAGGTGCTCGGCCTCAGCGCCGGCGAGCGGCCGGGGTTCCGCTTCCCCGGTTACTGGCTCTACAACCACGAACGGCCGATCGTGCACCTGGTGACGCCGAGCCCGGATCGGTCATACGTGCCGGGCAAGGGCGAGGACGGCGCCCTTGCCGACGATACCGGCGCCGTCGACCACATCGCCTTTTTCGGCGACGATCACGACGCGTTGATCGCGCGGCTGGAGGCCCGACGCCTCGACTTCACCGAGCGCACCCAGGCCGGCACCGGCACGCGGCAGGTGTTCGTTGCCGGCCCGCACGGCCTGGTGGTCGAGATCGACTTCGCCGCCGTGGCCTGAGCGTCGCGCCGGCCGCCATGTTCCCCATCGAACCCGCGGCGCTCGGCGCCTTCGTCGCCGCCTCGATCGCCATCGTCACCTCGCCGGGGCCGGACACGGTGCTGATCCTGCGCTACGCGCTCAACGACGGCCGCGGCATCGGGCTCGCCGCCGTCTCCGGGGTGCAGCTCGGCCTCGTCGTCCACACCACGCTGGCGCTGTTCGGCATCTCGCTGATCGTCGCCTCGTCGCCGCTGCTGTTCCGCGCCGTCGCGGTCGCCGGGGCGGCGTATCTGGCGTGGCTCGGCTGGCAGAGCCTCAAGGGCGCGGGCGGACTCGAGCTGAGGACCGCCGGCCCGGCCGCCGGTGCGGCGCGCGCGCTGCGCGAGGCGGCGCTGTGCAACATCCTCAATCCGAAAGTGATCCTGTATTTCTTGGCGCTGATGCCGAACTTCATCGACCCGCAGCGCGGCGTCCCCGCCCAGGTGCTGGCGCTGGCCGGGGTGCTGATCGCCATCAACGTCGTCTGGCAGGTGCCGATGGCGCTGGCCGCCGGGGCGGTGCGCGGCTGGCTCGGCCGCGCCGACGTGCGGCGCGCCATCAACCGGGTGTCGGGGGCGACGCTGGTCGTCATGGCACTCGTCATGCTGGCGCAGAATTTCCGGTGAGCGCGGGGATCGGCCGATGACCATGAGCCCGGCGTTCCGCGATTACCTGCTCGACATGCTGCGGCCGCTCGGCCCGGTGGCGGCGCGGCCGATGTTCGGCGGCGGCGGGCTTTATCTCGACGGCCTGATGTTCGCCATCGTCTTCGACGACGTGCTGTTCCTGAAGGCCGACGACGCCAGCAAGGGCGACTTCGAGGCGCGCGGCATGGAGCCGATCACCTACGAGCGCGAAGGCCGCGACGCGCTGATCGAGATGTCGTACTGGGAGGCGCCGGCGGAGCTGATGGACGACGCGGACGAGATGTGCGCGTGGGCGAGCCGCGCCTGGCAGGCGGCCCGGCGCGCCAGCGCCAAAAAGAAGGGTCGCGCCAGCGCCAAGGAGAAAAGGCCGCGCGCGCCGAAACCGAAACGCAAGCGCCGGGGGCGGCGATGAGCGCGGCGGTAAAAGGCGGCCGTCTCGCCAAGCGATCCGTGACCGTCGCCGGGCACGCCACCAGCGTGTCGTTGGAAGAGGCATTCTGGCGGGCGCTCGCCGGCATCGCCGAGGCCGAGAAGATGTCCGTCAACGCGCTGATCACCCGCATCGACCGCGGCCGCGACGCCGGCGGCAATCTGTCTAGCGCCATCCGCGTCTACGTGCTGGAGAAATCCGGGCGGCGTTGAGCGCGCTCAGCGCTTGAACAGTTCCCGCAGCAGGTCCTCGGGGCGGATCTTCCGTTGCTGGGTCGTGGGCGCCTGCTGTTGCTGTTGTTGTTGCTGCTGTTGCTGTTGCTGCGTCGGCGCCGGCTCGCCGCCGGTCGCGCCCTGGTCCTGGGCCGGCTGGCCGCCGCCGAGGATGCCCTGGAGGATGTTGCCGACGGCCGGCGGCGCCTTCTTCAGCAGCTTGTCGACGCCGGGCACCGGCAGCACGCCGCCGGGCAGCTTGCTGGTATCGAGGCGCACGTTCGGCGCGTCGAGCCGGCCCTGGACGTAGAACGGCACCGCCTGGGTCACTTTCGAGCCGGTGCGCTTTTCCAACAGCGCCGTCAATACGTTCGGCGAAAGTTGCATCTGGCCCGAGACGTCGATGCGCCAGCGCGCCAGGTCGACGGCGCCCTGCGCGACGCCGTTGCCGAGCCCCGAGACCAGCTTCAGGTCGCGCGATCGGGCGACGCCGCCGGTCATCTGGAAGCTGCCGGAGATGTCGGCCAGGCTGCCGCCCTGCTTGGCGCCGCCGAGCACGCCGGTGAACTGGTTGAGCGCCGAGATCAGCCCGAAAGCGCCGGCCATGGCGCTGCCGCCGCCGGCCTGCGACACGTCGACCGCCTTCATCACGAACGAGCCGTCGCCGCCGAGCCCGGCAACCATGTCGGCGACGCTGCCGCCGGAAGTGAGCAGCTTGCCCTTCATCGACATGGTGCCGTTCGCCAGCGCCTGGCCGGTCACCGCTTCGGTGGCCTGGCTGACGCTCATGGTCTCCAGGCTGAACACCGTCTCGAAGCGCGGCCGCTGGGTGGCCGAGGCGACGGCGGTGGCGCTGAACGCGCCGCCGAACAGCCGCCCGCTCAGCCGGTCGGCGGTAAGCCGGCCGTTGGCCAGGCGAACGCCGACGTCGGCGGCCTCGAGGCGGTATTTTTGGAACTGCACCAGCGGCGAGGAGAACGCAATCTCGCCGTCAACGGCGCCGAATGCCGAAAGATCGATCGGCTCGCGCGACCACCGCGCATCGACGGCGGCGGTGGCGGCGGGCACCACGCGCGGCGCGCCCGGCCAGGGGTCGAGCGCCGCCGAGCGCTGCGCCGGCAGGAACGGGTCCAGCACGATGGCGCCGGCGGTGAGCGTCGCGGTGACTTTCGGCCGCGCGCCGGCGAGCGCCACGGCGACATTTCCGGCGAACTGCGCGTCGCCAAGCTTGGCCGTGATCCCACCGAGGCTGATCGCCGCCGGGCCGCCGGTCAGCTTGGCGGCGACGTCGAGGGCGCCGATCCGGCCCGCCGGCCGATAGCCGCCGCCCAGCGTCTTCAGCAACGCGGCGGTGTCGGGATGGCGGGCGGTGAGATCGAAATTCACTATGTCGCCGGCCGCCAGCACGCTCACCGGGCCGGTCACCGCCAGCGTGCCGCCGGCGGCGGTCATGGTCAGCGCCAGGTTCGGCTGCACCAGGCTGCCGTCGATCTCGCCGGTGGCGCGGACGGCGCCGAGCGACTTCGCCGCCGGCGCGTCGATGCCGGCCAGCCGCAACACGCGGGCGGCGTCGCCGGCGGTGAGCTGGAACTTCACCTTCCTGGCGGCGGGGATGGCGTCGATGCCGTCGATCCGGCCGTCGATGACGGCTGTCGCGCCGGCACCCTCGACGCGCAAATTCACCCGCGGCGCGGCGAGCGCGCCGTCGAGACGGCCCTTGACGGTTACGGCGCCCAAGTCCTTCGACGGCACCGGCGGGTTCATGCCGGCGAAGCGCAGGAAGCGCGGCAGGTCGTCGGCGGTGACGTCGAACTTGAGGCCGGCGGCGGTCGGATCGCCGCCCAGCTTGTCGATGACGCCGGCGACCAAGGCGGCGGCGCCCGCCATCCTGGCGACGGCAAGGCGGCGAATCTCGAGCCGGCCGTTGTAGAGCGTGCCGTCGAAGGTGACGTCCTTTACCTGGTTGCCGCGCAGCACCAGGGTATTGACCCGCGCCTTCACGTTGGCGTCGAACGCGGTGAGCGGCCGCAGCGCCGCCAGTGGCGTGTCCACCTTGGCCGCGGCGGCCGGCGCCGTCTTTCCGGCGGCCGGCTTGTTGGCCGCCGTCGGCGCGGGCTTGGCCGGCTTCGCCGCGCCATCGGGCAGGTAGGCGTCGAGGTTGAGCCGATCGAGGATAACGTCGGCGCCGAAGGACGGCCGCTTGGTCAATGCCACCGTCACGCCGCCGGTCAGCCGCGACGAATCGAATTGCAGGTCGATATTGCGGAATTCCGCCTGCTTGGGATTGGCCGCCACCCGCGTCGCCAGGGTCAGCTTGCGCACCCGGTCGGGCGACAGGCCGTCGACGTCGGCGCCGAGCCATTTCATCACGCCGTGGAAATCGTTGACGGTGCTTTCCATCTCGCCCTCGAAGCGCGGTTGCCCTTCGGCGGCGCTGACGAAGCCGAACACCGCCAGATCGGAGCCGCCCGGGAATTGCGCCGACAGTTGGCTGACGGTGATCTCGCCGTTGTTGAGCTCGGCGTTGAACACCGCGTGCTTGATCAGGCCGCCGCGGAATGTCACCGCCTCGGCCGAGAACGACAGCGACCCCGAGACATCGCGGGGAATGGCGAAGGCGGCGGCCGCGGTGGCCGCCGGGCTCGCCGCCGGCACGGCCGCCGAACCCTTGGCCGCCTGCGGCTTTTCGGCGCCGGCGGTCGGCGCGTCGGCGAGCGCCAGCCATTTGTCGAGATCGACGCGGCTGGCGGCGACGCGGGTGGCGACGGCAAGCGCCTTGCCGGCATCGACGGTTATCTCGCCGGTCGCCTGCGTGGTGCCGAAGCGCAATGCCAGGTCCTTGAGCTGGGCGCCGTCGGCGGCGCCGGTGATGTTGCCCTCGAAGCTGAAATCCTGGTCGACGAGCGCCGGCAGCGCGGTTCCCGGCCGCGCCGCCTCGATCAGACGGGCGAGCGACGCGCCACTGCCCTTCACCTTGCCTTTGATCTTCGGCGCGCTCTCGAGGCCGACGGCGGTGCCGACCATCTGCAGCGAGGTATTGCCGGCCGCCATGCTGAGCTTGAGGTTGAACGGTACCGTGCGCCCCTGGATGATGTCGCCGACGTTGACATCGAAATGCAGCGGCAAGCCGCGGACCTTGAAATTGCCGCTGCTCTCGAACGGTCCATTCAACGATGCGGCGGAAAAATTGGCGGCGATCTGCTCGACGCGTTCGACCGTGCCGCCCTTGGTATCGCGATAGACCAGGATGCCGTTGGTGATGGTGAAATTTTCGAACGCGATCCGCCCGGCGCCCGAGCCGGCGGGCGTTGACGGCGTGGTTGTCGGCGCCGGCGGCGCGCCGGCAGCCGGCGGCACGGCGGCGACATTGCCACCGCCGGCATCGAACACCCAGTTCTTGCGCCCGTCGGCCAGCACCTCGAGCTCGATCACCGGGTCGACCAGCTTGATCCGCTTCACCTCGATCCGGCCGGCGAGCAGCGGCGCAAACGCGATGCGGACCTCGAGCAGCTTCAGGCGGGCCATGTGCGGCGACGCCGCGCCTCGAACGTTGGCGAGGGCGACGCCGCTCGCGATCAACGCCGGCGCCGGCAGCACCGTGATCTTGATGTCGCCGCTAATGATCAGGTCGCGACCGGTGAGCGCCTTCGCCTGGGCCTGGATATCGCCTTTGTAGTGGTTCCAGTCGATCATGCCGGGGACGACCAGAACGGCGGCGATCAGCAGCACCAGCAAGACGGCAACGACGGAAATGATTTTCTTCACGACTTCGCTCCTGGGCAGGCGGAACGCGGGCGCGCGGGCGCCGGTTTCCGACGGCGATACTAAGGGCACATCGGCGTCAGGGCAAACGGCGGTCGGATTCGCGGGATTCCACGATCGGTTAGCGGCTGCGGGCGAATCGTTTTTGCGCCAATTTATAGGCTTCCATCACAACGATGGCGCTGAGACCCAATCCCAATACCTGGAGCCAATCGACGAGACTCACCGGCTGCACCTCCAGGACGTCGCTGAGGCCGGGCGTATACATGGCGCCGATGTGAACCAACTGGGCGGCGACGACGGCGATGACCACGAACCAGTTGGCGGCGAGCGGCACCTGGAACACCGAGCGCGTCTCCGAGCGGCAGTTGAAGACGTGGACGTTCTCGAACACCACCATCAGCAGGAACAGCAAGTTGCGCGCCTGGAACTCCTCGACGCCGATATGCAGCAGCCACCAGAAGAACGCGAACGCGACGCCGCCCATGAACGCGCCGGACAACACCGTTTCTTCTATCATCGTCCGGTCGAAGATCGGCTGGTCCGGCGGCCGCGGGCGTTGCCGCAGCATGCCGGGCTCTCCCTTCTCGAAGGCGAGCGCCACGTCCTGAATGCCGTTGGTGACCAGGTTCAGCCACAACAGCTGCGGCGCATATAGCGGCAATGGCACGCCGACGAACAACGCCAGGAAGAACAAAGCCACCTCGGCCGCGCCGGTGCTGACCAGCAGGTAGATCACCTTGCGGACGTTGGCGTATGCGACGCGGCCTTCCTCGACGCCGTTGACGATGGAGGCGAAGTTGTCGTCCGACAGGATCAGGTCGGCGGCGCCGCGGGCGACGTCGGTGCCGCCCTTGCCCATGGCGATGCCGATGTTGGCGGCGCGCAACGCCGGCGCGTCGTTGACGCCGTCGCCGGTCATGGCGACGAAGTGCCCCTGACGGTTCAGGCTTTCGACGATCATCAGCTTCTGCAGCGGCTCGACCCGGGCGAACACCCGGGTGTCGGCGATGCGGCGGTCGCGGTCGCGGCTCGACGATTCGAGCGCCGCCAATTCGGCACCGGTCATGGCGCCGTCGCCGGCAGTCGTGATTCCGAGCTCGCGGGCGATGCTGAGCGCGGTCGCCGGGTGGTCGCCGGTAATCATCTGCACCGTCACTCCGGCGCCGCGGCAGATGCCGACCGCCTCCGGCGCCTCCGGGCGCAGCGGGTCGATCAGGCCGATGAGGCCCAGGAATTCCAGGCCATCGAGCCGGTGATCGGCGGCCTTGCTGGGTATTTCGCTCGGCGACGGCCCGGCCGCCACCGCCAGCACCCGGTAGCCCCGGGCTGCGAGCGCCTGCGCCTCGGCCAGCATGGCATCGAGATCGATTTCCGCGCACATCGGCAGCACCACCTCGGCGGCGCCCTTGACGTGGGCGATGGTGCCGGTCTCGGTGCGGTTGAAGCTGGCGGCGAATTTCAGCGACGGCTCGTAAGCGATGGTGCCTACCTCCGGATAGCGCTCGACGAGATCATCGCGTTCGAGTCCCAGTTTCGCGGCCAGCACCAGGAAGGCGATGTCGACGGTGTCGCCGAACGGGCGGACTCTGGAGTCGTCCCGACGCAAGCTGGCGCCGTTGCAGAGCGCGCCGGAAACCGCCAGCCGCCTCACCCGATCGAACGCCGCCGCGTCGAGCGCCGCGGTCAGTCCGCCCGTGGCGTCGTATCCTTCGCCGCTGATCTCGAGTTCGCCGATTTGCGGCAGCCACAAGCGTTTCACGGTCAACACGTTGCACGTCAACGTGCCGGTCTTGTCGCTGGCGATCACGGTGCACGACCCCAACCCCTCGACCGCCGGCAGCGAGCGGACGATGACGTTGCGCCGCGCCATGCGGACGCTGGCCACCGACAACGCCACGGTAATCGCCACCGGCAGCCCCTCGGGCAGAGCCGCCACCGCCAGCGCGACGCTGACCACGAAGATCTCGGCCGCCGGCGCGCCCTGCAGCACCAGCGTGATGCCGATGCCGACGATGGCGGCGATGATGGCGGCGCCGAACACCTGGGTGAAGCGCTCGAGTCGGACGATCAGCGGCGGCGGCGCCGTGGGCGCGACGGCCAGCGCCTCGGCGATGCGGCCGATCTCCGTCCCTGCCCCGGTGGCGACGACGACACCCTCGGCGCGGCCGCTGTTCACCGTGGTGCCGGCGAACAGCATGTTGCGGCGCTGCGTCAGAGACGCCGCATCGTCCGGTACGGCGGCAGAGTCTTTTTCCACCGGCACCGACTCGCCGGTGAGCAGCGATTCGTCCATTTGAAGCTCGCGGTCGGAAAGCAGCCGCAGATCGGCAGGGACCATCGCCCCCGAATCGAGAAGGACGATGTCGCCCGGCACTAGGTCGCGGCTGTCGATGCGTCTGCGTTCGCCGTTGCGCACCACCGTCGCTTTAATCTCGATCATGGCGTCAAGGTTTTCGGCGCTGGTCTGCGCCTTGCGTTCCAGTACCGTGCCGACCGTCGCGTTGATTTGCAGGACAACGAAGATAAAGAGCGCATCCAGATGTTCGCCGATGCCGACGGACACGAGCGCCGCCGCCAGCAGAATATAGATGAGCGAGCTTTTGAACTGACGCAGGTAGATGACCAAAAGCGACGGCGGTTTCGGGTGCGGCAGCACGTTTGCGCCGTGAATTTGCCGCCGCCGCGACACGTCGTCGGCGTCGAGGCCGTCGCGATCGGAGGCGAGCGCGCTCAGAACTTCGTCGCGTGCGGCGGCGTGCCATTTATTCATGCTGATCATGTTGAGGGGCATGGAACTGGTGGACGTTTTCGCGCTGGCCGGGCAACGATAAAACGAGGCGACGGTTCAGGGAAGCACGACGATGGCGCGGAAGTCGTTGACGTTGGTCAAGGTCGGCCCGGTCACCACCAAATCGCCGAGGGCGGCGAAGAAAGAATACGCGTCGTTGCCGTCGAGGAATTTGCGGGCGTCGAGTCCCGCCGCGGCGGCGCGGGCGAGCGTATCGGGGCCGATCACGGCGCCGGCGTTGTCCTCGCTGCCGTCGATGCCGTCGGTGTCGCAGGCGATGGCGTGCACGCCCGGCGCGCCGTCGAGCGCTATGGCGAGGGCCAGCAGGAATTCGGTGTTGCGGCCGCCCTTGCCGGCCCCGCGCACGGTGACGGTGGTCTCGCCGCCGGACAGCAGCGCCGCCGGCGCGGCGACCGGTTGACCCGATTCGATCACCGTCCTGGCGAGGCGCGCCTGTTCGGCGGCGACGTCGCGCGCCTCGCCCTCGATGGCATCGCCGAGAATCACCGTCCGCAGTCCGGCGGCTTCGGCCTCCCGCGCCGCCGCCGCGAGACATTCGCGCGGCCGCGCGACGATCACCGTCTCGGCATTCCCGAATACCGGGTCGCCGGGCTTCGGCGTCTCGCTGGCCGGATCGGCGAGGCGTTCGGCAACCGCCGGCGGCAACGCGATGTTGAACCTTTCGATCACCGCGCGGGCGTCGGCGAGCGTGCTCACGTCCGGCACCGTCGGCCCCGAGGCGATCACCGCCGGGTCGTCGCCGGGCACGTCGGAGATCAGCAGGCTCGTCACCCGCGCCTTGCCCGCGGCGGCGGCAAGCCGGCCGCCCTTGATCGCGGAGAGGTGCTTGCGCACGGTGTTGATGTCGCCGATGGCGGCGCCGGAACGCAGCAGCGCCTGATTCACCGCCTGTTTGTCGGCGAGCGTCAGGCCGGCCGCCGGCAGCGTCATCAGCGCCGAGCCGCCGCCGGAGATCAGCGCAAGCATCAGGTCGTCGGCGCCGAGGCCGCGGGCGGTCTCCAGTATCCGCCGGGCGGCGTCGAGGCCGGCGGCGTCGGGCACCGGGTGCGCCGCCTCGACGATCTCGATCCGCGCGCACGGCGCGGCGCAGCCGTAGCGGGTGACGACCAGGCCCGACAAGCGACCCGGCCAGTGATCCTCGACCGCCTTCGCCATCGCCGCCGACGCCTTGCCGGCGCCGACGACCACGGTGCGGCCCCCTCGGGATTCCAGGGGCGGCCGCGGCAAGTGCCCGGGCACGCATTTGGCCGGATCGGCGGCGGCGATCGCGGTCGCGAACAGCCGGCGTAGCAATTGTTCGGGTTTTTCCCTGGTCACGTCCGACGGGTCTGCCTGTATTGCCTAGACGCGGACGATCTTGCCGGGGTTCATGATGTTCTCGGGGTCGAGCGCCATCTTGATCGCGCGCATGACGCCGACGGCCTCGCCGTGCTCGGCGGTGAGAAAATCGATCTTGCCGTAGCCGACGCCGTGTTCGCCGGTGCAGGTGCCGTCCATGGCGATCGCCCGCATCACCAGGCGCTCGTTGAACGCCTTGCACTTTGCGACCTCGGCCGGGTCGTCCCGGTCCATCACCACGACGACGTGGAAGTTGCCGTCGCCGACGTGGCCGACGATCGGCGCCGTCAATCCGCTCGCGTCGATGTCGCGGCGGGTCTCCAGGATGCACTCGGCGAGGCGCGAGATCGGCACGCAGACGTCGGTGGCCAGTCCCTTTGCGCCCGGCCGCAGCGCAAGACACGCATAGTAGGCGTCGTGGCGCGCCTGCCACAGGCGGTTGCGGTCTTCCGGCTTGGTCGCCCAGCGGAAATCGCCGGCGTCGAAATCGGCGGCGATCGCCTTCACCGTCTCGACCTGCTCGACGACGCCCTGCGCCGAGCCGTGGAACTCGAAGAACAGCGTCGGCCGCACCGGGTAGTCGAATTTCGAGTAACGATTGATGGCGTCCATCTGCACCTCGTCGAGAAGCTCGATGCGGGCGACCGGCACCCCGGACTGGATGGTCGCGATCACCGACTCGACCGCCGATTTCAGATCCGGGAACGGGCAGACGGCGGCCGAGATCGCCTCCGGGATGCCGTAGAGTTTCAGCGTCAGTTCTGCGATCACGCCGAGGGTGCCTTCCGAGCCGACGAACAGCCGCGTCAGGTCGTAGCCCGCCGACGATTTGCGCGCCCGGCGGCTGGTGCGGATGACACGGCCGTCGGCCAGCACCACCGTCAGGGCGAGAACGTTCTCGCGCATGGTGCCGTAACGCACCGCGTTGGTGCCGGACGCCCGCGTCGCCGCCATGCCGCCGAGGCTGGCGTCGGCGCCGGGATCGATCGGGAAAAAAAGCCCCGAGTCGCGCAGGTGCTCGTTGAGCTGCTTGCGGGTGACGCCGGCCTCGACCGTGACGTCCATGTCGCCGGCATTGACGGCGAGAATCGCGTTCATGCGCGCGACATCGATGCAGACGCCGCCGTTGAGCGCCGCCACGTGGCCTTCGAGCGAGGTGCCGGCGCCGAACGGCACCACCGGCACGCCGCGGCCGGCGCAGATCTTCACGACCGCGCTGATTTCGTCGGTCGTTTCGGCGAACACCACGGCGTCGGGCGGGTGCGGCAAGTGGTAGGACTCGTCCTTGCCGTGCTGCTCGCGGACGGCGGCCGAGGTGGAGACCCTGTCGCCGACGACGGCGCGGAGCGCCTGCAGCAAGTCGTCGTTGACGCGGGCGGTTTTCGCCGTCATCCGCTGTCTCCCGCGCGCCGGCCTAGTAGCCCCCACCGGGCCCAAGGGCGCGGCGCCTGGACGGCCAGCCTAGCGGCCCCCGGCGCCGCCATCAAGCGACGCACCGACGACGCGTCCCCTGGGCGGCCGCGGCGAGACGGGCGGCGGGCCTCAGGTCGGATTGCCCTTGCCGCGGCGCCGCAGCACCTCGATCCGATCGCGGATGGTTTGCATGTGCGGATGTATCTCAAGCGCCTTTTCCCACACCTTCACCGCGGCGTCGTAATCGCCAAGCGCGTCGTAGATCAGTCCCATGCCGGATAGCGCCCCGAAGTGACGCGGCTCGAGCGCCAGCGTGCGGCGGATGTCGGCGACCGAGGCGGCGTAGTCGCCGATCATGTAGTAGATGGTGGCGCGCTTGTTCCATCCCTCGGCGAAGTCGGGGGCGGCGCGCACCACCCGCTCGAAGTATTCGAGGGAGCGCCGCAGATCTCCCTGGCTGGCGGCGACGATGCCGAGCGCCATGGCATGGTCGATCGCCTCGATGCCCTTGTGATGCCAGATATCCCAGATGGCGTTCTCGACGGAGTCGGCTTCCGCTTGGCTCGCCGTCGTCTTCAGGCGCTGGAACAGCGCATTGAGATCGGGGCTGTTCTGGTCGGCCGCCGCCGCCGGCACCAGGAGCAGCGTCAAGGCCGTCACCAGCGCTTTAAGGCGGCCCGTCATCGCCGGCACCTCATCGCCGGCGCCTCACGGCAGGTCGGCGGGATTCGGCCCGCCGGTCGCCCAGTCGAGCAGCTCGACCGTGTGCAGCACCGGCATGCCGGCGTCGCCCGCGAGCTGCATCAGGCAGCCGATGTTGCCGGTGGCGATGACGGCGCCGCCGGCGCGCTTGAGGTTTTCGATCTTGCGCGCCTTCAGCCGCGCCGCGATCGCCGGCTGCATGATGTTGTAGGTGCCGGCCGAGCCGCAGCAGAGATGCGGTTCGGCCGGTTCGCGAACGTCGAAGCCGGCCTTGACCAGCAGCGCCTTCGGCTGCTCGACGAGTTTCTGGCCGTGGCGCATCGAGCACGCCGAATGGTAGGCGACGACCGGCAGGCCGCGCGTTCCCTTCGCGGCGACGCCGAGGTCGGCCATCACCTCGACGACGTCCTTGGCGAGGCCGGCGATGCGCGCCGCGCGCGCGGCCCAGGCGGGATCGTTGCGGAACATCCAGCCGTAGTCCTTGACCACGGTGCCGCAGCCCGACGCGTTGATGACCACCGCGTCGAGGCCGCCGTCGTCGGCGACGCGCTCCCAGGCGACGATGTTGGCTCTGGCCTGGGCGTGGGCGTCGCCGGTGCGTCCCATGTGGTGAACCAGCGCGCCGCAGCAGCCCTGACCGGCGGCGATCACCACCTCGCAGCCGTGGCGGGTCAGCAGCCGCACCGTCGCTTCGTTGATCTCGCTCCGGAGCACCCGTTGCGCGCAGCCGGTCATCAACACGACCCGCTTGCGACGCGGTCGATGCGCCGCGAACGTCTGCGGCCGATCGACCGGCGACGGCCCCGACAGCGACGCCGGCGCCAAAGCAAGCATCGCCTTCAGGCGCCCCGGCAGCAGCGCCCGCAACGGCTTGGCCAGCGCCACGCCGACCAGGGCCAGGCGGAACAGCGCCGGCGACGGCAGCACGCGGGCGAGCACGGCGCGTAAAATTCGCTCAAACAGCGGCCGAGTGAACACCTCTTCGATATGGCCGCGGGCGCGGTCGACGAGATGCATGTAATCGACGCTGGCCGGACACGTGGTGACGCACGACAGGCACGACAGGCAGCGGTCGACGTGCTTGACCACCTTGGCCGAGGGCGTTCTGCCGGTCTCCAGCATGTCCTTGATCAGGTAGATGCGGCCGCGCGGCCCGTCGAGCTCGTCGCCGAGCAGCACGTAGGTCGGGCAGGTGGCGGTGCAAAAGCCGCAGTGGACGCACTTCCTGAGGATCGAGTTGGCGGCATCGATCTCGGGATCGGCGAGCTGGGCGATGGTGAAGTTGGTTTGCATGCGGTCGGCCCTCGCCTCTCCTACACCCCTTCGTACATGCGGCCGGGGTTGAGCACGCCTTTGGGGTCGAAGGCACCCTTGACGCGCGCCGTGAGCTCACCGAGCCGCGCCGCCAGCGGCTCGAACACCGGCACCCGGGCGCGCACGTCGGCGTCGGCGCGCACCAGGGTCGCGTGACCGCCGGCAGCGGCAATGGCGGCGCGCACGATTTGATGGCCGGCGTCGGGACGGGCGGCGACGGCCAGCCACACCAGACCGCCGCCCCAATCGTAGTACGCCTCGCCGGTGAGTTCACGGGCGAGCGTCTCGGCGGCACCGGGGCCGGCCGTGGGCGGCAGCGACAGCCGCCAAACCTGGCGGCCCCCGGCGCCGTCCGCGGCGAGCCCGAGCAGCGCCGCGTCACGGATTTCGCGCCACAGGGTGCGCGAGTTCTCCGAATGCAGCTCCTCGATGTCGCCCTTTCCCTTGAGCAGCGCCTTCAGCGCCCGACAGCGATGCTCGACCGACGGGCCCGGGCCCTCGACGCGGATCGCCGTCACCGCCCGGCCGGCGCCGCCGACGTAAGACACCTTGGAGCGGCCGGCGGCGGCCGGCGGCAGATGCGCCGCGCTCGACACCTCGTGCGCGCTGCCGAGGGCCTTGGCCATGGTCATCGCCGCGGCGGCGTCGGCCAGGCCGAACACAAGCACGGTGCGCGTCTTCTCCGGCGCCGGCAGCACCTTGAAGGTGATCTCGGTCATCACCGCCAGCGTGCCGAACGAGCCGGCGAGCAGCTTCGAGAGATCGAATCCGGTGACATTCTTGACCACCGTGCCGCCCGACTTGAAGACCTCGCCGCGACCGCTGACGGCGCTGAAGCCGAGGAAATGGTCACGCGCCGCACCGACCTTGATCCGCCGTGGGCCGGCCAGGTTGCAGGCGATGGCGCCGCCGATTGTGCCCTCGTCCTCGTCGCCGCCGAACAGCGGACCCAGGTCCGCCGGCTCGAACGCCATCTGCTGGTTGTTCTGGCGCAACGCCGCCTCGATCTCGGCCATCGGCGTCGCGGCGTGGGCGGTCATGAACAGCTCGCTCGGCTCGTAGCGGCCGATTCCGGCCAGCCCGGAAAGATCGAGGCCGACGCTCGGCGCCGCGGCGCGGCCGAAGCCGCGCTTCGAGCCGCGGCCAACGACGTCGAGCGGCGTGCCTTCGGCGGCCGCCCATTTGACGGCCTCCAGCACTTGCGCGGCGTTGGTCGGCTTCAGCGTTTCGGTCATGGAATTTTCGTTGGCTCTCCGTGGCGCGCCGTGGCGAAGGGTGCGGCGCAGCCGGCCCGCCATTCCCTAGAACCGCGGGATGTCGGGGAACGGCAGCTTGCCGTGATGCACGTACATGCGCCCGAGCTCGGCGCAGCGGTGCAGCGTCGGATAGACCTTGCCCGGATTCATCAGCTGGCCGGGGTCGAATGCGCACTTCAGGCGCTGTTGCTGCTTCATGTCGTCCTCGGTGAACATCTCGCCCATCAGATCGCGCTTTTCGACTCCGACGCCGTGCTCGCCGGTCAGGACGCCGCCGACCTGGACGCAATAACGGAGGATGTCGGCGCCGAATTTTTCGGCCGCCGCGAGTTCCTCGGGCTTGTTGGCGTCGAACAGGATCAACGGATGCAGATTGCCGTCGCCGGCGTGGAACACGTTGGCGACGCGCAACCCGTAGTGCTCCGACAGCGCGCCGATCTTCTTCAACACGTCGGCCAGCCTGTTGCGCGGGATGGTGCCGTCCATGCACAGGTAATCGGGCGAAATGCGGCCGACCGCGGGGAACGCGTTCTTGCGGCCCGACCAGAACACCTGGCGCTCGGCGTCCGACTGGCTGATGCGGACGTAGGTGGCGCCGGTCTGCCCGGCGATCGATTCCACCCGTTCGATCAGGTAATCGACCTCGGCCTCCGGCCCGTCGAGCTCGACGATCAACAGCGCCTGCACGTCGAGCGGATAGCCGGCATGGACGAACGCCTCGGTGGCGTGGATGGCGGGCTTGTCCATCATCTCCATGCCGCCGGGAATGATGCCGGCGCCGATGATGGCGGCGACGCAATTACCGGCGCTTTCGTTGGCGGCGAAGCCAATCAGCAGCGCGCGCGCGGTTTCCGGCTTCTGCAGGATCCGCACGGTGACCTCGGTGATGACGCCGAGCAACCCTTCCGAGCCGGTCAGCACGCCGAGCAGATCGTAGCCGCCGGAGTCCAGGTGCTTGCCGCCGATGCGCGCCACTTCGCCGTCCATCAGTACCATCTCCAGGCCGAGCACGTTGTTGGCGGTGAGGCCGTATTTGAGGGAATGCACGCCGCCCGAGTTCTCGGCGACGTTGCCGCCGATGGAGCACGCGATCTGGCTCGACGGGTCGGGCGCGTAGTAGAAGCCGGCGTGCTCCACCGCCTTGGTGATGGCTAGGTTGGTGACGCCCGGCTGGGTGATGACGCAGCGGTTGTCGAAGTCGATCTCGAGGATGCGGTTGAACTTGCCGAGGCCGAGCGTGATCGCGTCGGCCATCGGCAACGCGCCGCCGGAAAGCCCGGTCCCGGCGCCGCGCGGCACGATCTTGACCTGCCGCTCGGCGCAATACTTGAGGATCCGCGATACCTGCCGCGTGGTCTCCGGCAGCACGACGATCAGCGGCAGGCCCTTGTAGGCCATCAACCCGTCGCAGTCGTAGGCCTTCATCTCGTCGGCGTCGGCAATCACGCCTTCGCCGGGAACGATGGCGCGCATGGCGGCGACGATCTCGGCGCGGCGCGCGATCACGCCGGCGTCGGGCTCCGGCATCCGCATGGATAACTCCCCTCCTCGGTCCGGCGGACCAAATCGGGATGATTCTAGAGAGTTGCCAAGGCCCTGAGAATCAAAAAAAACCGCGATTTTCATCGCGGTTTTCATGCTTCGCGGCGCCACGGAGCCGATTTGTTCAACCTTGGCGGGCCTTGTAGCGCCTGTTGCGCTTATTAATGATATAAACGCGCCCCTTGCGGCGAACGATGCGGCAGCCGCGCTCGCGGGTTTTCGCGGACTTCAGGGAGTTTCTGACTTTCATCGCCGGCTCTCCGTGGGCTCATCCTCTGGGGCGCGCGGAAAATAGGGGCCCGGCCGGAGCTTGTCAATGCACAGCCGGGCACGCCGGTCCTGCTTCGGTTGACAGCGACCGCCGGGCCGCCTTTAACGGGATCGCGACCTCGCCGGGCTCGGCGCCGGCGCCTTCGACAGGAACCTTGCTCGTCATGCCTTCCGCACTCCCCGCCCCGACGCCCATCGACAACCGGAAGGGCATTCTGTGGATGCTGGTGTTCACCCTCGCCATGGGCACCATGCACGGCTGCATCCGCCACGTTTCGGCCGGCCTGCATCCGTTCGAGATCGCGTTCTTCCGCAACGTCTTCGGTCTGATCGTCGTGATTCCATGGATCGTCCGCCTCGGCTTTGCACCGCTGCGCACGGCGCGGCTCGGGTTGCTGACGCTGCGCGGCGTGCTCAACGTCATTTCGATGCTGGCGTTCTTCACCGCGCTCAGCATCGCGCCGCTGGCGCAGGTGACGGCGCTGTCGTTCTCGGCGCCGATATTCGCCACGCTCCTGGCCATGGTCGTGTTCGGCGAGCGCGCCGGCATCCGGCGCTGGACCGCCATCGTGGTCGGTTTCGTCGGCACGCTGGTCATCCTAAGGCCCGGATTCGCCGAAGTCGGCCTCGGCGCCATGCTGACGGTGTTTTCGGCGCTGCTGTGGGGGGTGTGCATGCTGATCATCAAGTCGCTGGGTCGCACCGAATCGGCGGTCACCATCACCATCTACATGTCGCTGGTGATGGCGCCGCTTTCGCTGATCGCGGCAGCGTTCGTCTGGCAGTGGCCGACGTGGCCGCAACTGGCGTGGCTGGTCGGCATCGGAATGCTCGGCGGCGCCGGCCAGTTGGCGATGGCCGAGGCGCTCCGGGTCGCCGAGACCCATGTCGTCATGCCGATGGACTTCATCAAGCTGGTCTGGGTATCAATCGTCGCCTACGTTGCCTTCGCCGAGGTCCCGGAGATCACCACCTGGATCGGCGGCGTGATGATATTCGGCTCCGCCGCCTTCATCGCCTGGCGCGAGCACGTGAAGCGGGCGGCGCCGAAGCCGCCCGCCGAGCCGACGTGAGACCAGAGAGAGAGAGAGGACGGACATGAAACGGTTGATATTCGTGGCAATCGCGCTGGCCATGCTTCGGCCCGGCGGCGGCGCCGAGGCCGGCGATACCTATTCGATCGGCAATTTGACCGTTGTCAGTCCGTGGGCCCGCGCGTCCGCCGGCCCGGCGAAAGCGGGCGCCGCCTATCTGACGATCACGAACGGCGGCAAGGCCGACGACCGCTTGATCGGGGTGGCCGCCGAATCCGTCGCCGGCATGGCGATGTTTCACACCACCATCAAGGACGGCGACGTGATGAAGATGCGCCACGTCGACGGCATCGCCGTCAAGGCCGGCGAGACGGTGACGCTCCGGCCCGGCGGCATTCACGTGATGCTGATGGGCCTGAAGGCGCCATTGACCGAGGGCCAGCGCTTTCCGCTGATGCTGACGTTCGACAAGGCCGGCGCCGTGACCGTCGAGGTCGAGGTCGAATCGGTCGCCGCCGGCGCAGGCCACGGCAAGCATCACCCGTAACACGATGCCCGAAGGTGGCGGCGCGGCTCAGTCGTAGCCGTAGAGCCAGCGGGTGGTGGTGGACGCGACGTTCTTCACCGAGTGCACCGCGCCCTTGGGGATGAGCACCTCGTCGCCGGCGCCGCACACCAGCGTCTCGCCGCCGACGGTGAGCTTGAGCTTGCCTTCGACGACGGTGACCAGCTCGTTGGTGGTGTGGCGGAAGTCGTTCCACTCGCGCCCCGGCGGATCGGTGAACGGCCGACAATCGTACCCGCGCGCCCGCCAGTCGCGGGCGACGGGAACGGCGAATTTCCGTTTCTCGATCAGCTTCGCCGGCGATGCCATCGCGCCTGCCTCCCGGCCTATTCTTCCAGGCACTCCGGCTGGCGCTTCAGCACCCGGCGGGCGTGATAGTGGAAGGTGGCGTCGAGCGGCGCGCGCTTCAGCCGATAGTCGTGGGCCTGGCGGCCGTATTTGGGCTCGACGTCCTCGATGGTGCCGGCGGCCATCGCCAGCAACTGCATCCGCGCGGCGCGCTCGATGAACAGCGCCCGCACCGCCGCTTCCTCGACGGTCGGCGCGGCGGCAAGCTGGCCGTGGTGGGCGAGCAGGATTGAATTTTTGTCGCCGAGCGCGGTCGAGATCAACTCGCCCTCCTCGTCGCCGATCGGCGGCCCCGGCCACTTGGCGAGCCAGGCACAGTCGTCAAAGAACATGGCGGTATCCATGTGTGCCGCCTTCAACGGCACGCCGAGCATGCTGAGCGCCGAGCAGTATGGCGGGTGCGTGTGAACGACGCAGGCGACGTCGGCGCGCGCGCGGTATATCCAGAGATGGAAGCGGTTCGACGGGTTGGCCATGCCGTCGCCGTCGACGACGTTGAGTTCGTCGTCGACGAGGATGAAGTCGCCGGCGCGGATCTCGTCGAGGCCGACGCCGAACCGCGCCGTCCACATCGTGCCGGGGCGCGGCCCGCGCGCCGTGATCTGTCCGGCCAGCCCCGAGCCGTGGTCCTCGTCGGCCAGCATGCGGGCGGTCAGCGCCAGCCTCTGGCGCAGGCTCCAGGCCGGCTTGGCGAGATGCCGCTTCATCGCCGCCGTCGCCCGCCTGTCGAATTCGATTTTCGGCTTGTGCCGCCGTTTGGTCCGGGAATCGCCGTCCGCCATGACGCCATCCTCCTCGCGCATCTTGGGCCGCGCGGCCCGCGGAGCGACGCAATCCGCAATTAGCCCCAGCCGCGGGTCCATGATACCGTGGTTATTGCCATGTCGCCATTGTCACGTCCTTCTAAGACGCGGATCATTCCGGCGTAGCAGGTCGGCGAGGCGTCCGACCAGGAGCTCGAGGCATGGGGTTTGATGCCGCTGCTCGATTACTGGAACGAGGTGCGCGGCGATGCATTCGCGCCGCGCTGGGCGGACTTCAACATCATGAAACTGCCGCCGCAAGTGCGCGGCGGGCTGGTGGTCGTCGATCACGACCCGGCAAGGAACGATTTCCGCATCCGTTTCTGGGGCGTCGATTTGTGGGACATCTTCGGCATCGACATCACCGGCGCTTGGCTGAAGGAGGTCGAGCACTTCGGGGTGATGACCCAGTTCCTCAAGTACGGGACCGAAGTGCTGAAGACCAAGTCGGTGCAGAAGGTCATGCACCGGGCGATGAAGGCCACCGGCGCCGCCGGCGTCTATCCGGTGCTGCGGCTGCCGATCACCGACGACGGGGTCAACGTCACCAAGATCATCACCGCGCGCAACGCCAAGATGCTCGGCCGCCGGCGCTGAGCGGCCGGCGCTCGCGGCTGGTTCCACCGCGATTCATGATTAGGAGGCTGGCGGGCGGTCATTCCCCGGCGGCCGGGTGCGGCGCCGTCGACGCGGCCGGCTTCTTCTTGCCTTTCCGCCGCAGACGGGTTTGCAGCCGGTCGAGATAGAGATAGATCACCGGCGTGATGTAGAGGGTGAGGGTCTGCGACACCAGGAGCCCGCCGACCACGGCGAGGCCGAGCGGCATGCGCGCCTCGCCGCCGTGGCCGATGCCGATGGCGATCGGCAGGCTGCCGGCCAGCGCCGCCATGGTCGTCATCATGATCGGGCGGAACCGGATCAGCGCCGCCCGATAGATCGCTTCCTCGGGCGCCAGGTTCTCTTCGCGCTCGGCGGCGATGGCAAAGTCGATCATGATGATCGCATTTTTCTTGACGATGCCGACCAGCATGATGATGCCGACGAAGGCGTAGAGGCTGAGCGGAATGCCGAACGCCATCAACGCCAGGATGGCACCGACGCCGGCCGATGGAAGACCCGAAAGGATGGTCAGCGGGTGGATGAAGCTCTCGTAGAGGATGCCGAGCACGATGTAGATGACCAGGATCGCCATCACCAGCAGCAATCCCATGCCCTGCAACGACTTCTCGAACGCTTTGGCGGTGCCCTGGAAGCTGGTGGTGATGGTGGCCGGCACCTGTAATTCGCGCTCAAGGTCGCGGATGCGGTCGAGCGCGGTGCCCAGCGTCACGTCCGGCATCAGGTTGAACGAAATCGTCACCGCCGGTATCTGGCCCTGGTGGTTGATGGTCAGCGGCCCGACGCCGCGGCGGATGGTGGCAATGGCGTCGAGCGGCACCAGCATGCCCGACCCCGCCCGAATGTAGAGTTTCGACATCATCGGCGCGTCGATCTGGTATTCCGGATCGACCTCGAGAATGACGGCGAACTGATTGGTAGCCGAATAGATGGTCGAAATTCGCCGCGAGCCGAAGGCGCTGGCCAGCACGGTCTCGATCTGGTCGGCGGTGATACCGAGGGTCGAGGCCTTGTCGCGGTTTATGTCGACGACGGCCGACGGGCGGGCGACCGCGAGGTCGCTGGAGACGTCTTGGAATCCCGGCAGCTTGGCGATTTCCTGATCCAGCACGTCGGCCCATTTGTAGAGCGTGTCCAAGTCGAGGTCCTGAAGCGTGTACTGGTACTCGGCGTTGGCCAGCCGTCCGCCGACGCGGATCGCCGGCGGGTTCTGCACCGACACCTTGATGCCGGCAATCCGGCTGAGCTTGCGCCTGAGGTTCTGCACGATCTTGTTGATGTCCGGCTCCGGCCGCGTCTCGCGCGGCTTGACCCTGAGGAACAGCAACCCGGCGTTGCCGGTGATGCGGCTGCCCGAGGCGCCGGCGCGAGACATCACCTTCTCGATGTTGGGGTCGGCGGCGGCGATCTGGGCCGCTTCGTGCTGATAGCGGATCATGGCGTCGAACGACACGTCCTGGCCGCCCTGCGAGAACGCGATCAGGCGGCCGGTGTCCTCGGCCGGCAGGAAGTCCTTCGGCACAATGCGGTAAAGCGCGACGGTGGCGACGATGGTCAGCAGGAACACGCCCATCACCGTGCGACGATGCGCCAGGCACCAGCGCAAGGACGCGTCATAGAAATCGCGGAGACCGTCGAAAGCTTTTTCTGAGATTTGGTAGAACCGCCCTTTTTGGCCGCTGACGTCGTGGCGGCCGATGAATCGGCTGCACATCATCGGCGTCAACATCAGCGACACCATGCCCGACACGATGATGGCGCAGCTGATCGACACCGAGAACTCGAACAGCAGCCGCCCCAGCATGCCCCCCATGAACATCACCGGTATGAACACCGCGACCAGCGACAACGTCATCGAGATGATGGTGAAGGTGATTTCACGCGAGCCCTTGATGGCGGCGTCGAGCGCGGATTCGCCTTTTTCGCGGTGACGCATGATGTTCTCGAGCATGACGATCGCGTCGTCGACGACGAAACCCACCGACAGGGTCAGCGCCATCAGCGACAGATTGTTGAGGCTGAACCCGAATGCGTACATGCCCGCGAAGGTGCCGATCACCGAGATCGGCAGCGCGATCGATGCAATCAGGGTGGCCGCCAAGTTGCGCAGGAACAGGAAAATCACCATCACCACCAGCGCGGCCGCAAGCACCAGCGTGAACTGCACGTCGGCGATCGAGGCGCGGATGCTCTGCGCACGGTCGTACATGACCTCGAGGCTAACCGAGGCCGGCAATTGCTGGCGAATCTTCGGCAGCAGCGCGTTGATGGCGTCGACCACCTGGATGGTGTTGCTGCCGGGCTGGCGGTAGACGGACAACATGATGCCCTGGGAATCGCCGAAATAGGAGGCGACCTTGTTGAATTCGACGTCGTCAATGGCGCGGCCGACTTCGTTGAGGCGCACCGGCGCGCCGTTGCGATAGGCGACGATCAATTGGTTGTAGTCGGCCGCCCGGTTGAGGCGCCCAGTCGTCTGCACCGACATCACCCGCTGCGGGCCGCTGAGAGCACCGGTCGGCAGATAGCTGTTGCCAGCGCGCACGGCGTTCGCCAGTTCGTCGAGGCCGATGCCGCGGGTGGCCAGCGCGTCCGGGTTGACCTGAATGCGGACGGCGTATTTCTGCTGACCCCAGACCTGCACCTGGGCGACGCCGTCGATGGTCGAGATGCGCTGCGCGATCAAGGTCTCGGCGTATTCGTCAATGGTCGAAAGCGGCAACGTCGCCGACGTCAGGCCCATGTAGAAGATGCCGAAGTCGGCGGGGTTGATCTTGCGGAAGCTGGGTGGCGTCGGCAGGTCCTGCGGCAACAAGCGCATCGCCGCCGAAATCGCAGATTGAACGTCGAGCGCGGCCGCGTCGATGTTGCGGTCAAGCCCGAACTCCAGCGTGATGCGGGTCGAGCCCTCGGCGCTGATCGAGGTCATGGTCTCGACGCCGGCGATGCGCGAGAAGTTGCCCTCCAGCGGCGTCGCCACCGCCGCCGCCATGGTCTCCGGGTTGGCGCCGGGCATCTGTGCCGTGACCTCGATGGTCGGGAAATCGACGTTGGGCAGCTCGCTGACCGGCAACGCCCGGTAGGCGAAGATGCCGAATACCAGCAACGCCGCCATCACCAGCGTCGTCATCACCGGCCGGCGAATTGAAAGCTCGGAAATGTTCATTGGCTCGCTCCCGGCTTGCCGGAATCCTTGCCTGGGCCGGCGTTGGTCGCTTCCTTGCCCTTGCCGTTCTTCTTTTTGCCGGTCTCGGGCGTTCCCGACCCGGCGGCGGCGACGCCCGGCTTCTGCGGTTGCACGCGGGCGCCGGGGAACAGCCGGAGTTGGCCGTCGGTGACCACCGTCTCGCCGGCGACGAGGCCCGATTTGACGACCGTGGCGCCTTCGTCAGCCGGACCGATGGCGACGGGGCGCGGCTCCACCGTCATGTCCTTGTGCACGACGAACACGTAGGAGCCCTTCTGGCCGTCCTGGATGGCGCCGCTCGGCACCACCAGCGCGTCGGCGAGCGTGTCGAGCGTGACGGCGACGCGCACGAACTGGCCGGGCGTCAGCAGCTCGTCATCGTTGGCGAACACCGCCTTGAGCTGGATGGTGCCGGTGGCCGTGTCGACGGCGTTGTTGATGAAGACGACGTCGCCGGTCTGCCGCTTCTCGGGCTGCTCGGGCAGCGATACCGTAATCGACAGCGGCCCCTGGGCTATTCGCGCCTTCAAGTCGGCGACGTTTCTTTCGGGCACCGAGAAAGCGACGTGGATGGGTCGCGTCTCGTTGATGACCACCAGCGCCGGCGTGTCGTTGGCCTTGACCAGGTTGCCCGGCGTGATCAGCATGTTGCCGGTGCGGCCTTCGATCGGCGCCCGGATCTCGGTGAACTCGAGTTGCAGCTTGGCGATCTCGACCGTCGCCTGGTCGGCGCGAATGATCGCCTGCAGCGTCGCGACGTTGGCCTTGGCTTCCTCGTACTTCTGTTGCGACGAGAATCCCTTCTGCGACAATTGCGAATAGCGATCGAGGTCGGAGCGCGCCTTAACGAGCTGCGCCTGGTCGCGGGCGAGGTTGGCCTGGGCCTGGCGGAGCTGTGCCTCGAACGAGCGCGGATCGATGCGGAACAGCAGATCGCCCTTCTTGACCCATTGTCCCTCTTTGAACGCGGCGGCGATCAACTGGCCATCGACGCGCGAGCGCACCTGCACCGTCGAACGTGATTGCACGGCGCCGATGGTTTCCAGCCGCACCGGCACGGTCCGCGTCTCGACCTTGGCGATGCGCACCGGCGCCGCCTGGCCGCCCTTCGTCGATTTCTTCCCGGAATTCGTCGTCGACAACGCCTGGCCGTCGCCAATGAAGTATTGGTAACCGAAGGCAAGCGCTCCGACGACAATGATCAGGGCGACGACGCGCCGCATCAAGTTCTGGTTCATCCACGCTCCAGAGAATGCACAGGGGGAGGCTCGATCCGCGAACTCCGGCCGCCGGCGGCGGGAGTATAGCGCCGGCCGCGGCGGTCGCCTAATGGGAACTGCGCCCCCCTTTACGTCAAGCGGCCCGCCGCGCCGCCGCGCGGCCGGCCGGGCCCCGGACCTACCCTCCCGGTCACTTCTTCTTCAGGGTATGGATGTGCAGCTCGATCAAGTGGCGGCCATCGTCGTTGTAGATGCCGGAGATTTCGGCAACGAAGCCGAAACGCTCGCCGGCCTGCAGCCGATCGGCATCGCTGATCTTGACGTGCAGAAAGCCGTCGGCGCCTTCCTTGCCGTCGAGGTCGACGACCACGCCGGCGGCCTTCATGTAGTCGTCCTCGTTCCACCGGCGCACCGCGACCACGGTGCCGGTCCAGTCGACCTTGCGGTTGGCAAGCGTCTTCAGGTAGGCGATGAACGAGACATCGCCCTTGTTGAGTTCACCGCCGACCTGTTCAAAGGTCAGCTTGCTCGGCTCCTTCTCGCCGCAGGCGGCAAGCAACAGAAGGGTGCCGGCGGTCGCCAAGGCTATCGTGCGTGCGGACATCGTTCGCGCTGCTCCGGGTCGCGGCTCGGCTGGCCGGCCGGGCGGCGACCCGACGCGCCCAAGCCATAACGAGGGCGGGAATCTGCCGCCACGCCAGGTCCGCCGTCAAGCTGCATCGTGCGTCGGCGGGCGGCCGACGGCGATGACTTGACCGCCGCCGTTGCGGCGCCGCCGTCATGGCGGCCGGATGCCGGGAAGATCAAGTGGTGGGCGCGGCTGGGATCGAACCAGCGACCCCTACGATGTCAACGTCGGCGGCTTGCCGCGTATTGCTTTGAAACCTCAGAATCATTTTCCCGTTTCAGGACCCATTGTCCGCAGATTGCCCAATTTTTTGTCCCTCCTGGCGACGACCTCTTGCATATGGACGCCGCTTACAGCCATGTACCGCTGCACCATCGCGAGCGTTTTCCAGCCGCCCATTTTGCGAAGCGATTCAATGTCAGTTCCTTCCATCACGTGATGGCTGGCCCAATGGTGCCGCCAGTCATGCACCCGGAAATCCGAGATCTTGGCCCGCCTGCAGGCAGTACGGTGGGCCTTGGCAAGCGGGTTACCACCCTGGAATTCGTATTGCCGGGTATCCGCATACGGCTTTCCGAGGCGGTTAAGGAAAACGTGATCACCGAACACGGGCTCTCGTTTGATCATTAGGCCCTCGAGGACCTTTCGCACCCTGTTGCTCAGAGGTACAGTCCGCGGCTCGCCGTTCTTCGTCTTTGAGAAGAAGGCCGTGTTCCTGGCGAAGTCGACTTCGCGCCACCGCAACTGCAGCGCCTCTTGCGTCCGCGCGCCCATGTCGCATAAGAAAAGGGCGATGGGCCGCGCGTGCTCAACATAGGCCGCCAACAACGCTTCCTGTTCGTCGATCGTCAGGAACCGCACCCGCTTGTTCTTGAACCCTTTTCTTGGCAACTTCGGCGCCATTAAGTCATATTCTTCAGCCAAGAGATTTAAAGCCGCTTGGGCAACTGAGCGGAATCGTTCGACAGTGGCTGGTGCCAGCCCGACACATCGCTTCTCGCGGAATACTCGCCACCCTTCCTTGGCATCCTCCACGGCATAGCCGCCCATGTGCTTATCCAGCTCGCGGAGCCGCCATTCGTCGTTGCGATGCACTCCTGATTGGGCGATATAGGCCAAGCCCGCGTCCGCGAACGTCAGGTGACGAAGGCCTATCTTACGACCGCTAAGCAATTCCGCCCTGATCTCGGCTTCGAGTTTTGTCCGGTACGCATCCGCCTCCGCGTGGCTAGTGCATCTTGTAGAATGTTCGATGCGTTGCGGTTCGCCTTTGCCGATCCGGACCGTGCCGCGAACATGGTAGAAACGCCCGCGTTTTTTGAGGTGTAGTGACATGTCATTTCCTCCAGCAGTGCCAAGATTTGCTCTTCGGTTGCCAAGTAATTTTTCCCGACCCGGATAATGGGTACGCCATGCTTTCGAAACAGGTTTCGCATCGTCCGCTCGGGATTGCGCCCTTCGATCCTCAGAAGCTCAGCAACCTCGCTCATCGTAAACATCTCCGGAAGGTGGGTCACTTCGTGTTCTCACCCCCGGGTATTTTATTAAAACACTCGAAGTGTGCTTCAACACTTCGCCAGCCGGGCGCACTTCCGGACGAACGGAACGAGGATCCGGGTGGTGGCGGGGAGTAGGCAAGCGCTGCCGTCATTGGCGGCTCTCGGGGGAAGAGGACTTCGGGTTGCGAGCACCATGGGCAATCGGCGGAACGCCCAGTCCTATCTGGGCTTCTAAGTCGTGAATTGCGCCGAGTAACGCCCCAGCCTTTAGGCCGAGTTCGCAAAGCTGCCGGATCGCTTGAGGCCGGGCGGGGATTCGTTGGGCGTGCCTGAACTTATCGATTGCCACGGCGAGATCCGCTGGCAAGTAGACCTCTTGGCGGATCGTTCCGTCGGCGCGCCTCGCATCCCGAAACCGCCGGGTCTTAATGCTGCCAGCCGACATATTAACTTAACCCCTCCGCTCATAAGAGTTTCCGGATCCGGTTCCGGAAAACAAAAAAGAACGATGCTATTTGAGTGATACCTCTAACATTATGCAATAGGAACATGTTCCGCGTATTTATAAACTCTATCTAAAACAGAATGTTATTTTAGTATCTTTGCCCGCTCTTCCCACTTTCCCACCATTTGAAACCGAGGTATTGATGGATCATGAGGCGCATTACCGCATTCGCATGCCAAACGGCGAAATCCCCGTTTGGCGCGTAGTCGGTTTCTGGCCGGGGTGCCGCGATGAAGATCCTGTGGGACGCGCTGCTGGACGACGACCTGGAGCGGGTCCGGGTGGGGCGGTTCTCGGAGGCCGACGAGCGGATGATGCAGCAGCTGGTGCGCGGCCGCGGCCGGCTGTTCGGCGGCTTCGGCCGCGGCCGATACGCGGTCGACCTGCGGGCCCCGGGGGTGTTCTCGACCCGCCCGGCGACCGCCGAGGGCGGCCAGACCTTCACCTTCAGCCACGGCTGGATCCGCAAGCGCAGCGAACGGCCGGTGCCCAGGGACCGGCTGTACCTGATGGCCAGGGCCGGCGCCGGACCGGCGCTCAGGGCCGCCGGCGCCCGCTTCGACAACCGGGTGCGGGTGGCCGGTGCCAGCGGCGGCTGGTGGGTGGCGCCCGGCCGTCGGGCGCCGGCGGGGACGGGGTTCGCGCCGGCCGACGGCGTGGTGCCGCGGCGCCGGGGCCAGCTGCCCGGGGCGGCGGCCGAGAAGCAGCGCTACATCGAGCGCGACGGCGCCGTCGAGGAGGACGAGAGCGGCCCGATCGCGCTCGGCACCATCGCCCCGGACGCCGAGGCCCGCGCCGAGTTCTGGCGGCTGGCGGAAGACCGCGAGCGGTCCGACGGCCGGGTGCAGGGCCAGGTGATCGCCGAGCTGCCGTACGAGGAGGGGGTGGGGCCGGAGGGGCGGCGGCGGATCGCCGAGGCCTTCGGCCGGGTGTTCGATCGCCTGGGGCTGCGCTGGCACGCCGCCGTGCACCGGCCGGACGCGCACTCGGACGCCCGCAACTACCACCTGCACTTCCTCTATTACGACCGGCCCGCCGATCGCGGGCCGGACGGCGCCTGGCGGCTCGGCCGGACGAAGAGCGCGACGGTGCGCCGGTGGGGGTTCATCAAGGACCTGCGCCGGCGCTACGCCGGGATCGTCAACGTCGAGCTGGAGCGGGCCGGGCTGTTCCGCCGCTTCGATCCCCGCACCTACGAGGAGATGGGGATACCGAAGGTCCCGGGCGTGCACCTCGGCAACGCGGCGGCGGCGATGGAGCGCAAGGGCGTGGTCACCACCAAGGGCAGGGTCAACTACACCAACGAATGGTTGTTCCGGCTGCGCTCGTTCGTCGACGCGTCGATCGTCGAGCACGTCGGCGACAGGACCGTCCTCGAGGCGGCGCGGCCGCTGCTGGAGGCTGCGGACCGCCACCTGGTCCCGGAGGTGCGGCGCGCCGCCGACGAAGCGGCGCGGCGGGCGGCTGCCTTCGTCGACGCCGCCGAGGGGTTCCAGAAGGCGCGCGCCGCCGCCGAGGTGACGCGCTGGCGCGGCGACGACCTGGTCATCAGGCCGGCGGCGGCGGCCGAGAACCACGAGGACTCCCAGGTGCGCCGCGAGGCCCTCGAGGTGGCGACGGCGGTGCGCGGCTGGGCGCTCGACAGCCGGCGGACGGCGCGGGCCGAGAGCGAGCGCGCCGCCGCCGCCATGCGCGAGGCGCGGCGGAAGTTCCGGGAGGGCGGCCGCGCGCTGGAAGGCGAGCTGCTGCTGGGCGAGCGGCGGCTCAAGCTGGCGGACCGGGAGCGGGCGCGCGAGCGGCTGGATGACGGGCGGCTGAGCGAGCGCCAGTGGCGGCTCGAGGGCGACGGCCTGGCGGCGGCCGAGACAGCGGGCCGCAAGACCGTCGAGGAGCTGGTGCGCCGACTGGCGACGGATCTGAAAGCGGCTTACGGCGGGGTCGCGGGCGCCCTGGTGAAGGCGGTCCGCGACCGGCGCCGGCGCAAGGGCCTGGCCGAGCGGCTGAAGAGGGACCGGCATGGAGGCCTTGCGCGGGACGTGACGCGGCTGACGGAAGCCGAGAACCGCCTGGCCGAGCTGCGGGCGCGCCGCACGCGGCGCCGGCGCGACGAAGGCGATCCGAAACGCCTGGCGCGGCGCGTCCGTCCGGCGGCCGAGGAGGCGGGATTGGTGGCGGCGATCGAGGCGGCCGAGCGGGCGATCGACGACGTCGACGCGCGGATCCTCGCCCACGGCACGGCGTACCGGCTGGCGGTGCGGCGCGGACTGGCGGCGCGTCTCGGCCGCGACGGCGCCGCGGCGCGGGCGAAGCGCGAGGCGGCGCGCGACCGCGACGTCGAGCGGTGACGTGGCGATGGCGCCGGCGGGAGGCTATAATGCTCGTCGAGGAACCTGGCCATGACGTCGACCGTCAACCGCGAGACCATCAACGACCGCTTCAAGCTGGCGTTCCACCGCGTGGTGGCGCGGCGGCTGAAGCAGGATCCGGCGCTGCTCGACGGCGCACGGTCAATCGTGCACGACTGGTCGGCCGAGGGCCCGCAGCCCGGGTTCGTCGCGGAATGGGCGGAGCTCCTTGCCCGCCCCGCGGGCGAGGTCCGCCGGATCATCGTCGGCCGGGGTGAGGACATCAAGAGATTGCGGCTGAGCTCGCCTTTCCGGATGCTGTTCGGCCAGGTGATGGACGACACGGCGCGGATGAAGGTGTGGCGGATCGTCAAGAAACCTTTCGTGACGTGAACCAGGTCCGCACGGTCGAGGACCTGCGGCGCACGGTCCGCGCCATCGCCAATCACTTCAAGACGGACGAAGTGGTGATTGTCGGTAGCCAGGCCATCATGGTGTCGAAGCCGGGGGCGCCGCACGAGATGCGCGTGTCGCCTGAGATCGACGCCTATCCGGCAAACGCCCGCGAGTGGCAGGAGGCCCACGGCATCGAGGCCTCCGAGGAAATCAACGCGCTGTTCGGGAAATTGCCTATAGCAATTTGTTGTCAGGATCCAAAAAAATTGCAATGATTCAACGGCCAACCACCTAATCCCATTGAAACCATTGTTTAGCGTTACAACCTTTGCTAGATTAATTGTTAACCATGAAGATTCCGAAGAAGCACCGGGTCACGACAGTGGAATATCGAAAGAGCATTTCCCTTCTTCGCGCTTGGTTGGTGGTTGTTTTTGTTGCCATTATGGCGGCTGGTTGCCAGACGACCGCTTATCCAAAAATTGCGGATGTTGATTCCGTTGCGATTTCCAAGAATTCACAAATCCTCGTAATTTACGTTTCCGCGGATGATTGCAAGTACTGTCGATCATTTGATCACCATGAGTTAAAGGACTTCAAAGCCACACCCATTTTCGAAAAAGTGGATTTCCGAGTAGTTAATGCCAGCAGCTTCCGTGTCACGAATCACGATCGTGATTGGCCGAATGACCTAAGGTGGGTCAAATCGGCTACCAAGGTCGAAAGAGGAACACCGCGCTTTATCGTCGCCGTTGATGGAACCATCGTCGCAAACAAATTCGGGACGAGAAGTTGGCATGGCTCGATTATCCCTCTGGTTAATAGGCTTCTCGTCCAAAAGGACCTCGTCAGTTGACGCAAGTTTGATTCGGTTGAAGACAATGTCTTTCTGTGTTCGTTATTGGCGCCGTTTGTTGGCGTCGTTTTTTTTGTTTGGTCTCATAATTTTGATGTTTAGACCAACCGCCGCTGTATCGGAAATCATCCCCGATGATGTCGTTCGTGTTCGTCTAATATCTTCAGTACTCGGAGTCGCTGAATCCGACGGCGAGGTGCTTGGGGGGCTCGCAATAGACCTCGACCCGGAATGGAAAATCTATTGGCGATCACCGGGCGCTTTTGGATTTGCGCCCGAATTTGACTGGAGCAATTCGACTAACGTTCGTGACGTAGAAGTGTCGTGGCCAGCGCCCAGTCGCATCGTCGTTGAAGCGGCTCCTCCGGTATTCATCTTGGGTTATGCCGATAACGTTATCTTGCCGCTTGAAGTTCGACTGGCGCGGGCAGGCGAGCCACTTACGCTTCGCTTGAAGATGGAATTCGGCATTTGTCGCGATGTATGTCTCCCGGCGACTGCCGTCGCGGAGTTGACAGTCCCCAGGGGAAGTAACAGGCCGAGCACGGACGCCCCGCGAATTGCGGAATATATAAATCGAATTCCGCGAAGAAACGGGACGGATGGGCTTGTTATCAAGTCAGCTCATTTGTTGGCAAGCAAATCTGGCATAGCCATTATCGCTTGTTCCGAAACCCCATTTACAAAACCGGATGTCTTCGTCGAACTGCCAACCATCACCCCCCTTGCCTTACCCAAAGTGGACCTTATGGACAATGGCCGTAAGGCGGCGTTCACGTTGGAATACGACAAGGCATTCCTCAAGAGCAACCTGATCGAACGATTGGCACCGGGAACTCCGCTGACTGTCACAGTTACCGAGGGTAGAAAAGCAGTCGAAATGCGGTTGGAACTTAACCACATCGATACATCGTCAATCGGAGGGACCGGATGTTGAATTGTTGGGAGATTTAATCGCCTCAGTTCTATTTATTCGTGAAAAGAATTTCCGCGCTGTAGAGAAGAGAGTCGTTCAAAGCGGGAATACTCGTGTGGAGGCAGTCATGCTCCTTGATAAGCAATCGATTTTCTCCGGAAAGAAACGAAGTGGTGGCTGAAAACATGGTCATCCTCTTTCTTCCAACATGTTTGCCATCCCGAAGGTCGAATTCTTTTCCGTCATTCACCTGCAACGTTGTCTTGCAGTCGTATTGATGATCCTTCCTGACCAAGCTGTAGATTTTGACGGTGATTTTACCTGAGCTTGGTGCTTCAAGGATGAATCGAAAAGCATGTTGCCCTCCGACGAATCTTGAACCTTTGTCTCCAGTCACTTTCCAAGTGTTACTGGAAACAGCGACGAAGGTTCTGATGTCGTCAATGTTCCCCTCGTTGTCGCCAATGTGGAGAAGCGGGGGGCTTTTGTGGAGTATATGCACCGACCCGGGAGCTCCCGAGACCCGGACCAACTCCGCACCGATACTCACGTTCGGAAATGCGCCGAAGACGATGGTAAGGAGCAACACGCCCCTAATGATCGGCGCTACCGTAGCGAACCTCATGACAGGTCCTCCCGGACGTTGTTTTCACTTCGAAGGTGCCGTCGTTTCGACGTGTACACCCAAGGCATGGAGAGGATCAGTGAAAGGACGGTAATTCCCGTCGAGCCGGCGAACCCGATGGGCTCACACGCGGCACGGGCTCTCCCTATCCCTCGATGAAGGAAGGCGCGCAGGCGATCCACTTTCCCGTCGGAAAACATGCGTGCGACGCGCTTGTAAGATCACTGCCTTACAAGCATCACCCTAAAGGTGCCTTTCGGCCCGACAAGGGTGCCCTTGAGTTCCCCCGTACCGATGACTTTGAGGTCAAAGGTGCGTTCACAATCGGGGAGAACGCCTTCCTTGGAATCAATGCGCACGACTCCTTCCGGCGTCACTGTGCCCGATAAAGGGAACAGTTGACGACACTTGGAAGGACCCCTGTTGAACAGGTTTGTTCCCGACAGCTTGCCATCCTTGATGGCCGAGATGGTAAGTTCGAAGGCGTCATTACCATTTTTTATGCCGTCGACGTGTCCGGTGTAGGTTCCCAGGATTGAATCCTGAGCCATTGCCGTCGATGCGATGATAAGAAGCGCTGCCGTAACGAACCTCATGGCACGCCGCAGCGGACGTGCCCATACGGTATTGCAATCCATGGTGGATGCCCCCCTGAACAGTTCGATGGTGTTGTAAAGAATTTTCATTTACTGACGGCGCTTATCGCTTGTTCGGCTTGGCGACAGCGTTGCCACCAAAACGATGTCCACCGCTGGTCACGCCCTTGTAGGTTCCCTTGAGGTTGCCGTCTTTTTCGAGGCAATAGTGGTAATCCCGTTTCACCCAGGGTGAAGTGAAGGTAAGACAGTTTTCGCCTTTCTCGTTCTTCATGACGGTCACTTTTTCCAGCGAGGAGAACTGCTCCCCGGATTCCCTGAGGAGAACTCCGGCAAGGGTTCCATCGTTGGCACGGGTGATCTGCAGCTTGTGCGTGCCCGTCCTGAACTTGCCGCCGATTTCCTCCCACGTGACGCCCCACGGTGAGTTGTCGGCGAGTAGCTTCTTGAAAGCGTTCTCGTCCATGGGAGCGCCGGCGAAGGCTGACATGGAATTCGTTGTCAAGAAAAGCCCAAACAGAGCCATGGTGAGGAATGTGCGAAACATGGCGGAAGTCCTCCTTAACAGAACACCTACTTTTTCTTGAAAATCGCGTTGAGGGTTTTGCTGAACCCATCCCTTTTCCAGGTCGCTTTGAGAGTGCTCGTCGTGTCGTAAGTGAACTTTGCCCTTGCCTGGTACTTGGTGAGAGGAACGGTGAGGACGTTTCCCTCGATCGTGCTGTCGGAGACGTCCAGGAAGCCCGCTTCCTTGACCAATTTCGAGTCTCCTTTCTCGCCCCATACATACCTGACCTCGGCGATGCACGTCGATTCCTGCTTCCTGACGCTCTTGACGCTGATGGCCGTCGCACGGGAATTCGGCTCGTCCCACTCGTTCGTCGACCATTCCCCTAGGAATCGCGTGCATTCCGGCGGTGCCTGGTCAGCACTCAGTCTGGCGCTCGGGATCCACATCGCACCGATGAGGGCAGCGGTCGTAACGAATCTCATGGTATTTCCTCCTAGTAGTTTCAGTTTTAAAAAGGCCACCTAGTCCGTGCGCGGGGAAAGGGTGATGTGCGCCGTGAAGTTGGCTGTACCGGTCCGATCCGGTCCGGTGAGGGTTCCGACGAGCTTCCGGTTCGATTCAGCTTTCAGATTGTAGACAATCGTCCGCTCAACCGGCTTGGTGCGGAAAATAATGATGTCGAGATCCTTTTCGCGGACTTCGACACGATTGGCCTTTACCCAAGACCGTTTGCCGTCCCCGCGCTTCTCGTTGTCCCAGTTGGTGTAGACACGGGTCGGGGTTGCGGAACCGTCGTCGAACCGGAAAGTGATGGACAGTTCGTAGTCGTTTTGGTCTTCCACGATAAACGCGTTACCCGTCCATTTCGGCGTTTCTTGAATCACCTTGAGAATGGGCTCGGCGGCGCTGAGCCTCGTGCTCGGGATACACATAGCACCGATGAGCAGTGCTGCTGCAACGAACCGCATCGGATTTCCTCCTGAGGGTAATTTCGTTTCTATAGGCATCATCATTTTGACGTGCACACCACACGCCCCCAACCGTAGTAGGCCTCGACCGGCTCTTTCGTCTGGTCGTTGTCGGTGAAGAGCGCGATTGCATGAATGCCGTTGGCCGGTTGGGAACCAAAGGCGCGAACGTAGTCGTCCACCATGTTGCGCCGTTCAATAACCCACGTGCCGATTCGCTCGGTCCCACTTTTGACGACAATGCTCCGCACGGTCCCTGGCAGATACGGATTGTCGATGACAGCCCCTGCCGGAACCGCGCCATTCGTCCACACGTACCGCAACGTCGGTACTGGTTTACACGTCTTGATCGGTCTGAATGATCGCGGCCAGTTGCGGCGCGGCCTCCGCCGCATCGCGGCCGACCTCGCCAAGGGTCTCGATGGCGTTCCAGCGAACCAGATCCTGGTTGTTGCGGAGGAGACACAGGAGGGGCGCGACCGCGGTTCTGCCGAACTTGGATAATGCCTGCCGTGCCCGGAATTTCTCGTCCGAATACCCCGAGACCATGATCTCGGCGAGTTCCTGTGCCACCCGTTGCTTGGATTGCGGATCGAGTCTCTCGATTTCCGGAAGCGCGCTGCTCCAGCTTGCAGAAGTCAATCGCTGAGTCAGCGGATCGAGCGCGAATGAGGATGTGGAGATGCCGGCACACAGACTCAGAACACACAGGGCGCGCATGACGCGAACCTGCATGGAGAGGCGCATTACGGTATCCCCCCTTACCCCAAGTGCTTTACGTTACGACACGAGAGCGGAAATGGTCAACCCACGGCAATGCCCCCCACGACGGCAGTTTCGAAAGGCGATTTCTTTGCGACAACATGGCCGCCGGGAGGTCCGTGCAGAGCTCGATGAAGGTCGCATCGCCTTGGCGTTGGCATCCCCGTGATTGTCTCGACGCTCTGCCCAAGCCCCGTCCCTTCGCGCGGGCCAAGGTCATCGACCTGATTGTGCGCGGCGGCTTAACGCTCAACATCCTGCTCTCCTTCGCCCAGTTTGAGCGCGAGGTGATCGGCGAGCGCATCCGCGACAAGTTCGCGACCTCGCGCAAGAAGGGCATGTGGATGGCCGGCAACCCGCCGCTCGGCTACGACGTCAGGAACCGCAAGCTGATGGTCAATGAGGCCGAAGCCGCCCTGGTGCGCCACATCTTCCAGCGCTTCACCAAGATCGGCTCGGCCACCAAGCTGGTGAAGGAACTCGATGCCGAGGACCGACGGACGAAATCCTGGGTCACGGCGGCGGGCCGCGAGCGCCAGGGCCGCCCGTTCGACAAGGGCTACCTCTACCGCTTCCTCCACAACCGGGTCTACCTCGGCGAGGCCGTCCACAAGGGTGTCTCGCATCCGGGCGAGCACGATGCGATCGTGCCGCGGGACCTCTGGGACAAGGTCCACGCGATCCTGGCAGAGAATCCTCGTACCCGCGCCAACCGCACGCGCGCCGCGACGCCGGCGCCGCTCAAGGGCCTGATCCGCTGCGCCGAGCACGGCTGCGCCATGACGCCGAGCCACACGAGTAAGAAGGGCAAGCAGTACCGCTACTTCTGCATGTACGCGACCAAAAATGGCAGGGATACCTGTTCCGTGCGCAGCGTGCCGGCCGGCGAGGTCGAGGACGCGGTGATCTCCCAAATCCGCGCCCTGCTGCACACGCCTGAGATGGTCGCCCGGACGACGCGGGCGGCGCGAGCGTCGGCGCGCGACGAATCGTTGAGCGGCAAAGAGGTGGTTGAGAGTCTGCAGCAGCTTGACGCGATCTGGGAGGAGTTGTTCCCGGCCGAGCAGGCGCGCGTCCTGCGCCTGCTCGTGGAGCGCCTTCAGGTCGGGACGGAGGGAATCGACCTCAGGCTCCGGGTCGAAGGCCTCCACAGCCTCGTCGCGGAGCTGCGCGAGGCCGAGCGGCCGGAAGAAACGGCGGAGGCGGCGGCATGAACAGCGGGCCCAAGCTCGAAGTCAACGGTGTCACCATCCGCATCCCGATGAAGCTCCGGCGCCGCGGCGGCCGGAAGCTCGTCATCGTTCCGGACGGTATCGCCGATTACGAGGCCAAGCCTACGTTCGATGAGGTGTTAATCAACGCGCTCATGCGCGCGCATCGCTGGTGGCGGCAGATCGACACCGGGGAGTTTCGGTCGGCCTCGGAGCTGGCCGCGCACGAGAAGATCACCGACTCCTACGTCGCGAGGATACTGACCCTGACGGTGCTCGCCCCCGACATCACGCAGACGATTCTCGATGGCCGGCAGCCTAAGGGACTCAAGCTGGCCACCCTGCTCCGTGGGATTCCGCTCGCGTGGGAGGAGCAGCGGCGGGCGTTTGGTTTCCGATACCAGGAACCGTTGGCTTGATTAGCGAAAACCCGTTCGCTGCCAAAAATACTCGTGTAGAAACGGCAGTGGAGAAAGGGCACTGACTGCAAGATCATGCCATTCTAAACTCGGCGCACTCTCCTCCGAGATCGGACGTTAACAACTGCATGTTGTGGGCACCCGAGTGCACCGACACGTTGCCAGGCTGACTGTTGCGCCTGTCTGACGACCGCAAGTTCTGGTAGCATTGCCCGCGATGAAACCCCAAACGCCAACCGCCAATCCAACACCATCGGGAGGTTTACCATGACCTCCTTTCGCTTCCTCCATGCCGCCGACATTCATCTCGATAGTCCGTTGACCGGACTGGCAAACATTGAAGGGAGGGTGGCGGAGCGTATTCGCACGGCGCCGCGCGCCGCATTTGAGGCGCTGGTCGAACTGGCAATCGGGGACCAGGTGGGCTTTCTCGTGATCGCCGGCGACCTCTATGATGGTACTTGGCGCGACTACAAGACCGGGCTGTTCTTTACCGCATCTCGCTGCCCGATCCCAGTTGGCCTCGCTGACCAATTCGGGTGTCGAAGAGATCACGCGACCGCAATTCGTATCGCGTTGATTTTCCGAACGAAAATTATCCGTACTCGATCCAGCAAGTGCGGACGGTTTGGAGAAACAGGGCCTGTAGAGAATGGTTTCCGGCCGAACTGCGGCCACGCGGCAGCCCTGGGGGTGCGGTTGCCACTCACGAAAGCCCGCCTTTCCTCGGCTTTCCGGCGGGTCCCTGGTCAGGGGAGAATTCTCGCTCAGGCGTGAATGGCGGTGCGGGCAGTCCGGGGCGAACCCGTCTCCGGCAGTAATCCCTGAATACCAGGGAAAATACAGGGAACTTTGCTGTTTTATCGGGCCTTCAGGGGCGTTTTACGGGGAATCGTGGATGATTTCGGGTAACTAGCGGCGAATAAGCGAAAACGGTAACAGGGAATTACAGGGAAGCCATCCCGCGCCACTTTTCCTTGCGCCGCGTGACTCAAATTGCCGCTGTGGGGTCATGATTTTTTCGGATCGGCATCTAGGAGATGACCAGGCGATACTCCAAGAGCTTCGGCGAACTTTTCAACGACTGTGATCGTAGGATTTCGCGCGCCCCGCTCGACGTCGCTGACATAAGTGCGATGGATCTCAGCTTCAAAGGCGAACCCCTCCTGAGATAGGCCCTTAGCCTTCCTCAATCGTCTGACATTGAGCCCGAGCTTTCGGCGGATATCCATATTGCAAAGCTGAGCCAAATGTCGACAATTAGTCTACATGCGATGAGAGACATTTTTGTTGACTATCAGTGACAGGATGAGTAACGTTCGAAGCTCATTATGTTTGTCGATGAGCATATACACACCAGCGATGTCCGTTTAAAGAGACCTGCCACGGAATGCCGCAAACACCATTCAATCTGATCCGTGAGGACTGGTTGCCGGTGCGGCGTGCCGACGGCCGCTGTGACCGAATTACGCCTTCCGGGATCGTTGCTGACTTGGAAAACAACCCGGTCCTCGCCGTCGATTGGCCACGCGCTGACTTTAATGGTGCTGCGCTCGAATTTCTAATAGGCTTGCTCGCGACCGCATTCCCACCAAAAAACAGAAATGAATGGCTCGAGCGGTGGGAGAATCCACCGGCGCCGGCAGATTTGGACCAAGCTTTCGAGCGCGTCGCGTTTGCCTTTGACCTGGATGGCGACAATCCGCGATTCATGCAGGAGTTCGGCGATCTAGAAAGTGGCTTCAATCGGGAAATCGCAGCATTATTGATCGAGCAACCTGGCCAGCAAACGATCGAGCGCAACGCCGACCATTTCGTAAAGCATGGAATTACTTGGGCAATCTCACGGGCAAGCGCCGCTATCGGCCTTTACACATTGCAAACCTATTCGCCAGCGGGTGGACGTGGATATCTCACCTCAATTCGCGGCGGCGGACCATTGACCACGCTGGTAGCGGCGGACCCCCGCGATGGGAAATCTTCATTGTGGCAGCTCTTATGGTCGAACGTATCCCAGGCCGCCGGACCAGAATGGAACACCAATCCCGCCAGCGTTTTCCCTTGGCTTGCGACTAGCCGCACGTCGCAAAACTTTCCTGTGATGACCCCCAAACATGGCCATCCCTTGCAGGCATTCTGGGGTATGCCGAGGCGTATCCGTCTAATTTTCGAGGAGGCGAATGGCCGGTCCTGCGACCTTGGCGGTCCTAATGATGACGTATTGGCCGTCGGCTGGAAAACGGAGCAGTACGGTATTAAGTACGAAGGCTGGATCCATCCTCTTTCGCCGTATGTCAGGTGGAAACCCAACGAACTGCCCAAAGCAGTGAAGGCGAGTTCCGGCAATATGAGGTATCGCCATTGGCTTGGTATGGCGCAAGAGGACCAAGATAACAATGGATTCACCGCGCAATGCGTTAAGGTATTTCGAAATGAACGGGCACAACTTGTCAACATTGCTGGCATTCGCTTGATCGCCTTCGGCTACGACATGGACAAAATGAAAGCACGCTGCTGGTGCCAGAGGGAAATGCCGATCCCGAACGTATCCGATATTAACCGCGAGACATTTGACGAGCAGGTCGCGCAGATTATTTGGGCGGCAGATATGACGGCGGACATGATTCATATGGCGGTTAAGGGGGCCATATTTCCGCAATCGGTCGGCACACGGGCCGGTTTTGCGCTTCAGATTGACCGCCTATGGCGTGACACGGAGTTTCAGTTCTTCGATCTGTTAAATGAACTCGCCAAGGGCGAACCTTATAATCCAGTACTACTCGAAAACTGGCTCACTACACTCCGCAACACTGCTCTTGCCGCGTTCGATGCCGTCGTGTCCAATAAAGGCCACGGCAGCGGCGCCTGGACGCGCTTGGCCGAAACTCGAAAATCTTTAGCTCGGGAACTGAATGGCAAAGATATTCGCGCAATTTTTGGTCTTGCTCCGCAGCGGATTCGGACGAAGCAGAATAACGCCATGGCTTCCGAGTCCACCGATACATATATAGGCGCGGCCGCACGGACGTGGTGGCTTAATCTCAACAAGCCTACAAAAATGGGCGGACGAGACCACGCGAGTTTAGCGGCGTTTAAGCGTAGCGCGGATCCGTTAGATGTTGCCCTCGTACCGGCATTCGGCCGCCTCCAACACGGAATCGGAGCCTATTCAGAACGGGCGTTGCAATACACAGCCATGATCGCACATGTCTTGGCCCATGTTCGTGAGGACGACAATTGCCCTGTTGCACGTGCGCTCGGGCACTATGGAGGCAACCATAGGCCGTTGATGAGCCAGGCACGCTTTCGCCGCCTTTTAAAAGCACAGGACAACGCAGATTTGACGCGTCGTTTAGTCCGGGCCGTGAAAATTCTAAAATGCAAAGCGAACGTCGCCGATCTTGCCTCCGCAGTATGGCGCTGGGATGACTCGATCCGCCGGAAGTGGGTCTTACTTTATCCGAATACTCAGTCGCCTTTTACCGTCACGCCTGATGTTGGCAAGATTCTGCGTGGGAGTTCTCCCGAATCCGCTCAAATCCAAATGTGTATCGATGACTGAGTTCATCCAACTTCACTTACTCACATCCTACCCACCAGCAAATCTGAACCGTGATGATACGGGTCAGCCGAAAACTGCAACCATGGGCGGTGTCCTCCGCGCCCGCATTTCGTCCCAGTCGCTCAAGCGCGCGTGGCGGACGAGTGAAGTGTTTACCGCGCCGCTTGCCGGCCATGTCGGCATACGCACGAAGCGTTTCGCCGAAAAACTCATGATACGTCTGATGGCGACGGGGAAGAAAAAGAAAGAGGCAAAAAATATTGCCTCCAAGGTTGCCAAGATTTTCGCCACCGTGGATAAAAACACCCCGCCATTTACTTGCCAGCTCGTTCATCTTTCACCTACGGAGATTGCCGCCATCGACGCCATAACTGAAAGGTTAGTGGCTGGCGAGAAGATCAACCCTGCCGACGAATTATTGTTAGGCGGCGTGGAGAGGGCTGCCGACATCGCTATGTTCGGTCGCATGCTGGCCGACAGGCGGGAGCATTCGGTAGAAGCGGCTGTACAGGTCGCGCATGCGGTGACCACTCATGCCGTGACAATCGAGGACGACTATTTCACCGCGATTGACGACCTTAAGTCCCGTGGCGAAGACGCGGGCGCTAGTCACATCGGTGAACACGAGTTCGTTTCCGGGGTTTTCTATCTTTATCTCTGCATCGACCGTGGCCTGTTGTTGCACAACCTTGATAACAACGCAGCGTTGGCGGGAACTGCATTGCGCGCACTTGCTGAGTCCGCAGTCAAGATCGGTCCCAAGGGCAAACAGGCGAGCTTCGCCAGCCGCGCCTATGCCTCCTTTGTGCTCGCTGAGCGCGGACCACAACAACCACGAAGCCTCTCGATCGCCTTCTTGAAACCGACGAATGGAATCGATCAACTCGCCACATCGATTAAGGCGCTGAATGGGGCCTGGAAGAGCTTGGATGGGGCATACGGCAAATGCGCAGAGGTCCGCTATATGTTTAATGTTCACGCTGGCGAAGGCACGCTTGCCGAATTGCTCGATTTCGTCAGCGGGTGACGCCTTGCGCGGGTTCCTCTTATTCCGCTTGTACGGCGTCCTCGCGTCCTGGGGTGAAATTGCGGTGGGCGAGCGGCGCGGTTCGTGGAGTCGGCCAAGTAAGTCGGCCGTGCTGGGTCTTGTTGCCGCGGCACTTGGACTAAAGCGACAAGAGAACGATAGGCACGCAGCCCTCGCTGCAGGCTACGGCTTTGCTATACGGGTTGAGTCCCCCGGAGTGCCGTTGCGTGACTTTCATACGGTTCAGACCGCACATTCAAGGGATGTCAAGATGCTCCGAAAAAGGAATGCACGGCCGCTGACCCGTAGTTGCGAACTGTCGGTCAAGGCGTGCGTCACCATCCTATCCCAACGGGACTACTACGCTGACGCGCTCTACACGGTGGCGCTTTGGCCTCGCGACGACGCCCCCATGTCGCTTTTTAAAATCCGCAACGCGCTCTTGCGACCAGAATTCACCCTCTATCTTGGTCGCAAATCCTGTCCGCTGTCATTGCCATTGGCGCCCGAGGTCATCAAGGCGGGAGAACTTCTCCATGCATTTGCCGTTTATCGGCCGCTGGAATCGAACGAACTATCCAGTCCGCTTTCGATCATTCTTAACCAAGAAAATATGCCGACGTTGTTTGCCTGGGAAGATAACATCGTTCCTACAGCGTGCCTTCGTTCCATCCATGTCGAGCGCCGCCGCGACGTGCCAAGCGACCGGCTGCGTTGGCATTTTTCCGAACGCCACGAACAAGTGGCAATACTGCGAACTTAGAGACGCCAATGTTCATCAGCCGTTTGATTCTCCGGCGCAAGCCTCGGACCCTACGTACCATGGTCGAGATCTTGCGTCAGGGGCTCAACGACCCGAGCAATGCTCATCGCTTGCTGTGGTCTCTCTTCACCGGAAACGGAGACAATGCGAAACGAGATTTTTTGTTCCGTGCGGGTGGCGGATCGTCTTCACCGGATGGAGACTTTTTAATCGTGTCGCAGCGCTGGCCCAAGGATTGTCTTGGTCTCTGGAATATCGAAACGAAGACCTACGATCCGAAATTCGCGCCGGGTCAGACTCTCGCCTTCCAGCTGCGTGTCAATCCTACGGTAGCGCGTGGCGGGAAACGGCACGATATTGTTATGGATCGGAAGCGGATGCTCGGAGAATCCCGTGAGGAAACCAACGCAGAATTATGGGAACACGCGGGGCGCGATTGGCTCGACGCACGAGCGGCGCGCCTCGGCACCTCTTTGCTAGTTTGCAGAGCCGATAATTATCATGTCCATCGCTTCCATCGAACCGAAAAGCGGGGATACATCAGCATTGCCATGCTCGATCTTTCCGGGCGCCTTCGTGTTGAGGAGCCAGAAAAATTGACAGGGGCAATATTCTCTGGCGTAGGTCGCGGCAAGGCATGGGGCTGCGGCCTGCTTTTGGTGCGGCCAGGATAGATGATGTGCAGGGTACAGCCATGGCTACCGCGGGGAACATCGATCCCATCTAAAAAACGGCCGGCAATTACCTCCAATGCGAAGAACCCTAGACGGGTGATCGACAATATATAAAGCGTACCTCGCCCCACGAGTCCCTAACCAATTCTGTGAGCTGATTGTTTGAAAAAACTCTTGTCGAAGACCGCCATACGCTCTTTGATCCTATTCAGGCACTCATGGCCGCAATCAGTTCCAGCTAGCGTGTTCCTTGCATATGCGAGGATGAACCGGTCTAAGGCCCAGGCATACGGGAGAGGACCACGCGTTCCTCATGTAAACGGGGATGAACCGTCCACCGCCTTAGGATTGCGAAGATTGAGGACATGTTCCTCGCCTCCGCGGGGATAAACCATTGACATCGCAGATGACAACCAGCTGCCTAAATTACTCCCTGGGTGCAGAGGAATCATGTGAATGCCTCAGTTTCGTCGCATATCTCGGTTTGAAGTAAATTATTGGTCAATGTTTCCTTGGTGAGAACAATTTAACCCGTTCGTTCAAAAGCAGCGTCTCCGTGAAATCTATCGTCATCACCGAGAAGCCCAGTCAGGCATATGCTGTACGCGCCGCCGTCGGTACTCGTTATGGACAAATCCTTTCGGCGCAAGGTCACCTGCTGGCGTTAAAAGAACCCGAGGAGATCAACCCAGGTTGGAAGCACTGGGGGTTTGATGTGCTCAGGCCAAACGGCTTCTACCCTATTAAGCCGGATCCTTTTGCCAGTACAGGCGCGAAAAGGCGGCTGAAGGCAATCGAGAATGCACTGAAATTGACGGATCGCGTCATAATTGCCACCGATTGCGACCGCGAGGGCACCTTAGTTGGCGGCGAACTCCTCGAATATTTTGGATTCCAGGGTGAAATCCTGCGGGCAGTGTTTACCGCCCAAGACGAAAGGACCATTCGTACCGCTTTGGCGACTGCACGGCCATGGTCACAATTCAAGTATGAGTTTGCAGCTGGCAAGGCTCGCCAACAAGCCGACCAAATCTACAACCTGTCTCTAACCCGTGCTGTGAGCGTCGCATTTACAGAGCCGGGCGTCCGAAGGGTGATCGGGATTGGTCGTGTTAAGACCCCGACCTTGGCCATTATCTGCATGCGCGAGTTGGAGATCCAAAACTTTAAGTCAGAGGAGTTTTTGGAGGTGACTGTCCGGGCGGAAACGACCAAAGGGACGCTAATTTTAAGGCACGCGCCGTATCCGCGCCTGACAAATCGCTCGAAGGCCAAGGCAATAGCGAAGATAGTGAAAGGATTCAAGGGCCCAATTTGGATTAATACGGAGTTGAGGCGACGGAGACCGCCTCGACTCATGAATTTGGCGGCGTTGCAAAGGAAGTGTGGGACGTGGGGATGGTCGGCAGATAAAACGCTGCAAATTGCACAAATTCTTTACGAAGAACACAAAATTTTATCTTACCCGCGGACGGAATCGAAGCACTTGACGGAGAGTCAAGTTGCAGATGTTGGCCCGATCGTGTCGGCGCTGCTGAAATTGGATAGGTTCTGCGACCTCGAAATTGGTCCTCCGGTGATCCGCAAAGGCGCCGGAGGCCATTTCTGCAGCGAATGCCTGGAAGGCATCAGCCACCATGCCATCATCCCCAATATCAATACTGCGGATAAACTCCAAAGGATCTATGAGCATCTGTCATGGGACACTCGGCGGTTATTCAATATGATTGCCGCGAATTTCCTGGCGGCAATCATGCCAGACTATAAGTACAAATTGATTACGGTAACTCTCGAGGCCGATGGCGCGAAATTCAAGGCCCACAGCGAGACGGCGATAAAATTGGGATGGAAGTCGGCGTACGACGCTCAACATAAAATGGACGATAGCGGCTACGAAATACGTCTCGGCGACGTCGTAATTGCGACCAAGAAGACGAATCCCCCACCCCGATATTCCGAAGGCAGTCTGATCGATGCCATGGAAAACGCTTGGAAATTTGTCGAAAATGACGAACTTAGGATGCGTCTTAAACAAGCGAAGGGAATTGGAACACCAGCAACGCGTGCGGCGATTATCAAGGGATTGATAGAGCAGAATTTGATCAGGGAAGAATGTAAGAAACTTGTACCTACCGCTGTGGGGATGAAACTCTACCACATCCTGACGAACGTGGCTCCGGAACTCGTGGATCCTGCAGTCACTGCTATATGGGAACTTCGCTTGGACGCAATCACCTTAGGTCGCGAGGAGGCAGTTTCAGTGGTGGACAGCATTGCCGCAGGAGTGTACCGCTTGACTACACGTCTGAAATCCCAAAAAGGGAAAGCGACAATCAGTATCAACACAGCTGTGAATCATAATAGGTGCTGATGTCTCGGTGGAAAAAACAGTGTCACAGCTCACAGCCCGATAATGGACCTTATTTACGATCCTTGAGTATTTGCCTGACTTCACTTTAAAACCCGAAGTAGATGAAATTGGGCGGAAATCTAGGTCGGTTTGATGAAAGAGAGCTAGTGTACTATGCGATCCGTAGCCGATCACGGCGTTCTCTGACGATCGTCAAAACCACTTGAGAACTAACGAAAGTAACAGCACGGCGGGAATTTTCTAAAATCGAAGCCGAACTTCATTCAGGAAGGACCGCGTCAGGGTGGCTGAGCGACTAATCGTTCCAGTGATTCTTTCCGGAGGTGCGGGACAGCGGCTGTGGCCGCTTTCGCGCGAGCACCATCCCAAGCAGTTCCTTGATCTAGTGTCCGACGGCAGCCTGCTGCAGGACACGGCGCGGCGGTTCCAGGGCGGCCGCTTTTCGGCGCCGCTAGTTCTGTGCAACGAGGCGCACCGTTTCATCATCGCCGAGCATTTGCGCGAGATCGGCATCGCGCCCGCCGCCATCGTGCTCGAGCCTGCGGGGCGGAACACCGCCCCGGCGGCGGCGCTGGCGGCGCTGGTGCTGGCCGAGGAAGACCCCGACCAAGTGATGCTGGTGACGCCGTCCGACCACCGGGTGCGCGAACCGATGAAGCTGCTCGCTGCCGCTGAGGTCGCTGCAGAGGCGGCCGAAGGCGGCATGCTGGTGACGTTCGGCATCGCGCCTGACCGGCCAGCAACCAATTTCGGCTATATTAGGCGAGGCAAGGCGCTCGAGGAATTCGGCGGTTGCTTCGCCGTCGCCCACTTCGGCGAAAAGCCCGACGCGGCGACGGCGGCAAATTACCTGGCGTCCGGGGACTATCTTTGGAACAGTGGCATTTTCGTGTTCACGGCTGGCCGCTACTTGGAGATGCTCGAGGCGCTCAGGCCCGACATGGTTGCCGCATGCCGCAAGGCGATTGCCGGCGGCCGCTGCGATCTCGACTTCTTCCGGCCCGACGAAGCGGCGTTCAAGGCGTGCGCGTCGGATTCCATCGACTATGCGGTGCTGGAGCACACCGACGCCGGCGCCGTGGTGCCGGTGGACATCGGCTGGGACGATCTCGGGTCGTGGACTGCCCTATGGCGCGTCGCCGACAAGGACGCCCATGGCAACGTCACCGTCGGCGACGTCGTCGTTGACGACGTCCGAAATTCATATTTGCGGAGCGACGGTCCGTTGGTGGCGGCGATCGGCCTCGACAATATTTTCGTGATTGCCACCGACGACGCGGTGCTGGCGGCGTCGCGGGATTCCGTCGAGGGCGTGCGTGCGCTCGTCGCGAGGATGAGGACGGACGGCCGGACCGAGCATTTATTCCACCCTCGCGTCTATCGGCCGTGGGGGTGGTATCAAACCCTCGACGTCGGCGAACGTTTCCAGGTCAAACACCTGATGGTCAAGGCCGGCGGGCGGCTGTCGCTGCAAGCCCACAAGCACCGCGCCGAGCATTGGGTGGTGGTCAACGGCATGGCGCGGGTGACGCGCGGCGACAAGATCATTACGCTGGGCGCCGATCAGTCTGTCTATCTCGCCGCCGGCGTCAAGCACCGGCTCGAGAACACGACCAACGAGCAGTTGCGGGTGATCGAGGTTCAGTCTGGTAGCTACCTGGGCGAGGACGATATCGTCCGCTTCGACGATCATTATGGCCGTGGATGACCGCGACCGCTATTTTTCCGCGAATCCCTAAATCTCGAATCGCTTGATGTCGGCGCCGATATGGGCGTGGCGCCACATGCCCTTTAGATCGACGACCATGCCGCCGGGCTTCACCAACGACGTCAGGGTGTTGCCGCTGAACGCGATGTACACGGCGTGCGGCACCGCGCCGACTAGGCAGTCATACGAGCGTTTCTTGTCCAGACGCGGCAGCAGCCTGAGGCCATAGAGGCGCTCGGCTTCCTCCGGATCGGCCATGGCGTCGTGGACGTCGACGTCGTGGCCGCGCGCCTTCAGCGCCTTGATCATATCGACTGCTTTGGCGTTGCGCAGATCGGGCACGTTTTCCTTGAACGTCAGGCCGAGCACCAGCACCCTGGCGTGGTTGTCCTTGCCCAGCGTCGGCGCGAGCCAGCCATGGATCCGCTCGGCGGTGAACAAGGCCATGTTATCGTTGATGCGACGGCCGGCTAGGATCACCTCCGGGTGGTGGCCGAGCTCCGTCGCTAGGTGCGCGAGGTAGAACGGATCGACGCCAATGCAATGGCCGCCCACCAGCCCCGGCTCGAAGCCGAGGAAATTCCACTTGGTCTTCGCCGCCGCCAACACGTCGTGGGTGGAAATCCCGAGCCGACTGAAAATCATCGACACCTCGTTGATGAACGCGATGTTGATGTCGCGCTGGGCGTTCTCGATCACCTTGGCGGCCTCGGCGGTCTTGATATTCTTGGCCACGAACACGCCGCCCGAGGTGATGGCGCCATAGAGCTCGGACAACGCCTTGACCGTCTCCGGCGTCTGGCCGGCGACCACCTTGGTAATCTTGTCGACGGTGTGGTCGCGGTCGCCCGGATTGATGCGTTCCGGCGAATATCCTAGGAAAAACTCCTTACCAGCGGCCAGCCCCGACGCCTTTTCCAACGCCGGCCCGCAAACTTCTTCGGTAACGCCCGGATAAACGGTGCTCTCGAACACGACAACAGCGTTCTTTTTCAATGCCTTGCCGACAGTCTGGCAGGCTTCGCGCAAATGCCCGAGGTCGGGCCGGTTGGCGTCGTCAACCGGGGTCGGCACCGTCACGATAAAATAGTCTGCGCCTTCAATGGCTTGTGGGTCGTCGGCGACGACTAGCGGGGCGGCCCTGAGCGCCGACGGCGGGATCTCGCCGGTGCAGTCATGGCCGCGGCGCAGCGCCGCTACCCGGACCTTCGAGGTGTCGAACCCGGTCACCGAAAAATGGCGAGAAAGCGCCATTGCCAACGGCAGCCCGACGTAGCCCAAGCCGATTACGGCAAGTTTCGCCTGGGAGGGCGGAGTGACGGGCATCGGGGTTCTTTCCAGGGCTTCAGTCAGGGCCCATCAAATACTCCTGTCCGGCCAAGGATGTCAATTGGCCATGGGTTTGGGATTAGGCGTCGCCGGCATCGAAAGTCACTGATTTTCTTATATTCTTGACGTTCACAAGATGAACGGAGTAGTGTTCGTGCAATGAACACGAGGCCGCTCGCGCGGCCGACGGGCGAGCCATCATCCGGGCGGGGCAGGACGGGTCCGGAGGCGGAGGGAGGACGCACCAAGTGAACAAGTCCAACGTCGAATCATCCGATCTCGACAACGAGTCGCGGATCACCCTTGGGCTGCTCAATGCCGTCCACGACAATTCCGCCGCCTCGCAACGTTCGATGGCCGACAACCTCGACATCGCGCTCGGCCTCGCCAATGCCTACCTGAAACGTTGCGTCAAGAAGGGGTTGATCAAGGTCCGCCTGGCGCCGGCCAACCGTTACGCCTATTACCTGACGCCGAAGGGCTTCGCTGAAAAGAGCCGCCTCACCGCCGAGTTCCTGACCCAGTCGTTCCATTTATTCCGGCGCGCCCGCACCGAGAGCGCGGAATTGTTCGAGCTTTGCCAAAATCGCGGATGGAAGCGGGTGGCACTCTACGGCGCCGGCGATCTCGCCGAGATCATGACGCTATCGGCGCGCGACTATCCGGTGACGCTGACGGCGGTTGTCAGCCGCGAGCCCGAGCAGGCGGAATTCGCCGGCCTGCCGGTGGTCGCCGAGGTGCCGGCGCCGGGCGAAGTAGACGCCGTGATCGTCTGCGACATCAGCCGACCGCAGGCCGCCTACAACGAAACATCGGCAAAATTCCCCGCCGATCGGGTTCTGGTGCCAAGGGTACTCGGCGTCGTTAAGCGGGCCGCTTCCAACCTGGAATCCACGCGATGACACGCGCACTGTCCGGCAACCGCACCCAATGGTGCGCTGTGCACACCCACGCGCGAGCCGAGGACAAGGCTGCGTTCCACTTGGCGCGCCAGGGGTACGCGGTGTTTCTGCCGAAGCACCTGAAGCGGCGCAAGCACGCGCGGCGCGTCGAGTGGGTGCCGGCGCCCCTGTTCCCGCGCTATCTGTTCGTCGCTGTCGATCAGGGAATCGGTCGCTGGTGGTCGATCCATTCAACCATCGGCGTTACCGGCCTAGTCTGTTTCGGTAAGGTGCCGGCGATAGTGCCGGCCGGGATTATCGCCGAGATCGAAGCGCGCCAGGACGAAAACGGCCTGGTCAGGCTGCGCCCCGGCCTCGACTTCAAGCGCGGTGAGCGCGTGCGCATCATCGACGGCCCGTTGGGTGAACTGGAAGGACTGTTCGACGGCGCGTCCGATAATGCGCGCATTACCGTCCTGCTCGATCTGTTGGGTCGGCAAGTACGCGTGCGCGTACCGGCAGAGACGGTCTACGCCTGCGCCTGAGCGCGGGCGCGACTCGACCGTTTCCCTGTTGAGTTCGATCCGTCCGGGTGGGCGTTTTCACCCGGACTGCGGTAGCGTGGAAAAACCAATTTGCTCGACAAGCTGAAAATCACGATTTTTGCCGACGGCGCTGACGTCGACAGCATCCGCGAGCTGACAAGGAACCCGCTGGTCACGGGGATCAACACCAACCCCACGCCGATGCGCAAAGTCGGTTACGACATCAAAACCTGACACCGGTACAGATCCGACCATGCGAACTAGCAACGAGAGCCCGATGCGCAGCACCGAGATCCTGTGTACGCTTGGCCCGTCGTCGTTCGATAAGCGGGTCATTCTGCGGCTCGACGAGCTCGGCGTCGGGATGTTTCGGATCAACCTCTCGCACACCAAGATTGAGGATCTGCCGTCGGCCATCGCGTTCGTCCGCTCCTGCACCGACGTGCCGATATGCCTCGACACTGAGGGTGCGCAGATTCGCACAGGTAATTTCGTCCCCGACCGCATCGAGATGCGTGAGAACAGCCTTGTCCGAGGCTACCACTATCCAGTGGCTGGGGACACGGCTGGATTCAATTTCTACCCGCGCAATATCGTCGGGAAGTTTCGCATTGGCGACTTTATAAGCATCGACTTCAACGCCGTTCTCGCACGCGTCGTCGGCGAAGAGGACGACGCAGTGGTCATGCGGATCCTTCACGGCGGCCCCATCGGGCGCAACAAGGCCGTGACGGTCGATCGCGACATCCCGCTCGACGCTTTGAGCCAGAAGGATCGCGCCGCCATGAGGATTGGCAGCGACAACGGCATCATGCACTACGCCCTGTCATTCGCTAGCGGTCCCGCGGACGTCGACGAAATCCGCCATCTCGCTCCGAAAAACGCCTTCATCATCGCTAAGATCGAATCGTCGCGGGGCCTGGCGAACCTGGCCGACATCGCCCGGTCGTCCGACGCCCTCCTGATCGACCGCGGCGACCTATCGCGCCAGTTGCCAGTAGAGCGCATCCCGCGAATCCAGAAGGTCATCATCAAAACCGCCAAGGAACACGGTCGAACCGTTTACGTCGCCACCAACCTGCTGGAGTCCATGGTGGCTCAGCCGATTCCGACCCGCGCCGAGATCAACGACATCTATAACACCCTGCTCGACGGAGCCGACGGCCTCGTCCTTGCCGCTGAGACGGCGATCGGCCGACACCCCGTTACCTGCGCGTCGATGGTGGCCCGGATAATCCGCGAATACGAGAGTAGGGATGAGTACAGCCCGCTCGACTATCCCATGGACGCGGTGTCGATGCTGGTGCCGCCCCACGGCGGTCACCTGGTGCAGCGCCACGCTGTCGCCGGCGAAGACGACATGATCGCGCGTCTGCCCACGTTGCGGGTCGAAGACTCGACGCTACTCGATTGCGACCAGATTGCCCACGGCACCTATTCGCCACTCGCCGGATTCATGAGGCGCGAGACGGTCGAATCTGTGATCGAGTCCAATTGCCTTCCGGACGGGACCGTGTGGTCGATGCCGATCATGTTACCGGTGCCGAAGCAATCGCCGGTGGTCGGTGTCGGTGATCGGTTCGCCCTGGTGCGAGAAGGCGACGACATGGTCTACGCGTACATTGACGTAACGGAGACATACACGCTCGATCTCGAACGGCTGTCTGAGAAGTGGTTCGGAACCGCGTCCTTGGCGCACCCCGGGGTCTCCCGCGTTCTCGGTGGCGGCGACCGATTCATTGCCGGCGACATCACCCTGGTCGAGCGGCTGCGGTCGCCGTATTCGCATTACGTGTTGATGCCGAATCAGTCGCGATTCATCTTCGCCCACAAGGGTTGGTCGAAGGTGATCGGTTTCCACACACGAAACCCGATCCATCGCGCGCACGAATATATCCAGATCAAGGCACTCGAGGATACCGGTGCCGACGGCCTCTACATCAATCCGGTGCTGGGGCCGAAAAAGCCCGGCGACTTCCTGCCCGGCCCAATCATGCGCAGCTACCAAGCGATGCTCGATTTTGGCCTGTTCCCCGCCAACAAGGTAGTGCTGGGTGGCTTCGACACCTATTCGCGCTACGCCGGCCCACGCGAGGCGGTGTTCACCGCGTTGTGTCGGAAAAACATGGGCTGCAGCCACTTCATTATTGGCCGAGACCATGCCGGTGTCGGCAATTTCTACGAGCCCGACGCCAACCGGCGCTTCATCGAGGGCGTCGGTGAGCTCGGCATAACGCCGGTTTTCTTCGACACCATAGGCTACGATCCGGTGACCAATCGGTACGCGCCGATAAACAGCAATGCCGACATGCTGGCCATAGACGGCACGCGAATCCGCCAAGCCCTGCGCGACAACACCAGCGTTCCTGACTGGATGATACGCGAAGTCGTACAAGATGTATTGCAGAGAGAGATCGCCGCTCAGGGCACGGTATTCGATTCCTGAGGAATGCCGCACCCAGACTATAGTCGCCGGTTCCGTCGGCAGCATTCGCAGAACAGGAACTTCATGTCCTTCGCACGGTTTTCATCGATGATTTCCGCCAGCACTACGTCGCTGACCGGTTTCGGAAGCGCATAATGCCTGCGCCGGACGGAATCGTCGACGGCGATGGTAATGGCGTGGGTTGCCTCGAACCGGTCGATCAGCAGGTCGGTGATGCCGGGCAGGTAGCTGTCGTGGCATTCGATGATCAGGTCGGCGTCCGCCAGGCCGGGCACCTTGCGGGGATCGAGCAATTCCCTCTCCCCACCCTCGATGTCGCAGACGATCAGCGTGTCGTCGACGATTTCGCGCGCCAGTTCGGAAAAATCGCACGACGGTCGCACATCGACGTTGGTAACGCCGTTGATTGCCGCGAGATCGCGGCACAAGCCGCGAGCGTCGACATTAATGTCGTAGGCGATGATCGCGGATTCGGGCAATCGACGCGCGAGGCCGACCGCGTAGTAGCCCTCGGCGCACCCGATATCGAGGATCCGCGCATAGCGGCGGGCGATCGCCCGCTCGATCCAGTCCTGGATCGGCTCCTCGTAGGAGCCTGCAATCTTCGGTAATAGTGCGCCGCCCGTTGAACGCTCGACGTAGGCCATACCGGCGAAGGGGCCGCCGCGGATTTCGAAGACGTTGCCGAAAACGTCGGCCATGATCTCGCGGTTTCTTTGCCGGATGCGGGCGCTGCGGGCGGCGCGTTCGCGCTCAAGTCGCTCGACCCTGGCGGCATAGACCGGCGTCAGCCGGTAAAGAGCCCGGAGCGGGAAATAGAGCCAGGGAAGCTTGTTGATCAGGTGCTTCTTCACGTGTTCACGCGTTTTCGGCAGCCGCGAGGGCGTGATCGAGAGCCGGACCCAGTCCGCGGTCGTCGCCACGCCGTGCCTGCCCCCAAGAGTCTCAATTGCCGGAACCGCGGGTAAATTTTCCTTTAAAAACCATGATTTATTTTAGAGATGTTCCAAATTAGTCTTGTAATAATCCGGTGAGGGTAGCTATTTTAGTCTCCCTGGCACCTTGCTCGAAATGTTAATCATGAAGGCGGGTGCGATCGTGGAGATGTGCATTTCAATGATTGCCATGGCCGTGTGCCAATCCGGAATTCCTAACCAGCGGATATAGAGCAGATGAAAGTTCTTTTGGTCAATCCGCCAACTTCGGCTGGTGACGTCTGGGTGCGCGAGGGCCGTTGTCAGCAATTTGACATCTGGGGGGCGCCGTTCCCGCCGATCAGTCTTGCCTATGTCAAGACCCAGATCAGGGATTTGGTTGAAACCTGCCTGTTGGACCCGGCGCCGCAAAAGCAGTCGAAAGAGGCGATGATTCAGCAGATCCGGGAATTTGTTCCCGACGTCATGATCATGAGCACGACCACCCCGACCTTCAACAGCGACACCACATGGTTCGCCAGCCAGGTGAGAGCGATCGTGCCGGGGATCAAGATCGGCGCCATCGGCATCCACGTCAGCCGGCTCGCTTCGCAGTCCCTAAAAGCGGCGCCGATGATCGATTTCGTGGTCAAGGGCGAGCCGGAGGCAGTTGTGCGGCCGCTGATACAGGCCATGATCAAGGGAACCGACTTGGCCGATGTCCGCGGCGTCGCCTATCGCAACGGCGACGAAATCCGAGATAATCCGGCGGCGACGGCGGCGACCGACATCGACAGCTACGGATTCCCGGACTGGAGTGACACCGATTTTTCCCATTATTTGCTGCCGGTCAAGAAACGGCCGTTTTCGTTGATCTCTTTCTCTCGCGGCTGCCCGCACTCCTGCACCTATTGCGCCGCCTCTGCTTATTACGGCAAGAAGCTGCGCGAGCGTTCGATCGATAAGCTGATCGAGGAGGTGCATTACAATCTCGGTTTGGGTGTCCGCGATTTCTTGTTCTGGACCGAATTGCTGACCGCCGACATCAAGTTCCTGAACAAATTCCTCGACAGGCTGATCGAGGAAGACCTGCACAAGAAGATCCGCTGGGTCAGCAACTCCCGTGTCGACGGTCTCGACGAACCAACCGCGCACAAGATGAAATATGCCGGATGCTGGCAGATCGCGTTCGGTCTTGAGTTCGGCACCGACAAGGCGCTGGAGCTGGTGAAAAAGGGTGGCCGCGCCACCATCGAGCAGGGCCGCAAGACGGTTGAACTCGTCGATCGCGCCGGTATCGCCGCGGACGGTCATTTCATTCTCGGCTATCCCGGCGAGACCGAAGACGACATGCAGGGGACGATCGACTACGCTGCGTCGCTACCGCTGACATTCGCCAATTTCTACATGGCGACGCCGTTTCCTGGATCTCCGCTCTACGAGAGCTATATCGCGAAGGGTCATGGCGGTCGCGAGGCGTGGGACCACATTTCCCAGGACCAGTACGTATTCACCGACAACGGCATCACCAAGGAACTGGTCAGCCGTTACGTCGCCAAGGCCTACAAGAAATTCTATCTGTCGCCGTCACGGATCATGAAAATCCGCTCGATCGCTGACGGCCTGGACGAGAACGTTGCTCTGTTTAAGCTCGGCACCAAGTTCGTCGCCGACGTCATCCGAAGCTGAGCCCTCCCGGCTCCGTCAGACGTCATCAGAACATTCCCTTGATCAAGCACCAGACGTAGCGGTGCCACACCTTCCACACCTTGATTCCGGACTCGCCGTAACGGCGTGGGTATTCGTGGCTTGCGACCTCGGTGACCCTGTAGCCGCGCTTGAGCAGCTTCATAATCATTTCCTGTTCGATGGTGAAGATGTCCTCTTCGAGGCCGATATCGAGCCCGGCCTGCCGCCGAATCGCCCTGAAACCGTTTTGCGAATCCGTCAATCGAGCCCTGTAACGGAAATTGATGCATTGGGTGATGACCCCACTTCCCATCAGGCGGATGAACTCGCTGATGGTGCCGTGCAATTCGTCGCTGCCGCCGCGCATGCGCGAGCCAACGACAAGATCCGCCTGGCCGTCGCGGATCGGCTGCAGGAGCTTCGGGATGTCGGCGGGGTCATGCGAACCGTCGGCATCGATGAAGACGACCACTTCGCCCCTGGCCTCGCGAAGCGCCACCCGAAGCCCGTCGCCCTTTCCTTTGCCGTTGTCGAGGACGACGCGTGTGCCCAATTCCTCGGCGATGGCGCGGGTGTCGTCGGTGGAATGGCCGTCGATGACCAGGATTTCGTCACCGTGCGGCCTGCAACCTTCGATGATCTCGGAAATCGTGCGGCTCTCGTTTCGGGTCGGGATGACGATGCTTGTTTTCAACCTCGTCTCCTTGCCGGTATCATCAAAATCCCGGCCTCGAATTCCGCGTCGGATTTCCGCACGGGGATGACCGTATTCCATCTCCCGAAGCGAGGGAAGGGCGCCATCCCGGTCGCCGCGCTAAAGGCCCCAGGATATTGAGGTTGATATCGAAAATGGGAAATTTTATGTTTGTTGACGACCCCATCAACGTCAAAGTTTGCGAGCGGTCTCAAGAAGGGCGCTGAACTATGTCCGGTATAGTCCAGTACGGGCTGAGCTTCTCCGAATATCTGCTGCGCCAGAACCTGCTGCATATGATCGTCCACGTGACCAATCATTGCAACTTCCGGTGCGACCATTGCTTCATCGACTTCTCGCCGAAGAAGGACCTGAGCCTCGACGACTATAAGGCGCTGGCGCATGACGTCGGCCATCTATTCTGGGTCGACATCGGCGGCGGCGAGCCGTTCCTGCGCAAGGACCTGGCCGATATCGTCGCCGCCTTCGACGCCAAGGTGGTCACCATACCGTCCAACGGATCGCTGCCGGACCTCATGGAACGGCAACTGACGCGGATGCGCGAACTCACCAACGCCGAGCTGGTGCTCAGCCTCAGCCTTGACGGGCTCGAGGCGACTCACGACCGCATCCGCAACCAGCCGGGCAACTGGAAACAAGTCTGGGACACGTTTGACCGATTGCGCCGCCTCGGCTGGCTGACCATTAAGATCAACACCGTGCTCAACGCCGACAACGAGGGCGAGATCATCACACTGATGAATGAGGTGCGGACGCACGAACCGGACTTCCACTCGATCATCTTGTTACGCGGCAATCCAGCCGATCCGGATATGAAACTGCCGCCGATGCAGCGCCTGCGCGAAATCGGCCCCGAAATCTACGCCATCCTGGAGACTTACGATTACGGGCGCCAATGGCTTGCGAGCTACGTCCTCCGAAACTTCCAGCGCTACCAGTGGAACGTGTCATTGCAAACGATCGAAGAGCAGCGCCAGGTGGTGCCATGCATTGCCGGCCAGGGGCACATGGTGGTGATGGGCGACGGCTTGGTGTCGAGCTGCGAAATGCTGCCCACCGTCGGAAATATCAAGGCCAACGGCATCAACGAAATCAGGGCCAGCAAGGCGTTCCGCGACCAGCGGCGCTCGATCGCCAACAAGGAATGCCACTGCACCCACAATTGCGCCCTATTGCACAGCATCTTCTTCAATCCGACCAGTTTGCCGCACCTGCTGCATACAAAAATCCAACGGGCCTGAGTGTGAATGACGTTCCGATAAACGAGCCTCCGCTTGCAGTCGTGGTGGTCCCGGTGTTCGGCCGGTCCGAGATGCTGAAGGGCAATATGACCGTCCTACTCGGCGACCTGCCGGACGGCGTCTGCGTGGTGCTGGTGGACGACTGCAGCCGGCCGCCGGTGGCGGACGTCACTGGCCTGGTGCCAATTCTCGCCGATCCGCGGGTGATCCTGCTGCGCCATGACTCGAACCGCGGTCCCGGCGCCGCCCGTAACACGGCACTAGCGTGGTGCCGCGATGCCGGGGTCGGGCTGATCGTTCTGCTCGACAGTGATTGCCGGGTCGAATCTGGGTTCGTCGCGCGTCATATTGAATTGCACCGCCGCCATCCCGACGTTGCTTGCATTGGCGGTGCCATCCAAGGCGAAGGTCGCGGCCTGGCGGCGCGGTTGGACGGCATCATGTCGTGGTTTACTTCGATCCCCGGCACTACCGGCCGTCGGATCGATGAGCCGTTGCACCTGCCGACGACCAATATGAGCCTAAAGCTGTTGCGTCTTCCGGAAACGGCAGACGTCTTCGATCCCAACCTCCGAACCGGCGAGGACGTCGCCCTGATCAAGACTCTGCGTCGGCGCGGCGAGACGGTGATGTTTTTTCCCGAGCCGGTAGTGCACCATTCCGACCGTGAGGACTTCCGGTCGTTCCTCGACCATCAGATGCGCTGGGCGTTCCATACCTACCCGGTGCGGTTCGGCTACGCTCGGCCGCGGCGAATTTTTCGGGCGTTTTTGTTCGCCGGCTTTCTGCTGGCATTGCCGGCGTTTGCGCTTTACGCCAGTTGGCTCAACATGACGCCGTGGCTGGCCCGCGACAAACGCTATGCCGCCTACTGGCCGGCAGTGCTTCTGGTGTTCGTACTGAAGGGCGTTGGCGTGCTCGTCGGCATCATCGACCCGGGGCGCGCGCTCTATCCCAGCGCCGCGGCTAAGGAGCCGGCGACATGATCACGCTCATCAACCCGCCGAGCATCAAGACTCTGTCGGGATTGCAAATGCAGTCTCCGAATCCGCCGTTGGGGCTGGCCTACATCGCCGCCACGGTGAAGCAGGCGGGCATTCCCTACCATGTCATCGACGCCACCGGCGAAGCGCTCGACGCCATCACGCCCTATCCGGGGCGCAGCAGCTTCCGCATCCAAGGTCTGCGGATCGACGCCGCTGCGGCGCGCATCCCGGTGGGCACCCGGGTCATCGGGCTGCATTGCAACTTTTCGCACCTGTGGCCGCTAACCCGCATGGTCGCCGAGGCAGCGCGCCGGCGCTTCCCCGAGGCGCTGATTGTGCTCGGCGGCGAGCACGGCACCGCCATCTACGATCACGTGCTTCAGAATTCGCCGGTCGACGTGGTTGTGCTGGGCGAGGGCGAAGAGACCGTCGTCAACCTGGTGCGCGCCCATCTGTCGGGGCAGGACCTCGGCGCGGTAAAGGGAATCGCCTATCGCGGCCCGAACGGCAAGGTGATCAACACCGGGCTTTCGGCGCGCATTTGCTCGGTCGACGACATCCCGCTGCCGGACTGGGATAGCTTCCCGATCCACGAATACATCGACCGTCACCAGATCAACGGCATGAACCTCGGTCGCTCGATGCCAATCCTGGCCACCCGCGGCTGTCCGTACGCGTGCACGTTCTGCTCCAACCCCACCATGTGGACGCGACGCTACATCCGGCGCGACCCCAAGCGGCTGGTTGACGAGATGGAATTCTACGTAAAGAAATACAACGTCGTGAACTTCGACTTCCAGGATCTGACCGCCATCGTCAACTACGACTGGGCCATACAGTTGTGCGAGGAGTTGATCCGGCGCGAGTTGAACGTCACCTGGCAGTTGCCCAGCGGCACCCGCGCCGAAGTCTTCGACGACCGCCTGCTGCGTCTGATGTTCGAGTCCGGTTGCCGGGCACTGTCGTTTGCGCCGGAGAGCGGCTCGCCGGAGATCTTGAAATCGGTGAAGAAGCAGGTCAAGCTGGACGCCCTGCTCAGCGCCATGAGGATGGCGGTGAGCGCCGGGCTGAAGCTGTCGTGCTTCATCGTCATCGGGTTTCCCAACGAGCGCCGCGACACGCTGCGCATGACCATGAAGCTGATCCGCAAGATGGCGCTGACTGGCGTGCACGACGTTTCGGTGACGAAGTTCGTTCCCTACCCTGGTTCGGAATTGTTCCGGCAGCTCCAGCAGGCTGGAAAGATTGCAATGGACGATAGGTTCTTCATTTCGCCGATGGATTTCTACACTTCCAACGCGCCGTCATACGCCGACGCCATTTCGACCCGGCGGCTCTACTGGACGATGATGTGGATGTTCGTAAACTTCTATGTCATCTCGTTCATCACCCACCCGAGCCGCACCGTCAAGGTGCTGTTCACCGCAATCACCGAAGGGGTCGAGGAAGCCCGCTATGCCAAGTGGTTCATCGACCGTTTCTACACCCGGCGCAAGTGGCGCCAATTGACGCAGGCCTGATCACCCTTTGAATTCGGCCGTTTCGGCAGACCGTGCCGTGTGGCTGGTGGTAGCGCTGTTCGCCATCCTGCTGACGGTGAAGTATTTCCCGGGGTTCGAGCAATCGCATCCGTATTCAGGAAACGCATTTCAGGTCATCCACCCGGACGCATTCGCCGGCGATCCGTATAAAAATCCCGACAAGCCGATCCTGAAGCGGCCGTTCCAATTGTCGGTGCTGTATGCGCTGGTGAAAATCGGTGGCGAGATCTGGCTCGATGATCGCTTCGTCGCCGTCTTCTACCTTGGCCTAGTGTTCGCGGGGCTTCTTGGGATCGACCGTATCGCAGTGTTGCTCGGAATAACGGCACCGGTCGAGCGCGCGCTCATTTTGATGTTGTTCCTGAAGGACCACGCCGTCCTCAAGAACTTCGTGCTGCTTTCGCACCATCCAGACGTCAACCACGCCGCGCTCGCCATCCCGGTGGCGGTATGGCTGGTCTACGCGGCGCTGGCACGCAAGGGACCGGTCGCGATTCTGGCGCTGGCGACGTTGCTCGTTGCCATCTCGGTGCGCTCGGCGGTGTTTCCCATCCTGTACGCACTCGCCGTCACCGCCTGGCAGGGAACCCGGAACGAGCGCTTGGCGGTTGCGGGCCTGTTTGCCGGCGGCCTCGTCGTCGCCTATGTCGGGCTGTTTCATCTCTATCCGATGGCGGACGCGCATCGGCTGCAACTGTGGGACCTGATCAAGTGGGCGGAGGGTGTCACCAGTGACGCGTTCTATGCCGACTACGGCGACCATCCGGCGATGCTGGCGTTGCGCAACGTCGCCTGGCTTTGCATCTGCGCCGGTGCGCTGCTGACGCGTGTGTCGCGGTATCCGGCCTTCGACGGCATCCGAATAATCGTTGTCGTCGCCCTGATCGTGTGGCTGGCGTCGTCGCTTTACGTCAAATTCGCGCCAGATGTGATGAAGATGCCGCTGCTGTTGCCGCTGGCCGCAGTGCGTGGGCTCGGCTTGCCGCAGAACCTGGCCTACGTGGCAATCACCGCCGGACAGCTGCACCGGCTCCGCGACGATCAGAACATGCGTCAACTCATCCTCGCTTCGATGGCGTTTGCGATCCTGATGACGCTCGGCCCCGGCAACCATGCCCTATGGGTGGGTCTGACGGCGGCCGGCTTTGCGGCAGCGTTGTTGATCAACTATGTACGTCACCATTCGATCAAGCCGACTGAGCCGGCCCAATTCCTCGTGCACGCCGTCGGCTTCGTCGTTGCCGTCTCTTTCGCCACCGCCGCCTGGCAGAAGGCGCCGGCGTGGAAGACGTGTGCCGCAACCGGCGTATACGGCGATTCATTTTCGGCAAAATGGATCGGCGTCGCGGAATACGTCCGCGCCAACACGCCGAAGACCGCCTCAGTGTTGCCGCTATATGACGATCCCGAACGCGGGCTGTGGGCCAGCCGGACGCTGGGCAGCCGCGCCGGACGCGCCATGCCGGTCCCCGAACATTACGGAGACCTGTTGAACCTCGATTTCTGGAAATTCACCGACGACCAGCGCGAGCAACTGAAGCGGGTGATCGCCGCTTTCACCGAACGCAACCTCAAGCGCGCCGCTTTCGAGATCGACGGGCTGGTGCCGGTTCCCGATTATATCGTGATTCCGGACCATGTGTTGCCGACCCTAGAAGTGCCCGGGTTCCCCTACGTCGTAAAAACGCGCATCCGCGGTTTCGCCATCCTGAAGCGGCGGCCGGTCTGAGACCATGACCGCTTTCCCCCTGTCACGCTCCGGGTGCCTTGACATCGCGTTGAGCCGCTTCCCGCTGAAGCACATATGGGACGGATTATCGATCGGCCGTATGCTGGCCCGGCACGATCTCGACCGGGCGCAGAAGCGGCGCTGTCTTCGGTTCTATTTCGACGCCGCCGGAATCCGCAATCTCTATTCGACCTTGACCCGTTCCGGCTCGCATTGGTCGCTGCTCGGTATTGCACTCGCCGCCGACCTCGCGAACGGCGGCGATGGCGATTACGACTACGGCAACGAATACTGGTTCCCGCACGGCGGTGCCATCTACACCAAGCTCGACTGGCGCGAACCCGCGGGCGACTGGGACGTCGAGCTGGACACGGCGATCGGCTCGATCGCCGACACCAAGCGTCTGAAGGCGACTCCGCGGTCGGGACAGCGCCCGCTCTTCGACCCGATGGTGATACATAGCCACCACGCCTATTGCCGGCTGCGCTCGGCGCGGCTCAAGGATATGCGGATCGCCGTGCTGGTGCGCAACATTTACGACAGCATGGAATCGAAGTACTTCAAGCATCAGGTTCTACTACGCCGAGGCGTCACGCCGCTGGAGATATCCACCGGCGGTACGCCGAAGGAACCGCCGAGCGTGGCTAACGATTTCCTGTTCCCCTGGGATAAACTGCTGGCCGACGCGGTCGAATTCTTCAACAGCTGGGGCGATGTGGCGACGTGGCATCCGAACGTCCGGGTCTGCCACTACGACGCATTGCTCGCCGACCCGACTGGGATGCACAAGGAAATTACCGATTTCTGGGGCATGAACCTGCCCGTCGACTGCCTTGACGAAGCGTTCCGGCGAATATCGAAGGTGGAAATGAAAAAGAAAATGTCGCCTGCCGCCGCCAACTTGAATCCGCGAGTTGCCTTCCGATCGAAGACCGAAACGCTGCCGGCGGCGCGTGTCGGTTACATCCGCCACTGGCTCGAGCGGCGACTGATCCACGATTTCGGTTACGGCGTCGACTGGCGCAAAGAGCCGCCGGCGCTGGCCACGCGACGGGCTGCCGCCGCGCACGCGGCCGGTCGCTGACGATTCCCGGCTCATCCCCAAGAGAGTGCCCCCATGGAAATGACAGGAAAATCACTTTTGATCACCGGTGCCACCGGGTCGTTCGGCCAGGAATTCGTGCGCACCGTTCTCGAACGGGGCATGCCGAAACGCATGGTCGTCTACTCCCGCGACGAGGCCAAGCAGTACGACATGCAGCAGGTATTCCCGGTCGAACGCTACCCGTGCATGCGTTATTTCATTGGCGACGTGCGCGACGAGCGTCGCCTCGAGATGGCGCTGCGCGGTATCGAGATCGTCGTCCACGCCGCCGCACTGAAACAGGTGCCAACGGCCGAATACAACCCGTTTGAATGCGTGCGCACCAACATCCACGGCGCCGAAAACGTGGTCAACGCATCGATCCAGTGCGACGTGAAAAAGGTGATCGCGCTGTCGTCCGACAAGGCGGCGAACCCGATCAATCTCTACGGGGCGACCAAGCTGGCGTCGGACAAAATCTTCATCGCCGGCAACAACCTGACGCCGTCGAACGGCACCCGGTTCTCGGTGGTGCGCTACGGCAACGTGCTCGGAAGCCGCGGCAGCGTGCTGCCGGCCTTCCGCAAGCTCGCGGCCGAGGGGAAGAAGACCCTGCCGATCACCGACGAGCGCATGACCCGGTTCTGGATAACGCTGCGCCAGGGTGTCGATTTCGTGCTCGAATCGTTTGCGCGGATGTGCGGTGGCGAAGTCTTTGTGCCGAAATTGCCGAGCATGCGGATCGTCGATCTGGCCCGCGCCGTGGTGCCCGATTGCGCGTTTTCGCCGGTCGGCATCCGCCCGGGCGAGAAGCTGCACGAGATCATGATCCCCCGCGACGAGGCGCGCCTGACGCTGGAATTCGACGACCGCTACGTGATCCAACCGGCCTTCCCGTTCTGGAGCGACGAGAACTACATGGAAAAGAACGGCGGCCGACGGGTGGCCGAGGACTTCGAATACAATTCGGAAACGAACTCGGAATGGCTCGACGCGACTCATATCGTAGCCATTCTCCGCGACCACCCTCTTTAGGCCGATGTCGCGTCGGCAACCGGACGCCAGCCCGTGAACCTCGGTATTCTGCAAGCCCGGATGTCATCCTCGCGCTTGCCCGGCAAGGTCATGAGGACGATTTGCCAAAAGCCGATGCTGGAATTGCAAATAGAACGTACCGTTCGCTGTAAGAGAATGGACAAGCTGATCGTTGCAACGAGTGACCAAGCCGACGACAACGTTATTTCCGACCTTTGCGTCAGGCTGAGTATCGACTGTTTTCGCGGCAGCTTGAATAACGTTCTCGATCGGTTTTATCAGGCGGCCAAGGCGAATCGACCGGACCATGTGACACGCACGACCGCCGATTGCCCGCTTATCGACCCGACCGTGATCGATCGCGTCATCGACTTGCACATCGCCGACAACCTCGACTACACGACCAACAACATGCCGCCGAGCTGGCCGCACGGCCTGGATGTCGAGGTCATGCGTTTTGTCTGTCTGGAAGAGGCGTGGTGCGAAGCGACGACGAGCGAAGAAAAGGAACACGTTACGCCATTCCTGCGCAATCGCCCGGATCGCTTTGCCCTCGGCAACCTGCATTGTCCGCAGGATTTGTCCCGGCAGCGATGGACCGTCGACGAAGCCGACGATTTCGAGTTCGTCCGTATCGTCTTTGAGCGGCTGTATCAGAAAAACTCGCGGTTCACGACGGATGACGTACTACGCCTTTTGGAGCGCGAGAGCGACCTGCCGCGAATCAACGAACATCTTGCGCGATGATGCTTGGTTTACGGCACCGCGCCAAGGCGCAAGGACAACGGCAACGCGGGTGGATGGTCGCCGTCGAGGACAATTCGTATCCGAATCGAGCTGCCAGTGGATTTCTTGCCAACCGGCCGTATTTGAAGGCGGCGCACCGTGGCGCTGGGCAAGGGCAAAGTCGGAAATGAAAAAGCTCCTGTTCTACTTCTTGTCGATTGGGATGTTGTGGGCGTTCCTGGAGGGTTCGTCCTACTTGTTGATTCGGACTTTTTACGACATTGACGCGAAATTGAATGCGTATGCGGAAATCATAAAATCAGCGGATTATTTTACGTTTGATCGAGAAATAGGGCGGATTGCGCCAATCCCTGGCAAAGTCATCTATTCGGGTCTGGGAGAGTTCACCAACCGTTTTCAAACCTATGGCATTCCCGGGTTGCGGGCCGGGTTTTACGGTGACGGAATAACTCCAGATGCGCGGTACCGTGTGGCCGTCGTCGGCGATTCGATGACACGTGGCGTGGGCTCGGTCGACAACCTCAAATTTGGTTGGGTTGAATCGGCGGAGCGGCTGGTCCCGAACGTGGATCTCGTCAACCTTTCAAACTTGGGGGCCGCGTCCAAAACGCAACTGAGAACATATAAAAAGATCGTTTCGCACATCGAACACGACACTATTTTTCTAAATTTCTCGACCGGGGACGATTACGTCAATGAGGCATTTGGCGGAATGGACGGGACCGACTACCGAAATCTCGTGCCAGCTTCATTGCCGCCAAGTCAAAACGTCGAGGACTTCCTGAAAAAAAGCCAGATCGATCTGGTTTACAATGCCGGTTGCGAACAGATCGCGTCGATGCCCGTAAAGTCCTATTTGCATTTAGTGATCTCAAAAATCGTTTCGTCCTTGGGGCAAGGACTGTATCAGGCGTTTCCCGCTCTATTCCCAACCTGCCCGGCTCACGGACCCGCCGCCCGCAGAAATATTCCGAAATCGATAGCCGAAACAGGAAAAGTCATGGATGACGGCATTGCCAAGGTGCGGAACCGGTACGTGCCGTCCATTCCGGACGACCTCAAGGACATATCCATCGAAAGTCGGATTTCTGTCATCAATGGCGTCAGGTTTGTTATTCCGGATCACTTTACCGACAGTAAGTCCGCCTCATACCTGGCCGACGTCGCCGCTGCAAATGTCAACGAATTCTTCAGTTGGGCCAGCCATCACGGCAAGAGACTGGTGCTCATCATTCACCCGACAAAGGAAGAGGTCTATTTCGACCTCATCAAAACCAATAGGCTTTCGCCGGGAACTTTCAGCGTCGCGGGGATCGTCGGCGCAATGAAACAAGTTCTCGGAATTTCTAGTGGCAGCAAGGAACGTTACTTTTCGAATACGGATTTATCGAAGATCGACGTCGACTTAACGCGAGACCTGTTCAAGAGCAAACTGGATCCCGGCGTTCCCGTCTTGGATCTGACCGAGCCGCTTCGACAGATCGCGAGAAAATCCGGTGTGTTTCTTTATTGGCGGGCCGACGGGCATTATTCACCAACCGGTTATTTGCATGTGGCGACTCTGATCTGCCATAAGGTGCTGGAATTGTTTCCAAATGCCAAGAATTCGCCACCGGCGATGGCCTGCGCCATATCGGAGCAAAAATGGGGAGAGGCTGCATCCTTGCAGCATTATCCGAAAGGTGAGTAGGCAAACAGTCCGTTGACGTCAACAAATCGCAACGTTTGATCATCTTCATGACCGACCAACCCGACTTCCTGCCTTACGGCCGCCAAACCATCGACGACGACGATATCGCCGCGGTGGCCGACGCGCTGCGTTCGCCGTTGCTGACCACCGGACCCGCGGTCGACGCCTTCGAGACGGCGCTGGCTGAACGCATTGGCGCCACGCATGCCGTCGTTTGTTCCAGCGGCACGGCGGCGTTGCACCTGGCGACGATGGCATTGGGCCTGGCGCCTGGCGACTGGGCCGTGGTGCCGACCATCACCTTCCTGGCGACGGCGAACGCCGTCCGCTACACCGGCGCCGACGTGATCTTCTGCGACGTCGACCCCGACAGCGGCCTGATGACCGCGGCGACCTTCGAGGCAGCGCTTGCCGCCAACCCGGACAAACAGGTGCGTGCGGTATTGCCGGTGCACCTCGGCGGCCAGCCGGCGGATCCCGCCGGCGTCGCCGCCGTCGCCCGCGGCCGCGGCATCGCCGTCGTCGAGGACGCCTGTCACGCCCTCGGCACCACCTACGCCGCGCCGGGAGGCAACGGCACGGCGGTTGTCGGCGCCTGCGCCGACGCCGACATGGCGACCTTTTCCTTCCATCCGGTGAAGACGATCACCAGCGGCGAGGGCGGCGCCGTGACCACGCGCGACGCCGAAACGGCGCGCCGACTTCGGCTTCTCCACAATCACGGCATGACGCGTACGGCGGCGGATTTCGAAAACGCCGGCTTGGCGTTCGGCGAAGGCGGCGAGCCGAACCCCTGGTATTACGAGATGGCGGCACCCGGCAACAACTACCGCCTCAGCGACATCCACGCGGCGCTCGGCCTCAGCCAGTTGAAGAAGCTCGACCGTTTCGTCGCGGCGCGGCGGCGGCTGGTGGCGCGCTACGACGCGGCGCTGGCGGCCTTGGCGCCGACGGTGCGCCCGGCCGGCCGCGTCTCGGGCGCCACCGTCGCCTGGCACTTGTATCCGGCGCTGGTCGATTTCGTCGCCGCCGGGGTAGATCGCGCCGCGGTGATGAACCGGCTCCGCGCCAACGGCATCGGCACCCAGGTCCACTACGTCCCGGTATCGTCACAGCCCTACTACCGGCGCCTTTACGGCGATGCGACTCTCCCCGGCGCCGCGGCGTACTACGCTCGCGCGCTGACGCTGCCTTTATTCCCGGCGATGACCGACGCCGACGTCGACCGCGTCGTCGTGGTGCTCGCCGAGGCGTTGCGAAATCCGGCTTAGACCCGCCTCCGCCATGCTGTCCATCATCGACACCGGAACCGGCAACCTGCAATCGGTCGCCAACGCCTTCCACCGCGTCGGCATGGAGACCACCATTGTCGAAATGTCCGCCGAGCTGGAGCGCGCCAAGGCCATCGCGTTGCCGGGCGTCGGCGCCTTCGAGCACGGCATGTCGGCGTTGCGCGACAAAGGGCTGATCGAGCCGCTTCGCAGGCGGGTCAACGAGGACGGAGTGCCGCTTTTGGGAATCTGTCTCGGCATGCAACTGCTGGCCGACGCCAGCGAGGAGCTTGGCAACTTCACGGGCCTCGGCCTGATCCCCGGCCGAGTCGTCCGCCTCGAAGCGACGCAGACGGACTACCGGGTGCCCAACTTTGGCTGGCACACGGTAACACCCCGACGCGCCAGCGTGCTGTTCGCCAATGGCACCTGCGGCGGGTCGTTCTATTTCGCCCACAGCTACCATTTCCGCTGCGACCGTGCGGAAGATGCCGCCGCCACCATCGACTTCAGTGGCCGCCGTGTCACCGTCGCCGTCGAGCGCGGCAACGTTTTCGGCGTCCAGTTCCACCCGGAGAAGAGCCAAGACGCCGGGCTCGACGTCCTCGAGCGTTTCGTCTACCACGTTCGCAAGGGAGGTCCGACCGGTCGATGATCAATCCCAGGCTGATCCCCTGCATCCTGCTGAAGAACGGCCTGATCGTCCGCAGCGAGCGATTCAGCGTCCATCAGATCATCGGCAATCCGGTCAGCACCATCACCCGGCTGTCGGGTTGGAACGTCGACGAGCTGGTGCTGCTCGACATCAGCCGTGTGGAGTATCACGACATCCGGCGCGACGACCACTACGTCCGCTACGCCGGCACCAGCGTCATCGACCTGCTGCGCAAGGTCTCGGAGGTGTGCTTCATGCCACTGACGTTCGGCGGCCGAATCCGCTCCCTGGACGACATCCGCGTGCGGCTGGAGGCCGGCGCCGACAAGGTGATGGTCAACACCTACGCCGTCGCGGACCCGACCTTCATTTCCGATGCGGCGCGCGAATTCGGCGCGCAGTGCATCGTCGTCGGCATCGACGCCCGCCGCACACCCGACGGCGGTTACGAGGTGTTCACCGACGGCGGTGCCAAGGCGACCGGCCTGAAACCCGTCGACTGGGCGAAAAAGGTAGAACAACTCGGCGCCGGGGAGATCTTCCTCGGCGCCATAGACCGCGACGGCACCGGCGAGGGCTATGACCTGGAGCTGATCCGGTCGGTGACGTCGGCGGTCGACATCCCGGTCGTCGCCGTCGGCGGCGTCAAGACCTACGACGATTTCCCGAAGGCCATCCGCGACGGTGGCGCGAGCGCGGCGGCGGCGGCCAACATCTTCCACTTCAAGGAGCTTGCCTATCCACTGGCCAAGCAAGCCTGCATCGACGCCGGCCTGCCGATGCGCGCCGTCGGCGTCGGCAGCCGCTGGTTCTCGCGCACCCCGGCTTACGACATTGCGGCGGCGCGGTCGCGCATCGCCGAACGCCTGGAACGGGCGTCGACCGCCCCGCAAGCCAAGGCCGGCCCGGCCGGCGATCAGGCGGCGCGGCCGGTGACGTGGTGCGCAAACTGCGTCTATCCGTCCCTCAGCGCGACGCCGATGGAATACGACGCCGACGGCGTCTGCATGGGCTGCCGGACGGCGGAAGCGGGGCGCGCCCTGAGCGCCGCCGAGTGGCAAAGCCGCAAGCAGGCGCTTTACGAGGTGCTCGACCGTTGCCGCAGCCGCGACGGTTCGCGGCACGACTGCGTCATTCCCGTCAGCGGCGGCAAGGACAGCTACTTCCAGGCCCACACGATCAAGCATGAACTGGGCTTCGATCCGCTGTTGGTCACCTACTACGGCAACAATTTCACCGAGGTCGGCCAGCGCAACCTGCTGCGGATGAAGGAGGCCCTGGGCGTCGATCACATCATCTACCAGCCCAGCGTCACGCTGTTGAAGAAGCTCAACCGGCTTGGCTTCATCGCCATGGGCGACATGAACTGGCACAACCACATCGGGCTTTCGACGGTGCCTATTCGGGTCGCGGCGCAGCAGAAGATTCCCTTGGTCATTTGGGGCGAGCACGGCTACGCCGACATCTGCGGCCAGTTCTCGATCGACGATTTCTTCGAATGGACCTATCGCTACCGTCTCGAACACATGGGACGCGGGTTCGAATGGAACTTTTTCGTCGGCCTCGACGGCATCACCGGCGCCGACATGGCGTGCTACCAATATCCGTCGGACCAGGAAATTTTCGACCTCCGGCTCCGCGGTATCTATCTCAGCAACTACATCCCGTGGGACGCCAACGAGCACATCAAGCTGGTGATCGCTAAATACGGCTTCGAGGTCTCGGCCCAGCCGTTCGAGCGCACCTACCGCACCATGTCGAACCTCGACGACATGCACGAGAACGGCATCCACGACTACATGAAATACATAAAGTTCGGTTACGGCCGCTGTACCGACCACGCGTCCAAGGACATCCGCGCCGGGCTGCTGAGTCGCGGCCAGGCGGTGGACCTGGTGCGCAAGCACGACCACGTCAAGCCGAGCGACCTGTACCGCTGGCTCGATTACGTCGGCATGACGGAGGACGAGTTCGACCGTATCGCCGACACCTTCCGCGACCCGCGGGTGTGGCGCCGCGAGAACGACGCCTGGGTCAAGGACAACCTCTGGGACCGCTGACCGGCGGCGTCCTAATCATGCGAAAACACCTGTATTCGACCGTTTTCAGTATCGGCGACGTAGAGCCGGCCACCCGACGCCGCGACCGCGTAGGGATGACGGAACGCCCCCGGCGCGGTCCCCGGCCCGGCAGCGCCGTCCATGCGCCAACCACCGCTGACACCGCTGCGGTCGCGCCCGCCGAGCCATCCCCTGAACGCGCCGGAGGCGGAAAATCGTTGCAGACGGTGGTTGCCGTATTCGGCAACGACGATGTCGCCGTCGTCGAGGAAACAGATGTCTGTCGGCGCGTCGAACCCGCCTGGCGCCGCGCTCGCCATGGCCATGCCCTCGGATCGCCAACCGCTGCCGGGTCCATCGGCATCGGCGCCGAGCCAGCCGGCGAACGCGCCGTCCGGCATCAAGCGGACGACGCGATGGTTCCAGGTATCGGCGACCAGCAAACTGCCGTCGTCTGTGACGCGCACGACGTGCGGTTTGTTGAATCCCCCGGCGACGGACGACGGCACGGACCGTCCGGTCATGACGAACCCCAAAGTCGCGCCAGCGTCGGTCGCGCCGAGCCAGCCGCTGAACCGCCCGTCATGGTCGAATCGGTGTATGGAATGGCCGCGAAAGTCGACGACATAGAGGGCGCCATCGGGTCCCGGCGTGCACGTCACGGGTCCCACCAGCGTCGGCGCACCGTCGGGGACGGGTGCGGTCGGCACCATCCCCGCCGCGCGGCCGTCGGCGTCGAAGCGCTGAACGCGTCGATTGTCGAGTTCGGTTATCAGGAGATTTCCGCCGCCGTTGAAAGCGATGGCGTGAGGCCGCTGGAACTCGCCAGCGGCATCGCCGTGTTCGGCGCCACCGGGGTGCATACGCCATCCTTGCGTTGCCGCGCCGGTTTGCCGGCGGCGCGGACGGCCGAGCCAGCCTTGGAAAGTCCAGAGGCCGTCGAAACGGATCACACGATGGGCGTCGAAATCGGCGACGTAGATGTGACCGTCATCGCCGACGGCGACGCCGATCGGCCGCACGAAGGGGCCGACGATGGTGACGTCGCCGGTTCCCCACGGATGGGTCCTGGGCGTCCAGGAGTTGCGCGCTGCGCCCCAATCGAAAAGGCGGTAGCGGACGGCGCGAGCAATGTCGGAAATGCCGCTCATGGGCGTCGATTATATGGCCCACCGGCTGACATGGGGAAACTGATGCACGGCGTCTCGGCCGTCATTGGGAACCGGCCATGACACTCGCCGTGTTCCGCGCTGACGCCTCGCCGGTCATCGGCGGCGGCCACGTCATGCGTTGCTTGGCGCTGGCCGATCGGCTGCGGCGCGAAGGCTGGGGCACTGCCTTCGCCTGCTCGCCGGAGACGCCGCAGACGTTGCCGTTTCTGGCCAGCAGCGGCCATCCGGTGGTGGAGGCCGACGACGGGGCTGAGGGCCTCGCCCGGTGCTGGCCTGGCGGCACCCATTGGCTGGTCGTCGACAACTACCGGCTCGACGCTGCTTTCGAGGCGCGGTGCCGGCCATGGGCGAAACGCATCCTGGTCATCGACGATCTGGCCGACCGGCGGCACGACTGCGACATTCTTCTCGACCCGAATCTCGTCCGAACGGTGTCCGACTACCGCCAATTGACCCCCGTTGCCTGCCGGGTTGTCGTCGGGCCGGCGTACGCGCCGCTGCGGCCGCAGTTCGCGCAATGGCGGGAGAGACGACTAATGCAGGCGAAGGAACCCGACAAGCGGATCCTGGTCAGCATGGGCCTTTCCGACTCCGCCGCCGCGGTGCGACGGGTATTGGAGGGGATCGAGGCAGCCGGCATCGATGCTCTGGTTGCCTTGGTTGCCGGCGCCGGCGATGTCGAAACGGTTCGCGTGAACGCCGCAGAAAGCCGCCTCGACGTCGCGGTCCACGCCGGCGTCGACGACATGGCGAGCCTGATGGCGGCCCACGATCTCGCAGTCGGCGCCGCGGGGGTCTCGGCCTGGGAGCGCTGCGTCCTCGGCCTCCCGACGTTGATCGTCGTCACCGCCGAGAACCAGCGCGCGGTGGCACGCGCACTCACCGACGCCGGTGCCGCGATGGCTCTCGGTGACGCCGAATCCATCACCGCCGCCAACGTCGGCAAGGCGTTGACAGAGACGATCACGCGGCCGGAGCGTCTGTTGGAAATGAGCCGCCGCGCCATGGCTGTGTGCGACGGCCTCGGCGCCGGGCGCGTGGCGATGGAAATGGCGCCGGAGCCGGCGCGCGATGGAAGCGACGTCCGGTTGCGGCCGGCAAGCGAGGCGGATTCGGAAATGATCTTCGAGTGGCAATCGGATCCTTTCACGCGCCGCTATTTCAATACGCCGGAAGCGCCCAGCCGAGCCGAGCACATGCGATGGATGGCCACCACGGTTACCGACCCGACGCACTGTCTGAACGTGATCCTGCACGGCAACACGCCGGTCGGCGTGTTGCGCCTCGATCTCAAGGCCGGAAACGGCAAGGCGGCCGGTGAAACGCGAAAGTCTGGATCGCACTATGATGTCTCCATCCTCGTCGCCCGCCGATACACCGGCGTAGGCATCGGTACCGCGGCGCTGAAGGCGGCGCGCCGCTTGATACCCTGGGCCGACTTTGTCGCCGATGTGCACGAGGGTAACGCTACCTCTCACGCCTTGTTCCGCGCCGCCGGATATCGGTCGGAGGGCGGGCGTTACGTGTGCCAGCCCGAGGCGGGCCGATGATGCGCTACATCGTCGCCACCGTGAAGCCGTGGAACATCGACGCCTTCCACCGCCGCACCCCCGGCCTGCCGGGCGAGTGGCGGCTCGTCGACCGCGCCGACGACCTCGACGCCGCCTTGGTCGCCGGGTTCAAACCGCGTTACGTGTTCTTCCCGCACTGGTCACGGAAGGTGCCGGCGGACGTGCGCGGCGCGGCTGAGTGCGTGTGTTTCCACATGACCGACGTGCCGTACGGCCGTGGCGGCAGCCCGTTGCAGAACCTGATCCAGCGCGGCCACGCGACGACCGTGTTGTCGGCGCTGAGGATGGTCGACGCGTTCGATGCCGGACCGGTTTATCTGAAAAGGCCGCTCGACCTGTCCGGGCGGGCGCAGGCCATCTACGAACGTGCCGCCGACTTGGTCTACGACATGATCGCCGAGATAATTGAGCGCAAGCCCCAGCCGACGCCGCAGGTTGGCGACGCCGTCGTGTTCGAGCGTCGCACCCCCGAGCAGAGCCGGCTGCCGGTCGACGCCACGCCCGCCGAGATCTACGACCACATCCGCATGCTCGACGCGGAGACCTATCCGCGCGCGTTCGTCGAGGACGGTGGCCATCGGATCGAACTGCGGGACGCTGAATTGTCCGACGACGGGGTCACGACGACGGCAGTCATCCGCCCGAAAGAGAAGTGACACTATGACAGCCAACGACCGGGTTCTAATCGTCGCCGCCCATCCCGACGACGAGGTTCTTGGTTGCGGCGGCACCGCCGCCTGGCACTCCGATGCCGGCGATGCGGTGCACGTCCTCATCATGGCCGAGGGCGCGACCGCGCGCGCCGGCGAGAGCAAAGGCGACTTCAAGCACGAATTGAGCGCCTTGCGCGCCGCCGCCGAGCAGGCGGCCGGGGTGCTCGGCACCGAGGCGCCGGAGTTCGTGGGCTTCCCCGACAACCGGATGGACTCGGTGTCGCTTCTCGAAGTGACGAAGCGGATCGAGCAGACGATCACCAACGCTAGGCCCACCGTCGTCTATACCCACCACGGCGGCGACCTGAACGTGGATCACCAGATCGTGCACCAGGCGGTGCTCATCGCGTGCCGCCCCGTTCCCGGTTCTTCGGTTCGAGCGATCTATACTTTCGAGACCGTTTCCAGCACCGAATGGGCGTCGCCGGACGACGATGAGGCGTTCCGGCCAACGCGGTTCGTCGACGTGTCCGGGCAGATGAAACGGAAGCTGGAAGCGCTCGGCGCCTACGGCATGGAGATGCGGCCGCCGCCGCACGCCCGGTCGCTCGAGAACGTATCGGCGTTGGCAACTCATCGCGGTGCCAGCGTCGGGCTGAAGGCGGCCGAGGCGTTCATGGTGGTCCGGGAGCGCGTCGAATGACCGCGCCAGTCGTCACCATCGCCGGGCGAGAAATCGGCCCCGGCTGCCCGCCCTACGTGATCGCGGAGGTTTCCGGCAATCACAACGGCGACATCGAACGCGCGTTTGCCATCATGGAGGCGGCCAAGGAGGCCGGTGCCGACGCCGTCAAGCTGCAAACCTACACCGCCGATACCATGACGATCGACCACGACGGTCCCGATTTCACCATCAAGGGCGGGCTTTGGGACGGCCGCCGGCTGTACGATCTCTACGAGTGGGCACACACCCCGTGGGAGTGGCACGAGGCGCTGTTCGAAAAAGGCCGCGCACTCGGGATCACGGTCTTCAGCACGCCGTTCGACGCCACCGCCGTCGACTTTCTCGAAAAGCTCGGCGCGCCGGCCTACAAAATCGCGTCCTTCGAGCTGGTCGATTTGGGCCTCATCGAGCGGGTGGCGGCGACCGGCAAGCCGATGATTGTGTCCACGGGCATGGGCGATTTGGCCGAAATCGCGGAAGCGGTAGCGACGGCCCGCAGCGCCGGTTGCCGCGAGCTAATCATGCTGCACTGCGTCAGCGGGTATCCGACGCCGGTCGAGGAATCGAACCTGCTGACGATTACTGAGCTGGCGCGTCAGTTCAACACGGTGACCGGGCTTTCCGATCACACGCTCGGCATTGGCGTCGCCGTGGCTGCGACGGTCCTCGGCGCAGCGGCCATCGAGAAGCACGTCACTCTACGGCGCCAGGACGGCGGGCCGGATGCGGCGTTTTCGCTGGAACCCGAGGAGCTAATGGCCCTGGTCAAAGAATGCCGCACCGCGTGGACGGCCATCGGCGTGGCTGGTTTTGAGCGCAAGGCGAGTGAGGTGCCAAACGTAATCTTCCGCCGCTCGCTTTACGTGGTTGCGGACGTGAAAAAGGGCGAGCCCCTGACCGAATGGAATGTACGCGCCATTCGGCCGGGCCACGGCCTGGCGCCCAAGCACCTGAAGGAGGTGCTGGGCCGGCCGGCGGCCCGCGACCTGAAACGCGGCGAACCAGTGTCATGCGACATGGTCGGATAGGCGCGGCGCTGGACATTTCCTCAGCCGCAATTCGATGACGCGAATATACTTCCTCGGCAAGACCCCCTTGCGCGCGGTGCCGACGTTGGATCCGGCCCCGCGGCGCGGCGACGTCATCTGTTACCTGCGGCACGCCCAGAACCTGGTTCCAGGCGCGGCGGCGCGGCTGACCGAAGATGGTATCGCGGTTGTCCGTGCCGAAGAACTAATCGATGCGGAAGCATCGCGGGATATCGACGCCCTGGGATCGGTGTTCTTGTCCACCTGGTTCGACGATGACGGCCGCGACGTCAGCCGGCTCGGCAATTTGTCGCTCGGCACGTCGTACGCCATGGAGCTGGCGCGACAGTGCAATCATCGCCAGCTCATTCGCGCCGGCGAGACGCTGCGCCGCGTTCTCGACGCCTATCCGACCACGGCACGGGTGCTGACCGACCTTGCCGATGGCGACGGCGTCCATGCCGTTCTGCCCGTCCGCTTCCCGATCCGGCGCGTGCTCGCGCAGGTGGCGAGCGCCGCTGGCCGGCGATGCGACGCTGTCCGCCCGATTGATCCTATTCCGCCCGCATGGGCTCGCGGCAAGCAGAAGCGATGGGGCCGAATCGCGAAAAGCCTGTTGAGCGGCCTCCGGCCCAACTGGGTCCGCGCCCGCAGAGCGATCGCGGCGAAACGGCTTCGGGGAAGTTCCGCGCCAACGTTGTACATGTTCGTCGGCCGCGCCCAGGACCTGATCGCCCGTCGCCTAGCCGCCTGCGGCAATATCGACGTCGTCACCGACCGGCTAGGGATCGCGGGCACGGGCGCGCTCCGTTTCGACCACCTCGTCGCCTTTCCCGAGCCCGGCGATATTGCCGGCGCACGACGGCTGCTGGCGCTGCTTCGGCGACAGGGACTAACCGGTGCTGGCCGCAGCTACCAATACGCAGGGGTCGACTACGGCCCGATCCTGTTCGACACCGTATACCGCTTTCTCCGCACCGAGATATGGGCGTTTTTGGTGGTGATCGCCCAGTCTCGACGCCTGCAGGACCTAACCGGGTTTTCGGCCTTGTTCGTCAACGGCGGCGGAAACGAGCCGATGGGAACCTTGATCGCGCACAACAAGGACACGGACCGGAAAATCTATCTCATGCCCCACGGCATGGACATGCAGCGGTTCGCCTATTTCACCGCGGCCACCGACAACCCGCACGTGACCTATCTCGCTTACGGCGCAGACCACGCCGACTATTTCCGGAGCTGGGCCGGCAACGACGACGCCGGGCCGGCGGTCTTAACCGGCAATCCGCTGACGGTTTCCATGAACTCTGTCCGGGCTAAGGGCCCCGACGCTGTTCACCGCAAGAGGTTGCTGATTTTAACCTTCGGGCATCTGGAATTTTGGAACGCCGCGCGCATCTACGCCTGTGACCGCTATTACGCCGAAATATTTTCCCTTCTTCCCGGCCTCGCCGCGGAAGGTTGGACGACAACTCTCCGGTCCCACCCGATGCATCCGAAAGACCTTGAGCAGCGGCTGGCCCGCGACCTCGGCGTCGACCATCTTATCAGTTGGACCGAACACCCGACGTTCGAGGAAACACTGCCGCATCATGACATGGTCGTCGGCAACCTGAGCACCGCCTGTTACCAGTCTCTGTACGCTGGATGGCCGACCGTCATCTATGAGCCAGCCTTCCGCAACGCCGGTGGGATTGGCGACATCGAAACCGACCCTATGTTTACCGGCCTGCTCACCGCCCGCGATTTGCGACGCCCGGTGACCAACGATCCGGCGGCGCTCAAGCGGATGATTCTCGACAGCCTCGATCCAGAAAGCATGGTTTCTACATTTCCCAAGCGGTTTGCCGGCGAGTTGGCGCCGCGTTTCATCGGCCCCGATCCGGAGCGCGCCGACGCGGTCATCGCCGACTTCCTGGAGCGCGATATCCTGAACCTACACCAGGCCGCCGCCGTCCGCACCGCGCAGGGCGCGGCTTGAACGGGCAATCCGGCGAAAAGGAACACCAAAAGTGCTAAATGCATTTCGGCGCTTCGTGCGCTCGATTAAGAACCGGCCTTATGCGTCTCCCGACGACCTTTATCGAAAACGCACTTGGTTCGGCGAAATCAACGAGTTTTTCAAATACCAAATCATTTCGTCGGACGAGTTGAACTACGCGCCGCCGTTCCTCGGCAACCCGATGCGTGCCCGCAACGAGAAAACCAAGTGGCGCGACGAAACGGACCTTTTTTACGAATACCTCGATGACGACCGCCAGGCCGAGGCGCTCAGGCGGTTCGAATTCATGCACGACATGATTAAGGATCGCGTCGGAAAGAATGAAACCATCTTCGACGTCGGCTGTAATACCGGTTTCTTCCTCGAGCAGTTCCACCGCAAGGGGTATACCGACGTCTGCGGCCTCGACCCTATGCATGCTGCCGTCCGGTACGCCCAGGAGCATCGCCCGTACCTTAAAGTCCGTGAGGGCTCTTTCGGGCCGATGCAATTCGATACTGTCTGCGATCTCCTGGTGTTTTTCGGATCGATCACTCGCGTTCCGTACAGCGACCGGCTGTTCGACGCCATCGACCGTTGCGCCCGCAAGTACGTTTTGGTGTGGATTCAGGAATCCCTCGACGATTTCCACCGGGACATCCACGTCGGGCTGGCAAAAAAAGGGTTTATCTGCATCGAAAAACGAACCGTCAGCCCGGAATACATTCCAATCGGCCATGCTGGCGCCACCGGGCCAATGGTCCGGTTCGTCGGCGACGGTAAGGTGGAGCGCCTGTTCCACAGCCATTTTTTGTTCCGGCGCGTCGATCCCGACTGCTGGTTGCCAAGCGCGGCGGCGCGGCCGAGGTGAACGACGGACCGACGACAATGCGGATGACCTGCGAGCAGCTCCTCGCTTGCCCCGAATGCCGGCGGCCGGCGTTGGCGCCGTCACCGGATGGCTACAGCTGCGGATCGTGTGGGGCGGCCTATGGCATCCGCGACGGCGTCCCGGTGTTTCTACGCCCAAGCACGGCAATCACCGGCGCGGACGCCGAGCGTGCCGAGTTCTGGGACGCCGGGTGGGAAAAGCGCAACAGCCGCCTGCTCGCGCTCGATCGTGAAAACATCCTGGAGGAACGCCAGCATTATCTCGATTTCATCCTCGAGGAGCGCTACCCGTCGGCCGTCGATATTCGCCCCGACGTGGTTGCCGGTAAGACGTTTCTCAACATTGGTTGCGGCGGCGGCTACGAGGGCCTGTTGTTCGCCGGCTACGGCGTCCGTTACATCGGCGTCGACTTCTCGCACAACGCCGTCCGCCTGACCCGCGAGCTGATCCGAAAGGCCGGGTTCGACGGCGTCGGCTTCCAGGCCGAGGCCGAGGCGCTTCCGTTCCGGGACGGCAGCATCGAATACGTCTATTCGAGCGGAGTTCTCCATCACACGCCGAACATCGAGCAGACCCTGAAGGAGGTGCGCCGCGTCCTGGCGCCCGGCGGCACCGCGATGATCGCGCTTTACGCGACCCATTCGCTGATGTTCTTTTGGTACCGGCTGCACGCGGTGTTGCGCGGCAACCTGACCCGCGGGTCCATCGAGGCCTGGATGCACGCCAACACCGAAGGCGCATGGCAGACCGGCGACCGCCGGAACAAGTGGACGCGAACCTACACCAAGCCCCAGTTCCGGGCGCTGCTGGCGGCGGCCGGGTTCGCCGAGGCGGACATCCGGCAGTCCTATCTGCAAATCAAGACCATGCCAATCGTCGGAAAGGTCGTCCGGGCGCTGTTGCCGGCGTCGGCCGGGGACGTGCGGGTCAGCCGTTTCGGCTCGATGCTCGTCGCCACCTGCCGCAAGCGGTAAAACCGCCGGGCGTGGCGCCAAAAAGAAACGATTAGGATTTTGATGCAGAATTATCCGAAAAAGCTGGACGATGGTAAGATCAGGGTGACACAACCACCGGTCCAAGTTGACGACGATCCCGAGCTCCTAGCGTTGATGCTGGCTGACGGCGCCACTGCCCAAGCGATTTATCAACCCACGAATTACTGGCAATTCATCGACCGAAAGTTGATGCCTGAACTAAGGCAAATGGGGCTCCGGGATTTTCGCGCCCGCCACCAATCGCCGCTGGCATCGTCCGGAGCAACCGATCTGAAGCCGTTGTCGCCACACCTCAACCTGTTCGCTTTCCGGGTTTTCAATAACCGCTTCACGGTGCGGATTGCCGGTTATGATCGTTGGCTCGAACGGGTTGAGCAGGCGATTTCACGGCGCTTGCCGCTGGCCATCGATGTCCCTATCTCGACAAAACAAATGGGCAAGATTGCCCTCGACCGCGCTGACCACTACGGCGCCAAGTGGCAAGCGAAGCCGCTCACAGACGCGTACGACTCACTAGTCGGCAACCCGGAATGGGTGATTGAACGACAAGGGCTCCCCTACACGATCTCGTTCCTCAACAAGTATCTCGACTACGCCTATTGCTGCCAATTCATTGACTTCGATTCTATCCGGACGGTCGTCGAGTTGGGGCCCGGCAGCGGTCGTCAGTCCGAGGTCTTGAAAAAGCTCCATCCTCACCTGACGTTATATCTTTTCGACATTCCGCCACAACTCTACGTCTGCGAGCAGTATCTGAAGAAGGTGTTCCCCGACGCAACGGTCGGCTACCGGGAGACGCGTGCGTTCGACCAATTGCCCGAGGCCGACGGCCGAATCTACCTGTTTTCCAACTGGAAGTTTCTCTTGCTCGGCGGCCGGCGGATCGATCTTTTCTGGAACGCCGCGTCATTACAAGAAATGGAGCCCGACGTAGTCGCCAACTATCTATCCTATGTCAATCGGTCTGCCGACGCAGTCTTTCTCAACGCCTGCATGGCCGGCAAGCATGTCGCCCGGCGTCCCAACTTTCCCGGCGTCCTCAGGCCGACAACTATCGAGGACTACAGATCCTGCCTTGCGGACTTCGATTGTCGGGACCGCGCCTTCGCCGTCACCGCTTTCGGCGGTGAGGCCGACAAGCAGCCATACAATTACGAAAACTCCTTTTGGCGCCGTCAAATTAAGGCGGGCGGCGGCTAGGGCGCCGTAATTCACCAGGATCGGCCTCCGAGGATTTTCTGAACTCATGCGTTTCCTGTCCACATTTGGGCGCCTGCCGCGCACCTGGCTCAACCTGTTCGTGACGGTGTTGAGCGGCATGGCCGAAGGCGTCGGGCTGTCGCTGTTCATCCCGTTGCTGCAACTGATGAACGGCCGCGACCTCGGCGAACTGCCGGCGCCGTTCTCCCATTCGTTCGCAGCGTTCGCGGCCGCCGGCCTGCCGCTGACGCCGACGACGCTCCTCATCGCCATCGCCGCGATCGTCATCGCGTCGCTGACGTTCTCTTTCAAGCAAAAGAACATACTCGCGCGGTCGAGCCAGGCCTACACCCGCAACCTTCGCGACACCCTGTTCGGCGCCGTCATGCGCTCGAAATGGGGACGCCTATCGCAATTGTCCCACGGCGCGATCATCAATCAGATGACCGTCGAGTGTCCGCGCGCTGGAACCGCCCTCGGCGCCGAGCTGATGGCGGCGGCGACGGTGGTGCAGCTCGCCGTTTACGTCGCCTTCTCGACGATGATTTCGTGGCAACTGATGGCGGTGGCGGCCGGTTTCGGCGTTCTGATGCTGCTGGTCGTTCGACCGTTCGCGCGTCACGCCAAGGACCTGGGCGACCGCACCAATGCCGCCAACGAGGAGATAAGCTCGTTCGTCGTCGAGTACCTGCGCAGCCTCAAGCTGCTGAAGGCGACGGCGAGCGAAAGCCTGGCGGAAGGCAACGTCGGCGACAAGAGCGAGAACCTATTCTCGCTCGGCTACCGGTCGGAATTGAACAAGAACGCGGTCAATTTCCTGATCCAGGCGCTGCCGGTGCTGCTGATGACTGCAATCATCGGATTGTCCCATTCGGTGATGGAGATTCCGACCTCGCTGGTCCTGGTGTTCCTGTTGTTTCTGGCCCGCATCGCGCCAAAGTTAGCGCAGCTGCAATATCTCCTGCAGGTCTATTACCTGCGCGTCCCCGCAGTCGGAGTCGTCGACGCCTTGATCGCAGAGACCCGCGCCGACACCGAGGATCTCAACCGTGCTGGCCGGCCCTTCACGCGCATCGACACGGCGGTCGCTCTCGAGCACGTCGACTACACCTATGGCGGAACCGCCATGCCGGCCGTGAGCGACGTGTCCCTGGTCATCCCGCGGAACACCATAGTCGCCCTCGTCGGCGGATCGGGCGCGGGCAAATCGACCCTGATGGACATCCTGGTCGGGCTGCGCCGGCCCGACGCCGGCCGGGTCGCCATCGACGGCGTCGATCTCGACGAATTCGACCTCGTGTCGTGGCGGCGGCGGATCGGGATCGTGCCGCAGGATCCGACCGTCTTTAACGCTAGCCTCGGCGAGAACCTGCGCTTCTACAGCCCCGACGCGACCGACGACGACATCGCCTGCGCACTCGCCATCGCGCACTTGGACGACGTGGTGGCGGCGTTTCCGGACGAGCTGGACACGGTGCTGGGCGAGAACGGCGTCCGCTTGTCCGGCGGCCAGAGGCAACGGGTGGCCCTGGCCCGGGCCCTCGTCGGGCGGCCCGAGTTGTTGCTGCTCGACGAGGCGACCAGCGCGCTCGACAACGAATCCGAACGCTACGTCCAGGACGCCATCCAGAAAATCGCCCACACCATGACCATCGTCGTCATCGCGCACCGGCTGTCTACCGTCCGCCGGGCCGATGCGATATACGTCATCGAGCGGGGACAAATCGTCGAGACGGGAACCTACGACGAGCTCATTCGCCGCGGCGGCCGGTTCGCGGAACTGAAGACCCTGGAGCTGAGCTGATGGTGATCTGGATCACCGGCCTTTCCGGCGCTGGCAAGACGACCATTGGCCGCCACGTCCATGCGATGTTGAAGGACAAGGCGCCCAACACCGTCCTCGTCGACGGCGACGAAATCCGCCGCGTCTTCGGCTGGCACCAGGACGAGAACTATTTCACCCTCGACGGGCGCCGCCGGGTGGCGGAACGGATCGCCGAGCTGTGCGGCTGGCTCGACCGCCAGGGGATCAACGTGGTGTGCTGCACCATCTCGCTGTTCGGCTTCCTGCACGAGCGCAACCGCAAGACCTTCTCGCGTTATTTCGAGGTGTTCGTCGACGTGCCGCTGGAAACCCTGTTCCGACGCGACGTCAAGAGTCTCTACGCTGGCGCCCGGCGGGGCGAGATCAGGAACGTGATCGGCGTCGATTTGCCGTTCGCGCCGCCCCTTAATCCCGACCTCGTGATCGACAACCGCGCCGACGGCATCGACGCCGAGCGCGTGGCCGAGCGCGTCCTCGCCGCGGCCGGAATCGCCTGAATGCCCATGGAACCGACCGCAGTGAAAGGAAAGGCTTCCGAACCGTTCCGGTTCTCGACCAAGGCTGGGACGCTCGATGCGCTGAAAGGCCGGCTGACGCAGGGCCGGTTGTGCGCGCAGACCGTCGTCGCCGGTTCCGACTGGGCGCGCGACCGCCGGGACGTCGTCGCCCGCGTGCTGTCGTTGTTCCCGGACCGGCCGCTGGCGGTGCGGTCCAGCAGCCCGGCCGAAGACACCGCCGCAAGCTCGAACGCCGGCGCGTTCCTCAGCCTGACCGGCGTGCCGGCGGAGCCGGATGCCCTGGACGACGCCGTCGCCCGGGTCGTCTCCGCCTACGGCTCGACCGAGGACGCCAATGAAGTCCTGATCCAGCCGATGGTCGGGGACATTGCGCTTTCCGGCGTCGTCATGACTCGCGATCTCGACACCGGCAGTCCCTATTACGTCATCAATTACGACGATTTCTCCGGGCGCTCGGACACCGTCACCGGCGGCGCCGAAAGCAAGACTGTTTACGTCCACCGCGCCAGCCCGGCGGCCCTGCATTCGGCGCGCATGCAGAAGATCATCGCCGTCGCCCAGGAACTCGAGGCGATCACCGGCAGCGACCTTCTCGACATCGAGTTTTGCGTCACCGCCGACGTCGAACTTTACGTCCTGCAGGTCCGCCCGATCACCACGCATCGGCGCTGGCCGGGGGTGCCCGACGAAACCGTCGGCGCCGCCATCCAACGCATCCGGAACGACGTGTCGGCGCAAATGGCGCCGGCGGCCGGCCTCGCCGGTCGGTTGACCGTGTTCGGCGAGATGCCCGACTGGAACCCGGCTGAGATGATCGGAAACGCGCCCCGGCGGCTCGCCTATTCCCTTTATCGGTACTTGATCACCGATGCCGTCTGGGCGGAGGCCCGCGCCCGCATGGGCTACCGGCGCGTCGATGGGCCGTTGATGACGACGTTCGCCGGCCGGCCCTACATTGACGTCCGCGCCAGCCTCAATTCGTTCCTGCCGGCCGCCCTCGATCCCGGCGTCGCCGAGCGCTTGGTCGACCACCAGCTCGGCGTGCTGGCGGAGAACGTCGACTTGCACGACAAGATCGAGTTCGCGGTCGCCGTCACCTGCCGCGACCTCGGCTTCGCGGAACGGGCAGCGATGCTGCTCGACGCGGGGCTGACGCCGGGCGAGATCGGCGCCTTCGGCGACGCCCTGCACGTCGTCACTGCCCGCGCCCTCGACCACGGCAGGGACGGGCTCGCGGCGTTACTGCGGACCACCGACGCCGTTCTGCATCACGACTTCGCCCGCGCCTGTCCCGAGCCCTTGGCGCGGGCGCGGCGCTTGTTCGACGCGGTCATCGAGCACGGCACGCTGCCGTTCTCGATCCTCGCACGCCATGCCTTCATCGGCGTCTCGTTCCTGCGCTCCCTGGTCGACCGCGGCATTCTCTCGACCGCGGCGGCGGACGCTTTCATGCGCTCCGTTCACACGGTTGCCGCCGACGTCGTCCTCGACATGGCGGCGGTGGGAGAAGGATCCATGGATCGCCGGGCCTTCCTCGCCCGCCACGGCCATCTGCGGCCGGGAACCTACGACATCCAGTCGCCACGCTACGATCAGGCGCCGGACCTCTACCTCGGCCACGGCCGGCCGCGGCCGACGGTGAAATCGACACCGTTCGTGCCGGAGCCGGCGCTGGCGGCGGCGATCTCCGGCGCGCTTGCCGCAGCCGGATATAAGATCGGTGCCACCGACCTGCTGGTCTATATCGCCGCCGCTATCGCCGCCCGCGAGGAGGCGAAATACGCCTTCAGCCGCGGCATCAGCGACGGGTTGGAAGCGCTCGCCGAATGGGGTGCGGCGCGCGGACTCGGCCGCGACGAGCTCGCCAACATCGACGTCGAGACGATCTTCCGCCACGCCGACGACCTGGGCGCGCTCCGCGCCGCCGCCGATGAGGGCCGCGAGGCGCACCGCCTGACCCGCTCGCTGCGCCTGCCGCACCTCATCGTCGAGGCCGACGACCTGGCGGTGGTGCGGCCGTTGCGGGGGCGGGCGACGTTCATCACCAACGAATCGGTCAGCGGGCCGCTGGCGCGCCTTCAGGCCGGCCCCGCGCTCGACCTGGAGGGCCGCATCGTCCTCATCGAGAGTGCCGACCCGGGCTACGACTGGCTGTTCTCGCACAACATCGCCGGCCTGATCACCCAATACGGCGGCACAAACTCCCACATGGCCATACGCTGCGCCGAGTTCGGCCTGCCTGCGGCGATCGGCTGCGGCGAGAAGATGTTCGAGGCCCTTCTGGAGGCACGGGTGGTGCGGCTCGATTGCGCCTCCCGCACCATCGAGGGCCACCGATGAGCGCGCCGGCGACGACCTTGCGCGTGGCGCTGAGCATGCGGGTGATGCGCTGGCCCGAGAACGGCGAGGCCTTCGACGGCATCAGCCACGACTGGATCGTCCGCCTCGGGTCGTGGGGATGGACGCCGTTGCTGGTGCCGAACGGCGTTGGCGATGGGCCGGCCTATCTCGACGCTTTCGCGGCCGACGTCCTGCTCCTGACCGGCGGCGACGACCTCGGCCGGATGCCCGACCGCGACCGCATGGAGCGAAGCCTGCTCGAGCACGCGCTCTCGACCGGCCTGCCGGTGTTCGGCGTGTGCCGGGGCCTGCAGTTGATCAACGACCGCTTCGGTGGCCGCCTGACGCCGATTCCCGGCCACGTCGCGACGTCCCATGCCGTCGCCGTATCCGAACCGGCGGCGGCGGTCTACGGGCCGCGGCTGACGGTCAACTCGTTCCATGCCCTCGGCATCCGGCCGGACGGCCTCGGCCGGGGCCTGGAGCCGTTCGCCCGGGACGAGGACGGCTGGATCGAAGGCGTCCGGCTGCCCGACCGCCCGTTGGCGGCGGTGATGTGGCATCCGGAACGCCTCGACGCGCCCGCCGGCGACCGTGCGATGATCGCGGCCGTCGCCGCCGCCAGGCCATGACGGCGGTGATCCTGGCGGCGGGGCGGGGCAGCCGGCTCCACCCCTACACGGAAAACACGCCGAAGTGCCTGACCGAGCTGGGCGGCGAAACCCTGATCGGACGCCAGCTCCGCACCTTACGGGCTGCCGGCATCGACGACATCGTCATCGTCACCGGATTCGAGGCGGCGCAGCTAGCGCTTCCGGGCACCCGCCAGATTCACAACGCCCGCTGGCAAGGCACCAACATGGTCGAATCGGTGTTCGCGGCCGAGGCCACGTTCAGCGACGACCTAATCGTAGCCTACGGCGACATCGTCTACGAGCCGCGCGTTCTCGATGCGCTCCTGGCCAGCCGGCACGACGCCGCCGTCGTCGTCGACCGCGCCTGGCGGGCCTATTGGACGTACCGGTTCGGCGACCCCGGCAACGACCTCGAGAGCCTTCGCATCGGCGACGGCGGGCGCATCGTCGACATCGGGGCGCCGGCCGACGATGTCGACGCCATCGACGCGCGCTACGTCGGGCTGCTGAGATTCAGGGGCGACGGCATCGCCCGGCTTCGCGCCGCCCATGCCCGTCTCGGGTCCGAGCGCCGCGCCTGGATGGACGACCGCCCGCGGGCGCAGGCCTACATGACCGATCTGTTGATGGAGATGATCCTGATGGGAGCGCCGGTCCACGCCGTCGCCGTCGACGGCGGCTGGCTCGAGGTCGACACCGCCGCCGACTACGAGATGCTGGCGCGCGACTTCGAGACCGGCGCGGTCCGTCCCTTTTTCGACCCGAACGCCGGGCGCGACGGATGACGGCGATGCCGCTGAACGTCCTCATCCTGACGGTCGACGCGCTCCGCGCCGACCGCACCAGCCTGCACGGCTACGGGCGGCCGACGACACCGACGTTCGAGCGGCTGGCCGCCAACGCAGTCGTCTGCGAGCGCGCCTTCGCCCTCGGCACCTTCACCCAGTCGGCCTGCGTGCAGATGCTGACCTCGAGCCGGCCGCTGTCCTACGGCGGCTACGACCACGGGGCGCAGGGCCGTCCGGAGTCGCTGTTCAAGCGGCTCAACGACAACGGCTACCGCACCATCAGCCTGTCGACGCTGCACTGGGTGAACAAGTACTTCGGCTACGGCCCCGGCCTCGACGAGGAAACGCCGCTCTACATCCTCAACACCTTCCCCGGCATGCTGGTGGCCATGGTCCGCGACACCCTCGCCGCCTTCGACAAGGGAATCATCGGCGAGGACGCGATGTTGCGGGACGTTGGGCCGATGCTGACCAAGTTCTTCGCCGACGTCACCGACTACTGCCACTGGCAGATCGACCACGGGCCGACGATGGCGGCCGATTTCCCGGATTCCTCGATCGTCAACTCCGGCTACGACTACGGCCGCGTCCTCGCCCTGGTCGCCCGCCACGAGCGGGAATTCAACGCGCATCCGGCGGAATACGTGCGCGAACGGGTGCTGCCGTGCGCGCTCAGCGAACGCTGGATGCAGATGTGGCTGCCGGCCGAGTGGTATTACCTCCGCCGGCGAGGCCGCCTCGTCGAGGAGGCCGTGCATCGGCTGGGCAACCGTCTGCTACGGCCCTTCGCGCCCCGTCTGGCGCGGGCCCGCGACCACCGGTTCAAGAACTACGTCGACGCAGCGGCGCTCGCCGACCGCCTCATCAAGACCCTGGAGACGGTGGACCGCTCGCGGCCGTTCTGCCTGTGGACGCATTTCATGGACACCCACGTTCCCTACGTCTCGGGCCGCGGGCGGACCTGGTATCGCCAGACGCCCGAGTACTTGAGGGCGCTCGGCCATCGCGCCGACCACGGCCCCGGCGTCGTCTTCGACCTCAAGCCGCGGCGGCTGGAGGACGAGGCGGCCTTCGCTGCCCTTTACGACGCGGCGGTACTGGCGACGGACCGCGAGATCGGCCGGGTCATCGACGCCCTCGACCGTCTCGGGCTCCGCGACGACACCCTCGTCGTCATCTCCGGCGATCACGGCGAGGAGCTCGGCGAGCACGGCAACTGGGGGCACTACTTCCTGCTCTACGACCACAACACGCGGGTGCCGTTGATGTTCCATCATCCATCCTTCGGCGCACGCCGGATCGGCCACTTGACCACGATCCTGGATTTCGCCCCGACCGTGACGGACATGCTCGGCGTGCCGCCGGCCGCGGCCTGGGAGGGCCAGCCGGTCACCGCGCCCGACGTCGCCCGCCGCGGCCACGTGCTGATGGAGACGTTCTACGGCGGCAACTGCCTGTTCAAGCACCGGCCGCTTTATTTCGGCGTCCGCACCGATCAGCTCTTGTACCTGTGGAAGGAGGACCGCGACCCGAAGGACCGCTACAGCCTGGATGGCCCCGAGCTTTACGACCTCGCCGTCGACCCGGGCCAGCGGACCAACCTCTACCGGGACGGTGATCCCCGGGTGGACGCGATGAATGCCTTAATCGCCGCCCGAATGGCGGAGATTCCCGAGATCGCGCCCGAGCGAATCGCCCGCGCGTTTGGCACATTGGCCGCGAGCGTGGTTGCGCGGTAACCCCGCATGTGCGGAATAGCAGGCGTTTTCTATTTTGCCGACGAGGACCGCGGCGTCGAGGTCGAACGTACGGTGGCGGCGCTGCTCGACCGCACTCGCCACCGCGGCCCCGACGATCGTGGCGAGATGACGGCGCCCGCCTTCGGCATGGGGACGACGCGCCTCGCCATCATCGATCTGGCGCGCGGCCATCAGCCGATGACTGCGGGCGGCGAGCGGTATGCCATCTGCTTTAATGGCGAGATCTACAATTACCGGCGGCTGCGCGCGGCACTAATCCAGGAAGGTGCTGGCTTCGCGACCGAATCCGACACCGAGGTCGTCCTGCAGGGATACCTGAAATGGGGGGCAAAGGTGCTCGACCGCCTGGAGGGCATGTTCGCGTTCGCCATCTACGACCGCCAACGCCATGAGCTGTTCCTGGCCCGCGACCGCCTCGGCAAGAAGCCACTCTATTATTACAAAGACGCCGACAAGCTGATCTTTTGCTCCGAGGTCCAGGCGATTGCTGCGACAGACGGCCTTCGCCTCTCCGTTGATGTGCAATCGTATTGGGATTTTCTCACGTACCGCTATGTTCCCGGCACGGCTACCGCCTACGCAGGCGTCTCAAAACTGGCGCGCGGGAACTTCTGCCGCATCAGCCGTGCCGGCATGGCGACAGAGAAGTATTGGGAGATACCCGGTGGCGCCGACACGCCGGCGCCGGCGCCTGGCGAGGCGACGCGGCGTTTCGGCGCGCTGTTCGCCTCCGCCGTCGAAAAGCGCCTCGTTGCCGACGTGCCCGTCGGCGTCGTCCTCAGCGGCGGCATCGATTCGTGCGCGGTGCTAATGGAGGCGTCGAAGCACAAACCAACTGATTCCTATCACGTGTTTTTTCGCAGCGATGACGAGGATTTCAACGAACTCAAGTATGCCGAACGCATGGCCCGGCACGCCAACTCAACCTTACACGTGGTCGAGGCGACCGAGCAGGCGTTTCTCGATGGACTCCATGATCTCTCCGCCGTCACCGACGAGCCGATCGCCGACCTGGCATCGGTGCCGTTCAAAATGGTCTGCGACTTGGCGGCGAAGGACCTCAAGGTGGTGCTGTCTGGCGAAGGCGCTGACGAGGTATTGGCCGGTTACGGATACCATCATCTGATGCGACGGATGGCGCGGCTCGCGGTCTTGAGCCGCCTGCCGGGGCCGGCGCTGAGGGCACTCCGCGCGGTCATAGAGGCGGTCTGCGGCCGGCGGCTCCGAATCTTCGACGAGGTCAGCATACCGGCGGCGGAATACGGCCGGTACCTCAATCACAATATCACGTTCCAGATGGAGCAGGGCGCGAAGCGCGGGTTTTCGGCGGGCGACCGCGGATTCGCGGATTCGGCGCGCGTCATCGCCGACGCCTACGACGCGGTCAAGGCGGAGGATCCCTTGAATCAGATGCTGCACGTGATCTCGGGCGACTGGTTGACCGAGGACGTGCTGATGAAATCGGACAAAGTGTCGATGAGCGCGTCGCTGGAGGCGCGCTGCCCTTTTCTCGACCACGCGCTGGTGGAATACCTGTTCCGGCTGCCGGGGAACCGCAAGGTCGGCGCCTTCAACGGCAGGCTCGAGTCCAAGGTCCTGCTGCGCCGTTACCTGGACGGTAAGGTGCCGGCAGACATCCTGTCGCGCAGGAAGCTCGGGTTTCCGGTTCCGGCCTATTCCATCCGTTCGGATCGGGAGCTGGACTTCATGCACGACATCCTCGGCGCTGCCGACTGCTTCTACCCGCGCATTCTCGACCGCGTCGCCGTTCTGGGGCTGCTTGCCGGCGCCAGGGCCGCGCGGTCGGTGGCGCAAACGGCGACGAAGCATTTCCTGTGGTCGGTCGCGGTATTCGAGATCTGGTTCCGCCGCAACGGCAAGTACGCGACGGCGTGAACGGCAGCCGGAACCGCGGACGAACGTGCGCTACCTGATCTGGAATGAGTGCTACGTGGCGGGCGGCGCCGATTGGTCGCTGATCGACCTGATTGCCCACTGGCCCGGTAAGGATGACCGGTTCACGCTGTTTGTCAACCGCACCCACGAGGGGCTGCCGTTGCTGCGGGAGAAAATGCCTCGCACGGTCGCGTTTCGTGAGTTCACCACCTTTCTCGAGCGTACCGACGCGATTTTGGAACGGCACCCTGTCCTTCGGTTGCCGCCATTCCGGAAACTGCTTTTGTTGTGGCTTCTCGCCCGCAACTACTGGCAATTGCGAACTGACCTCAAAGGCTTGGAATTCGACGCCGTGCTGCTGAACAACGGCGGTTACCCGGGCGCGCTGACCGGCTACATGGCGTCCCATATCGCCCACGAACGTGGGATCGCCAAGCAGGTGATGATCGTCAGGAATTATCCGCCCTACCGTTACACGAGGAGCCTGATCATGCGCGTCGTCCGTCGGGTCTGCAATCGCACGCTTGACCGCGTCGTGACAGTGTCGGAGTCGCTGCGCCGCGCCATGATCGCGGATTCTGGCGTCGATGAACGGTTGCTGCTGACCATTCACAACGGCGTATCGGTCGACAACAAGATCAGCGACGGCGGGTCCGACGGCCCGTCGGTGGCATTCGCGCCCGGCCGTTCCGTCGGCATCGTCGGCACGCTGCAAGCCAGGAAGGGCCATCGTCGCCTGTTCGAGGCGTGGCCCGCCGTCATGGCCCGGTTCCCGGAGGTGAGACTGTACGTGATCGGCTCGTCGAAAAGCGGCGACAAGGACGGCCTTCGGCGCCATGCGGATGCGCTGGGTATAGCCGAATCCATCGTCTGGGTCGAGTTCACCCGCGACATCGGCGCCGTCTACGAACGGCTGGACGTGGTCGTGACACCATCGCTGGAATATGAAAGTTTCGGGCGCTCTGTCGTCGAGGCGATGGCGTTCTCGAAGCCGGTGGTGGCGACCCAGGTCGGCGGCATGCCGGAGCTTGTCGACGACGGCGTCGATGGTTACCTAGTGGCGCCGAATGACCCGGACGCGCTGGCCGAGCGCATCTCCCGATTGCTCGAATCCGAAACGACGAGGCGGGAGATGGGAAAGGCCGGACACGCAAAATATCGGCGTGCCTTTACCGCCGAGGCAATGGTCGGAAAATATTATGAGCTGTTCAACGGCGTCAATTTCGTCTAGCTGGCGCTGTTTTTCTACCTTTCCGTCCTGCCGCTCGGCCTTATAATGCGCGTCGCCAGCCGCGATCCGATGTTCCGCGATCCCGACCAGGAAGCGACGACCTATTGGACGCGGGACTCCCACCACACGGAGAAGACCACCCTCCACGACATGTTTTGAGCTTCGAGCCCACTGACAATCGCCAATATGCTTTCTTTTCTCGGTCAGTTGATAAGGTTCATGCGCGACCACCGGAAATTCTGGTTGGCGGCCATCAACTTCGGCCTGATTGCGCTCGGCGGACTCCTCAACGCCGCGCAAAGCACAATTGTCGTGCCCTTCGTTTGTGCAGTTTTCCTTGATCGGCAAATCCTGTTCGTAATCGTCCTCGGCTTTCTGGCGTTCTACCGTGGCGCCGCCGTTCAGCAGGAGTGGTCTTCCGCCTGCGATGGCGCATTTTTCGACATCGGCCGCCGCCGAATAATCTGATCCCATGACCGACGAAAGCAACGGCGAAACGACTTCGCGGCCGACGAGGAAGAGTAACGCCATCGCCCTGGCGATCGGCTTGGTGCTCTCCGTTGTCGCCGTCGAAGGCACTCTTCGCCTTGCCATGCCCCATTGGCGGGAGTTCTTTAGCGGCTGGTTCATGCAGCCTGTCGACGTGCCGGGTTACGGCCGCGTGATCATTGGGCGGCCCGGATTCGACGGCCACTTCGCACAGAACAATGGCGACTTTCGCATTCGAATCCGAATTAACCCGTTCGGCCTCCGCAATCCGGAACCGATCGATAAAGCCGGCGACCGGGTCTGGTTCATCGGCGATTCCCTAACCTTCGGCTGGGGAGTCGAGCAGAACGAAATCTATTCCTCGGTCGCCGGTCGGATTTCTGGCGCGCCGGCCTACAACGTTGCCAGTCCGGGCGCAAACGTCTGCGGCTACCAAGCGCTGGTGGCGCGAATGCCGGAGAGCAGCAAGCCGCGCGCGGTGATCCTGGGCCTCATCCTCGAGAATGACGTCATCAAATACGACTGCCGGGCGGACATCACCGCCGACGCCGCCGACGGCGACGGTTGGCGCGCACCCCATCTCAAAAAGTTCCTGACACGCAACACCGCCCTCTATAATTTCTTCGCCGTCAGCCTGAAGCGCGTGGCGTTAATCAACGACGCGCTGGTCGCACTCGGCCTGGTCGCCAAAAGCCACGACTATCCGCTGGAGCTGTCTGCGGAAAGGCTGGCCCCCGCGGTCGAGACGACGGTCGTCGAGATCGCGAAACTCCGCGCAATGCTTCCCGCCGGTACGCCTTTCGCGGTGCTGACGGTGCCGACGCCCTTTGAGATCAGGGATCGAGATCCGTTCTCCCGTCAACTACGGACAGAGGTAAGCACCGCGCTGGCTGCACGTGGTATCGCCGTCATCGATCCGTTCCAGGCGCTCCTGGCCGCCGGATTCAGCCCCATCTATTTCCGCCACGACGGGCATTGGGCGCCCCTCGGGCACGACATCGCCGGGCGCGCCATTGCCAAGTGGCTGCGCGGCCAAGGGCTCGGAAGCTGAGGCGATGACCGGGGCGGCAGCATGAGTACGGCGCCGGTCGTGCCGTTCGAGGCGCTGGTGTTCGATCTCGACGGCACGCTCATCGATTCGGCGCCCGACGTTTGCGCCGCCGTCAGCCGGGCGCTGACCGCCGAGGGACGCCGCACTTTGACCGTCGACGAGACCAAACGCATGCTCGGTTCGGGTGGCCGGGCGCTGGTCGAGAGGGCCCTGGCGTTGACCGGCGATCCAGGCACCGCGAATGACATTGAGCGCGCCTTGCGCGCGTTTCTCGCCACCTATGCCGCGAATCCGGTTGAGCACACGAAGGTCTTTCCCGGCGTCCATGACGTGCTCACCCAACTCCAAGGCTCGGGCGTGCGCTTGGGCATCTGCACCAATAGACCTACGGCGACCACGGCACCCGTGCTGCGGGCGCTCGATCTGGACGGATATTTCACCGTCGTATCATGCGGCGACGCGGTGCCGCACAGGAAGCCCGACGGCCGCCATGTCCTCGACGTGGTCACGCGCCTCGGCACGCATCGCGATGCCGCGGCAATGATCGGTGACAACGAGAACGACATCAACGCTGCTCGCGACGCTGGCGTACGGTCGGTCGTTGTCACTTTCGGCTACGCCCACGCGCCGGCGGCGACGCTCGGCGCCGACGCGCTGATCGATCGTTTCGAGGATCTGCCGGATGCTCTGTCGCGGATTGCCGCGACTGTAGGTTGAAGGCTCGCCGTCGTCTGGCTACGCTGGCGGTTTGCTCGTGGATATTCCTCGGGCAATCCGTCTTCTGGCTGGCTGCGCCCAATCCGGAACCGCGAGAAGCGATGCTCGTCAAGCCGAATTGAAAGCGCGTTGGAGGCTTGATATAAATCGCCGGCGCGATGTCGTATTTGAGCGACACATGCGCCTTTCCACGCATTGAGCGGAGACCGCAAAACGATGTCTAATCCCGGCGCTGACGATACCCGATTCAGGAAAAGCACGATCCAATCGTACTCGATTCGAGGGTCGAAAGCGTACGAGGACCCGATGAACAAGAACTTCCTGTACGGGGACATCACGGTCCGCTTCATCAACCAATTCGATTTCAAACCTACGGACAAGATTATTCTCGACATCGGATGCGGCACCGGATTCGTTTTCGACGAACTTTACGACGTATTTGCGAAGCGCGGTATGCACGGTATCGGCGTCGAACCGGCGGAAGGCATGCGACGCATCGCCGTCGAGAAGTACGGCAACGATCCGATGTTCACCATCGCCGAGGGCTCGTTCGAATCCATACCGCTGGCCGACCGTTCCGTTGACAAGATCGTCTCGACTCTGGCATTGCACTGGGTGAAGTCACTGGTTATCGCGGCGGCCGAAATGCGTCGTGTACTCAAGGATACGGGCAGCCTCGAAATCCTGATGATCGCCAAGGACGATGGCGCCAATTTCAAGAAGGCGATCATTGCGGCGCTACGAAAGCACCTGACGTTTTCCCAAATCATGGACACTGCGACGTTGGTTCAGCGCGTGACGCCGGACGAGGTAAAGACAAGCTTCTCCGCATTCGACGACTGGTTCACCGTCGAGGTTGTCAAGTTCACAGACGTCGTATACGGCACATTCGACGAGCACATGAAATGGTGGACGGCACGCTCGACGCCGGTCATCGCCGAGGTCAAGGACAAGAATCGTTTCATGGTTGACTTGCGCGAGGAGTTGGAGAAAATTGGAACCGAAAAGGGAATTCCCTTTGATACCGCGTATTACTGGATCACCGCTGAGGCAAATGACGATGGATAAGGCCGAAATCGCCGAAAAGCTGAAGAAGCTGATCGAGGAAGATACGGACAAGTCGATCGAGCGCTACGATGAAAAGCTGGATATCGATTCCTACACGATGATGCTGACCATCACCTTCGTGAAAGAGGAATTGGGCGTCGAGCTAGATATGGACGAGCTGGATTTCGACGCGTTTACGTCTCTCAACACGCTCGCGGATCTTGTTTTGCAAAAAGCGAAGGTGGCCGCGCTCAGCGCCTGAGCCTGGCCCCCTGTTTTAATCCCCCCTTTCCACTTCCCGGCGGAAGCATAATTCGTGCTGTTCCATTCCCTTCAATTCGCCAAATTTTTTGTCGTTGTCTATCCGCTTTATCTGTTACTGCCGTGGCGTTTGCAGAACCGGATGCTGCTGGTTGCCAGCTACGTCTTCTATGGTGCGTGGGATTGGCGCTACCTATCATTGATCTTCATTTCGACGGCCGTCGACTACCTCTGCGCCATGCGGATCGAGGCGACTGCCAAGCCGCAAACGAGAAAGACTTTTGTAACGTTTAGCATCGTCGCCAACCTGACCATGCTCGGCGTGTTCAAGTATTATGACTTTTTCGCCTTCAGTTTCCAGGAGATGATGGCCAACGTCGGATTGACCGTTCGCCCGTATTTCCTCGACGTGGCGCTGCCCGTGGGCATCTCGTTTTACACCTTCCAGACCATGAGCTACACGCTCGACGTTTATCGGAGGAAGCTGCGAGCAGCCGAGAATTTCTTTGATTTTGCGCTCTATGTTTCGTTCTTTCCGCAGCTTATCGCCGGCCCTATAGAACGCGGCACGCGACTGCTGCCGCAAATCCTGCAACCGCGCCGGATCACCCGCGAGCACATCGTCAACGGCGCTTATCTTTTCTTCTGGGGAATATTCCTCAAGGTATTCATTGCCGATAATCTAGCTCGGATTGTCGATCCCGTGTTCGCTGCGACCGGCCCCTACGACGGCGGCAATGTGTTGCTAGCCGTGTACGCCTTCAGCCTGCAAATCTACTGCGATTTCGCCGGTTATTCGTTCATGGCGATCGGGCTCGGGTTGGTCATGGGCATCCACCTGATGGAGAACTTCCGCCGCCCCTACTTCTCCAAGAACATCTCGGATTTCTGGAGACGTTGGCATATTTCGCTTTCCAGCTGGTTCCGGGATTATGTCTTCTCACCGTTTTACATGTACATCGAGCGGAACAAGCGTTTGAAGCGCTTGCCGATGAAGTTGCGCCACGGCGTCGCTTTCTTCCTCGCCCTGCTCGTGGCGGAATACCTGCTTGGGTTCTGGCACGGTGCCGGCTGGAATTTTGGTTTCTTCGGCGTCTACCACGCGATCTTGATTTGGCTCTATTACTTTATCCGCAATCGCTGGGATCGGATGAACAGCTATTTACAAATATTGCTGACCTACAATCTTGCGTGCATCGGCTGGTTGATCTTCCGCGCCGCCAGTCTCAACCAAGCCATGGACATGTTCGTTAGCGTGTTCGCCAACTTCCAGATTCTGCCGGAGTTGGATCTCGCCGGCACTGCTTTGAAAATCATCGCATTCTCGGCGGTCCTGATCACGGTCCAGGTCTTCCAGGACCTGAAAAACGATACCTTTGTGGTGCTGAAATGGCCACTGGTTGTGCGCTCGACGATTTTGGTATTCATCGGCGCGATGACCATTGCTTTCGGAGATTTCGGCAACAGGCCTTTCATCTACTTCCAGTTCTGACATCTTTGGCCGCCGGCATATTGATAGCGCAATCGCGTTCGCAGCTGGCGCATTTTTCCGGCACGACAAAGGACGCACTACCATGCACCCCGTGTTAAAAAAAAGTTGTTCTTGGTTGATGATGGCGGTCTACGTGCTGGTGTGCGGGGAAATCTCAATCCGGATTCTCTCTGCGGTTTCCTCGGTCTACGCAATCGAGATGATCAACTACGCCAAGGAATTGAAAATAAAAAGCGATATTCCCGGAATCTCCCATCAACATCGCGCCAACGCCAGCGCCAAGCTCATGGGCGTCGAGGTGAAGCTCAACAGCCTCGGCCACCGCAGTGACGAGCTGAAGAAACCGAAGCCGAAGAACGAGCGCCGGATCCACGTTATCGGCAGCTCGATCACCCTTGGCTGGGGGGTGCCGGTGGATCAAGGGTTCGTCGGCCGATTGCAGAGTCGTCTCAATGCTGAGAAGGGTGCGCAAAATGGACTGCATTATCAAGTCATCAACGCCGGCATTGGCAACTACAACACCTTTTACGCGGTCGAATTGTTAAAGCGACAAGTGGATGCGACCGATCCCGACGTGGTCGTACTGCAATATTATGTCAACGACGCCGAGTTGATCCCACCTGGCGAGGATAATGCCATTTTAAAATATTCCTTGCTCGCGGCAATCGTCTATCAGAACGTCAAAACGCTGATAGCGATCTCCACAACGACCCTCGATAAACATTACCGGAATCTCTACGCCGAGGGCGCGCCCGGTTGGGAAACTGCGAAAGTCTCGATCCGCGAACTGAAGGCAATCACGGACAAGCGCGGCATCAAGCTCTTTATATTTTTGGTACCAGAGCTTCACGATCTTTCCGAAAATGGCCCTTATCCTCCGATCTACCGGGTCCTGGATCGGACATTCGCGAATATGGGCATTCAGATGATCGATGCGTTTCCCCGGTTCCAAGCCGCGTTCGGCCGCGACCCGTCCAAATCCTGGGTCGACCGCACGGACCCCCACCCCAATGTGGCGGCCCACGAGCTTCTCGCCGACGCGTTGTACTCTTATCTGGCGCCGCGGATCGAGTGAGCGACGGCCTCGCCGGGTTTGCATTTCCGATGATTGCGCCTTTTGCCCACAAGGCCCGCCAACTGCTTACCGATCCGGTCCTGCGGCGTTGGCTGGTTCGCCGTGCCACCGGCGTCGTCGATGCGCCGGCGCCGTTCACGCCGCATCGGCCGCCCTACGTTTCCGAACCGGCCACTGACGCGGGCGCGCCGACACCGCCAAGGCCGTTGCCGGAGATGTCCGCGCCGGCGCCAATCGCTCCGATCGTCCTGCCGCTGCCGGGCGTCGACTTGACGTTGGCGCCCGGTGACGAGCGTGACGTCTTCTCCCGCTCCTTCGCCGACGTCGAGACATTGCTGGCGCTGCACCGCTTCGCCTGGCTTCCGATGGTCGCCGATGGCGAAGCGAAGTCATCGTGGGCGCAGGCGTTGTGGACCGAATGGCGGCACCGGTTCGCCACCGACGGTGACGACGACCGATCCGGCTGGGCGTGGCATCCCTACACGGCGGCCGAGCGTGCCTGCAACCTGCTCGATCTCGCCACCGCCGGCGGCCTGCCGGCACCGGCCAATGAGACAGTGCGGGTGCTCGACCGTCATCTTGCCGCCATATTCGACCGGCTCGAATACCTGGGCGAGCACGACACGTCCAACCATCTTTCCAACAACGGCCGCGGCATCTTCCGCCTGGGTCTCGCGCTTGGGCGGCGGGGCTGGGCCGACCTCGGCGCGAAAATCCTGGTCGAGGAATCGTCGCGCATCGTGCTGCCGTCGGGCGTGTTGCGTGAAGGGTCCAGCCATTACCACCTGTTGATCGCCCGCAACTACGCCGACGCCTGGTTAGCGGCGCGCGCCTACGGTCACGCGGCCGAACCGGCCTTGCAAGCGATCACCGCCCGGATGCTGGCGGCGGCGAAGCGCCTGATGCTGCCAGGTGGCCTGCCGCTGATTGGCGACGTGTCGCCGGATTGTCCGCCTAAGTATCTTGTCGCCCTCGCCGGCGGTGACGCCGGCGAGGGTTGGCTGGCCGGTCGTACCGTCGACGAGCGGTCGGTGCTCAATGGGTTGATGATTGGCACCGCCGATCCGGCGGGACTGCTCGCTGACGGTTGGCTGGCTGTCGTAACCGGCCACTGGTCGGGGCTATGGCACGCGTCGCCGCAAGGCTGGCCGCCGATGCCGGGCCATGCGCACCAGGACCTGGGCTCGTTCGAATTGCACCTCGAGGACCTGCCTGTGATCGTCGATCCAGGCCGAGGGGCCTATGGCGAGACTGGCGAGGCAGCGCGCTATCCCTCTGGGCGCGTCCACAACACGCTGCTGGTCGACGACCGCGATCCTTATCCTGCAAACAAGCCCTATTATGACGATAATTTTCGGAAACGGATAATTGGCGTGCCGCCGGTGTTGGCCGCCAACGGCCGCACGGTGACGCTGACCCATCACGGATTTACGCGCCTGCGCGGCGTCGGTGCGCTTGCGCGACGGTGGACGTTCGGCGATTGCGGCGTCACCGTCGACGATCAGCTGCATGGTCGCGGCCGGAATCGTCTCGTCCGCCGCTTCGTGACGCCACTTGAGGTTGAGGCGCTGCCGATGGGCGCGCTGCTGAAGGGCGGCGGCCGGACGCTCTGGGTGAGCGCCGGGCCGGGGGCATCGATGACGGTACGCCCGATCACCGTGTGGCGAGCCTACGGTTGCGGCCGGCCGGGAACGTTAATTGAGTTTACCGAACGCGCGACGCTACCATGGTCCGGACGCGCTACCATCGAGGTGAGCTAGGGATGTGCGGCATCGCCGGTCTGTTCCTGTCTGATGGCGCCGTCGGTCGCGCCTTGGCGAGCGTGCCCGACATGGACGCCATGCTGGCGGCGATAGCGCATCGCGGCCCCGATGGCGACGGCCGCTACAACAGCCCTGACGGTCGCTACCGCGCTGGATTCCGCCGGCTCGCCATTATCGATCTAGAGACCGGCGACCAGCCGATCCAGGACTCCGACGGCGAACGGGTACTGATTGGCAACGGCGAGATCTACAATTACCGAGAGCTCAGGGCGCGTTACCCGAACTACCAATACCGCACCAAGGGGGACATGGAATCGGTGCTACCGCTGGCCCGTGCGCTGGGCGACGCCTTCGTTCACGACCTCATCGGCATGTACGCGCTGGCGCTTTACGATTCTCGGCGCAAGAGCCTGTTGTTGGTACGCGACCGGATCGGAGTCAAGCCTCTCTATTGGACCCGGGTAAGCGGCGGTGGCGTGCTTTTCGCCTCCGAAATAAAAGCGCTGTTCACCTCCGGGCTGGTGCCAGCGGCGGTTGATGCGGACGCGGTGGCGGCATACCTGATGCACGGCTGGGTGCCGGCGCCAAAAACGCTGTTCGCCGGCGTTCACAAACTGCCGCCGGGTCACCTGTTGCGCGCTGGCGCCGACGGCGCGGTTGCCGTCGAGCGTTATTGGCGCCCGACGCTGGCCGCGGGCCCGTCGGGTTCGCCGGCGGAGGCCGCCGAACGCCTGACGGCGCTGCTTGCCGATTCGGTGCGCCTGCAACTGCGTAGCGACGTGCCGGTGGGCGCGCTGTTGTCGGGCGGCCTCGATTCCGGATTGATGGTGGCGCTGGCGGCCCAGGCATCGCCACAACCGATCAACACCTTCACTGTCAGCTTCGAAGGCGCGGCAGTCGACGAAGCGCCGCTGGCCCAGATGGTTGCCGAGCGCTACGCCACCCGCCACACCGCCATCACCGTTGCCGCCGACAGTGCCGCCGCGCACCTGCCGAAGCTGGCTTGGCACGCCGAGGAGCCAAACTTCGACGCCGCGCTGCTGCCCAACTACCTAATCAATCAGGTACTGGCCGAGCACGTCACCGTGGCTCTCAATGGCACAGGCGGCGACGAGTTGTTCGCCGGCTACGGCCGCTATTTCCGACTGCCGGCGGAAGCCGCGTATATGGCGCTGCCGAGCTGGCTGCGGCGGCGGCTGGTCGAGCCGGCGGTCGGCACGGCATCGCCGATGCTGGCGTGGCGGCTCAGGCGCGCAGCGCTCTACGACGGCAACCGCGGCGCCTATCTCAACGCCCATACCGGACACTTTCCGCCGCCGATGCTCGCGCTCATCGGCTACACCGGAAATCCCTTGCCGGCGTCGGCGCAGGCGGACCTGTTCGACGAATTCATCGGCCAATTCGGCGGCGACTGCCAGACGGCGGCGCTTTACGCCGATCTCGGCAGTTACCTGCCGGACGACCTGCTGACGCTGCTCGACCGCACCACCATGGCGGTCAGCGTCGAGGGTCGGGTGCCGTATCTCGACCATCGAGTCGTCGAGACGGCGCTAGCGGTTGGGCCTGAGGCGCGCACTCCCGGCGGCGTTTGGAAGGGGCTGCAACGTCGCATTGCCGTCGGGTACCTGCCAGAGCCTTTGCTGAGTGCGCCGAAGCGGGGCTTCGCCTCGCCTGTGCCGGCGTGGATCAAGGCCGGGCTGGGGCCGCTCGCCGGCCGCATCCTCAAGCGCCGTCAAAGCTTGGCGCGCGGCTGGTGGACCGCCGACGGCGTCGACCGCTTGCTAGCCGATCCGGACCGGCACGGTTTCAGGGTCTATACGCTGTTGATGCTGGAACTCGCTGTCACTTTGTTCGTTGACGGCGACGCCACCGCGCCGACCGGCAACTTGGAAGCGTTCGCCGATGCAGCATGAGTTCGCCGACGTCAGCGTTATCGTTGCCGCGTATCGCGCCGAAGGCACCATTGGCCGCACACTGAGGAGCATAGCCGCGCAGACAGTGAAGCCGCGCGAGGTGGTAGTGGTCGACGACGGTTCTGACGACGGAACCTCCGAGGCCGCCCGCGCCTATGCCGCCGACATGAACGGTATCGAGTTGCGCGTGTTCCGGACCGAGAAAAACCGCGGCGCTGGCGCAGCACGCAACCGCGCCGTCGCCGAATCACGCCATCCAATACTCGCGTTTCTCGACGCCGACGACGAGTGGCTGCCGGCGAAGATGGAGCGCAGCCTCGCGGTCCTCAACGAAGGCGGTTATCTGTTGGTCGCCCACGACTATCTGACCGGCGACGACGAACGTGCCCGGCACCATGACTGCAAAAGGCGTTTCAAGGAAGGCGCCGATCCGTTTGTGCAGCTTTACCGCAAGGGCTACATCGCGAGTTGCAGCGTCGTGACGCGTCGTGACGCAGTACTGGCCGCCGGCGGCTTCGACGAGGGATTACGCAACGCCCATGATTTCGACTTGTGGCTGGAGATGCTCAATGTGCCGGGAACACGGTTCACGGTGTTCGGCGAGCCGTTGCTGCAATACCGCCCGCAGCCCGGCGGCATCATGAGCCACACACGCCGGCGCCTCGCCTGCGGCGTCGCCATCGCCCTGCGCCACTTCCCAGCCCTCGAGTCCCGGCCGGGGTCGCCCTACGCGAGCCTCTGGTATCGCGTCGCCGCGTTGCATATCGAGGCGATCAGTGCCTTCGGCGGCAGGGGCGAGATCATCAACCTACTGCTGACCGCCGTCCTGCTGCCGCTGCGGCTGGTGGTGGCGACGCTGCAATGCGTCGCCGGCGACGCGCCGCCGCGCGGCGCCGCCAAGCCCGCGGCCGTCGCACCGGCCGGCGCCTTGTTGTGGCTGTGGGTGGCGGCGGCGACTGCGGGTTACCTCTATCAGTTCCGGGGCTTAGTGCAGCCGATCCTCAACGCGTTAGGGATGGCGTGAGCACCGTCGCCGTCGCTCTCTTCGAGACTGCCTGCTGTCTCGGATTCGGCGCGGCTGGGCTACGCGCGCTCGGACTCGATGCTGAAACAACACGGGGCGAGCGTTGGGCGTTGTCGTTCGCCCTCGGGTTTGGCGTCCTTGGCTGGTTGATGTTCCCGCTCGGCATCGCCGGCTTGGTCGGCACGTTGCCTCTGATACTGCTGCTGACTATCGGCTGTTTGGGCATCGTACTGTTGCCGCGGCCGAGCGGATTGTCGCCGGCCAGCCTAGATGGCATCGGCAAATTGTTGCTGATGGTCGTTGGCGTGGTCCTGTTGTTCGACATTGCGGAGGGATTAGCGCCACCCGCAGACGCCGATTCGCTGGCCTATCATTTTGCCCTGCCGAAGCGGATTCTTGAGGCCGGACGCCTCGAATTCGTGCCGACGGCGCTGGAAGGCGCGGTGCCGCTGCTGGTCCAGATGACTTATGTTCCGGCGATTGGGCTCGGCGGCGAAACGGCGTTGACGCTTTGGACCGCGATCAGTGGTTGGGCGGCGGCGGCGCTGCTTTTCGTGTTCTGCCGGCGGCATCTCGGGATCAACTGGTCGCTCACGGTGACGATCGTTTTCCTGACCACCCCGGCGGTCGTCTTCGGCGCCGGCAGCGGCCAGGTCGAAACGCGAATCTCGCTGTTCGTGCTCCTCGCCGCCTGGGGCGTGACGCGGGCGCTGGATACCGAGCAGGCTCGCTTCGCCGTGGTCGCTGGCCTCGCCGCCGGCCTGTTCGCTGGCGCCAAGTACACCGGGCTGTTGTTCGCCGCGGCCGCCGGCGTTGTGCTGGTTGCGCAGCGGCGCTCCCTCGGTCACGGTACCGCGTTCACCGCCGCGGCGATCGCCGCTGGGTTTCAATGGTACGCCTGGAACGCCCTTCACACCGGCGATCCGGTGTTTCCGGTGCTTTTCCAGTGGCTCGGCCGCGACGATCTGGCCATGTGGACGAAGGCCCACGACCTGTTTTTCAAGGCGCATTATTTTACCGGCGAGGTCCGGCTGCCGCGATCACCGGTGTCGTTGCTGCTCTATCCATTCGCGGCGAGCCTCGGATTCGGCGACGTGCTCGACGTCGGGCGCGTCGGCTTCGGGCCCTACGGCTTGGTTGTACTGCCGTTCGCCGTTCTCGGCGCCTGGCGGTTCCGCGACCGGCTGCCGGCCAGCCCGCTGTTCACTTACGCGCTGATTGTCATCGTGTTCTATGTGGCGTGGTTCTTCGCCGGCGGTTCGCAGCGGGTCCGGCACCTGCTGCCGGTGCTGCCGCTGTTCCTACTCGCCGCAAGCGTGGCGGCCGAGCGCTGGTGCGCGGCGGCGGCGCACCGCGCGCCGCTGACGGCAGCGGTCGCGATGACGGTCATGCTGCAGCTCGGCGGTCACGGACTGTTCTCGCTCAATTACCTCCGCTACCTGACCGACGGCGCCGATCGCGAAGCATTCCTGATGCGCAACGTGAACGGCTATTTCGCGGTGCCGTGGATCAACGCCAACCTTAAGCCCACCGACCGAGTCTTCATCAGCGAGCGTCAGCTCCGCTACTACTTGAAGGTGCCGAGTTTCTTTGGCTCGTACCTGCAGGCGATGGTCGAGCTTAGGCCCGAGGCCACCGACGCTGGCAGGCTTTACACCGAACTCCGCCGCGCCGGAATCACCCATTTAATGCTTGGCCGCGAGGTGCAGTCTGCGAGCGCGGCATTTCCGGTGCCGTTCAACAAGCTACAGCCGACCCGCTGCCTGGTGCCGCTGCGGCGGTTTGAAGGACAGCGCGTGCAGTCGCGGACGCTGCCGACGCTGGAGTCGCATCGGCAAGTGTTAGACCTGCTGCGGCTCAGCGGTGACGGCTGTCTCGGCTGATGGCGGCGAAATTGCCAGAGTGGATGAATCCCTCTAGGAGTGACGGTCGGCGGTCGACCGGCGGCGTTTACGCAACGAGTCCGCCGCGAGAGTTCGGCGGATGACCTTCAACACCGTTTCGGTCGTGGTCCCCTGCTTCAATGAGGAGCCTACCCTGGAGGCGCTCGTCAGCCGTGTGCTGGCGGCCGACATGTGCGGCTTGTCGCTCGAGGTCATCATCGTCGACGATACCTCGTGCGACCGCTCGTTCGAAATCGCCCAGGCGCTGGCCAATGCCGACTCCCGCGTCAAGGCGATGCGTCACGACGTCAACCGCGGCAAGGGCGCCGCCATGCGCACTGGCTTCGCCGCGGCCACCGGTGACATCGTCATCGTCCAGGACGCGGACCTGGAATACGACCCGGCCGAGTATCCGAAACTGTTGCAACCGATCCTGACCGGTGCCGCCGACGTCGTCTATGGTTCGCGCTTCCGGGGCGGTGAGAGCCATCGCGTGCTGTTTTTCTGGCATAGCGTCGCCAACCGCCTCCTGACGTTGCTGTCGAACATGTTGACCGACCTCAACCTCACCGATATGGAAACCTGTTACAAGGTATTCCGCCGCGACGTACTGGCGAAGATCACGCTCGAGGAGGATCGCTTCGGCTTCGACCCCGAGATCACCGCCAAGGTCAGTCACCTGAAGCCGGCGCCGCGCATCTACGAGGTCGGCATCCGATATGCCGGCCGCACCTACGAGGAAGGCAAGAAGATCGGCTGGTGCGACGGCATCCGGGTCATCATCTCAATCATCCGTTACAATTTGTTCCGCTGACGCGTTCCGTCATGACAGTCGATTCCGCGAGTGCCCACTACGAAGCCTGGGATTTGGAAGCCCTAGACGATATCCCCAACTACCAGAATTGGATTCTCGACGTCTTCCGTCCGTACCTGCGGGGCGAGGGCGTCGAGATCGGCGCCGGCACCGGCACTTTTTCGCGGCGGTTGCGGGAGCACGTCGACCGCCTGGAGCTAGTCGAGCCAGCGTACGAACTCAACGCGCATTTACAAACCGCATTCGCCGGCGATGAGACCGTGAGGGTCGTCGCCCGTACGGCGGAGCAGTACCTGACCGACGCCCCGGATGCATGCCGCGACTGCGTGGTGATGATCAACGTCCTCGAGCATCTCGCCGACGACGGCCGTGTCATGGCGGGGTTGTTCAGGCTGCTGAAACCGGGCGGAACTTTGCTGGTATTTGTGCCGGCGTTGCCATGGCTGTTCGGGGCGATGGATGTGGCGCTCGGCCATTACCGACGTTATCGAAAGGCGGCGCTGGCCGGGCTGGCCCGAGACCATGGTTTCGAGGTGATTGCGGAGCGCTATTTCGACATATTCGGCGTCGTTCCGTGGTGGGTGGTGCATAAGCTCGCCGGGCGGACCCGGTTCAGCCCGCGGCTGTCGCGGTTGTACGATCGTCTTGTGGTTCCCATCGGCCGCATCGTCGAGAGCGCGTGGCCGCCGCCGATCGGCAAGAACCTGGTTATGATCGCGAAGAAACCTGATCGGAGGCCGGCGTCGTGATCACCGTTAGCGTCATCGTTCCGACCTACAACGAGGAAGCGACCATCATCGAAATTTTGGGCCGCATCGCCGCCCAGAAAATCGAAGACGTCGGCTTCGAGGTGCTAGTGGTGGATGACGGCTCGTCTGACCGTACGGTTGAGCTATTGGAAGAGAGCCCGGGCCTTTATTCCAAGCTGATCAAGCGCGCCATCAACGGTGGCAAGGGCGCCGCGGTCAGGGCCGGCTTGAAGGCAGCGAGCGGCGATTACGTGTTGTTCCAGGATGCCGACTTGGAATACGACCCCGCCGATTACGGTAATCTGTTGAGGCCGGTGATCGAGTTCAACGCCGACATCGTCATGGGCAGCAGGTTGGTGGCGGCGCCGATCACGCGGGTGTCCTATTTCTGGCACAAGGTTGGCAATCGTCTGATCACGTTCAGTTTCAACATCCTCAACAACACCACCTTCACTGATGTCTATTCGTGTTACCTGCTTTACCGGCGTGAGTTGGTTAACGTCGATTCGCTCGCCACCGATGGCTGGGAGCAGCAAGCGGAGATTCTGTCAAATGCCGTGGCCAAGGCGCGGAAGATGTTCGAGGTGCCGATCCGCTACTACGGCCGCACCTACGCGGAGGGCAAAAAGATAAAAGGCCACCATGCCGCCGCCGTGCTATGGACGATCGCCTGGCAGCGGATCGTCCGCTGCGGCTGCCGGCGCGAGTTCAACACTCGGACGCGTTGAGGGATTTCTGATAGTAGTCGAAGGAGAAGATGCGCTTGCTGATGACGCGGCGCGCTGCGTACTTCGCGTACAACAACCAGTCCTTCAGATGATCCTCGAAGAAGAAATTAAAGTTGTTGTTTTCGAATCGCCACCTGGCCACCGGGTGATATAGCCGGAAGCACCACCGGAGCAGCGAAGACCCGCCAAACTTGTAGGCCACATGCTTGTTGTGGAAATAGCTGGTGAAATTGATCGCCTCCAGCTTGCGCGTCAGACGCGGCGACGCCCAAGTGCTGTACTTCTTGGTCCACGCGTCGAATTCCATGTTCTCCCAGTCGTCCAGGGTCTTCGGATCCTCGAACCCCATCGCCACCGCATCGTAATAGAACGGCGTGCCGATGATCGGCATGAACGGGAAGATCAACGAGTAGGCGTTCGGGTTTTCGCGTTCCAACTCGAGGGCGAAGTTCACCGTGTCCATGACTTCCTTCTCGGTTTCTCCCGGGAAGCCAACGATCATGGTGTATTTCACTTTGATGGGATACCGAGCCAGCCTCTTGTTGGACTGGCGCATTTCGTCCAGGGTCTCGGCCTTGTTGACCAACTCGATTACCCGCTCGTTGCCGCTTTCGATGCCGATCTCTAGGGAATGGCAGCCCGAATCGTAAAGTAGATCCCATTGCTCGTCGGTAAGCTTGCTGAGCGTGTCGGCGCGAATACCCAAGGTCGACCATTGGACCTTGCGCTCGTAATTCTTCATCCCTTCCAGAACTTCGATGAAGCGCTTTTTCGATCCGGGGAAATAGTCGTCCTGGAAATAGATCATCTGTATGCCATGATCGCGATAAAGATGGTCGACTTTCTCGAGGACACGCTTGGACGAAAAACCGCGCCACCGTCCTTCGTTGATGATCGGATCGGAGCAGAACTTGCAACGGAATGGGCACCCGCGCGACGTGTTGAGGGTGGCCGATTTGCGGCCGTCTTCCGTGTGGAAGACGCGATACTGGTCGATGGCCAGCAGGTGATAGGGGAGTTCCGGCAGCGAATCGAGATCGCGAATGACGTCGGCGGTCCCGTTCTTCCGGAGCACGATGTAGTTTCCGCCCTTGCTCAGCTGCTTCAATTCCACCTTGCCGACGTTGGACTGGACGTCGCCCTGGCTGGACTTGAACACGATTCCGCGCAAGTCGTCGACGGGCCGTCCGTCGCGGAGCCGTTCGAACAACTCGCAGAACACAAAATCGCCGTCGCCGACGACAACGTAATCCACCAACGGGTGGGACGCGGTCTGTTCGGGCACCAGCGTTGCGTGCACGCCGCCCCAACACACCGGAATATGCGGATATTTGGCCTTCAGCTTCCGGGTTACATCGAGCGCGTATTTGATCTGCTGGCCGGTGATGGCGGTAATACCGAAAATCACCGTTTCCGGGCCGACGCTGCGTTCGAGGTCCTGATCGAAGGATTTCGTTACCCGCTGGTCGATCAGGCTGACGTCATAACCCCTGTTGACCGGTACCGCCGCGACCGCGAGCAGGGACTCAGGATACCGGATGGACATTTCATCCCAGGTTCCCGTGTAGGGTTGAATGAGAACGATTTCCGACAAAACCGACCTCCTGCTTACCACCCGGCCGCCGGTGCCCGGCGAGCAATTGCATCAACCGGAGAGAGACACCTTAATCGATCCCATGATCGCTGCGTCGCCCATCGCCCGACTCCGCGCGGCAGCGGGACCAGCGAATTCTAATTATTGTGTCGCTATTTGCAACGCATAGATAATGTATAGCAGGAGATTCTTAATGCCTCCCAATCATATTTCCAACCGCACCGGGCGTTTGACGCCGGAATAACCGTAAAATTTATGGGCTTTTCCTCACAACGGTCCATTTCTTACCTCGCCGTCGCCGGCGCCGGACTTGGCGTCGTCCTCATGGCCGTGCGTGCGTTCCATTCCATTTCCATTTTGGAACCGCTGCAGTTGCTGACCAGCGGCGCCGAGTACGAATCCCTATACGCAATATGGAAGTACATGCATGGCGTTACCGTCTATGCCGATCACACGCGGATTCCGTTCGCCGGATCTTTTTACAACTGGGTCTACTATGCCTTCTACGGCGAGATCGCCCGTCTGGTAACTGTCGCGCTGTCTCTCGACGACGATTGGCTGCCGACAATTACCCGGCTGACCACCTTGGGCGGCATCGCCTACGGAGCGTGGATTTCGGCGCGGTTGTTCATGACCTTAGTGGCCCGCGGCAATGACGATTTGCAGCGTCTCGGCCTCGCTTTCGCGCTCCTGCTATTCTTCGGGCCGCTGATGGGCTTCTTCGGCATGGCAACGCAGCCGGACATCTGGGGGTTTGCCTTCGACGTCACCGCCGTCTATTTCTTTTTGCGGTTCTATGATACCCGGCCGGCGGCGGCGATCCTTTTATTTTGGCTTTTCGCTTACCTGGCATGGGGGTTCAAGCAGATCTTCGTCTATTCCACCGGCGCCGTCGGGCTGTTCCTGCTGTTGAGACGGGACTGGCGGATGGTCGCCATGTTGACCATGGTCAGCGTTGTCGGCTGGAGCGTCACGCTTGCTGTCGGCTCCGACCAATACCTGAAGAACGTGCTTTTGTTCGGCGGCGTCAGCGTGGTGCTCGACTGGGGGCAATTCCTGAGGAACGTCGGCAACGTGGCGGTCAAGCTGCTGCCCGTGTTGCTCGGCCTCGCCGGGGTCGTCGCCGCGATGGCGACAGATCGCGGAGTCCGGCTTCGCATCGCGGAAGCGGCCGCCGTCGCCGGCCGATGGTTTCCCGACGGCGTGCTCGGTTTCGCCGCCATCGGCGTACTGGTCACCAGCGTATTGGTGCTGCCGGCCAGCGCCAAGCTCGGCGCTGCCGAGAACTACTATTTCATGCTCAGTTTACTGTTGGCGCTGTTGTTGCTTGTCGCGCTGGCAGCGCTCTCCCAATCCGGGCCATTTCCCATGCTAGTGGCGCTTGCGCTGTCGTTTGGTTGGCTGTTGCACATCGCTGCGCTGGCCATGGTGCTGGCAGGGGTAACCGGCACGCTGTCGCCACGCAACCTTCACGCCAGCCTGACGAGCCTTCGGGAATGCCTGGCGGCGAAGAAGCTGGTACCGCCGTTTTTCGTCGCCCATCCCTACCTGTCACTGCCATGGATGATCCCGGCGAACCGGCATTTCGTCATTCAGACCAATTATCGCTGGGACCGCCAACGGGGGATCGAAATGGAAGGCGGTGGCATTGGTGGCTTGATTGATCACGGCTATTTCGCCACGATTGCGATACCGGGCATTTCTTACGATGGTTCGGCTCTGCGACGCTACCGGCCGCGGGGCGAAGCGTGCGGCGACTTCAGGATTTACGATCGTGTCGGCGGCCGCAGCGAATGACCGGTGTCGTCCGGGGATTGGGGCGAGGGGGACATGAGTGAGTCCGGCAAAATCACTATATTGACGCCAGTCTATGACGACTGGGACTCGGTGTTAGTGCTTCTCGACCAGCTTGAGGGCGCGCTCGCGGAGGACAAGCTCAAGGCCAGCGTCGTGGTGATCGACGACGGCTCACCGGTGTTCTCGGATTCCCTGGATTTCAGCGGCTTAAACCTTTCCGCCATCGAGGAGATCGAGGTCGTGACGCTGACCCGAAATCTCGGCAACCAACGTGCCCTTGCGGTCGGCATCGGCCACATCGCGGCGACTCGGAACTGCGACATCCTGGTGATCATGGATTCGGACCTGGAAGATTCGCCGAAATACGTGCCGCAGTTGGTCGCGGAGGCGCAAAAGACGGGCAACGAGATCGTCTTTGCCGAACGCACCCGCCGCTCCGAGGGAATGACGTTTAAGGCCTTCTATCAGATTTACAAGTACCTCTACAAAATGCTCACCGGAATGCCGATCTCGATCGGCAATTTCAGCGCCACGCCCGGCCGGTTGATCAAGAGGATCGCCGGCATCTCCGAGATCTGGAGCCACTTACCCGCCGGCATCATGCGCGCCCAGGTGCCGTTCCGCACCATTCCCGCCACCCGCGGCCAGCGCCTGAAGGGTCAAAGCAAGATGAACCTGGTGTCACTAATGGTTCACGGTCTAAGTGGGTTCGCCGTGCATGCCGACGTCGTCGGCGTACGGATTGTCATCGCTGTCTTCAGTCTCGGCATAGCCATCACCACCGCCCTGTTTCTGGTGATCGCCAAGCGGCTGTTGTTCGACTTTTACGTTCTCGGCTGGACATCGCTGGTCACCATTATTCTCGGCGTTGCCGTAATACAGACTTTTATGGCGGCCATCTTCATGGCTTTCATGATCCTGTCAGGGAAAAACAACCGCCTGATCATTCCGGCGATCGATTGCGCGAAATATATCCTCGAAACGAGACGGGTTTATCCTCCGGCAGGTGGAGAAAAAATGCATGTCCGCGAAGCCCATCACGGATGAAGAGCGCAAGACTTGGCCGAAGCAGCCGAAGGTGGCGTTGCCGAAGCCGTTCACCGACGTTCGCGGCGTCCTGCAGCCGCTGGTCGACGAGATGATGAAAAGCGCGGTGATGATCGAGTCGAAAAAGGGCACGCTGCGCGCAAACCACTACCACAAGACCGACTGGCATTATTGCTACGTAATCTCGGGCACGATGGAGTATTTTCACCGCCCGACTGGCAGTGACGCCAAACCCGAGCGCCTGCTGGTTCACGCCGGCGAGATGGTGTTCACGCCGCCGATGGTCGATCATGCCATGAAATTTCCCGAAGATACCGTGTTCCTGACTCTTTCGCGTAATCCGCGCGATCAGCAGGCCTACGAATCCGATGTGGTGCGGGTCGAGGTCGTCGACGCGAAGGGTCTCAAGACCTGGAGACCCGGGGATTGAAATCCTCGATGACGGATGATTGCCGCCGGCGGGAGTCCTGCCGGTTGTGCGGCGGGCGCGATCTGGAGTTTGTCTTCAAGCTGACGCCGACCCCGCCGGCCAACGCCTTCGTCCGCACAGACGCCAGGGGCAGCAACCAATCCCGCTACCCGCTCGACGTGTTCTTCTGCCGGACCTGCGCCCACGTGCAGCTGCTCGACGTCGTTGATCCCGGACTGCTATTCAAGGATTACGTCTACGTATCCGGCACTTCGTCGGTGTTCGTCCGGCACTTCGCCGACTATGCGGACGCGATGGTCAAGCGGTTCAAGCCGGAGCCCGGCGCCCTGGTGATTGACGTCGGCTCCAACGACGGCACTCTGCTGCAGGCGTTCATGGACCGCGGGTTCCGCGTACTCGGCGTCGATCCGGCCCGCCGCATCGCCCGGCGTGCGACGCAGGCCGGGATAGACACCGTGGCTGACTTCTTCACCCGCCGCCTGGCGACGGAGATCCGCCGCAAGCACGGGCCGGCGGCGCTGATTACCGCCAACAACGTGTTTGCCCACGCCGATGACCTCGCCGGCTTGCGGGATGGCATCGGCGATCTGCTGGCGCCCGGTGGCATGTTCGTGTTTGAGGTATCGTATCTCGCCGACGTGATCGAAAAGACGCTATTCGACACCATCTACCACGAACACCTCGCTTATCACTCGGTGAAGCCCCTTCAACGCTTCTTCGACGCCGGCGGCATGACGATGTTCGCCGCCGAGCGCGTCGATGTCCACGGCGGCTCGTTGCGCGGCATGGTGCAGGCGGCCGGCGGGCCGCACGTCGCGGACGGCTCCGTCGCTGGACTGACGGCGATGGAGGAAAAAAGCGGCCTCGACAGCGCCGGGACTTTTCGGGATTTTTCCGACCGCATCGCGCGATTGGGCAAGACGTTCAAGAGCCTCGTTGCAAAAATCAAGGCCGAAGGCAAGTCAATCGCCGGGTTCGGCGCACCGGCAAAGGCCACCACCCTGATGTATCATTTCGGTATCGGCCCCGACGTAGTCGACTTTATCGTCGACGACAGCCCCTTCAAGCAGGGTCTGTTCACGCCCGGCCAACATATTCCAGTGCTGCCGGCCGACGCGCTTTACGAGCGACGTCCTGACTACGTGATCGTGCTGGCGTGGAACTTTGCTGAGCCGATCATGGCCAAACATTCGGCCTTTCGAGAACAGGGTGGGCGTTTTATAGTTCCTCTGCCCGAATTGACCATTCACTGATCGATGCCGCATTCCCTTCTCGCTTCCGACATCCAGGAGATTGCCGTCGCGCTCGGCGATAAGGCCCAGGTTTTCGCCGGCAAGACGGTGATGCTGACGGGCGGCCGCGGGTTCCTAGGCCGCTATTTCACGGAAGTGTTCGTGCTCCTGAACGGGACAGTTTTACAAAAGTCGGCGCGGCTGGTCGTGCTCGACAACCTGATCACCGCCGGCCAGGGGGGCGGCGAAGTCGAAACCCGCCCCGGCGTCACCTTCATCAAGCACGACGTCATCGAACCGCTTGAATGGAAGGACGGCGTCGATTTCGTGATCCACGCCGCCGGCATCGCCAGCCCTTTTTACTACCGCGCCTATCCATTGCAGACGCTTGATGTCGCGACCACCGGCACCAAGAACATGCTGGCGTTGGCGCACCGCTACGGCGCCCGGTTCGTATTCTTCTCGTCGAGCGAGATTTACGGCGACCCGGACGCCAAGCACGTGCCGACCCCGGAGAGCTATCGCGGCAACGTCGCGCCGCAGGGCCCGCGGGCGTGTTACGACGAAAGCAAACGCGTAGGCGAGACGCTGTGCTACGTGTTCCACGAGAGCAAGGGACTGGCCACCAACGCAATCAGGCCGTTCAACGTATACGGGCCCGGCATGAAGGAAACCGATTACCGGGTCCTGCCCAACTTCGCCAGCCTGATTAAGGCCGGTCGGCCATTGCACATTTATGGCTCCGGCAACCAGACGCGCACCTTCTGCTACGTCACCGACGCCATGAACGGCTTCCTGCGTGTCATCACCGACGGCGTTCCCGGCGAAGCCTACAATATCGGCAATCCGAAACCGGAGATTTCGATGCTGGACTTGGTGAAGACCATGGAGAAGGTTCTCGGGCGCACGATCAACTACCGGCTGATGGAATATCCCGACAGCTACCCCGCCGACGAGCCACAGCGCCGCTGCCCCGACATCACCAAGGCGCGCCGGCAAATCGGCTTCACGCCGCGGATTAACCTGGAGGAGGGGCTGAAGCGCTATCTTGCGTGGACTGACCAGGCGTATACCGGCGACGCGTGAGGCGCCGGTGAGGGTCTGCGCCCGCAAATTTGGAATATACGAACCGCAGATATCCGTAAACGTAAATTGATATGAAATGTGGCGGCAACAAGCATCGCGCCGCTGCCGAAAAGGCGCTCTCCGCCGGGAGCAGTGCCTTTATTTTCGCGCTTATCGCCGGCGGCGCGTCACTTCAGGCGGTCGCAGACACTGTAGCCTGGATGCACGAACAAGCGGTCGTACAGGTAGTCGGCTAGAAACGCGGCACCCTTGGCCGAGTAATGAATGCTGGAATCGAACAGATCGCCGATCGCTCCAGGATAGGCGGCGACCGCCACTCGCGCATCCACCACCCGCACACCCATCGCGCACGCCACCTTACCGCCGGCGGGTGAATAGGTCATTACCGGCATCCACTTGGTGCTCGCCTGGATGACGAATACCGGTTCTGCGCCGTTGTCCCGAGCTTCCTTGATTATCCGCTCAAGCACCACTTCGTAGTTCCGCACCACCGCCAGATCGTCCGCCGGTTGCGCGGTCTTCGCTTCCATCACGGCGTCGCCGTGGGCCTCGTGCTCGAGCACCCCCATCCGCAGGATGAAGTAGCGGGCGATCTTGAACAGCAAGCTGTGCAGGTGCAGCCAGCTGCTGGCCGGGTAGTTCGCGGCCGCGACGCCGTAGCGGCCAGCCGCTACCAGCTCCGCGATCGGCGTGCCGGCTTCGGCAAGGCTGCTGGCGTTGGCGAGTTCGTTGATGCCGGAATAGATGATCGCCATGTTAGGCTTGAACTTCGGCAGGTCGCGCTTCGCACGCTCCAGCAAGTGGCCAAGAGACCACAGAACCACGCCGCCGTTCAGTACTTGATGGCGCACCGGACCGGCGGCGGCGCGTAGACGCATTTCGAGCTGACTTGGCCAGCACGCCGTGGTCGTCAGGTTGGGACAGAACGTGGTCGAGCCGCCATAAGCGATGACGCGCAACGCGCCCGCCGGCTTCGGCTCAATCACGTCCTCGACGTTGCGGAATGCGCCGTCATTGAGAGTGGTCAGGTGCGAGTAAGTGTTGGCGGCCGGGTAATGCCCGAGTACCGGATCCGAACGGAAAAGCCCGTAGCTCTTGCCCGGCACTCCGTACAACAGGCTGGTAGTGGCGCGAGCGGCAAGCTCCAGGCAGCCCAGCAGCAGCAGCGGCGCGACGATCAGGATAGTGATGAACGCCGCCCGCTTGCCGGCGCTCGGCATCCGATGATCGTCCATCGGTCCCTACCCCAAACCCACGGACTCGGCGGTGATGTCGTGCCGCCCCGCCAGGCCGAATGCCGTCAGCATCAGGTAGCCGACCTGCCGCCATGGCAACCAGGCCAAGAAATTGAACGACCCCAATCCCCAAAAACCGACGTGCGCCAGCAGGACGGCGAGAAGCGCCGGGTCGCGCCACGCCAAGACATCGCCGCCGCATTTCAGGCCGAACGCGATCCCGAATGGCGACCGCGCCGGCGCCAACACCGTCCGCCGGGGGTTGCGCTGTCCCGGCACCCATAGCGGCGACGGCACCGCAATCAGCGACGGCACCGCCATGACAATCCGGCCGAACGCCAACAGCGGAACGGCGATCCTGGCGAGTGCCGCCGCGAACTCCGGGGCACGTGTCTGGTTATCCGGATGCATGGAAACGTCAACAGGTGATCACGGACTATTAATTCAATGAAGGCCTCGGGCCAACGAGAATGAACATGATCGACACTATCAACACAAGACAAAAATTCGCTGACGCGGCGACCTCGCCGCCGTTCTCCGGGCTCGCTGCGGAGGAATGGTAATACCCGGCGGTTCACGTGATAATGCCGCCTCGACCACTTGCCATAATCGCCGCTTGGAAGGGAGCCGTCCGAGGATGCAGGCCGAGGGTCTCAACGTCCCCAAGACTGTCTGGGCAGCCGAGGCCGAACTCGGCGAAGGGCCGGTATGGGACGATAAATCGGAAACGCTGCTGTGGCTCGACATCAAAGGCCGCTGCCTTCACGCGTGCGACGCCGAAAGCGACGAGAAGCGATCCGTCGCGCTAGCGACCGAGGTCGGTGCCATTGCGCTAAGGCGCGCCGGCGGACTGGTGGCGGCGACGCGGGACGGCTTCGCACTACTCGACCCCAAAACCGATTCGCTGTCCGCGCTGGCGGACCCGGAGGCGCATCTCTCGGAAAACCGCTTCAACGACGGTAAATGCGACATCGCCGGGCGGTTCGTCGCCGGCACCATGCACGACGCGGAAACGTCGCGCACCGGCGCGGTCTACAGCCTCGACGTCGGCGGCACGGTGCGCCGCCTTTTCGGCGGTTACGTGGTCTGCAACGGACCCGCCTTCAGCGTTGACGGGCGGACCCTGTATTTCTGCGATAGTGCCAGAGGCGCAATTTTAGCCTTTGATTACGACCCTGCGAACGGCGCGGTCGGAAAGCGCCGTGAATTTGCCCATTTCGGCGCCAACGAGGGCCATCCAGACGGGATCACCGTCGACTGAGAAGGTGGCGTCTGGTGCGTCCACTGGGACGGCTGGCGAGTGACGCGTTTCCGGCCCGACGGCAGTGTGGCCACGGTGATCGCCATGCCGGTGCCACGGCCGACGAGTTGCGTATTCGGCGGCCGCGACCTAGACCGGCTCTACGTGACCTCGGCGCGATTTGGCCTTGACGACCAGTCGTTGCGGGCGGCGCCGTTATCGGGGGCGCTTTTTTGCGTGCCGGTGGCTTCGAGGGGCGTACCGATGGCGCGTTTCCGCGGTTAATATCGCAGATGGGGGAAAGGATTGTCCGAGGAATGTTGAGTGAGATCGGCTTGATTGGGCTCGGCCGGATGGGCCGCGCGCTTGCCGCCAACATGGTCGGGCGAGGCGTCGCGGTGCGCGCCTGGGACTCGTCGAAGGCCGCCCGCGACACGGCGGGCCGTGGCGAGCAGGGGATTGCAATTTGTGACGACCTTGCGCAATTGATCAAGGCCCTGGCACCACCGCGCGCCGTGATGCTGGCGGTGCCCGCCGGCGACGCGGTCGAGATTTGTTTGGGTGCCCTTTCCGGACTGCTTGCCGCGGGCGACGTCATCATTGATGCCGGCAACTCGCATTACCGTGATACCGAGCGTTGCCAGAAAGACCTTGCGGCGAGCGGCGTCGATCTCGTCGGCCTCGGCGTATCCGGCGGCCCCGATGGTGCCCGTCTCGGGTCTTCTCTGATGGCCGGCGGCTCGGCGGCGGCATGGCGACGAATCGGTCCGACATTGGAAGCCATCGCCGCCCATACCGACGATGGGCCGTGCGCTGGCCGTCTCGGTGCCGGCGGCGCCGGCCACTTCGTCAAGACCGTTCACAACGGCATCGAGTACGCGATCATGCAGATCCTTGCCGACGCGTTCGAAATCTTGTCGCAGGGCTGTGGAATGGCAGCGGAGGACATCGCCCAGGCGTTCCACGACCTCGACACCGGCGCCAGTGCCGGTTTTTTGACCGCCCTGTCGGCGCATGTGGCTGCCGCGCGTGACGCGGATGGATCGGCGTTCCTGATCGACGTCGCGAATGATCGTGCGGGGCAGACAGGAACCGGACGTTGGGCGGTGGAAGCGGCCCTTGAATTCGGCGTTGCCGTGCCGACCGTCGCGGCTGCTGTCGAATTCCGGATGCTGTCAGCGCACGACCGCCTTCGGCGCGAGGCCAGGGATCGGGAAGCGACGGTCATCCGTCCACCGGCATTATTGCGCGGCGAGACGACACCTTTGCTCGCCCCGGCCATCGCCTGCGCAATGGCGAGCGCGTTCGCGCAGGGTTTCGTCTTGCTCGCCGCCGCCACCGATCGTTTCGGGGAGGCGATTGATCGGCGTCGCGTCGCCCTAATCTGGCGCGCCGGCTCGATTCTCCGCGGCAACATGGTCGACCGCATCGCCGATGCCTTCGCTGACGAGCCGGCGCGGGTCGATCTCCTGGGATCGGCACGGATGCGGCGGCTGATGGCCGACGGCATCACGCCGTTGCGGCGTCTGGCGGCGGCGGCAATTTCGGTTGGCCTGCCCGTACCCGGGCTATCGTCAGCGGTAGGCTATGCGGATGCCAGCGGAAAATTGCGGTTGTCGACCCGGTTTGTGCAGTTGCAACGAAAACGATTCGGCGGCCATGGATTCCGCCGCGTTGGCGGCGAGGCAACGGCCGACGACGCATGGCGCGAGGATGCCGATTGACGATGTCGCCGGTACGGATTGTGATTATGGGCGTTTCCGGCGTCGGCAAGACTGTCGTCGGCCGCCTCCTGGCAAAGAGGCTTCGCGGTTGCTTCATCGACGCCGACGACTTGCACCCACCCGCCAACGTCAACAAAATGAGGCGCGGAATCGCGCTCACTGACGGCGATCGTTGGCCGTGGCTCGCCCAGGTAGCACAGGTCATGCGCAAACATTGCGGCGGTGCTCCCCTGGTGGTCGCCTGTTCGTCCCTAAAGCGAAGCTATCGGAGGCGGATTGGCCGGGGTTGTTGCTTTGTCTACCTGAAGGGAAACCTGGACAGAATCGCCCGCCGCTCGAAAGCGCGACACGGTCACTTCATGCCCCCGTCGCTGCTCCAAAGTCAGTTCGCGACACTCGAAGAACCCGACGACGCGATGGTAATCGACGCGAACCAGCCGCCGAACGAGATCGTGCGGGCGATCATCCGTAACTTGCGCAATCGGTCGTGACTGCGACGCCACCGGACCGTTTAGCGCAATAATTTCCATGACGTCCGATTTCCGCGATAGCCTGTCAGTTAACGGGCCATGACTTCAATTGTTTTTTTGAAACTCCAGCAGCGATTCGATCTGAGGCCCCAGAACTTGGGGAAGCGCTTCGGCAATGGACTCATTGCCTTGCGTGATCACATGGCCGCTGTTCACGAATATGGCCCGATCCGGTGATTCCACGTCTGCGAGTCTGAAAAAGTTAGGTTCCTTATCGAACCGCTCTCTCATGTGCCGCAACTGTCTTTTTATACGGTGTGTCGGCGTAGACTATGGGCGGGTACTCGCCCGGAGCCGAATCGTTCTTTGTAAATGCCATCGGATATTAAACGAAGAACGGCTTGAACCCGTATTTCTTTCTCATCGTGCGAATGATCGCCATGTTATTTTTGTATTCATCCAGGGCGCTGTCGATCACGCGATCTAGGACCTCGGGCCCTGGATTCTTCCAAGCGCCTCGATTCTGAACGACAATTTCCGGCGGTGTTACAAATCCCGGCGATTTTTTGCCGTCTCTCAAATGCATAACCGCGCGCCAAATCGGGGGGCCATGCCGGACGATGACGACTTCGCCGCCATGATATAGGCCGCGATGAGCAACCGCTTCGATGCCTTATCGAGTAACCTGAAGGAGCTGCCTAATGCTGGACTTCGACAGTATCGCCGGCCGGCCGGTGAGCCTGCTCCTGAAGGAGCTTAATCAGGACGAGGTGATGCGGGGGATCGCCAAGCGGTTCGCGGAAGCGCGCCTGATACTGGACGAAGCAGTGCCGAGGCGGGACAACTGGGATTCAAGCTCACAGCAGCGCCGTGTCGCCGTCGAACGCCGTCACGTACCAGCCGGCGCCGGTGCCGAGCGACGCCACCAGCGACGGCGTCAGCGCCTTGTAGAAGAACGGGAACGTCGCCATCGGGCGGTCAAGCGGCTTCGTCGCCACCACGTGGGCGCGCAAATTCTCCGGCAGGCCGATCAGCTCGAGCACGTGGCAGCGTTTGGCCAGGCCGTACTCGTAGGCGGCGGCCAGCAACGCCGTCACCGTTGCCGCCTCGTCGCCCAACACCAGCATGTCGGCGATCTTCAGCCGTCGGAGCCCGATCGCCGGCGCGTCCTCGCGCAGC